>Ga0114979_10000548_pt1 | contig 24590 bp, 25 predicted proteins | sample S_140625_EF_Meta_FD_87315 | JGI IMG/M metagenome (GOLD analysis project Ga0114979, IMG submission 87315) | Freshwater microbial communities from Lake Simoncouche, Canada to study carbon cycling - S_140625_EF_MetaG | ecosystem: Environmental > Aquatic > Freshwater > Lake | place: Lake...
AGCAAGAACAAGCCTGCCAACTGGGTGGTGAAAGCCTTGGTAGAGGCCACACCAATTTCAACCCCAGCCCGCGTCACATAAGCCAATTTGCATTCACGCACCATGGCCGAAGTGGCCACGTTGCAAATGGTGAGCGTGTGTTGCATGCCCAAACTTTGCGCGTGTCGCAAAGCGGCCAAAGTGTCGGCCGTTTCACCCGATTGCGTGATGGTGACCACCAGCGTTTTGGGGTTGGGCACTGAATCTCTGTAGCGATACTCGCTGGCAATTTCGACTTGGCAAGGAATTTTTGCAACAGACTCCATCCAATATTTGGCCACGCATCCGCTGTAGTAACTGGTCCCGCAGGCCAAGATCAAGACGTTGTCAATCTCTTTGAAAACCTTGAAGGCACTGGCCGAATTGGCACCGCCACTCAAACCATCAAACAACTCGGGCACGATGTGCGCGACACCTTCCAAGGTGTCTGCAATGGCGCGAGGTTGTTCAAAAATTTCTTTCTGCATGTAGTGCCTGTAAGGGCCCAACTCTGCTGCACCGCTGTGCGCATGAACCGTTTTAACTGGGCGTGTCACACGCTGGTGGTTGCGATCTTCAATCCAATATTTTCCCAATTGAATGTCGACCAAATCGCCTTCTTCCAAGTACACAATTTGATCGGTCACACCAGCCAAAGCCATGGCGTCACTGGCCAAGAAATTTTCTTGATGCGATGTGCCCACGCCCAAAATAAGGGGCGAGCCAGCACGCGCGCCCACCACGCGTTGTGGCTCATCTTTGTGAAACACCGCGATGGCATAAGCACCTTTCAATTCCAACACGGTGCGCTTGACGGCTTCAAACAAATCGCCGTCGTACACGCTGTCAACCCAATGGGAAATCACTTCGGTGTCGGTTTGACTGGTGAACACATAACCCTTGGCTTGTAACTGTGAACGCAATTCATCGTGGTTTTCAATGATGCCGTTGTGCACCAGGGCCACTCGGCCGGGTTTGTCTTTCAAGCTCTCGAGACTGCCAGGGCCTGAGCTGAAATGGGGATGTGCGTTGTGTACAGCCGGCGCGCCGTGGGTTGCCCATCGAGTGTGGGCAATGCCAGTGCCGCTGACCAAGTGGTCGGTCTCAATTTGACTCATGAGTTCAGACACGCGTGACGTGCTGCGCGCGCGTTGGAGTCCGCCTTGTCCGCGATTGAGGCTGGCCTCATGGATGGCCACACCGCAGGAGTCATAACCTCGGTATTCGAGGCGCTGCAATCCTTGAACCAAAATGGGAACGATGTTTCTTTCGGAAACTGCACCAACAATGCCGCACATGAGTCAATCCTTGAATTTGAATGTAAGGGGATCTTATGCCTCTCATCATGAAATTACAGTCAAATTTATTTGATTTAATTGAAATTTAATTTCATAAAATATAGATAATGATTTATTATTTCATTTGAATTGTTAATTTGAAATAAAAATAACCAATATGAAAAGTCTATCTGAACTCTCAGCCGATTCATTGGACGCTACCGACCTTCAGTTACTGTCTCTCTTGCAAGCCGATGCCAGCCTAAACAACGTGGCTTTGGCCGAAAAGCTCCATATCTCTGCCCCCACCTGCTTGCGCAGAACCAAACGCTTGCAACATGGGGGTTGGATTGAAAAGCAGGTGGCCATTTTGTCGGCTGACAAATTGGGACGTTACGTGGGTCACAGCCTGACGGCCATCATTGAAGTCAGTCTCGACAAGCAAGGTGAAGAATGGCTACAAGCTTTTGAAACACGCGCTGTACAGGAGCAAGCCGTGCAACAATGTTGGCGCGTCTCGCCAGGGCCAGACTTTATGCTGGTGGTTCAGACCACAGACATGCCCGCTTACTTGGCGCTCACGCAGAGATTACTCACGCAAAACGCCAACGTGCGAAACGTGAAAGCTTTTTTCAGTTTGAAGCGTGCCAAGTTTGGCACTGAAATTCCACTGCCAACCGCCACAGTCTGATCGCTTATTTCGGTTTGGGTGTTTTTTGTGGCCGATGCCAATTGGCAATGCTGGTCTGCCTGCCACGCGCCACACTCAAAGCACCCGGTTCGGTACTTTTTGAAATGGTAGAACCACCCCCCACAGTGCCGCCAGCACCTATGGTAACGGGCGCAATGAGCACGCAATTGCTGCCAATGTGCACATCGGCTTCAATCACGGTGCGATGCTTGTTGGCGCCGTCGTAATTGGCGGTGATACTTCCAGCACCATAGTTCACGCGCTCACCCACTGTGGCATCGCCCAAGTAGGCCAAGTGATTGGCTTTAGCGCCTTTGGCCAAGGTAGAATTTTTCACTTCCACAAAATTGCCGATGTGCACTTCGGCGGCCAATTGGGCACCGGGCCTCAAGCGTGCAAAGGGGCCAATGAGAGCACCCTCGCCCACCGTCACGCCCAACTTCTCGCCATCAATGTGCGTAAAGGCATGAATGACAGCACCGGCAGCAATGCGCGCGTTGGCAATCACGCAGTTGGGGCCAATGCGCACGCCTTCACCTAAATGGACTTGGCCTTCAAACACGCAGTTCACATCGATTTCCACATCGGCTTCGCAGTGCAATTCGCCGCGCACATCCAAGCGCGCAGGGTCGGCCAGTCGCACGCCTTGCAGCATCAATTCGTTGGCATTTTTCAACTGATACGCACGCTCCAATTGCGCCAATTGTTGCGGGCTGTTCACGCCCGTCACTTGCATCTCGTCTTGAATTCGATGCGCCACCACTTTCACACCATCTGCCACAGCCCACTTGACCACATCGGTGAGGTAGTACTCTCCTTGGGCATTATGGTTGTCCAGTTTGGCCAGCCACGTTTTGAGTTGTTTGGCAGGCACAGCCATGATGCCGCTGTAAACCTCTTGAATTTGCAGCTGTTCAGGGCTGGCGTCTTTTTGCTCCACGATGGCCAGCACATGGCCGCCTTGTGCGTTGCGCACAATGCGGCCGTAGCCAGTGGGGTTGTGCATTTCAAGGGTAAGCAAGGCCAAACAATCGGCAGACGATGCTGCGTCACGAACGCAGTTCATGAGGGCCTGAAGCGTATCGGCTTGGGTCAGGGGCACATCGCCCGACAACACCACCACCAAGCCATCATCGGCCAATACCGGTACCGTTTGTTGCACAGCATGGCCAGTGCCCAACTGCGGTTCTTGCCTGACAAATTTGAGGGCCAAAGCACTTGTGGCTTTTGAAACAGCAGCTTCAACTTCTTCAGCGCCGTGACCCGTGATCACAATGGCAGACCGTGCTTTGAGTTGCGCAGCGGTGTCCAGCACATGACCCAACAATGGTTTGCCGGCCAAGCGCTGCAAAACCTTGGGCAAGCGACTCTTCATTCGAGTACCCTTACCCGCGGCCATGACAACCACGTCCAGCGGCCGTTCAAGCGAAAATGTGGATTGATTAACAGAGGTGTCCGGCATGTCGAAATTATCCTTTGGGTACCGAATTATCACGGCTTCTTTGGTAGCCGTGTCGATGAGCGCCATTTTCACAGGATGCAGTGCTGTTCGATTAGGCTACAACAAGCTGCCAGAAATTGCATCTTGGTATTTAGACAGCTACATTGATTTCACCGACTCGCAAGGCCCACAAGCCAAAGTAGCGCTGCAAAAGCTTCAATCTTGGCACCGCAAAGAAGAGCTGCCTGCCATGGCAGAGTTGCTTGTTCAGGCCCAAACACTGGCCCCGCAAAACATCACCCCCGAACAAGCCTGCAAAGTTTGGGAAGGTGCGCAAGTTCGCATTGAGGCTCTGATTCAGGAAAGCGCTCGCTTGGCTGCGCCCGTGGTGTCGCAGTTGACGGCCAAGCAACTCAAGCACTTAGAAAAAGAGTGGGCAACGCGGAATGAGGACTGGAAAAAAAATTGGCTTCAAGGCACAGTAGATACTCGCTTGAAAAAGCGCGTTGACCTTGCTGCAGAGCGCTTCAATTCTTTTTATGGCGATTTGAATTCGGAGCAGAGGCAGTTGCTCAAACAGCAATTTTTGCAGTCGGCTTGGACGCCAGAATGGGGCTATCAATTGCGCCTGAAGCGTCAACAAGAACAGTTAAGTGCGCTGCAGGCGATGTCTTCAGAAATTAACAAACCTAGCATGCCCTTGCCGCAAATAGAAAAAGCGTTGCAAGCATTGATGTTGCAATCGGTGCGCCCCAACGACGCAATCGATCTGTCCAAGCAACTTTTGTTAGAGCAACAAGCCTGCCAAAATTTAGCGCAACTTCACAACATCATGACCCCCGCCCAACGCTTGAAAGCGCAACGCAAACTCAAAGACTATGAAACCGATGTGCGCGAACTCATGAAGATTTAATTGGGAATACAAATGGGGTCAACAAATGGGGTCAGATCAACATTAATTTGGTCAATCAAAGGGGGTAAAGCCTAAGGGGGCTTCCTCATACTGGGGTACCAGAAATCGTTCAGCCCCCTTAGGCTTTACCCCCTTTGATTGGAAATTAATGTTGATCTGACCCCATTTGTTTGACCCCATTTGTTGACCCCATTTGTTTGACCTCAATTAGATTTTCAGTCCTGAAGCGCTTTCCACATTTCCATGTCACGCTCTGCGGTCCAGATACGGGGATTCTTGATACCCGAGGCTTCGTCATAAGCTCGGGTGACATCGAAGGGCAAGCAGTGTTCATAGATGAACACGTGACCAAAAACAGGATCCATGCTTTTGCGGGTGTGGGCCATGGCGGCTTTTAAGTCCATCTTGCCAGCTACCGCTTCTTTGCCGGCATTGAACAAAGTTTCAACCCAGCGCTTGGTGTAGTCCAAGGCTTTGTTCACATTGTCTTGGCCCTTCATGGCTTCACCTCGGCCCGGCACAATGGCTTCAGCCTTCAAGGCGCGCAAGGCCTCTAAGGTGGCAGGCCACTCTTGCAGTTGTGCATCACCTGTGTACACGCCAGCTTCATATTCAACCAAATCGCCTGAGAAAAGTACTTTCTCTTCCTCCACCCAAGCAATGGTGTCACCGCGGGTGTGGCCATATCCAGGGCTCCAAATTTGAACCTTTACGCCCCCTAAATCGATCACCAACTTGCCAGGCACTTCGCCTTTGGTGGCATCGCCACCGCCAATGACCATGGTGGGCCACGTGAGGCCAGGCACTTCTTCTGCACCGCGGAACAAACGCGGAAAGCGCTCCATCTCGCTCTTCATGTCTTGCTCGCCGCGCTCTACAATCAATTCGTAAGTGCCTTGGCTGGCAATCACCTCTGTGGCGCCTTCGGCCGCATAAGCACTTGCACCCAAGACGCGCACAGCATGGTAGTGCGTGAGCAACACATACTTGATGGGCTTGTCACTGATGGTGCGAATTTGCTTGATCAAATCGCGCGCCATGCCAGGCGTGGCCGTGGCATCGCTCACCATGATGAACTTGTCGCCAATGATCACACCAGAATTAGGGTCACCCTCGGCGGTGTAAGCCCAGCAGTGCTTGCTGAGTTGCTCAAACTTAATGACCTTGTCTGCCAGGTCGGCTTGTGATGCAAATGCTTTTGTAGCTTGGTTCATTTCATTCTCCGGTGATAAATTAATTTAATTGGGGTCATTTAATTGGGGTCAGATCAACATTAATTTGGTCAATCAAAGGGGGTAATGCCTAAGGGGGCTTCCTCATACTGGGGTACCAGAAATCGTTCAGCCCCCTCAGGCATTACCCCCTTTGATTGGAAATTAATGTTGATCTGACCCCAATTAAATTAATTCAAACCCTTCTCAAGAAGGGCAATGACTTCTTCCGCGAAGGCCACATAAGAGATGGGGCCACCGGGGCGAAGCCAGGTGAAGGTCCAGTTGATCATACCGAACAGCATCATGGTGATTGCCGTTTGGTTGGAGGTATTCAAGCGGCCCGGATAGGCACGGCGCAAAGCTCGGGTGACGGCGGCCACCACATCGCGTTGGCGGTTCAAAATAAGTTCGCGGGGAGAAATAGCAGGCGACCCCAAATGCTCGTCTGGCACATCGCTTAAAAACTGCGTGTCATTGAGCAGCGCCACATGCCGAGTGGCCGAAGTCTCATACTCCTGCAAAAACGCGCGAATGAGCTCATGCAAAGCAGCGCGATCGTCCATGTTGCGACGTTGTGCCGTCGCTTCCGTCAAAGCAATGAGTGACAACAAACGCTGTGTATAGCGATCCATCAAGTCAAACAGAATGGCTTCTTTGCTGTCGTAATAATGGTAGAGACGCGCCTTCGAGGTGCCACATGCCGTGGCAATTTCATTCATGCTGGCGGCAGGGTAACTGCGATCGGCAAAACACTGCGCTGCGATGTCCAAAATACCATCGCGCTTGATGTCGTGGGTGGCGGATTTAGGTCTAGCCATTATGAGGAGTTACCTGATTTATTTTTCTGCGCGACAACTTCAACAACAAAGGACTCAGCAAGTTAGCCAACAGGCCAAACCACCCCATTGTCATTGAGGATGGCATCCAGCGGTACGTCGTGCAGCTCGGGCTCAAAATCGTCTACATAGCCTTGGGTAAAACCTAAACCCACCGTATAGGGTTTAGGTTCAATAGAGGCCAAAGTGCGATCATAAAAACCACCGCCATAACCCAAACGATAGCCCCCTGCGCTGTAACCCACACAAGGCACAAACAACAAAGTGGGCACAATGATTTCAGTGTCTTTGGGCTTGGGAATGCCAAAAGCATCTTCCTCCATGGGGCAACCCGGGTACCAGGCATGAAAGGTCAGTGTTTTGTGTACTTTGTCGACCACAGGCAGGCCAATGCGGCGCAACTGAGACTCTCCCGTTAACTCGCCGTCCTCTTTCCAGCGGTGCAGGGCTGGCAGTGGGTCAAACTCACCCTTGATAGGCCAATAAGCCCCAATCACCAGCTCGGGACGACCAAACAACCAAATGCGCATGACCCTTTGCAGGGCGTCGCTGCGCTCTAAACGGTCCGTCATATTGAGGCGCGCGTTCAACAAGTCTTGGCGAATTTGTTTTTTGGCTTCTGATTTGTCCATAATCGACCTATGCAATTGACACAGATTTTGACATCGCTTGGGGCCTTCGTCCTCATTTTGTCCTTCATGAACCCTGTCTTGGGCCAAACAAATGTCCCAAACAAGGCCGATGAGGTCATTTTGGAGATGAATCAGGCCTTTAAAAAGAACGACAAGGCCCAGCTTACGCGCCTGCTGCCCAGGGCCAAAGGCCACGCTTTAGAGTCTTGGGCCGCCTATTGGGAACTTCGGGTCAGGTTAGACCAAGCCAGCAGCTCTGAAATTCAGCAATTCTTATCGCAATACGCTGGCACCTATGCCGAAGACCGCTTGCGCAACGACTGGTTGCTGCAATTGGGCAGGCAAAGGGAATGGAGCGAATTTGCAAAGGAATATCCCCGCTTTCGCATGAACGATGACCGGGAAGTTCGATGCTACGCGTTGTCAACAGACGCTTTCATTCAAAAACCTGAAACAACTGCAGAGCTAAAACGCCTCTGGTATGCCTTCAGAGACACCGAAGACGGCTGCACCTACGCTGCTGAAAAACTTCACGATCTCAAAAAAATTGATTCACTTGACTTGTGGCGCAAAGCGCGCCTGGCCATGGACAACAACCGGCCTCGCGCAGCTCAGTTGGCACTCAACATTGAATCGGTTGAGTTGGGCAAACAAGCTGTCTTAATTCACGCTGACCCGCAAATATATTTAGACAAACGCATATTGGCCATCACCAAAAAACGCAAAGAATTGTCGGTGTTAGCGCTCATTCGCATTGCCAACACCGACCCCGACAAAGCAGCACAACTCATTGAAAAAAAATGGGGCCTGATGCTCACCAAAGAAGAGCACAACTGGGTGTGGGCCGTGATCGGGAAACAGGCCGCTCAAAAGCTGCAAGACAACGCCCACAGCTATTTCAACAAAGTGAGCCGCAATCAAGATTTGAATGACGATTTGCTCATTTGGAAAACGCGTACAGCGCTGAGAAGCGGCGACTGGAAAGCTGTGGTCTCTGCCATCGACGCCATGGACAGCGCAAAGCAAGACCCCACTTGGATTTACTGGAAAGCACGTGGCCAATTGGCAGCCAATCCCTCGGCCACAGAGGCCATGCGCTTAGAAGCCTTGGCCGCTCTGCAAAGCATTGCCAGTGTCAAGGGCTTCTACGAACAGCTCGCCATGGAAGAGCTTGGCCTAGCGATTACAGCGCCAGCCAAGCCAGAGCCTCTGTCACCGCAAGAAAAGTCGGTGGCAGCCCAAAATGGGGGGCTTCAACGCGCCTTGAGCGCACTGAGTTTAGGCCTTCGATCTGAAGGCAATCGCGAATGGAACTACACCACCAACTTGCACACACCAGGCGGCATGGGTGAACGCGAGTTGTTGGCAGCAGCTGACCTGGCCTGCAGCAAACAAGTGTGGGATCGTTGTATCAACACCAGCGATCGCACCAAAACTCAAATGGATTTTGATCAGCGCTTCCCAATGCCTCTGAAAGAAACGGTTTTTCGCAAAGCCAAAGAAATCCAACTTGACCCGGCCTATGTTTACGGCCTGATTCGCCAAGAAAGCCGTTTCATCATGGACGCCAAATCGGTGGTGGGTGCCGCTGGCTTGATGCAAGTCATGCCGGCCACAGCCAAATGGACTGCCAAGAAAATTGGCATGACGAATTTCCAACCCCATCAAATCACTGATCAAGAGGTCAATGTGGCCATTGGTACCGGTTATTTAAAGTTGGTGTTAGACGACTTCGATGGCTCCATGCCCTTAGCCGCAGCAGCCTACAACGCAGGCCCAAGCAGATCGCGCGCATGGCGCAAAGGCCCCGTGCTGGAAGCCGCCATCTGGGCTGAAAACATCCCCTTCAACGAAACGCGCGACTATGTGAAGAAGGTTTTGTCGAACACTACCAATTACGCCGCCATCATTACCGGTCAACCTCAATCTCTCAAGGCACGATTGGGCACCGTCGGCCCTCGTAACTCTCAAGCTCCCGCTGAAAACACTGACTTGCCGTGACGGAGCAAGTTTGGAGGATAGGGTGAGGGGGCTTCCTCATACTGGCGAACAATTGGGGTCAGATCAACATTAATTTGGTCAATCAAAGGGGGTAATGCCTAAGGGGGCTGAACGATTTCTGGTACCCCAGTATGAGGAAGCCCCCTTAGGCATTACCCCCTTTGATTGGAAATTAATGTTGATCTGACCCCAATTGTTTCAGCCGAGCAATTTGTCTAAGTTGCTGGTAATCTTTTCTTCAATTTTGTCTTTGAAAGACGCCATCAAAAATCCAAGTTCTAATTTCATGGTGAGTTGTGAAGCAGACACTTCCAAATAGCCTGAAGCGCCAGCACGTTCAAAGTTCAAGCGGTCTTGAACTTCGCCTTGATCGTTGGATTGATTGGCCACATAAGTGCAGTCCATGCCCCAATCGGCTTCTGCTTCTTGTTGCCACTTGGCTGCTACGGCACGGGCTTTTTCCAGGCCCAATGCATGTGAGCGTTGAATCAAAATTTCTGACATACCTTCAAGCTTTCTTCAGCAATGCCACTTCAACCTGGCAATCGTAAAACACAGGCGCACGGCCTAAATCGGTCAGCAGCTGGCTGGTCACTTCGTTCACATTGGTGCCGTTCAATCCCATCTTGCGCCACCAAATTCCCAGCCCATTGACAACCCCCGCACGCGCACGCAATGAGACGTCGGCTTTGCAATGGTATTCACCGCGGTCATTGAACACTTTCACAGTGTCCCCCGTGGCAATGCCGCGAGCAGCAGCATCGAACGAGTTGATCTCTACCAAAGGCTCTTTTTCAATGTCGCGCAAACTGTCGACATTGACAAAAGAAGAGTTCAAGAAATTGCGAGCAGGCGGTGAAATCATGGCCAAGGGGTAGGCACTGCCTGCTACGGGCACTTCGTAATTGGGAATGTGATTGGGCAAGGGGTCTAGGCCTTGTGCGGCCAAGCGATCGCTCACAAATTCGCAACGGCCTGAAGGTGTTGCAAAACCGCCCTCGGCAAAAGGTGCATCGGGCACTTTCAAAGATACAAAACCTTTGTCCAAGAGTTCTTCAAATTCAATTTCCGAGCCCACAGCAGTTCGGCACAAACTCACATCGTCTTCACTGAAACAAGGCTCATCGAAGCCCATGGCTTTGGCCAACAAGCGAAAAATTTCGCTGTTCGATTTAGCCTGACCAACCGGCTCGATGGCAGGCCGATTAAGCAACACATCGGTGTGACCATAACTGCCCTGCACATCCCAGTGCTCAAGTTGCGTGGTGGCGGGCAACACATAGTCGGCGTAGTCGGCCGTGTCGGTTTGAAAATGTTCCATCACCACGGTGAACAAATCTTCGCGCGCAAAGCCTTGCACCACTTTGCCCGACTGCGGCGCAATGGCCACGGGGTTGCTGTTGTAAACCAACAAGGCTTTGACTTGCGGGCCCCACTCGGCACTGCCCGCATGATTCAAGTCATTGCCAAGGGTAGACATGTTCAAGGTTCTAGGACGACGCGAGCCCAATAAATCGGGCCTGTGCAAATCGACTTTGTTCACTTTGAAATTGCTCGAACTGCTGAGCAGCAGGCCACCAGCGCGGTCGCGCCAAGCGCCTGTGAGTGCTGGCAAACAAGCCACAGCCCTGACCGCATTGGCGCCGCCCTTCACCCTTTGCATGCCGTAGTTCAATCGGATGGCGGCCTTCTGTGTGGTGCCCCAATCTTTGGCCAATTCTCGTATCAAGGATTCATCAATGCCGCAAACTTCTGCGGCACGGGACAAGGTCCAAGTCATGGCACGTTCGCGCAATGCATCCCATCCCAAAGTGTATTTTTCAATGTAGTCGTGATCGAGCCAATCATTCACCACCAACTCACGCATCACCGCCAAGGCCAGTGCAGCATCTGTACCGGGTTGTATGGCCAAATGCAAATGGCATTTTTCGGCCGTTTCGCTCATGCGGGGGTCAATGCAAATGAGCTTGGCGCCATGGCGTTTGGCCTCTTGCGCTCGGCGCCAAAAATGGATGTTGCTGGTGATGGAGTTGCTGCCCCAAATGACGATTAATTTAGATTCAGAGAAGAATTCGGTTTGCATGCCGAACTTGCCGCCCAAGGTGAACACCAAGCCCTCGCCCCCCGCTGAAGCGCAGATGGTTCGGTCGAGCAAGGAAGCGCCTATTTTGTGAAAAAAGCGCGAGGCCATCGATTCACTTTGCACCCAACCCATGGTGCCGCCGTAGCTGTAGGGCAAGATGGCTTCAGGGTTGCCGGCCGCAATGGTTTTGAGCTTGGCGGAAATGTCCGCAATGGCCTCTTCCCAAGTCACCTGAACAAACTGTCCTGACCCTTTAGGGCCGGAGCGCTTCAAGGGAAACAGCAAACGATCTGGGCTGTATGTTCGCTCTGTGTAACGCGACACTTTGGTGCAAAGCACCCCTTGTGTGTGCTTGTGATCAGGGTTGCCCTGCACCTTCACGGCGCGCCCGTTTTCTACGGTGGTGATCAAGGCGCAGGTGTCTGGGCAGTCGTGGGGGCACAAACCACGCACCACGGCATTATTTTCAAGCACTGAATTTGTCATGCATTCATTCTAAAGCGGGCGATTTTGGGGATAACCCTAAATAAAAATGTCCCCGAAGTGCAAAAGGCTTGTAGCGCACTGGCACGAGTCTCGCTAGACTGTAGTCATGAAAATCATCGACTCCATCCTCACAGACGCGGCCAGCATAGCGGCCATTCGAAAAGACATCCATGCGCATCCCGAGTTGTGCTTCAAAGAAGTAAGAACCGCCGATGTGGTGGCCAAACAGTTGACCGACTGGGGCATCCCTATCCACCGCGGCATGGGCACCACAGGGGTTGTCGGTATCGTGCACGGCCGTGATGGTGGTGCATGCGGCCGCGGCGTTGGCCTCAGAGCCGACATTGACGCCTTGCCGATGCAAGAGTTCAACACCTTTGCCCACGCCAGCAAACACCAAGGCAAGATGCACGCTTGCGGCCACGACGGTCACACTGCCATGTTGTTGGCAGCTGCCAAACATTTCTCGAAACACCGCGACTTTGACGGCACGGTCTACCTGATCTTCCAACCCGCCGAAGAGGGCGGCGGCGGTGCCCGTGAAATGATCAAAGACGGCATGTTCGAAAAGTTCCCCATGCAAGCCGTTTTTGGCATGCACAACTGGCCTGGTGCCCAAGTGGGTACTTTTGCTGTTAGCCCTGGCCCCGTCATGGCGTCTAGCAACGAGTTCAAGATTACCATTCACGGCAAAGGCAGCCATGCCGCCCTGCCCCACAATGGCATCGACCCCGTTCCAGTAGCCTGCCAATTGGTGCAAGCTTTCCAAACCATCATCTCGCGCAACAAAAAGCCCGTCGATGCAGGCGTCATCTCTGTCACCATGGTTCACGCGGGTGAAGCCACCAACGTGGTGCCCGATTTCTGCGTCATTCAAGGCACTGTGCGCACCTTCACCATTGAAGTGCTCGACCTCATTGAAAACCGCATGAAGCAAATCACAGAAAACCTGTGCGCCGCTTTCGATGCCAAGCCCGAGTTTCACTTCAACCGCAACTATCCCCCCACCATCAACAGCGCCACCGAAGCCAACTTTGCACGCCAAGTGATGGAAGGCATTGTGGGCAAAGACAATGTGATGGTGCAAGAGCCCACCATGGGCGCCGAAGATTTCTCTTTCATGCTGCAAGCCAAGCCAGGCGCTTATGTCTTTATTGCCAACGGCGACGGCTCACACCGCGAAATGGGCCACGGCGCAGGTCCCTGCATGTTGCACAACCCCAGCTACGACTTCAACGACGACCTCATTCCTTTGGGCGGTACGTATTGGGTTGAATTGGCCACACAATGGCTGGCCAACCCCACCCAAACAAAGTAAGCTTCTGCTTCAGTCGAGTTTTGACTTCTCTCTATTGAAGCCCTTCGGGGCTTCTTTCATTTGGACCTCTCATGACAAACATTCACGATGCATTTTCTAAAAGTTATGCCGAAGCACGTCAAAAGTTTTTAAGTGCCGCTCAAAGTGCTGGCCTGCAGGTTGATTCGCACATTCACCCAGACAAAGGACGCGACGGCGAGGAACTGGCCATGGATGTGGTGCGCGAAGGCCCATCGAACGCCCAACAAGTTTTGCTCATCAGCAGTGCTTGCCATGGGGTTGAGGGCTATTGCGGCAGTGGTGTTCAAATTGATGCACTTCGCAATGCGGACTGGCACAAAGCCGTTGCAGAAAGCGGCGTTGCCGTGGTGTATGTGCACGCTTTAAATCCGCATGGCTTTTCGCATGTGCGTCGTGTCACCCAAGAAAACGTCGACCTCAACCGAAACTTCCACGACTTCAGCAAACCTTTGCCCGACAACACGGCCTACAAAGAGGTTCAGCACTTGTTGTTGCCCGACCAATGGCCACCCAACGAAGCCAACCAGCAAGCCACCCTGCAATTCATTGCGCAACACGGCATGCCCAAATTACAAGCGGCCGTGTCGCAAGGTCAGCACCACCATCCTGAAGGCCTGTTCTTTGGCGGGCAAGCGCCTACATGGAGCAACCAAACCATTCGAAAAGTCCTGCAAAAACAAGCAGCCTCCGCCCAAAAATTGGCCTGGATTGACCTGCACACAGGCCTTGGCCCAAGCGGTGTGGGCGAGCGCATTTATGCCGGCGCCAACGATGCGGCAGCCATTGCACGCGCGCGCCAATGGTGGGGCCCAGGCATCACCTCCATTTACGATGGCAGCTCTACTTCTGCCTTTCTCACTGGCCTCATGTGGATGTCAGTGCAAGACGAATGCCCGCACGCCGAATACACCGGCATTGCCCTAGAGTACGGCACACTGCCCATGAACGACATGCTCATGGCGCTCAGAGCCGACCATTGGTTGCACATTCACCCTGAAGCGCCTGATGAACTCAAGCAAAGCATCAAAAACCAAATCTTCTCGGCCTTTTACACCGATACCGATGTGTGGCGCGAGCAAATCATTTCGCAAGCTCGCGAGGCCATGTTCCAAGCTGTTGAAGGTTTGAAATGAACCACTCACCAGCTCGCGTCCTTTTGTTGGGTGGTACAGGCTTTGTAGGCCGCCATGTTTGCGAGAAGCTCACACGCTTGGGTTGCAGCATGACCGTCATCACGCGCCGCACTGGCCAAGCCAATGCCATCCAAAATTTACCGCGCGTTCATGTCGTTGAAGGCGATGTTGGCAACCTAGAATTTTTAACGCAGTGCATGCAGCAGCACGATGTGGTCATTAACCTGATTGCCATCTTGCACGGCACACCTGCTGCGTTTGAAAAAGCCCATGTGCAATTGCCAAACATCATCGCCAAAGCTTGCCAGGCCAGTGGTGTGCTTCGCCTGATTCACATCAGCGCTTTGGGTGCCAGCCTCACGGGGCCTTCAGAGTACCAGCGCAGCAAAGCGCGCGGTGAAGAGGCACTGAAGCAAGCCGGTCTAGCACTTACCTTGCTGCAGCCCAGTGTGATCTTTGGCAAAGAAGATAAGTTTTTAAACTTATTCGCTCAACTTCAAAGCATCACCCCCATCGTGCCCTTGGCTGGGGCCCAAACACGTTTTCAAGCCGTGTGGGTGGAAGACGTGGCCCGTGCAGTGGCCCAGTGTGTTTTAAGCCGGGACACCGCCGGAAAGACCTACGAGCTTTGCGGCCCCGAAGTTTTCACACTGCAACAATTGGTTCAAAAATCGGGGCAGTGGGCGGGCATTCGCCAAGGCAAAGGGCGTTTGGTTTTTGGCATTCCCCATGCACTGGCATGGCTGCAGGCCTTTCTGATGGAATTGGCGCCAGGCCAGCCCTTAATGAGCCGCGACAACCTCGCCTCTATGAAAGTTGACAATGTGGCGTCAGGCCATGCGCTGGGCCTGAAAGATCTGGGCATTCAGGCTTCTGCAGTCAGCAGCATTGCACCCACCTACTTGGGGACCCAAGGACCTAGCACCTCCCTCAACGATTACCGAGCCAAAGCAGGACGTTAAACCCATGAAACTCTACATCGCCAACAAAAACTACTCCTCATGGTCCATGCGCCCTTGGGTCATGCTCAAGCAAGCGGGCATTGAATTTGAAGAAGTCATGGTGCGCTTTGATGGGTTCGACGCTCAGTCCAAGTTCAAGCAAACCTTGAAAGACATCAATCCTGTGGGCAAAGTGCCCGTGCTGGTCGATGGCGATTTGGCCGTTTGGGATACCTTGTCCATTGCAGAATATGCCGCCGAGAAATTTGCCGACAAGCAGCTCTGGCCCCGCAATGTGTCCGACCGCGCAAGAGCCCGCAGCATTTGCGCCGAAATGCACAGCGGCTTCATGGGCATTCGAAGTGCATGCCCCATGAACATTGACGCTTATTTGCCAGAAATTGGCGCGCTGGCCCTGCGCGACAAAGAAGCTGTGCGCAACGATTTAAAACGCATTGACCATTTGTTCTCGTCGCTGCTTCAAGAACACAAAGGCCCCATGTTGTTTGGCGAATTCAGTATTCCAGATGCCTATTTTTCACCCGTGGTCATGCGCATCAAAACCTATGCATTGCCAGTGAGTTCAGACACGCAGGCCTACATCGATCGTTTGTGCGGCATGCCCGGCGTGAAAGCCTGGATCGATGGCGCCTTGGCCGAAAAAGACTTCATTGATTTTGAAGAGCCCTTCCGCACCAAACCCTGAATGCCCAGTTTGCAAATCTTCAGCGTTGGGGGTGCCATTCGCGACGCCCTGTTAGACCAACCGGTCAAAGACAAAGACTGGGTGGTAGTTGGGGGCACGCCCAAAGAAATGACTGAGTTGGGCTACACCACCGTGGGCAAAGACTTCCCTGTTTTTTTGCATCCCGCATCGCGCGAAGAATATGCGCTGGCCCGCACTGAACGCAAAACCGCGCCAGGCTACAAAGGCTTTGTGGTGCATGCCTCTCCCGAAGTTTCTTTGGAAGAAGATTTAGCCAGACGCGACCTGACCATCAACGCCATGGCCTTGCCACAAAAGCATGCCACGGCGTTCTTTGACGCGTCACATTCAGTGGCGCAAGCGCTCTTCATGCAACATGCCATTGACCCCTTTCATGGCCTGCAAGATCTGAACAACAAAGTCCTTCGCCATGTGACGCTGGCCTTTCGCGAAGACCCTGTTCGCATCTTGCGCGTGGCTCGCTTTGCGGCCCGCTTTCCCAGTTTTCAAGTGGCTCCAGAAACCATGCAACTGATGCAAGACATGGTGATGGCAGGCGAAGTTGAACATTTGGTGCCCGAGCGTGTGTGGCAAGAATTGGCCAAAGGCCTCATGACGCCCAAGCCTTCGCGCATGTTTGAAGTACTCAAAGAATGCGGTGCCTTGAAAGTATTATTGCCAGAAGTAAATCGCTTGTGGGGTGTGCCGCAACGACCCGAATACCATCCAGAAATAGACACGGGGGTGCATCTCATGATGGTGCTCGACATGAGTGCACAACTCAATGCGTCATTGCCCGTGCGCGTAGCATGCCTCATGCACGACCTGGGCAAAGGCACCACACCCAAAGAAGAGTGGCCGCGTCACATTGCCCACGAACTGCGCAGCGCCAAATTACTCCTACAAGTGTGTGAGCGACTGCGCATTCCCGTTGAATGCAAAGAATTGTCCGATGTGGTGGCGCGTGAACATGGCAACATTCACCGCAGCCAAGACTTGAATGCCGCCGCCCTCATGCGTTTGCTGGAAAGGTGCGATGCCATTCGAAAACCTGAACGCTTGACTGACATTTTGTTGGCCTGTGAATGCGATGCCAGGGGCCGCAAGGGTTTTGAAAATGAGGCTTATGGGCCAAGCGCTAGATTACAAGAAGTGCTCAAGGCGGCATTGTCTGTCACGACATCGACCATTGCCGACCAGGCGCAAAAACAGGGCCTCACGGGCCCTGCTGTTGGCGAAAAAATACATGAAGCCAGAGTGGCTGCTATTGCCCATTTAAAGGCTTAGGCTCACCGCTCTTCTTTGTTCACCCTCAGTGCGCCTTAAGTTGCGCCTTGAGTTGCGCCTTGAGTTGCGCCTTGATTTGCACCTCTTCAATTAACGCGAAGGAGTGCGAGGCGTGCGTGGGGCAGCCGGTGGACGGCCAGCCAAGTGGCGGAAGCTGATACGGCCTTTGGTGAGGTCGTAAGGTGACAACTCAAGGGTGACGCGGTCGCCTGCCAAAATGCGAATGTGGTTCTTGCGCATCTTGCCCGCTGAGTAAGCGATCAACTGGTGCCCGTTGTCCAAGGTGACACGAAAACGTGTGTCAGGTAAAACCTCGTTCACAACACCCATCTGTTCGATCAAATCTTCTTTCGCCATTTTTTCCTTTCAGGTTCTTTGGATGGCTTAGTGGGCCTGCGTGGTTGAACGCACCCAATCTAAACCCTGTGCCATTGCAAAACTGGCTGCAGCATCGCGGGTGGCGAAGTCGTTGGTAAAACACATCACCCTGTCGGTACTGGCACTGCCACGCCCACTTGCCACTGAGACCTGCGCCGCAAAACGGCCACAAGGTAAAGCGCGCGGGCAAGCGGCAATGCGGTATTTTCCCACGGTGACGGGGGTATTTTCAAAAGTAATCGTATGAATCATCTAATAAGCTAAAAAATTGGTGTGTGCAGAGCAACACATTAGATTCTTGCCTGCGCACAGGGGCGCTTGCATTTGAATTCAAATGACTTGGTTCTGAGCACTCAAAAGGGGGAAGCGTGAAATCAAACCCACCCGAATTTGGGGGTGCGCTGTGCTGTTGCCAAGAACTGCGCTTGTTGTAACCACCCATCATTTGGCTTGGGCGTTTGGTCACAAGCCCGAACTGTAACACAAATGTTTTAAAACTTGTCTTACTTTTTATAAGAACTTGGCAATCAGGGTCAAGACAAAGCTCAGCAACAAGGTGCTGGTGAGCGGAATGAACCACTCTCGACCGAACAATTTGAAATGAAAGTCACCCGGCAGCTTGCCCAAGCCCATTTTTTCTAGCCAGGGGCGCACCCAGCTGATGAGCAGCAGCGCCAAAAAAGTCACGATCACCCATCTAAGCATGTGCTGAGTCTCTTTTCACAGTTTGTGGCTGCGGTCGCCCGCAGCAAAACCTTGGGCTTGCCAATGATCATGGGTGGCAAAACCCAGCACCTTGAACAACTCGCCCATCTCGTGCTCATTGATCAGCTTCATGGCCTGCGCCCTCTGCGCCAAGCCCGATTGCGCCATTCTTTCGGCCAAACCCAGGTTCAATAGAAATCGCCCTTGGCTGGTGTAACCCAAAACCTGCAGGCCGGCATCTTGTCCCGCCAAGGCAATGCCCGTGAAATTCACGTGGGCGGTGATGTCTTTCAAACCAACAGCCTCTAAGGGATTGCCATCTGCCTGGTGCGCCAGGTGGCACATCAGGGTGCCCATATTGCGTTCAGGGTGAAAGAACTCGGACTCTGGAAAGCCATAGTCCAAGAAAAATGCTGCGCCGCCCTTCTCACTGGCCAGCATTCGCTCGGCCAAGCTGGCCACAAAGGCCTCGCCTTGGGGCTGAATTTCTGTCAGGTAATTGTGGGTGCCAATGGGCTCAATGGGGGGCCTGAGATCCGTAGGCCGATCTTCCCAGGCCAAGCCATCAGCAGGGTCTGAATGCGTCGCAGCCACCACACCCCGTTCGTGCCAGACCCCTTTTAGGCGGTGCAAAAGCTTGACGGGCATGGCATCGAGCACTTCATTGCCAAGCACCACACCTTGAATGCTTTGGGGCCACTCACTCAGCCATTGGACCTGTTCGCCAAACTCTGACAGCCGCGCCTGCTGCCGTTCTTTCAAGGTGCTCGACAAATCCATGATGTTGTAACGCTTGATGTAGCAACCCAAGCGCTTGAACTCACTCAACAACTGGTGCGCCAAGGCACCACTGCCAGCGCCAAACTCCCAGACTTCGTCGGTGCCTGTGGCCTTCAAGGCCTCGACCACTTGCTGGGCCAAGCTTGCGCCAAACAAGCTTGACAGCTCTGGCGCGGTCACAAAATCGCTGCCCGACTGGGGCATGGTGCCAAACTTGGGCTGCTGATTGGCGTAATAGCCCAAACCTGGCTCGTAAAGGGCCAAGGCCATGAATTGGTCAAACGGCAGCCAGCCTTGGGCCGCCAAAATGGCCTTGTGCACCCGCGCCAGCATGGCGGTCGTTAAACTATGCGGTTCTGTCATTGCCCTTGATTGTCCCCGAATGTCGGCGCCTTTTTCTTCTGTCTCTCGTTCTGTATCTAGTTCCGCCCCTCGAACAGCCCTGGTCACAGGCGCTGGCAAGCGCTTGGGCCGAGAAATTGCACTGGGTCTGGCGCGAGCAGGTTGGCGCGTTGCGGTGCACTACCGCAGCTCGCAAGCCGAGGCGCTTCAAACAGCAGCCGATTGCATGCAAGCCTTTTCGCAATGGCAGGAACACCAGAACTTGAAGATGGATGCCGCTGATGCCAGCGATGTGCAAGCCAAGGTACAGCCGCGCCTACAAGATTTGATTTTCAACGCCGATTTGGCCAACGAAGATGCCGCACGCCAACTGCTTCCCCAAGTGGTCAAGCAATTGGGTCGGGTCGATGCGGTTGTCAATAGCGCGGCGCTGTTTGAACACGACGACGTTCAAAGTTTCAGCTACGCCAACATGGCTCAGCATTGGGCCAGCAACACCGGTGCGGCCATCGTGTTGGCGCAGGCACTGCACCAACACTGCCAGTCTCGGGGCGCACAAGCTGCTGAAGCGGCCGTCATCAACCTGCTAGATCAAAAACTGTGGAATCCAAACCCAGACTTTCTAAGCTACACCTTGTCCAAAGCCGCACTCGAAGCGGCTAACACCTTGTTGGCCCAAGCGCTTGCGCCCTTGGTTCGCGTGGTGGGTGTGGCCCCGGGTTTGACCCTCACCAGCCACATGTTGGACAACGACAAGTTTCAGCAACTTCACAAGTTGAGTCCTTTGGGACGCTCCTCTTCCGTGGAAGATGTCGTAAGCACTGTGGTGTTTGCTCTGCACAATCGCGCTATCACTGGCACCACCCTGTTGGTCGATGGCGGACAGCACTTGATGAAATTCGAGCGCGATTTTTCTTTGATGTGAGCGAGCTCCATGACCACCTTGCCTACCCCCTCTGCGGCCTCTACAGGCATGCAAACGCTCACCCTCACGGGCTTGCGCTTTGATGCCAACTTGGGCATCTTGGAGCACGAGAAAACAGCGCCTCAGCCAATTCAAGTGGATGCTGAACTGAACTTGGGACCACAGCCGTTGTTGCCGCGCGACGACGACATCAGCAACGTGCTGGACTATCGCAAGGTGCGCAAAATCATCATCGATGAATGCACCGCAGAGCACGTCAATTTGCTCGAAAGCCTCATCGGCAAACTCTCACACCGCCTCATGCAACTGCATGGTGTCAAAGGTGTTCGCGTGAAGATTGCCAAGTTAGAAATTTTTGACGATTGCGAAGTTGCCATTCGCATGGAAACAGGACAATGGTGAAATCATGAATGCACCCACACACAATGCTTGGCTAGAAACAGCCGCCGATGAAGTTGAAGATGAGGCTTCGCAAAAAGCCAAGGCCCTCAAAATTGAACGTGAAACACACAAGCTCGAAAAACGCTTGTGCCGTCAGGTGGGCCAGGCCATCAGCGAATTCAACATGATTGAAGAAGGCGACCGCATCATGGTCTGCATGTCGGGCGGCAAAGACAGCTACGGCATGCTTGATATTTTGCTCAAAATGAAGCAACGTGCGCCAGTTGATTTCGAACTGATCGCGGTCAACTTGGACCAAAAGCAGCCCGGCTTTCCTGCAGAAGTCTTGCCCAATTATTTAAAAAACATGGGCATCCCGTTTCACATTGAAACGCAAGACACCTATTCCATCGTCAAGGACAAAATTCCTGAAGGCAAAACCATGTGCAGTTTGTGCAGCCGCTTGCGCCGCGGTATTTTGTACAAAGTGGCGGGCCAATTGAAGTGCAACAAATTGGCCTTGGGTCACCACCGTGATGACATGCTTCAAACCTTTTTTCTCAACATGTTTTTTGGTGGCAAACTCAAAGGCATGCCGCCCAAGCTCTTGAGCGACAACGGAGAGTTCATGGTCATTCGGCCCTTGGCCCACGTGGCAGAAGCCGACTTGTCGCGTTGGGCAGAGCACCGTCAGTTCCCCATCATTCCGTGCACTTTGTGCGGTAGCCAACAGAACCTGCAGCGCGTTCAAATTGGCAACATGATTCGGGATTGGCAAAAGAAGTTTCCTGGCCGCATTGAAAACATGTTTTCTGCTTTGCAAAATGTGGTGCCTTCCCATTTGATGGACACCAACTTGCACGATTTTAAAAATCTGCAAATCACTGGCAAGCCCGATGCAGAAGGCGACAAAGCATTTGACGAAGACAACTTTGAAGCGCCCAATGTGATGGCCAGCTTGCAAGGTGTGCAAGTGGTTCAACTCTAAATTAATTCAATTTTTGCTTAAGCAAGTGATTCACAAGGAGGCGATATGAACCGTCAAATGAATTCACAAATGACAAGGCACATGACAACGCATATGACGACGCATATGTCAAAGCAAATGACTGCACAGATGACTTCGCAAGCACCACGTCACATCCAATGGACTTGGCTGTTTTTACTCTTCATCTCCAGCTTGCTCTTAAGCGGATGCAACAGCATGCGCATCATTGAGAGCCAAGTGCAAACCAGCACCCAGTGGCCTGCTGGTACCGCATCACAATCCGCAACGCCCGCAACAGCTTTTTTCAGGCACGATCGGCTTCCAGCAGATGCCAACAGCCTCCAAGCAGGCTGGGCAGAAGTTGAACTTGAGGCGGCCCTGAAGCCTCTGGGTTGGACGCGCAACGACATTGAAGCCCAGTACAGCATATGGATCGGTGTGCGCGCTGCCGAATTCATTGCCGACCCATGGGGTCGACCTGTGCGCAGCCCTTGGGTCAACCGCTTTAACATGAGCATTGGAACAGGTTACAGGCCCCATGGCGTCGGCTTTGGTCTAGGTTGGGGTGTTGGCATGAACACTGGCATGCGTGCAGGATTTCCACCACCCTCTGGCTATGCACAAGAAGTAAGCATCATCATTCGCGACCTGAAAACCAGCAATGTGGTTTACCAAACAAAGGCTTCACATGAAGGGCCTTGGTCAGACCACCCAAATATTTTGCGTGCCATGATCGCGGCAGCCTTGCAGGGCTTTCCGAATCCAAGCCAGCCTAACAGGCGTGTTGACACCACCATTGCGCGATAAATGAACGCAACGCGCATCATGGCCATTCGACATGGCGAGACCGCCTGGAATGTCGACACGCGCATCCAAGGTCACATCGACATTCCCCTCAATCAGCATGGCCAATTGCAGGCTGAGCGTTTGGCAGATGCATTGGCCGACCAAGACCCCTTGCACGCCATCTACACCAGCGACCTGCAACGCGCACACCAAACAGCGTCCGCTGTGGGCAAACGCTTAGGCCTGACGCCGGTCACCCATCAGGGCTTGCGTGAGCGAGGCTTTGGCGCATTCGAGGGCAAAACTTTCAAAGAAATAGAAGCTGACTTGCCAGAAGATGCCATGCGTTGGCGCAAGCGCGATCCGCATTGGCAGCCACCAAAAGGCGGTGAGTCTTTGATCGTTTTGGATCAGCGTATTCGAAGTACCCTGAACACCTTGGCAGCCAAGCACCCCGGAGAACACATTGCGGTTTTTGCACATGGCGGCGTGATGGACATTTTGTACCGCATTGCCACAGGGCAAGACTTGTTGGCGCCCAGAACTTGGGCCTTGACCAACACCGCCATCAACCGCTTGTTGTGGACGCCTCAAGGCGTTTCTTTGGTGGGTTGGGCAGACACATCGCACCTAGACGATGTCTCGCGCGACGAATACTGAGCTTGCGACTTAGCGTTGTACCCATCAGATCACTCAATCTTGCGAAAAACTTTTGGGCGGCGTCACGCCCAAGTGCCGGTAGGCCGCCAAGGTGGCAATTCTGCCGCGCGGCGTGCGTTGCAAGAAACCTTGTTGAATCAAATAGGGCTCAATCACATCTTCAATGGTGTCGCGCTCTTCACCAATGCTGGCGGCAATGTTGTCCAGACCCACTGGCCCACCATCGAAGCGATGAATCACGGCTTCTAACAACTTGCGGTCCATCAAATCGAAACCTTCTGGATCAACATCCAGCATGGCCAACGCGCGTTTGGCAATGTCGTGCGTAATGTGGCCCACGCCTTTCACATCGGCATAGTCGCGCACACGTCTGAGCAAGCGATTGGCAATGCGCGGAGTGCCGCGTGAGCGTTTGGCAATTTCCTCGCCACCTGCCGTATCCATGGGCGCTTTCAACAAACTGGCACTGCGCTTCACAATGCGTGCCAATTCTTCGGGCGTGTAAAACTCTAAGCGCGACACAATGCCAAACCGGTCGCGCAGTGGGTTGGTGAGCATGCCCGCGCGGGTGGTGGCACCCACCAAAGTGAAGGGCTGCAAATCGAGTTTGATGCTGCGGGCTGCAGGGCCTTCGCCAATCATGATGTCAATTTGATAGTCTTCTAAAGCTGGGTACAAAATTTCTTCGACCACGGGCGACAAGCGGTGAATTTCGTCGATGAACAAGACATCGTTCTTTTCCAAATTGGTAAGCAAAGCGGCCAGGTCTTTGGGTTTTTCTAAAACGGGTCCGCTGGTTTGACGCAAATTCACACCCAACTCGGCCGCAATGATGTGACTCAAGGTGGTCTTGCCCAAACCAGGCGGGCCAAACAGCAGCACATGGTCTAAAGGTTCACCGCGCATTTTGGCGGCGCCTATGAAAATTTCTAACTGTTCGCGAACCTTGGCCTGGCCCACATAGTCATCTAGCAACTTAGGTCGCAACGCACGCTCGATGGCTTCTTCCTGAGGTGTTTCAGGTTTTGCATCCACCATGCGTGCGGGAGGTGGGGTTCCAAAGTCGTCGGTTTGAATGCTCATGGTCTGATTTTATTTGGCCAAGGCTTTGAGGGCCATTTTGATGCCATCGCTCACACCAATGTCGGGCGGCAAAGATTTAAGCGCCAGCGCGGCCTCTTTGTCGGAGTAGCCCAGAGCCACCAAGGCTTGAAGAATATCGTTGGCGTGATCGTGAGAAGTGCCTGCAGGGAGTCCTAGGTCAGCTCCCATCTTGCCCTTCAACTCCAACAGCAAACGCTCTGCGGTTTTCTTGCCAATGCCAGGCACCTTGACCAAGCGGCCCGCTTCTTGTTGCGTGATGGCCTGTGCCAAATCGGCCACGCCCATGCCCGACAACACGCTCAAAGCGGTTCGGGGCCCCACACCAGATATTTTGATGAGCTGCCTAAAAGCGGCTCGCTCTTCGACCGTGGCAAAGCCGTACAAGAGTTGGGCATCTTCTCGGACAACAAAATGGGTAAGCAACTTCACCTTCTCGCCCAAGGCAGGCAGGTTGTAAAAAGTGCTCATGGGCACGCTGACCTCATAGCCCACGCCATGGCAATCCACCATCACTTCGGGTGGGTTTTTGTCGATCAAAGTGCC
>Ga0114979_10000549_pt1 | contig 24584 bp, 24 predicted proteins | sample S_140625_EF_Meta_FD_87315 | JGI IMG/M metagenome (GOLD analysis project Ga0114979, IMG submission 87315) | Freshwater microbial communities from Lake Simoncouche, Canada to study carbon cycling - S_140625_EF_MetaG | ecosystem: Environmental > Aquatic > Freshwater > Lake | place: Lake...
GACCGCGGTTATCGCCGCCGTTTCGCATCTTAAAAACCTATCGACGTGGCTCAGAGATCAAAACCTTTTCAAGGGCTTCGAACTCTTCAATGCACTTACCGGATCCTTCAACCACCGCATCCAATGGACGATCAGCGATATGAATTGGCATGCCAGTTTCTTTACGAAGGCGCTCGTCAATACCCTTAAGAAGTGCGCCGCCGCCAGTAAGGACAATTCCACGATCCATTAGATCTGATGAAAGCTCTGGTGGACATTTATCAAGCGTGCTCTTTACCGCATTGATGATCGCATTTACTGGCTCTTCAAGTGCTTTGCGAATTTCTGCAGCTGATACAACAATCGTCTTTGGCAGACCAGTTGCTAAATCGCGACCACGAATTTCAGCATCGTTTTCGCCTTGCAATGGATACGCAGATCCGATCGCCATCTTGATTTCTTCGGCGGTACGTTCACCAAGAAGTAATGAGAATTCTCGCTTTACCCAGTTGATAATCGCTTGATCTAGTTCATCTCCACCAACGCGAATTGAGAGTGAAGTAACGATTCCACCGAGGGAAATCACTGCTACTTCTGTTGTTCCGCCACCAATATCAACGACCATATTTCCAGTTGGTTCGTGAATAGGTAGACCGGCACCGATAGCCGCAGCCATTGGCTCTTCAATGATGTAAACCTTGCGTGCACCTGCTGCATATCCAGCATCTTTAACGGCGCGCTGTTCTACGCCGGTGATTCCTGATGGAACACAAACGACGATACGTGGCTTTGCAAGATAGCGACGACGATGAACCTTTTGAATGAAGTAACGGAGCATGCGCTCGGTTGTGTCAAAGTCAGCGATGACGCCATCTTTAAGGGGGCGGATCGCCACGATGTTACTTGGCGTGCGACCAATCATCTTCTTCGCCTCTAGACCGACCGCGAGAATTCCACCAGTGTCTTGGTTTACCGCAACTACTGAAGGCTCGTTAAGAACAATGCCGCGACCGCGGACGTATACCAAGGTATTTGCGGTACCCAAATCGACAGCCATATCTCGGCCGATGAATGACATTCTGTTCGCCATGTAATACCCCTCGAGTTGTTTTCTTGAACTTACTTACCGAAAAAAATTTCAATCTCACGCGCCGCTGATTCTGGCGAATCAGAGCCATGAACAATATTTTGTACAACCTTTGTGCCTTGATCGCGAGCTAGGTCTCCTCGAATTGTTCCGGGAACTGCAACTGTTGGATCAGTTGCACCAGCGAGTGATCTAAATCCTTCAATTACGCGATTGCCTTCAGCAACCATTGCAACGATCGGACCTGACAACATAAATTCGACGAGTGGTTCGAAAAACGGCTTACCTTTATGTTCTTCATAATGACGTTCTAGCAATGCACGATCTGCTTGCATCATTCGTAATGATGTAACTAAATAGCCCTTAGCTTCAACGCGAGAGATTACTTCGCCGATTAATTGGCGACGTACGCCATCTGGCTTAACCAGGATTAAGGTCTTTTCAGTGCTCACGCGCGTAGTCTATTAGGCATCTGGCGAAGTTGGTGCCACGGGATTTTCCCCCGGTCGGCCCTTAGCCAATAGCGCTGCCCGTGCTGCCTCACCCTTGCGGCCGACAATTATCGCCGCAACCCATAACCCCATGAAGAGCAAATTGATGATCGCCATCGAAGGCACGACCACGCTGTAGGCAGCCATCGCAAATTGCAGAATAGAACCGAGTATCCAGCCTGAACGTTTCTTGAGAAGGCGAATGGAGTAAATCATCAAGAACATAACAACAAATCCATAAATTATCGTGGAAGGCTCGTGGCTATCTTTTGCTAGCAACATTGCAAATCCCATAATTAAGAATTCCATCGCCAGAACTGCAGATCCAAGTACGCGCATTACTTATCTCCTGGTTCAGCTAACTTGGCAAATTTCGTGCGGATTGTAGTGCGAGCTTCCCCCACCGTAACCACTGATCCAGTTATCAAAATCGCCAGTGACTCATCGCTTAGTGGTCGGATCGCATCTTTAACGGCACGGTCAATTGCAGCTTTCAGGGTCTCTTCAGCGAAAACCCGATCTGCTCCAAAAACTTGCGTTGCTAGTTTGTCTAGTTCAGCCACGCTCATTGAACGCTCAGAAGAATTAGTAGTAACGATAATTTGATTCAAAATGGGTTCCAGCTCTTGCAATATTCCCAGCGCATCCTTATCGGCCATTAAAGCCACAATCCCAGTAACCTCATCAAAGGTAAATTCACTCTGCATTGTTTCGGCTATCGCCTTGGCCCCGTGTGGATTATGGGCGGCATCTAAAATGATGGTTGGGTCGCGGTGGATTACCTCGCAGCGACCTGGTGAAGTTACATTGGCAAAGCCGGCACGTACTGCATCAATATCTAAATCTTGCTCACCAAAGAAGGCCTCAACTGCAATGAGCGCTGCCGCGGCATTTGATGCTTGGTGTTTACCGTGGAGTGGCAAGAAAATATCGTCGTAGTGACCACGCAGGCCGGTAATTGAAATTAATTGACCACCAACTGCGATCGCTCGCGAATCTATGGAGTATTCCAGCCCCTCGCGTGCGATATCCGCGCCGACTTCTGCAGCGCGACGCAAGAGTTCCACCGCTGCTTCAGGGGTTTGTTGAGATAGGACAATAAAGCCTTGCTCTTTAATAATTCCAGCCTTAGTAGCAGCGATTTCTGAGATGGTGCTGCCCAAGTACTCCATATGGTCTAAACCAATTGGGGTAATCACTGAAACATCGGCATCCACCACATTTGTGGCATCCCATTCTCCGCCCATTCCAACTTCTATCACTCCGACATCAATTGGGTGTTCTGCAAATGCGGCAAAGGCAAGCGCGGTAATTGCCTCAAAGAAGGAGATTGGATTTTCAAATTTGCTATCCATCAAATCAAAATATGGACTGATATCGTTAAATGAGAAGATCAACTCTTTGGCGTCAATTGGTTTCCCGTTGATACTAATCCGTTCCAAGTAACTTTCTAGGTGGGGGCTGGTAAATCTTCCGGTGCGCAAGCCCATTTCAAACAAGAGCGAATCGATCATTCGTGAAGTTGTGGTTTTTCCGTTTGTGCCACCCACGTGGATGGTCGGGTAAGTAAGTTGCGGAGAACCCAAGATATCAACCAAAGCGCTGATTCGTTCTAGCGTCGGAGCGATACGATTTTCTGGCCAGCGCGCAAGCAGCGCCTTCTCGATGGCATCAATGCGTGCTTGATCATCAGAACTTATATTGTTCATCGCTTCACTTCAGCGCTGCAAGTGCTGCGGTAATGCGTTCGATATCAGAAGAAGTTTTAGCAAGTCTTTCATTAATTTCAACAACGACTTCTGCAGGAGCTTTAGCCATAAATCCAGCGTTACCTAGTTTGACCTCTGCTGTCTGTAAATCTTTCTTAGCGGAAGCTAAATCTTTTTCTAAACGAGCGCGCTCTGCCACAAGATCGATCGATCCCGTCAAATCTAGTTCGATTTTTACGCCAGCGATTTCTAAAGTTGCAGACGGTGTGAAATCTTTATCCTCAATCTTTAGCAAGAAACGCAGCGCGCTGGAGTATTCGACTATTTCTGGTGATCCTATAAAACGACCAGGGACTTTCTGCGCTGGCTTTAAACCTTGGTCATTACGGAAGCGACGAACTTCTGTCACAACTTCTTGCAGTGCGGTGACAAGTGATTCAGATTTCTTATCAATATGAGCTGCGTTAAATACCGGCCAATTGGCAACGACTAGCGATTGGCCACCAGTGAGCGTGCACCAGAGCTCCTCGGTAATAAATGGCATGACTGGGTGTAACGCACGCATTAACTGATCAAGCACATGACCTAAAACGCGCTGTGATGCCTCTTTGTTTTCTGATGCAAAAGTCTCTTTAGAGAGTTCGAGATACCAATCGCAGAGGTCATCCCAGGCAAAATGATAAAGAATTTCGCACGCGCGTGAAAATTCATATCCTTCTAGCAGGGAATCAACATCGCGCAAGGTTTCGCTTAGGCGCGAAAGTATCCAGCGATCAATCGCGTTTAGGGATGAGACCTCAGGAAGTGGGCCCGCAACAGTCGCGCCATTGATCATCGCAAAGCGAGTTGCATTCCATAACTTGGTGGCGAAGTTACGTGATCCACCGATCCAATCTTCCGCTAGCGCTTGATCAGTGCCGGGATTGGCACCGCGCGCAAGAGTGAAGCGAAGGGCATCTGCGCCGTACTTATCCATAAATTCAATTGGATCAATAACATTTCCACGGCTCTTAGACATCTTCTTGCCAAATTGGTCACGGACTAGACCGTGCAACATAATTGTCTTAAATGGCGCAACACCATCCATTGCAAAGGTCGACATCATCATCATGCGCACAACCCAGAAGAACAAGATGTCGTATCCGGTGACGAGAACACTCGTTGGATAAAACTTAGCTAAATCTGCAGTTTTCTCGGGCCAACCAAAGGTGGAAAATGCCCATTGTCCAGATGAGAACCAGGTATCTAAAACATCTGGGTCTTGGTTCCAGCCAGCTGGCGCAACTTCATCGGGACCGACAACTTTTACTTCACCATTTGGTCCATACCAAACTGGAATTCGATGTCCCCACCAAAGTTGGCGAGAGATACACCAGTCGTGCATATTATCGACCCATTCGAAGTAACGAGGTGAGAGCGCTTCTGGTTCAATCTTTACTTCACCACTTCGAACTGCATCGGCCGAAGCTTTTGCAAGTGGGGCAACCTTTACAAACCATTGTTTAGAAAGCCGTGGTTCAACAGTTATATCGCAACGAGAACAATGGCCAACTGCGTGAATATAGGGGCGCTTTTCCGCAACCAAGCGACCCATCTCTTTTAACTTCGCAACAACTGCAACGCGCGCTGCAAAACGATCCATCCCATCAAATTCTGTCCCAGTGCCAGCCATTACGCCGTGTTCGTTCATGATGACTACGAAGGGCACGTTATGGCGCATCGCCATTTCGAAGTCATTTGCATCATGTGCTGCAGTGACTTTGACTGCGCCTGTACCAAAATCTTGCTCAACTAGCTCATCGGCAATAATTGGGATCATGCGATTTACCAAAGGAAGAAGTACTTCAGTGCCGATTAAGTGTTTGTAACGTGGATCATCAGGGTGAACTGCAACCGCGCCATCGCCCAGCATTGTTTCAGCGCGAGTAGTTGCAATAACAATTGATTGTTCGCCTTCGCCATATCGAATCTGTACAAATTCACCAGCATCATCTTGATGATCAACTTCAATATCGGAGAGAGCGGTTAAGCAACGTGGACACCAGTTAATGATTCGTTCGGCGCGATAGATCAAACCAGCATCATGCATCTTCTTGAAAAGTGATACAACGGCCTTGGACATTCCTTCATCCATCGTAAAACGCTCACGTGTCCAATCGACGCCGACACCTAGCCGTTTCATCTGATCTAGGATCGCGCCGCCAGATTCAGCTTTCCATTCCCAAACTCTCTTTACAAATTCTTCTCGCCCTAAATCATGGCGGGAAATTCCTTGCGAGCCGATCTGTTTTTCTACAACGTTCTGGGTGGCGATTCCGGCGTGATCCATTCCGGGTAACCATAAAACTTCATACCCCTTCATCCGCTTCATTCGCGATAAACAATCTTGCAAAGTTTGATCTAAAGCATGGCCAATATGTAAAACGCCTGTGACATTTGGTGGTGGAAGAACTATTGTGAAAGCTTCTTTTTTGGAAGCCGCATCGGCAGTAAAATAATTAGCGCTTAGCCACTTTTGATACAGGCGTGGCTCGATATCGACCGGTGAAAAGGTCGAAGCGAGTTCAGCGCCAGATGGCGATGCGGAAGACATAGAGCGCAGTCTAGATTACGCGCTCTTCTCCTCTGCACCTTTTTCGCGGCGTGATGCCCGCTTTGGAATATCGCCCGTGCGCTCAACCATGGTTGGAGCCACGTTCTCATCTATACATTCTTTTGTAATTATGACTTTGGCTATATCTGTGCGACTTGGCACGTCGTACATCACAGTCAGAAGTACTGATTCCATAATGGCACGTAGACCGCGCGCTCCGGTGCCACGTTTCAGCGCTAGTTCTGCGATCGCATCGAGTGATTCAGGTGTGAATTCAAGTTCAACGTCGTCCAAATTGAAGAGACGTTGATACTGCTTGACCAGCGCGTTCTTTGGCTTTGTGAGAATCTCCATCAAAGCCGGCTTATCAAGGCTTTCAACGCTAGTTAATACTGGAAGGCGACCAATGAATTCAGGGATCATTCCAAATTTCAGAAGATCTTCCGGCATTACATCAGCAAAGATATCTTTACGGTTTTTATCGACTGATTCTTGAAGAGTTGCATTAAAGCCAACTCCCGCTTTTCCACTGCGCGCTTCGATAATTTTATCTAGGCCAGCGAATGCTCCACCGACGATAAAGAGAACATTCGTTGTATCAATCTGAATAAATTCTTGGTGTGGGTGCTTGCGTCCACCTTGAGGCGGAACCGAAGCAACCGTTCCTTCTAGAATTTTTAGTAGCGCTTGCTGAACACCTTCGCCAGAGACATCGCGAGTAATGGAAGGGTTTTCAGATTTGCGTGCAACCTTATCGATTTCATCGATGTAAATGATTCCGGTTTCAGCTTTCTTAACATCGTAATCCGCCGCCTGCAAAAGTTTAAGCAGAATATTTTCAACATCTTCACCAACGTAACCGGCTTCGGTCAAGGCTGTTGCATCTGCAATAGCAAATGGCACGTTAAGCATGCGCGCCAAAGTTTGCGCCATTAAAGTCTTTCCACAACCAGTTGGGCCAAGTAATAAAATATTTGACTTGGCAAGCTCTACGCCATCTTCACCTTTGGCCTGACCCGATTGCACACGCTTGTAATGGTTGTAGACAGCGACAGCTAAAGATTTCTTGGCGCGATCTTGCCCGATCACATATTGATCTAAAAATTCAAAGATAGCCAAAGGCTTAGGAAGATCGGTTAGCCCAAGTGTGGACGCTTCAGCGAGTTCTTCAACAATGATTTCATTACAGAGTTCGATACATTCGTCGCAGATATAAACGCCTGGACCTGCGATAAGTTTCTTTACCTGCTTCTGGGTTTTGCCGCAGAAAGAACATTTCAGCAGGTCGCTAGTTTCTCCGATACGAGTCATGCCTAAAGAATAGTTTTTATCTCGATCTTATGTAACCTTATTTGAGCCTAACTCTGTTCGCTTATAGTGGAATTGCCCCGTGAATTGCGCGGATCGCGCAACTCTTTAACGCCCGGAACCAGCAGCGTCAGATAACAGACAAGTAAGTGGAATGCGATTGCAAATAGAAGGAAGTCTCGCTCACCGGTTAGCGCAATGACCGGTCCGACAAGTGCCATACCGAGTGGCATCAGTCCGCTTGTACCAACCATGTCGATACTAAAAACTCGACCTTGCATCTCTTGCGGAACTTCTCGTTGCACCGCGGTGACCCAATAGGCTTCCCAGCCGCCAATCGAAAGTCCAGCAATAAAGTAACCAATAATCACAACTGTAGGAGAAATTGGAAATGCTAAGACAAGTGGAGCGAATGCGAAGAGTGACCACATCGAGATTGCAACGAGTCCGGGCCGCTTAGTTTGAAATTTGATTGCGGCGATTGCGCTGATCATTCCACCGAGGCTAAACATTGCCGCAGAGATGGCAAAAACATTGTTGGTGTCAAATTCACGTCGCGTGATTACTGGAAGCAGCACCGTCTCGGCAGCAACAATCACCATCAATTGAAAAGAGGCCATAAAAATTGATGCTGCAAGCCACTTAATTTCCCAAACTAATTTAAGGCCCTCGCGTAGTTCGGAGAAGAACGACGGCTTTTTTTCAACCACTCCCTGAAGCGGTTCCTCTGTGATCCCAAACAAGAGAGAGGTTCCCAAGAAAAAAGCGAAAGCAGTTACGGCAAAAGTATAATCAGCACCGATCAATGCAACAGAAATTCCGCCAACTCCTGGCCCAACAATTGTTCCAATCTTGGCAACAATTCCACGTGCAACATTTCCGGCTGGCAGAAGGTGGTCAGGCAATAAACTTGGAACTATGGCAGCTCCCGCCGGTGCTCCGAATGCATCTCCCAATCCCATTAGAAATACCAACAAACCAATTGCCCAAAGTGGCAAATGCGCCGCTGAAAAAAAGACTAAGACCAAAGCGACCAAACCACGAAATGCATCTGCGCTGATCATTACCCATTTGCGTGGAAGGCGATCAGACCAAACACCACCAGCGAGTGTGAAAATAGTTCCTGCAAATACGCGCGATGCCAAGATGAGACCTAGATCTGTAGCTGTGCCCCCGTTATCGAGAATGCTGATTGCCAGCGCGATTGGAAAAGCTGATGAACCAATTACAAAAATTAGCCCAGAGATAAAGAAGTTGCGGTAATCCTTATAAGAAAAAAGAGCGCCGGGTTTGAAATATTTCTGCAACATTTCTAAACCGACGCCCCTTTATTGAGAATTACGCGGAAGGCTTTGCCTTACGTGAAGACATAACCTTATCTATGATTCCGTACTCGACTGCTTCAGCAGCGGTCAGAATCTTGTCTCGCTCAATATCTTTTTCAATCTCTTCAATTGTCTTATTTGAATGCTTAGCCAGCATTGTTTCGAGAAGTCCACGCATGCGCATAATTTCGCGAGCTTGGATCTCGATATCAGATGCTTGTCCCCCGCCTTCAGATGAAGGTTGGTGGATAAGGATTCGTGAGTGCTCAAGTCCGTAACGCTTACCTTTTGTACCGCCGGCAAGGATGATCGCTGCTGCAGATGCTGCTTGGCCAAGACAAATTGTTGTGATGTCTGGACGAACAAATTGCATAGTGTCATAAATTGCAGTTAGCGCGGTGAATGATCCACCAGGTGAGTTGATATAGATCGAGATATCGCGATCTGGATCCATTGATTCAAGGGTGAGCAACTGAGCCATCACATCGTTAGCAACGGTGTCATCAATTGGTTGGCCCAAAAAGATGATGCGCTCTTCAAATAACTTTGTATAAGGATCTAGGCGCTTGTAACCATATGCGGTCTTTTCTTCAATTGTTGGAAGAACGTAGCGGTTTGTAATCTCTTGAATATATTTCATTACTTCTTACCTCCCGCGATTTGTCCGTCATTTGTAGCAATGTGATCGATAAAGCCATATGCAAGGGCGTCCTTGGCGTTAAACCAATTATCGCGATCTGAATCAGCGATGATTTTCTCTAGTGGTTGGCCAGTGTGCTTGGCATTTAATTCAGACATAGTCTGCTTTGTAATTGCCATCTGTTCTGCCTGGATTCGAATATCTGTTGCAGTACCACCGATGCCGCCAAGGGGTTGATGCATCAAGATGCGCGCATTGGGAGTTGCATAACGTTTTCCTGGCGCGCCAGCGGTGAGAATAAATTGACCCATTGATGCGGCCATTCCCATTGCCACTGTTGCAACATCGTTTTTGATGTAATGCATCGTGTCATAGATAGCCATACCCGCAGTCACCGAACCACCAGGAGAATTTATGTAAAGGTAAATATCTTTTTCAGGATCTTCAGCGGCGAGAAGGAGCATCTGTGCACAAATTGCATTTGCCATCTCGTCACGAAATTCGCCAGCGAGAAAAATAATGCGTTCGCGCAACAAACGGTTATAAACATTGTCATCTAGCCAGCTAGCGCCATTTGCAGCAACGCGTGCGTTCTGCCCGGCCGACTGTGGGTCTTGATAATCCACGTAATCCTCCTGATTGAGTACTTCTTTATATGTATTGACCTTAACAATTCTTAAGAGTAAATGCTTCCCTAATTTGGGAAAAAGGGTGTAAATCTGCCTTTGTTCGCTCAGGGCAGAGCCGATTCTTTATAAGACGGTCAGTTTGAGGAAATAAGTCTTTTTTCCATCTGTGAGTGTGATCGTGGTCTTGCCTCTTTTGAACAAAGTCAGCGATGGATATGTTTCATAAGCAGAGAGCGGTCCTCCACCAACAAACTTTGCGATTCTTGGATCTACCACTCTCCCTTTCCAAATCTCGGGATTTGTGACGGTAAAAACAGCCGCGCTCTTAAGTTTTACGACAATTAACTTTTGCTTTATCGGATTAAACATTTTTGGTGGCAGCTCTGCTGCAATACCCATTTGCGGCGTAACAGTCATTGGAGTTGGCTCTGAACTTTCTTCTGCAAAAGAGCCATTAACCGAAAGTAAAGAGAACAACATCAAGGGTAGAAGGAGGCGAGCCACAAACCGGCGCATTTGTTACCTCGAATCAACGTGGGAAGTGCCAACTTACTTTGAAAATTATGCCTCTGGAAGAGGTTCAGCCGGTGCAGGTGAAGTTTGTGGGCGAAGGGCTTCAAGATCGATCTTATTTCCAGATTTATCAACAACATTAACGCGACCAAGCGCACCAGCCAGCGCCTTGGTGCGAGATACCTCTGCAACCAATTGTGAAATCTGCCCCGCATCTTGGAGCTGCTTTGCGAACTGCTCTGGAGGCATTCCGTAGCGCTGAGATGTGCGAATCAAATATTCAGTTAATTCAATTTCATTAACTTGAACTTCTTCCGCCTTTACGATCGAATCTAGTAAGAAATCAGATTTGATTGATACGCGAACTTCACCTTCGACTTCAGCGCGATGTGCTGAATCTTCTAGTCGGCCTTCGCCTTCAAGATGTTGGTGTACTTCATCTTCTACCAACTTATCTGGAACTGGAATATCAAGATCATCAATCATCTTTTTCAGAAGCAGGTCGCGTGCTTGCGCACCTTGCTCAAGTGATTTAACGCGCTTTAGGCGCTCAGTGAAATCAGCCTTTAATTCTGCAATTGTGTCGAACTCAGATGCCAACTTTGCAAAGGCATCATCAACTGGTGGAAGTTCACGTTCTTTAACTGCCTTCAACTTGATCTCAACAACACCTTTTTCGTCATCTTTTTGTCCAACGAGCTGTGTTTCAAAGTTCTTTTCATCTCCAGCCTTCATGCCAACCAAGGCTTCATCTAAGCCATCGATCATGCGGTTTGAACCGACTTCATAAGAAATATCATTTGCCTTGCCACCATCTACTTCTGCGCCATCAATTTTTGCGGTCAAATCAACGGTCACGAAGTCACCATCTTTAGTCTCACGTTCAACTGTGGTCAGCGTTCCAAAGCGAGCGCGGAGCTCGTCTACCTGCTCATCAATATCTTTATCCGTAACAGCTACATCATCGACTTCAATTGTTATCTTAGAAAAGTCAGGCAGCGTCACTTCAGGGCGAACATCGACTTCAACTGCAAAGACCAACTTCTCGTTATCGACATATTCCTTGATTTCAACTTTAGGGCGACCGACGACAAGAACTGAGTGCTCTCGAGCTGCCAATCCATAAAATTCAGGCAGGGCGTTATTAATCGCTTCATCAATTACTGATCCACGGCCTACGCGCTGATCGATCATGGCCGCCGGGACTTTTCCTTTGCGAAAGCCCGGGATATTTATCTTCTTGGCAACCGCTGTATATGCATCAGCGACATAACCTGTTAAATCCGCATAAGGGACTTCAATATCAAGGCGGACGCGAGTTGGGGAAAGTGTTTCAACCGTACTCTTCACAAAGTGCTCCTTGATTAGAAAGTAAATTGAAGTGCAATAAAGATTTCATTGAACTTCTGGTCGGGGCGGGGAGATTCGAACTCCCGGTCTCCTGCTCCCAAAGCAGGCGCGCTAGCCACTACGCTACGCCCCGTGGCGCAAGACGTGAGTCTAGAGTAATTTTTTACTCTCGGTTACCGAGGCAGTACTCTTTCCCGTATCGCGAAGCCAGTTTCCTGGCTAGCACTACTCGCGGGTGTAGCTCAATGGTAGAGCCCCAGCCTTCCAAGCTGGCCATGCCGGTTCGATCCCGGTCACCCGCTCCATAGTTTTACAGCGCGCCAACTGCTCCGACGAGCGTTGAAAATACGATACCGCTAAATGTCATCGCGTTTGCTGATCCTGTGATTCCAAGGTCATCAATTACCCGAATGGCAACACCTACATCTCCACCACTTGGGGAAATAACCCCAGTAATCGTGAATGTGTAACGAATAAATTTTAGTTCCGATCTAAAATTGCTGTTTTGAGCAACAGAGTAACCAAAGCTTGAAGTAGAACCATTCGAATGAATCATTTCTACCGCAAAAACCCCGCCGGAGGCATTTGACTGACCAACTAGATAGATCGTATAAAGATAGTGTTTCCCAGACTTAAAATTTAGGAAAAATGTAGAGGTGGAGTAAGTACCTTGACTCGAAGTCGATAGATCCCAAGTTGGAATTGAATTGGCGTATACATTTGATGGCCCTGTTGCACCAACTGCGCCAGTCAAACCAGTTGTTCCGCTACTTCCTGCAGTTCCAGTTTCTCCCTTTGCTCCGATTGCACCAGCCAAACCAATTGTTCCGCTACTTCCTGCAGTTCCAGTTTCTCCCTTTGACCCAATTGCACCAGTCGCACCCTGCGTTCCAGTTGCACCTGTTGCACCCGGAGTTCCAGTTGCACCTGTTGCACCCGGAGTTCCGCCACCGCCTCCACCTGATGGACCGGTCGCACCTGTTGCGCCAGTTAAACCGGCAGCACCGGGTAAACCATTTCCGCCGACTTGACCTGCTTCACCTTTGTCGCCCTTCTCGCCTTTATCGCCTTGCGAACCCGTCGGACCGGCAACTGTTGATGCGTTAGAAATTGCTTTACCTTCACTGCCATTCTTTCCATCTGAACCGGCAGCGCCCACTGGTCCTTGCAAACTTTGTGGCAAGGGCCATTTATTACTTTTCTTTGGTCCATAAATTAAGAGACTTCGGGTATCAATATAGAAATCTCCATTGATACCTAGGGTGCTAAGTGGCACACCTTTACCATTTAAAATTGTGTTTGCAATTGAGTTAGAAGTTCTTCCAGCAGATTTAGGCTTAGTTGCTGCCTCTGAGATAGGTAGCGTTGAAGCGCTGAACATCGTTATAAGCAAGAGTGTTGCAATTACTTCTATATGTTTCCGGTTGCTTTTCATTAAACCTCCAGGGCTGCCAGCGACGGGTACTTAAATAGAAGTGTGAAGTGGTTAATGAGGGTGGCGAAGGGGGCTTTCCCTGAGATATTTCGTAGAGCCAGTAGGCATAGCCCCGCTGCTACGCGGGGTGGGGCGGCGAAAACTCACAAGCGTCTCACAGGGAATTGGGGTAGTTTTTTGACTATCAGGTAGTTATCTACGGGTAGTCGATAACGAAGTTTTCGGCAATGTGCTCCAAGGGACGAAAGGAAGACATGCAAATGTCATCGAAGAAGAAAGTTATCGCAGTTGTGATCACAACAGTTGCTCTCACAGTAGGCAGTGTTGGATTCAGTCAAGCTGCATCGAAGCCAATGGGTGGCGGACACGCTGCACATCACGCAGCGAAAGATGCAGAACGTGAAGCTCGTCAAGCACTTGTCTCAAAGACAATCGGTGTAGACAGCGCAACTGTTCGCGCTCGTCTTGCAGCAGGTGAATCACTTGGTGCAATCGCAGGTGCAAAGAAAGCTGAACTCATTGCAGTACTTGTTGCTGAGCACACTAAGCGCATTGATGCAGATGTAACTGCCGGAAAGTTGACTGCTGCACAAGCAACAACTCTCAAGGCTGAATTAACTGCACACGTAACCGCTAAAGTAGATCGAGTTGGCGGTAAGGGTGGTCCACGAATGGGTGAAGGTGACAAAGGTGGTCGCGGTCATCACGGTGGTCCAGGAATGGGCGGTAGGGGTAAGGCTCCAAAGATTCCTGCAACAGCAGGATCACCCGCATAAATAATTGTGCTTAACGGCATGTAGTTCCTCCAAGGGTAGAAAGACCCGTCGCTAATTCTCCTTCGCGGCGGGTTTTTCGTTGTTGCGATCAAGGGCAGTTAAATGACACCGTGAGAGACTTCTTACATGCGTTTACACATTGGCAGCGATCATGCAGGGCTTGAACTTAAAACTGAATTGATAGCCCACCTGGTAAATAGCGGACATGACGTTACCGATCACGGTCCTTATGAATATGACGCTTTAGATGATTATCCCGTCTTCTGTATTCCCGCCGCAGTTGCCACTGGTAAAGATCCCGCATCACTTGGCATTGTTCTGGGCGGCTCTGGTAACGGTGAACAAATAGCTGCAAATAAAGTAAAAGGTGTACGTGCAGCACTTGCTTGGAGTATTGAAACAGCAAAGCTTGGCAAAGAACATAACAATGCAAATGTTGTGGCAATTGGTGGGCGTATGCACTCGATCGCTGAATGTAAGGCGATAATCGATGCCTTTATCGACACTCCATTTAGTAACGACGAGCGCCATATTCGCCGAATAAATTTAATCTCTAAATACGAAGAGACTGGAAAGATTTAAATTAAGCTTTTAAAAATCTAAAGTCATTTACAGCATGATCTTTAGAGATTCCTTGCCCTTCAAATCTAGTCAGGGGGCGTGACTCTGGGCGGGTGATGATTCCCCCGGTAAATAATTTACTCATTGAAAATACATCACTTATCCATTCGGCATACGGAACCCAGTCGGTTGCGATATGAAGATATCCGCCAGGTTTTAATTTTGCAGCAACTTCACTTAAGAATCGCTCTTGAATAATACGTCGCTTAAAGTGGCGCTTCTTTGGCCACGGATCTGGAAAGAATAAGTGCACCCCATCAAGGCTTGAATCTTTAATCATGTAATGGAAAGTTTCGAAGACATCGCGTTCGATTAAACGCACATTGGCAACTTCGTGTTCGGCTAGCTTTGCCATTAGCTTGCCGGCACCTGGCATGTGTACCTCTACACCCAAATAATTAATATCTGGATTGGCTTTAGCGATCTGCCATGTGGCCTCACCCATACCGTAGCCAATTTCCATAACAATTGGCTGTTTCTTGATAAATATAGAATCCAGATCGATTTGGGATTCTGTAAATGCAACGCCATATTTGGCCCACAAATTATCACGCGCGGCTTGTTGTGATGCGGTGATCCGCACCCCGCGCAGACGGTAACTTCGGTTAGTCATTGGTTCCACACCACAACTCTTTCACGATTAGACTACGAGAAGCAAAAAACATCAGCCCTCGAAGGAGTCGTCGTGCCAGGTACAAATATCACGCAAATCGAAGCAGCCCAACGTTCAGAGATCATCAAGGTCGAAAGTTACAAAATCGATTTAGATGTGACCGCAGGCGCTGAAACATTCTTGGTTAAGACGACGATCAAATTTGCCGGGCTAAAGCCAGGTGCAACCACATTTATCGACTGCGTCGGAAAGCGTATAATTAGCGCAAAGCTCAATGGGGCAGATTTTGATCCAGGCTTTGATGGCGAAACTATCTTCTTGCCAGCAATTGCGGCAGATAACACATTGGAAATTGAACACGAAGGTATTTACTCAAATTCCGGTGAAGGCCTACACCGCTTCGTCGACCCAGCCGATAACGAGGTCTATCTCTACACCCAGTTTGAGACCGGCGATGCGCGACGTATGTATGCCTGCTTCGATCAACCTGATCAAAAGGCAACTTTCACAATCAGCACCATCACTCCAAAGCACTGGGCGGTAATTTCCAATTACGGCATCGAATCAAGTAAAGATCTTGATGGCGATCGCAAGCACACTCAATTTGCTACTTCACAAGTAATTTCAACTTACGTGACAGCAATCGTCGCTGGCGCTTACACCTCAGTTCATGATGAATACAAAGGTGAGAAGACCATTCCTCTTGGAATTTATGCGCGAAAGTCATTTTTCCAATATGTAGATGCTGCAAATATCTTTGAAGTTACCAAGCAAGGTTTTGCATATTTTGAAGAGACTTTTGGTCTTGCCTATCCATTTGGTAAATATGATCAAATCGCTGTCGCTGAATATAACTGGGGCGCGATGGAAAATGTCGGGTGCGTTACCTTCCACGAAGATGTATTGATATTTCGCAGCAAAGTAACAGAGCGCAGTTATATCAGCCGCGCCACAACTATCCACCACGAGATGGCTCATATGTGGTTCGGTGACTTGGTCACCATGAAATGGTGGCAAGACCTTTGGCTCAATGAGTCTTTTGCTGAGTGGGCTTCTTATATGGCAGTTAGCGAATCTACGAAGTACAAGAATGCCTGGACAGAATTTAACTCAGTTCGTAAGAACTGGGCATACCGCGCCGATCAGCTAACTTCTACCCACCCAATCGCAGTTGAGATGAAAGATCTCGATGATGTTCGCACCAACTTTGATGGAATCTCATATGCCAAAGGCGCTTCAGTACTGCAGCAATTAGTTGCTCACGTCGGCCGCGATAATTTCATCGCCGGCCTGCGTAAATACTTTACTAAGCATGCTTATGCCAATACCGAACTCAGTGACTTGATCACTGAGTTGGAAGCGGCTAGTGGCAAGAATCTGACCGCTTGGGTTGCAACATGGCTGCGCACAGCAGGTGTAAACACTCTTCGCCCGGTCATCACGCTAGATGGTGACAAGTACGCATCAGTGGCAGTTAAGCAAGAAGTGCCACCAATGCCGGTTGGATCTAAAGAACTTCGCCCACACCGTTTATACATTGGGCTATTTGATATTGCCGGCAGCGCCTTGGTCCGTCGCGAAAGCATCGAAGTAGATATCGCGGGTGAGTTAACAGAGATTAAAGAACTGGCTGGTAAAAAGTCAGCAGATTTACTTTTAATTAATGATCACGACCAGACATACGCCAAGTTACGCTTTGATGATCGCTCAGTTGCGACAATGAAAAAGTACCTTGGGCAACTCGATGATTCACTTGCCCGCGGACTTATCTGGGCATCACTCTGGGATTCAACTCGTGATGGCGAATTATCAGCCAGTGATTACATTGAAATTGCCCTTGGCGCGCTAATGGGTGAGAAAGATATTTCAATGATTACCGCAACTTTCACGCAGATCGACACCGCAATTTGGGCATACCTAGCACCGAAAAATCGCGATGGCGTTCGCTTATCAGTGGCAAACACTGCGCAAGAATTATTAGCTAGCGCTACACCTGGAAGCGATGCACAACTTCAATATGCACGCGCCTTCGCCAATAACGCTTACACACCATCACAATTTGAAAGTTTAAAGGCGATGCTTGATGGTTCTGTAAATGGGCTATTAATGGATGCTGACCTTCGTTGGTACATATTCCTATGTGGCGTAAAACGCGGCGTCTTTGGCATTGCCGATATCGCAACAGAAGGTGATCGCGACAAGACAGCGCACGGAAAGCAGTATGTTGCTTATGCGCATGCTGCGCTTCCAAGCCAGGAAGCAAAAGCTGCCGCCTTTAAATCAATCACTACTGATGATTTAAGTAACACTATTCACTCATACAAGTGCCGCGGCTTTAACGAGAATATCCATTGCGATCTACTTGAGGCATTTGTGGATAAATACTTCGATGCCATATTGGATGTCTGGGCTACCAAGGGATATGAGATTGCCGAAACAACTGCAACTCTAACTTTCCCAACCTGGGTGATCAGCGATGAGACTGTAAAGAAATCTCAACACTGGCTAGATGTCACTGGAAAAGATGCCTCCGCTGCCCTGCGCCGTACCGTGGCTGAAGGTCGCGATGCAATGGTTCGTGCGCTCAAAGCGCGCGCAGTTGATGCTCGCTAATTAATCTATCGAAGTTACGACAGAGCTGATTTTCTCTTTCTTCTTGCGTTCTCCAGTCAGAGAATATGCAATTACTGAGATTACTAAAAAGAGCGCAACTGGTGCTGCGAAGAAATAAGTAAAGGTTTCAATTGCACTTAAACCTTCACCCGCATTTGTTCCATCTTCTTGCGCGCCTCTTGAGATGGCATGGATAACGGATGCAATATGAATCATCATGGCTATAAGTGTAAATCAGTTATGCAGTAGCAGCTGCCACACCAAATGGCTCTAGGTAAGGTAACCAACGATTATCTGTGCGACCGGTGCCAAGAATTCGCCAAGCAGCACCAACTGGTTCGCGCGGTAGTGAGCGAAGTCTCCATCCCAAATCTTTTAACGGCTTATCTGCCTTTAAGTGATTGCACTTGTGGCAAGCGGAAACAACATTCTCCCAATTGTGTCCCCCGCCACGAGAACGTGGAATCACGTGATCTATCGAAGTTGCAGGCGCTGTGCAGTAAACACACCGGCCACCATCGCGTGCAAAGATCGCACGACGCGAAAGTGGAACTGCATGGCGATAAGGAATCTTCACAAATTTATTTAGCCTAATTACTGATGGGAGTTCGATCTGGCCCTGCGCAAAGTGCAGAACAGTTCCGGAGGACTCAACCATGGTGGCGCGTGAGTTAAGGACAAGCAGTAGCCCACGACGTTCCGTCACAACACCTAGCGGTTCGTAGGTGGCGTTTAGAACTAACGAGCGAGACATAGATACCCCAGTTTCGAAGCGCGTGGCTCGCGCCGATTGGTTTATCTTGCACTAAGAAAGCGCAAGATAGGGGTATTTGCGGGTCAATTTTAGGTAAAGAATTGGATTAGAGTTTGATCTATGAGCGAGCAGACCCGAAATATTCTGGAATGGCTTAGCGGATCACCGCTTCGCATCGTCACTGTGCTAGTCGTTGCTTGGATCAGCCATAGCATCGGGCGCCGCGCCATCGAACGCGCAGTAAATAAACTCGCAACTACCGACTTAAAGCCCGGCCCGGGATTCGCTAAACGTCAATCAGAACGCGCTCGAACTACTGGATCGGTCCTAACTTCAATTCTCAAAGCTGTTATCTGGATAATCGCGCTAGGCATGATCTTGGGAGAATTCGGATTTAATCTCGGGCCCGTGATCGCATCCGCTGGTGTGATTGGCGTTGCTATTGGACTCGGTGCACAAACTTTGGTTCGCGATATTTTATCTGGAATATTTATGCTGATTGAAGATCAATATGGCGTTGGTGATCAGATAAAGGTTTTAGAGATCGAAGGCGTAGTCGAAAAAGTTGGGCTGCGAATAACCACAATTCGAGATCAGAAAGATGTGCTTTGGTATGTTCGAAATGGTGAAATATTAATTATTGGGAATGTGTCTCAGAAGCGTTAACCATTCCGTGCGCCGCCATTTCTAGGTACTCACGCAACTGCAAGCGGTTATTGTCTGGCATTTCCATTTCATCCAATGCGCCGAATGCACAAGCCAGCCAAGCATCGCGCGCTGCAATATCGATATGAAATCCAGCGTGGCGCATCCGCAAACGCGGATGTCCACGCTCATCCGAATAAGTTGTTGGCCCGCCCCAATATTGTTCAAGAAACATCTTGAAACGTAGAGCGGCACCTTGCATATCTTTCTCTGGGTACATTGGGCGCAATATCGGATCAGTTGCAACGCGGGCATAGAACTGAGATACGAAATCGTTAAAGAAGGACTCTCCCCCAACTTCTTCGTAAAATGTCATCAACTTCTCAAAACTTTGTCGTCAACGCCTTTGGCGATCTGCAAAACGAAGTACGAAGTGACGATACAGAGCGCTCCACTGATGTAAAAAGCAAGTGCGTAATCACCAATTTGTACACGCAAGATAGCTGCGCCAAATGCTGCAACCGCGCCACCGACTTGGTGTCCGACAAATACCCAGCCATAAACCACGCTGGCACGTTGCGGACCCAGAACTGCGCGACAGAGAATGATCGTTGGCGGCACTGTTGCTACCCAATCAAGGCCGTAGAAAATTACAAAGACAAGTGTTGACGCTTCAATACTGCTGAAGAGAATCGATGGCAAAAGAAAGAGCGTGAGTCCACGCAGGCCAAAATAGAAGAAGAGTAATTTTCTTGGGTCATAACGATCGGTGAGCCATCCACTAAATACCGTGCCGATCACATCGAAGACGCCGACCATGGCAAGAAGTGATGCAGCAAGAGTCGTTGGCATTCCGTGATCGTGTGCTGCTGGAATAAAGTGAGTTCCGATTAGCCCGCTAGTTGAAAGCCCACAGACAAAGAATGAGCCAAATAAATACCAGAAATCTTTCCTCTTTGAACTTTGGATTAAGGTATCGATTGCTAGCGCGCCTGCGCTTAAAGCACTCGTTGCTGGCGGCTGCCAGTCTGCTGGCGCGCCACAAGGCAGTAGTCCAATATCGGCAGGTTTATCCTTAAGGAAGAAATAAATAAATGGCACAACGAGTAGTGCAAACGAAGCAACGGTGATTGAAACGCTTTTCCATCCATAAGTGTGGGCCAGATGAGAGAGTCCTGGTAAGAAAATTAACTGCCCGGTTGCAGACGCTGCGGTGAGAATTCCAATTACTAAGCCGCGCTTAGCGACGAACCAGCGATTAGCAACCGTTGCCGCAAATACCAAAGCCATTGAGCCTGTTCCGACGCCAACGATCACACCCCAGGTTGCGATTAACTGCCATGGGGCTTGGATAAAAATTGTAAGGAAAGCGCCGGATGAAACTGTGGTCAGTGCCAACATCACTACTTTACGAATTCCAAACTTCTCCATTAAGGCTGCTGCAAATGGGGAAACCAGCCCAAAGCGAAGAGTATTAATCGCGACAGCCAGCGAGATATCAGATCGTGACCAACCGAAGGCATCTTCAAGCGGAACAATTAAAACCGACGGCGCAGATCGAAAGCCCGCAGTTGCCATCAAAGTTACAAAAGTAACTGCAACGGCAATCCAGCCCGGATGAATCCTGCGCTGAGTTAAACTCATTTAAGCCAGGCGCAGCCAAACTGCCGTATCAGTTGGGATTGAATTACCCTCAAGTGGGCCACTTGAAATTAAAACTTTGGCACCTGCTGGAATCTCAATTGCCGCACCAAAGTTTATATAGCAAGCGAAATTTCCAGCGCGTGAAAATGCAACAACATCAGCTCCAGCTTCGATCCAACTCATTGGACCATCGCCTAGACCTTCTTCTAATTTACGAAGTGCAAGCGCCTCGCGATACATAGTAAGCGTTGAACCGGCGACACCATCTTGTAATTCAGGAGAGAAATTTCCCATCCAAGGACTCATTGGCAACCAAGATTGATCTAGCTCCAACACTTCATTTGTTGAGAAACCAAAACCACCGGTTGGTTCGCTCTTCCAAGGAAGCGGCACGCGACAACCATCGCGACCACGATCTTTATAGCCACTCATCTTCCATCGCGGATCTGTTAAGCGATCTTCGGGGATATCGCGTACTTCGGGCAATCCAAGTTCTTCACCTTGATACAGATATGTTCCACCAGGAAGTGCCAACGACATCAGCGTTGCGCTCTTAGCGCGCAAAGTACCGCGAGCGATATTAAATTTAGCGGGATCTCCTTGGCGGGTAAAAGTTGATTCACCGTTATTAGTTAAGCCCAGATCTAAGCGGTCTACAGAGCGAACCACATCGTGATTGTTAAATACCCACGATGGCGGAGCCCCAACTTCTAGCAACGCTGCCATTGAATTATCGATCTTCGCCTTGATCTCGTCGGCTTTCCACAAAGTTGTAAGCATTTCAAAGTTAAATGAGTTTTGTAGTTCATCTGCTCGCACATAGCGCGCAATACGTGATGCTGGACTGACCCATGCTTCAGCCACGGCCATGCGATCACCAGGATATGAATCAAGGATTTTGCGCCATGAGCGATAAATTTCATGCACACCTTCTTGATCCCAGAATGGGCGCTCGTGTGGAGCCAACATCTCTGAAGTTGTATTTACTTCCGGAATATCAGGAAGGCCAGGGTATTTAATCATTCCGTGTGCAACGTCAATGCGGAAACCATCTACACCGCGATCGAGCCAGAACTTTAAAACATCTTCTAGGTGCGAACGAACTTCTGGGTTTTCCCAATTTAAATCTGGTTGTTCAATTGCAAAGAGGTGCAGGTACCACTGTCCTGGTTTTCCATCAGCCTCAATAACGCGTTCCCATGCGCATCCACCAAAAACTGCCTCCCAGTTATTTGGTGGCAAGTCACCGTTGGGGCCTTTGCCATCGCGAAACATATAACGATCACGTTCTGGTGATCCCGGCGCAGCTTTTAGCGCTGCCTGAAACCATTTGTGTTGATCACTGGTGTGATTAGGCACGATATCGACAATAAATCTAATTCCGTGTTCGTGCGTCTCTTTAATTAACCTTTCAGCATCTGCCAGAGTTCCGTACTGCGGTTCGATATCCATGTAATCTGAAACGTCATAGCCATGATCATTTTGCGGTGATGGATACCAAGGAGTGATCCAGATTGCATCAACACCTAACTGCTTTAGGTATGGCAGACGTGAACGAATGCCTTCAACATCTCCGATGCCATCGCCATTTGAATCAGCAAATGAGCGGATATAGATCTGATAAGTAACAGCATCGCGCCACCAAGGGCGCTCTTTACGCGAGGCGAGAACGTGGCTCAATTAATTAGTCTCCAGATAGTTGGTAAGGAATTCTCGTTCCTTATCGGTCAGCGGACGAGACTTCTTTGTCTCAAGTGAGATTGCTACCTGCACAGTCTTTACCTTAGCAAAGACTTTTCCTTCATCACAGATCGTGTAGAGCACGGTAAAAGAGGAGTTGCCGATCTTTTCCACAGTTATTTCTACATCTACAAATCGTCCACCCTCGTAAATTGGCTCAAAGAAATCAACTTCTGCTCGAGCGACCACCATTTCGATAAGAGTTGATGCATTCATCGCAGATGAAAACACTGCAGTTGACCAGACGAAGCGTGCCTCTTGGGCATAGGTCAGATATTTTGCATTATTGACATGAGCCATTGCATCTAGATCATCCCAGCGAACGAATTGCTTACTTATATATTTCATTATCGAGTGAGCTTTCTGTAAGTGGCGCGATGAGGTCTCGCTGCATCTGCGCCCAGTCGGGATATCTTATTCTCTTCATAGGATTCGAAGTTTCCTTCGAACCAGAACCAAGTAGATTCACCTTCATAAGCCAAGATATGTGTGGCAACGCGGTCCAGGAACCAACGATCGTGCGAGATAACCACTGCGCACCCAGGAAATTCCAACAGCGCATTTTCAAGTGAGCCCAGTGTTTCGACATCCAAATCATTTGTTGGCTCATCGAGCAGAAGTAAATTTCCACCCAACTTTAAAGTTAGCGCTAAGTTCAAACGATTACGTTCACCGCCGGAAAGTACGCCAGCTTTCTTCTGTTGATCAGGTCCTTTAAAACCAAAGGCTGAAACATAGGCACGAGATGGCATTTCTACTTGGCCAACTTTTATAAAGTCCAAGCCATCAGAGACAACTTCCCAGAGTGATTTATTGGGATCAATTCCGCCACGTGACTGATCAACGTAGGCAATCTTTACTGTTTCACCAATCTTTACATTGCCTGAATCCGCTGCTTCTAAGCCGAGAATTGTTTTAAAGAGCGTCGTTTTACCAGCACCGTTAGGCCCGATAACTCCAACGATTCCGTTGCGGGGCAAGGTAAATGAGAGATCGTCAATTAAGACGCGATCGCCAAAGCCTTTGGTCAGATGATCAATTTCCACAACAATATTTCCTAGACGCGGCCCGGGTGGAATCTGAATTTCATCAAAGTCCAACTTACGCATCTTGTCGGCCTCAGCCGCCATTTCTTCATAACGCGCCAGACGCGCCTTCGATTTAACTTGGCGCCCCTTTGCATTTTGGCGGACCCATTCAAGTTCTTCAGTTAAGCGCTTGGCACGCTTGGCATCTTTCTGTCCTTCAATCTTTAGACGCGTTGCTTTCGTTTCTAGATAAGTTGAGTAATTTCCTTCATATGGATAAGCGCGACCGCGATCGAGCTCCAGGATCCACTGCGCAACGTTGTCCAAGAAGTAACGATCGTGCGTGATCGCAACGACTGCGCCAGGATATTTATTTAAATGTTGTTCTAGCCAAAGTACAGATTCGGCATCCAGGTGGTTAGTTGGTTCATCAAGTAGCAAGAGATCTGGCGCTTCTAAGAGCAACTTACATAAAGCAACGCGGCGCTTTTCTCCACCAGATAAAACCTTCACATCAGTATCAGGTGGTGGACAGCGCAGCGCATCCATCGCTTGTTCCAGGAGTGAATCAAGCTCCCAAGCGTTACGGTGATCGAGCTGTTCTTGCAGCGTTCCCATCTCAGCAAGTAACTTGTCGTAATCCGCATCTGGCTGTGACATCTCATCGCTAATTGCGTTAAAACGATCGAGCATCGCAACGGTCTCAGCAACACCCTCTTTGACGTTATCAATAACGTTCTTCTCTTCATTCAAGTGTGGTTCTTGCAACAAGATGCCAACGGTGTAACCAGGAGATAGGTATGCCTCACCATTTGATGGTTGTTGCAGCCCAGCCATAATCTGCAGAACTGTGGACTTACCAGCGCCGTTGGGCCCAACCACGCCGATCTTTGCCCCAGGCAAAAACATCAGGGTCACATCGTCGAGAATTACCTTGTCGCCATGCGCTTTACGCGTCTTTTTCATCGTGTAAATGAATTCAGCCATAGAGAAAACCTTAGTGGCTCGTGTCGGTACAATTAACTATCGACCTCTGCAGGCGCCTGTAGCTCAGTCGGATAGAGCACTCGCCTTCTAAGCGAGTTGTCGCA
>Ga0114979_10000551_pt1 | contig 24575 bp, 15 predicted proteins | sample S_140625_EF_Meta_FD_87315 | JGI IMG/M metagenome (GOLD analysis project Ga0114979, IMG submission 87315) | Freshwater microbial communities from Lake Simoncouche, Canada to study carbon cycling - S_140625_EF_MetaG | ecosystem: Environmental > Aquatic > Freshwater > Lake | place: Lake...
GGCGCTCGAAATGTCTGTGAACGAACGCTCAGGCATCAGCGCAGCGGATGCCGCGAAGAAATCTTCATCCCCCATATACGATCGCAGGGTGCGCGCGACATCGGCTCCTTTATTATAAACGTGATCACCGTAGGTGATGTTTAGCGGGATACCAGAGACTGGAAAACGCCCGCCATCGCTGCGATGCGCATAGAGCAGCACATCCTTGTGATTATCGCGCACAGCATCACGGTAGGCTTCTTCGCCATAGAGCGCCTCAGTGAAGAGCATTTCACAAAAGCTTGCCCAGCCCTCGTTGAGCCACATATCCTCGGCAGTTCTGCAGGTCACCAAATCGCCCCACCAGTGATGCGAGAGTTCATGTGCCATGAGTGTTTCATAATTCGTGGTGCCGTCGAGAAGCGACTTGGGATAGGCAATGCACGTGGCGTGCTCCATAGCACCGGCATTGAACGGCACTGCGCTGAATCCAACTTTCGGCCAGCGATACGTGCCAAAGCGTCCTTCGAAGACTTGCATCGCTTCATCCAGGTGAGTAAAGCTCAATTTCATGTTGGTCGTATCCCCCGGCAATGCCGTGAGCCACATGGGAATTTCTTCACCGGAAATGCTCTGATACGGTATTGTAGCATGGGTATAGCCGGCCACAGCAATTCCTGCCAGGTAGGTAGGAATTTCTTGTGTCAATTGCCAGTGCGTGAGCAAGGAATCTTCACCGATAGACTCTATGCCCGTTCGCACGCCATTGCAATAGGCTTGTTTGGTATTGCTTGTAAGAACATGAAAATCATAGGTGCTGCGTTCAACGAAATTATCGAAGCACGGAAACCACACCCGTCCGAAGTTGTGTGGGATGGCATCAAAGCCGACTCCCAGATTGTAGGCGTACCCGGAGGCGAAATAAAACCCTCCCCAGGAATTGTCCTGTTGCGGATTGCCGCTATACCCAACGTTAATCTGCAAGGTATCCCCTTGTTGCATAGGCTGATTGGGGAATACAAAAAGGGATTCACCCGATTGACCATAACTCAGTGATTGCTGTTGATCATATACACTATCAACGGTCAACCCCAACAAATCGAGATGAATGACGTCAACCTCAGGTTGCAGCGCGACCAATGTGATTCGACAGGTTCCCGACATGAACTGCGTGCTCATCTGCCTGAGGTTTAAGGAAATGGTATAGTTCAAGACGTCCAACGTGTCGCTACGCGTATTGGCAGGATCTGTCAGCGCTCCGCCGCCTCTGAGGGGCACGAACCGTTTTGCGGATTGACAATCGGGCAGCATTTCCTGACCAAAAACTACGGAAACCTGAAATAAAAGCAACCAAATGATGAAGCGCATGGTCAAATGTAGCGAAAAGGGGAAGTGAGCACTTTCGTTAGGGAAAATCTCCTGGTGGCTGTATCTCACTTGCTAAACCCCGGAGCACTTATATGAAGCCAAGCACAGAACTGTTTGATTTAATCAGCACACTGACCAAGAGTGAGAAGCGATTTTTTAAGCTTCAAAGCTCATTGCAAAGCGGCGACAAAAACTATGTCCGTCTTTTCGATTTGATTGAAAAGATGGACGTCTATGACGAAGACGTGGTCAAAAGCACCTTCAAGGGTGAGAAATTCATCAATCACCTTCCTTCCGAGAAAAACCACCTCTACAAGCTGATTCTCAAATCGCTGAGAAGTTATTACAGTGAGACTTCGGTGAGCAGCATGCTCAAACAGGAAATCAAGAATGTAGAAATCCTGTATCACAAGGGTTTATTTGAGGAATGCTCGAAATTCCTAGAGCGCGCTAAGAAACAAGCGACGAAGTATGAAAAGTTCTATTATCTCTTCGAACTGATTTCGTGGGAGAAGACGTTGTTGGAAGAAGCTTTTGAAAATGGCCAGTTTGTCGACCTTGACACCTTAATTGCCGAGGAGCAGGAGGTGCTAGACAAGCTCCGGAATTTGACATCCTATCATGTTCTTTACTCGAAGATCAACTTTGTATTCCGAAGCGGTGGCTACAGCAGAACGGAAGAAAACGCGCAGATCATTGATGAGATCGTGGAGCATCCATTAATCAAGGGCAAAAACACGGCGCTATCGAAGCGTGCAGCCACCATCTGCTATTACACCCAAGGATTTTGCAACATTGCCAATGGCAATACGGTGATTGCGCTTGAAAAGTATAGCCGTGTGAAGCAAATTCTGGATGAGCAACCGGAGCTCCGTAGTGATTTGGCCAAGCGATACATTCGCACACTAGCGCAGATAATTCAATGTCAACTCGAACTCAAGCAATTCACAGAGGCGCAATTAAACATTGACTTGCTTCAGAGCTTGGGCGAGACTGATGGATTTGATACTCCCGATGTTGCAAGTCGGATTTTCACGGAAATAACACTCAGTAAAATCAAGTCGCATATATTGTCGGCCCGCTTCTCGGAGGGAGTACATGCCTTGAGTGAAGTTTCGGAGCAACTCAAAGAAAACGGCGGGAAATTGCACAAAGAGGTAGAACTGCGCCTGTATTACTATCTGGCCTATTTGTATTTCGGCGCGGGTCAGTTCAACAAGGCGCTTCATTGGCTGAATAAGGTCAATAACGACAATGAAAACGATCTTCGCCAGGATTTGTACGGATACGCGCGGCTGTTCAACATCGTGATTCATTATGAGCTGGGCAATACTGATTTGCTCGAGTACACCATTAAGTCGACCGCCAGATACCTTCAAAAACGCAACCGTGATTTTGACATGGAGAAATTGGTGCTCGATCAATTCAAGAAGTTGATTCGTGTTTCAGGTGCAAACGCAAAACGCGAACTCATCCAGGAGTTCAAGACAAAGGTGGAATCCATACTTAACGAAAAGCAACATCAACCGGCTCATTCAGAGTTGCTCCGTAGCTTACTGAAATATTTTGATTTCCCCGCTTGGATTGATTCGAAGTTGGAGGGCAAATCATTTGAAGACATTGTGCAACAGCGTATGCAAGTGGCACAAAAAAGCCCCGCATAAGCGAGGCATTTTTTCAAAATCTATGCTTCAAGATTAGTTCAATTCTTTCGCGAGTTCTGTATCAATGCGCTCTTGTTCTTCGCGTGCTAAGTCGCTGTCGACAAGGATACGTCCGCTGTGTTCATCCACAATAACGCGTTTACGAGCAGCTACATCCAATTGCTTTTGAGGAGGAAGCTGGATAAAGGATCCTGCTGAAGCTTCGCGCTCGATGGGAACAACTGCCATTCCGTTTGGTGCTCCTGAACGAATACGCTCGTAGGCATTGATCAAACGCTCTTCAATGAGTTTCTTGGCTTCATCGCTTTTACGGCGCAGAATCTTCTCCTCCTTCTCGGTAGAAGCAACGATTTCATCAAGCTCTGATTTTTTGAGCTTCAAGTCGTTGGTGCGTTCCTTCAACTTCGATTCGGTGGTAATCAAAAGTTCTTCTTTGGTTTTAAGACCAATTTCGAACTCCTTGATACGCTTATTGTGCAGCTGAATTTCCAGTTCCTGGAACTCAATTTCTTTGTTCAGGGAATCGAATTCACGGTTATTCTTCACGTTATTCAATTGCTCCTTGTACTTGCTGATCAGCGCTTCCGAATTCTTGATACCGTTCTTTTTTCCAATGATCTCTTCGCTGTGGTTTTTGATATCTTGATTCAAATTACCAAGTCGAGCTTCCAAACCAGCAACATCATCCTCAAGGTCTTCCACTTCCAATGGCAATTCTCCGCGCATCGAGTGGATCTTGTCGATGCGTGAATCGATTAACTGAATTGCGTAAAGCGCACGCAATTTGGATTCAACACTAATTCCTTTTTTGTCGTCGCTTTCGGTGAACGCTAACCTTGGTGATGTTTTAGAACTCATATCTTCCTCTTCGAGTTTATTGGATTTTTCTTTTGGTTTTTCAATAACGGCCATAGGTGCAAACTTGATTCCCGGCTTGCCGTCAGGAGCAGGAGGCACATAAATCGGATTAGCAACCGGTTTGGCTAGAGTATCAGGCGCCGGTTTTGGCGGACGTGGACGCATCGGTCGTGATGACTCAACTCCGTTAGGGAGAATAAATCGCTGTTCAACAACTTCTACCTTCGGTGCTGCCTTTGCGGCAGACTTCGTCTCTCCGACTGCCTTGGCTTTCGGAGCTTCGGATGGAACCGGCTTAACTTCAACCTCCTTGGCCTTGGCTGCCACAACTACTTTCGCAACAACCTCTTTAGCAGGGGTTTCCTTTTTTGCTGCTGGAGCCTCTTTGACCGTCTTTACTGCCAAAGGCTTTATCTTCACTGCTTGCTGTGGAGCTTTTGGAGCAGGAGCTTTCGTCACTTTTGCGACCACCTTCGCGGTCTTCTTAGCTGGAGCTGGCTTAGCCACCGGCTTTGCTACTTTCTTGATAGCAGTCTTCGCCACCTTTTTAGCCACCGGTTTGACAACCTTCTTGGCCGCAGGTTTAGCAACCTTCTTGGCCACGGGCTTAACCACCTTCTTGGCGATTGGTTTTGCGATTTTCTTTGCAGCAGGTTTCGCAACTTTCTTCGCAGCAGGTTTGGCCGATTTCTTGGCCACCGGTTTTGCGACCTTTTTAGCAACGGGTTTCGCTGCCTTATTCTGTTTAGCAGGTGCTGATTTTACCGATTTTGCAGGCTTTACCGACTTCTTAGCTACTGGTTTAGTGGCCTTGGCCGGTTTCGACGCCTTCACCGTTTTCTTTGCCTTAGCAACAACCTTGGCTGCCTTTGGGGCGGCTTTAACTGATTTCTTTGCTGAGACTTTCACTGGTTTTTTAGCCATCGTGAGTTACATGTAATGGACAGGATTGGTTACAATCTCCGTCAAATGGGACGCGAAAGTAGGGAATTTTTGCCTAAACCGTTCACCTAATAACTCAATTGTAAACTGTTCGCTTTCAAAATGTCCGATATCGACAATGGAAATCTGTCCATCAGCATCAAAGAACTGATGGTACTTGTAATCTGCTGTGATATAAACATCTGCCTTAGAGCGTTTTGCATGCTCGAGCAGAAAGCTACCACTTCCACCGCAAATAGCAACTCGTTGAACCTGAGTACGAACCTGATGGGTATACCGCACTACAGCAGCATTAAGGTTGGCTTTGACGAGTTGCAGAAAATCGGTGAAATCCAATGGACTAGCTAAATCACCGACCATGCCTGATCCGACATCCTGCCAAACATTTTCCAATTTCGTAAATTGATGCGCTACCTCCTCGTAAGGATGCACATTTCTCACAGCGCGTAAAACAGTGTTTTTCAAATACTCAGGCAACACTACCGAAAGACAAACTTCAGATTCAGTGTGTCTGATATCGTGTTCACCTATGGAGGGGTTTGCACCGGGTCCGGCCTTGAATGTTCCTCGCCCTTGCGTTTCGAAACTACACTCTTCATAGCGGCCGATTTGGCCGGCACCGGCAGTAAACATGGCCTCTCGAACGACGTCTGCGGAACTCGTCGGGACATAGACCTGAAGTTGAAGCAGCAAGCCTGTCTTCGGGGCCAATATGGATGTTTTGGTCAATCCTAGCCTTTGGGCGATCTTGGCGTTGACACCGGTACGGATGTTATCGAGGTTGGTATGCATGGCATAGATGGCAACATCTTTCTTTATTGCACTCACAACCGTGCGCTCAATATAGTTGCTTCCCGTAAGTCGTTTTAATCCACTGAAAATAATGGGGTGATGCGCCACAATCAGGTTACATCCTTTCCTTACCGCCTCGTCAACGATCGCCTCGGTGCAGTCCAGGCAAAACAAAACACCGGTCACTTCTCCGGTTGAATTTCCTACCAAAAGACCACTGTTATCGTAATTCTCCTGCAGAGCGGGTGGTGCCCAGTCCTCCAAAAAACAGATTATTTCGTTCAATTGCATATTAGCAAAATAACAACATTCCATGTGTACAATTCAATAACAAAAACATATACGTATCCATGACAGAAATTGACAGTAAAGCATCATAACTTCGCCCTCGTGGGAAATTGGAGAAAACTATTTGGTCCGTTTGCAGCTATTTGGGGAGGCGTGATTCGCTTTCGCCATTGGCTCTATAACAGCAGGATTCTTTCCTCTCAACCCGGAAAACTTCCCACCGTCGTCATTGGCAACCTTGCCTTAGGCGGAACCGGAAAAACACCCCACGCAGAGTACATTCTTCGCCAGCTTAAGGTATGGTGTAAACCGGCGTTTTTATCTCGGGGATACGGCAGGACCACGCGTGGATTTATTCTAGCCAACCGCGTAGCGGCGTCAGCACAAATCATTGGAGATGAGCCGATGCAGGTACATATGAAGTTTCCGGATTTGGACGTTGCCGTTTGCGAAAACCGTTTGCGTGGCTTGGATTTCCTCAAATCGGTCTCCAATGCAAATATTGCCGTTCTCGATGATGCTTTACAGCACCGTAAACTTCAGGGCGACCTGAAGATTTTACTAACAGAATTTGACAGACCGTTTTGGACCGATCGCCTGTTTCCTGTTGGAAAGCTGCGTGATGTGCGCTCAGCCTACCGCAGGGCAGATGTTATCATCGTTACCAAATGCCCCGATCGGTTAAGCAAGGACGAGCAGGAAAACATCATAAAGGCAATACGTCCGTTAAGGAATCAACGCGTCTTCTTCACGCGACTCGAATACGGCAACCCTGTTCAAGTATCCGGCAAACCAATGGATATCAATGCTTCAAGTACTGTTTTGGGTATGGCTGGACTTGCCAACACGGAGAAATTCGAGCAATACCTTAAGCAATCCTTTTCATTGACTCATTTTGAATCTTTTGGCGATCATCACAATTTTTCACGCAAGGAGTTGACGTCGTTATGGACGAAATACGGTAATTTCGCCCAAGCGATTGTGACTACCGAGAAGGACGCGGCGAGACTGAAAAGCATTCGAGGGTTAGACGATATTCCGATTTTTGTAATACCCGTATCGATTGCATTTTTAAGTGGAGAAGCGGCATTTGTCCAGTTGCTGCGAACCACATGACATTCCAAAGCAACACTGTATTTTCATCGCCAACTGCAGGGCGTGTTCCATTTATCCTTCTCCTTTGTGTCATTCTCTTATCGGCATGTAACGGTGGACAAAAAGGAGCGATTGAAGGTAAAATCGCAGGCGCCGATGGCAAGACCATCTATTTAGAGCGCTTTGTAAACAACCGCATGGTTTTTACGGATTCCACGGTGATTGGCAGCGATGGTTCTTTCGTTTTGGCTCCGAGCAAACCACTTGAGCTGAACTATTACCGATTGGTCATCGATCGAGACCATTCCATAGCATTGATAACAGACAGCACGGAATCGCCATCGTTCAAAGCGGATTATGCCGATTTGCAGAAATCACTTTCACTCTGCGGCTCGGAACAATCCGAGGTTCTGCACGAATTGGAATCGAAGTGCGCTCCGTTTGATGAGAAGGAAGCTGACACACGTGCTCGCATCACGAAGCCTGATATTTCACCGGAAGAAAAGCAAATGCTCAATGAGAGCCTTTCAGAGAATCGCCGTGAAATGGTGAAGTGCATAAAAGATTGGTTGGAAACGCATGAATCATCGCCTGCCGCTCTGATTGCGATACAGCGACTAGATCCGCGCACCGAAATGGCGACATTCAATCGCATTTTTTCAAACCTCAACACATCCTTTGGGCATACGCTTCTTTACAAGGCGATGAAGCAAGAGCTGAATCGACTGGGTAATCCGTCGCGTCAGCAAGCCTCTCCATCCGAAGGTGCTTCTCCTGTTGCCGTTGGCAAAGCGGCTCCGGAAATCGCGCTGAACGATCCTAGTGGCAAAATGAGAAAATTGTCTGACTTAAAAGGCAAAACCGTATTAATCGACTTTTGGGCAAGCTGGTGCGGTCCGTGTCGCAGAGAAAACCCGAACGTGGTAGCAGCCTACAAGAAGTATAACAAAGACGGTTTTGAGGTATTCAGCGTGTCTTTGGATAAGACCAAAGAATCGTGGGTTGAAGCCATCAAGCAAGATGGTTTGCTTTGGCCCAATCATGTCAGTGATTTGAAATGGTGGGAATGCGAGGCGGCTCAGGCCTATGGTGTGCATAGCATTCCGTTCACGGTATTGGTAGATAAAGAAGGAAAGATACTCGGCCACAATTTGCGTGGTCCAATGCTTGAGGACAAGCTCAAAGCGATTTATGGCCACTAGCTGGCCCGTATTTGTAACAGTTGATAGCAGCAACGCCCCGGAAACGGGGCGTTGTTGTTTTAGCTCTGCTCTTTATCCAGTCAATTATCGTTCATCCAAAACAGGGTGCATTTACTAGCTCAATCTTTCACACACCGTATAGAGGCCCCTCTAGGCTTATCTTCGGATGTCATCAGCCCCTCGCCCCAAGTGGAACCAAGAGAAAGTTTGTACCCACTAAACTGATTAAAATTCCAAGTGCTCCAAAAAAACGTATAAAAACCCTGGGAATAGAAAGCCCCGTTATCCGAGTCACTTCGATTACCCGCAGGCAAGGCTGTGAATCCACTGGCATTCGTTGCCCCCGTGTTTGGTGCATCCCAGCCGGTAACAGACTTCAGTGCACCACCTGCCGTGGGATATCCTCCAACCGCATCCCTCAATATGTAGAAATCAGTTTCAGACGGCACATGCCATCCTACAGGACATGCATTTCGGCTATCCGAGGCCACATACCAATTGTACAATTTCCCATACGTTTGATTATTGGCTTCATCATTATTGAAAACGCACCATGCCGGCGAGCTTAAACCCATCCATGTCGGGCCATCGGTCACATTCGGTATTTCCGTCTGATCCGAGAAATGCGTTGTGCGCAAATTGGTTTGCATCCAACACTGATTGCCAATCGCAATCACCGGATACACATTATCATCAACATCGGTAACGGTGGTTAAGCCACCGCAGGCGGTCGACAAAATTGCATATACCTCCAGAGGGGTGTCCGCAATACTCGAAGAGCAATGGCCAGGGCGAATACTGAGCATTTGAAAATCAAAGGCATTATTGCCAAGGGTCCAGCTCAATGACACTTTTCCTTCGGCGTCTGTGAGAAGCGATTCTTGTCCCAATGCACCGCCACCAGATATATCTACCAAAATCTTTACGTGCTGGACTGGCTCACCCTGATTGTCTTTTACCTGCACAACAATAGGTTCTGCCAATGTAGAATCAGGAAATGCAGACTGAAGGGCTCCTGAAATTAAGGATATTTCAAACGGGGCTTCATACTCATATATACTGCTTGGAAGGACTTCCGGAATCGTTTCCTCATAATCAAATATCCCCATTACATCCAACTCTAAAACATCCAAAACCTCCGGCATTACACTAACTTTCTTACTCCATGTTTCCGTGTTAAAGCACGGATTATAATCAACAAAAACCTCCTCAGATAGATCAAGGTACAAATATGGCTGATTATAAAAATAATGCGATACTTCAGTTTTAAATGTGACTCTGTAGGACACCTGAGAAGGATCTAGGTGGCATTCGTCATCATTCGAAAAAAGGCTGTAATCAGGACCTGGCGAAACATTGTAATCAAACCCATTAAAAAAACTCTCAGGCGAATATGTCAGGTTATAGCCTACATCAGAATAGTTGGAAAAACTTGAGTTCAAATCACAAGAGGTACCATAAGAAGCATCGAGGTAATATTCAATTTTCAGCCCAACCTGTGTGGTATATAAAAGTGGTTTTCCATCAACATCAATCTCTTTAGTATTATCGTATATCGCAAAAATGTAATCACCTTCCAAAAGTGAGGGTACGCTTGGTGAAGCTGTAACCAAACTAATTTCACCTCCCAAGGTGATACCATAGCCACAATTCACCTGGAGTTGCTGCGTTCCCTGGGCAGCTGAATAAAGCATGGCCGTACTCGAACTACCTGTTAATTGATAGTTGAAGGAAGGGAATGAAAAACTCAAATTGCCGTCCGTCGCAATCTGCACATTATTGAGGGCCAATTGCACCCCAAAATCGCGTTGCTCCAAGCTATCCATGAGCATTTCCAAATCAAACGAAGCATCATCAAACAGGTCGTCCAAATTAGCGCGATGTGTTTGGATGAGCAGTTGATTATTACTCCTTATCAGATAATCAACTGACACCAGGAAACCGCGTCCTTCCGTGCCAATGAGAATGTCACCCGGGTCAATGTTGGCATTGGAACCCGTAACTTCAAAATCGTATTGACCAACAGATTGCTGGGCACTATCAGGCAAAAACTGAACTGTGACAGTATCCATCACGATGATTAAAGGATCGAAATCTGCGGAAGCCGTATCTACTGCATTCAAAAAAACGGGATGCTCATAAAATGGCGGGCAATTGTTCTCAGAGATTGCAGCTCTCACCCATTGAATGCCCTGAGCGGGGCTGTAATCAAACTGTGCTGCGGTTGCTCCGGGAATATCGGTCCACACCAGACTGTCGGCGCTGGCTTGCCACTGAACAGTACCTCGTGCTTGCGCGATGTTCAATTCGATGGTGTCGCCGGCCATGCAAGCCACTCGAATTTGAGCCTGAAGAGAAGAACAAATAGCCAAGAAGGCAACGAATAGTATATGCGATGTCTGTTTCATATTCGGCCGATTTATCGTTTAATGACTAATTGTTGACGGCAACTTGAAGTTCCGTCATTTAGAATGATGGTGTACAATCCGGCACTCAAGCTTCGGATGTCGAGTTGAATCGCATCGGATATAACTTCAGGACGCGACGTATATACTTCACGGCCAGTCTCATCCAACATCATCAATTGCAGATTTGCATTTTCAAACTGCTGCAATAATTCGACATTGACGATACCACCGGCAGGATTTGGATAAACGCGCAACTTAGCTTCACCCGTTTCGGTTACCTTGTTTGGAATCAAGAATAGACTCAGCGTATCGGTGGAGGTGCAACCTCGTTGATCAGTAATGAGAAGGATATAAGTAAGTGAAGAATCAGCGGTCAGCTCCGGATTAGCAACATCGGCACTACTCAACCCGATGCTCGGCGACCACGCGTAGGTGTAAGGCTCTAAGCCACCCTCAGCTGTCGGAGAGCCGCCAATCAGAACATTGCTCGCCGGTGAAGACACGTCTGTTCCAGCGCTAGCAATAAGCTGATTCGGCTGACTCGATGTGAGCTGAACTTGAATTCTGTTTTGAGATAAACCCTGAAAAGCCAAGGCTAATGACCACACTATTATTAAAGCTATTTTCATCATTGATATATTGATTCAAAAAAAAAAGAATTCTACTACAAAGTATAGTTTATCAGTTATTGGAATCGTTTAATAGAGCTGGCAATCTAACCTCAAATTCGAGACGAAAAACACATACAATAAACTTATGAATTGCAACAATTAAAGAGACACCTTATTCCCACATATGGTTATGATATATAATAATCAACGTGGTGTACACGGGTGTCCGGAAAAACAATAAACAGCCCACGGCTGAAGCCTTGGCTATTCAGCCACTCTCCGTAATTTCGCGCAAACTATTGCTCAACGATGAGAACCTTTATTTTCATGCTTCTGATGTTCTCTGCTTCACTTGCAGAGGCTCAAACCACAACCTATTTCCAGCAACAGGTCGATTACAGCATCGAAGTCACCCTCAACGATAAAGAGCATTCGCTTTCGGGGAATGAAACGTTCGAGTACAAAAACAATAGTTCGCAATCGCTTGATAAGCTGTTCATCCACCTTTGGCCCAATGCATACAAAAACGCCAAGACAGCCATGTCGAAGCAAAAGTTTCGTCAGGGCGACTTCTTCATGCTGTGGGCTAAGCCGACTGCGAAGGGCTATATCGACAAACTCGACTTCACCGTTGACGGCGCCAAGGCGCGTTGGGAGTTCTTCGAGGAGCAAGAGGATATTGCTGTGCTCTACCTTGATAAGCCTTTACAACCCGGGGGTTCTATTACCGTTGCAACGCCATTCTTTGTGAAGCTCCCAAGCGGCTCTATCTCGCGCCTGGGTCACATTGAAGAAAGCTATCAAATCACACAGTGGTATCCTAAGCCGGCAGTGTTCGACTATGCGGGCTGGCACCCGATGTCGTACCTCACACAAGGTGAGTTTTACAGTGAATTCGGGAGTTTCGATGTGAAGATTACGCTGCCCGATAACTACACCGTGGGTGCAACAGGTGATTTGCAGACATCCGCCGAAATCGACCGACTCAATCGCCTGGCGACAGAAGAAGGCCCGACTTCTATGGACTTCCCTGCATCTTCAGCCACAATGAAAACGCTTCATTACAAACAAAAGAACGTACACGACTTTGGTTGGTTTGCCGACAAGCGCTGGATTGTGCGCAAAGGCGAAATGGAGCTCCCGCAAAGCAAACGCAAAGTCACCACCTGGGCGATGTTTACCCCGAAAAACCGTGGGATGTGGGAAGAAGAAGGATTGAAATCGATTCGTGATGGTCTGTATTACTATTCGTTGTGGTCGGGCGATTATCCCTATGATGTGTGCACCGCAGTTGACGGCACCATCAGTGCCGGTGGTGGTATGGAGTACCCCAACGTAACGGTGATTGGCAATTCCGGTGATGTATCGCAATTGCGCACCGTCATTATCCACGAGGTAGGTCACAACTGGTTTTACGGCATTCTGGGAAGCAACGAGCGCGACCACGCCTGGATGGACGAGGGTATCAATTCCTTTTTCGAAACCAGAACGATTCTGGCTACCCGCAAGGATTCAGGTTCAGCGGAAATTGGATTAAACATTCAAGGATTGAACGTGCAAATGGCATTGGGAATTGAGGACATTTCGTACAACTACCTCACCGAGGAACTCCCCTACTTGATTGCCGCACGCTTCGCTGCCGATCAGCCCATTGAAGCCGGAAGTGATGATTACACGAATTTGAACTACGGTGGCATTGTGTACAAGAAAACGGCGCTCGCTTTCAATTACCTGATGCAATACCTGGGAGAAGAAGGCATGAACGCCTGCATGGCCGCCTACTTTGAAGCCTGGAAATTCAAGCATCCGCAACCCAAGGATATTCGCGAAGTGTTTGAGCGCGTTTCTGGGAAAAACCTTTCCTGGTTTTTCGATGACCTCGTGCAAACGACCAAGCGCGTGGATTACAGTCTGCGCAGTGCGCACAAGAATGGCAACGACATGGACATCAAAGTGCGCAATACAGGCGAAATGGCCTCACCATTTGGCATAGAGGTTATGCGCAACGGCAAGACTGTCAGCAGTGCCTGGTTCGACGGCATTGAGCCGGGCCAAGCGACACGCATTACGCTGCAAGCCGACAAAGGCGATATCTTAAAGATCAATAATGCGAGCGGCATTCCTGAGTACAATCGCAACAACAACACGCTACGCACGGAAGGCGCATTCAAAACGGTTGAGCCTGTGCGATTCAAATTCCTCAGCAGCATCGATCATCCCGACTACTCGCAGCTCTTCTGGATTCCGCTGGTGGGTTGGAACGAATATAATAAATGGATGCTCGGCGTGAGTGTGCACAACCAAACCTTGCCGCGGAAGCATTTTCAATGGCAGGTTTCTCCCATGTACAGCTTTGTGAACGGAACGCTTAACGGCTTCGGCAGCATGGAATACGACAATGGCCGCATGGGCGCCGGTGTTCAGCTCAAGCGCTTTGCCCATGGTTCATTCCCCTTTAATTCGGAAACGCATGTGCGCAGTTACGATGTAATTGCACCTTACCTGCGCGCCAAGTTGTTTGCCAATCGCGTGCGCAAGGACTGGAGCGGTGAGGCTCGTTTGACCTACTACTCTATCGGTGAAATGGTGAAGGATACACCCAAGCCGATTTTCTCAGATTACACGGTGATTGATCAAGTGCAGGGCAAGGGAGTCCGTGCAGCGCAATGGCGTGGCCAGGCTTCGATCCAAAAGAAATTCACACGCAGCGTGATTCGATTCAACTCGCTGGTGGAGATTGGTGACTTCACCGACAATCGCGTTGTGCATCAACATTCTTTGGAACATGATTGGGTCTACTACGGTAAGGGAAAAAAGAAAATCAAGTCGCGTCTTTACGCTGCTTCTTCGGATGGATTTTACCTGAATGCCGCTGGTCAGTTCGGCGGTTCGCGCTATAACAGTGATAGCCCGTACAATTCGTTGCGAGGCGACTACTTGTATGAAGGGCTCTTCCTCGGACGCGACCAAGCCACTGGGTTAATGTCACAGCAGTTTATGCGGACGCAAGGCGGATTGGCAGCTCCAACAGCACAATCAGCAAATCGCTCGCTGTTCTCCTTGAACGTGGAGATTGAACTTCCTGTGAAACTTCCACTGGCACTTTATGGTGGCGTTGCAGCCCTGAAGAACGAGCGCTACATCATTGGCGACGGCAATGAAAACGACCTGACGATTTTGGCGACCAATATCAATCGCCGTTGGTTGTTTAACGGCGGCGTTTCAGCGAGCATCATTCCCAACGTATTGAAGGTCTATATCCCGATTGTATACAGTCAATCCATTAAGGACGAAGTTGACGCACGCGAACTTAACTTTGGGCAAACCATAATGTTTGAGTTCAACATTGCGACCATGAATCCTTTCCGCATTGCGGCCAAAAACATCAATCCGTAGTCTATAGGCTCATGACACCCACCAAACAAAAAGTCTATTTCGCCTCCGACTTTCACTTGGGTTCACCCAACGCCGAGGTGAGTCTGGCGCGCGAGAAGCGCATTGTCGCCTGGTTGGATGAGGTGAGCAAAGACGCGAGCGAGATCTTCCTGGTGGGCGACATCTTTGACTTCTGGTTTGAATACAAGCGAGCGGTTCCGCGAGGGTTTACGAGATTATTAGGAAAAATATCCGAGCTAACGGACAGGGGAATTCCGGTGCATGTGTTTACCGGAAACCACGACATGTGGATCTTTGACTACCTGCCTCAGGAATGTGGCGTAACCCTGCACAGAGCGCCGATTGTGCGCGAATGGAACGGTCGAAAATTCATGATTGGTCACGGTGATGGATTGGGTCCCGGGGACTACGGCTACAAATTCATCAAGCGGATTTTCGCCAGCAGTGTTTGTCAATGGCTTTTTGCGCGCCTGCATCCCAACTTCGGCATTTGGCTGGCGCGTTCGTTATCGGGATACAGCAGAAGCACCACCGGACATAAAGACCAAGTTTACCTGGGCGCTCAAGAAGAGTGGCTCATTGTTTACTGCAAGGAGCAATTGGATCTGGAGCATTACGATTACTTCGTTTTCGGTCACCGACACTTACCTATCAACTATGCCTTAACACCAGCTTCGCGCTACGTCAATCTAGGCGAGTGGATGAGTGGTGAATCGTGGGCTGTCTGGGATGGTGAAGCACTGACCCTATACAGCACACGCGCGATTTACGGATCTTAACCGACTACACTTTTCTTTATGAACATGTGTGCCCAGACGCTTCTCGACAAACGGAAGAGATAAGGGAACACCACAACAGTTGCTGCCATGCCAACCGATAAGAAAGTTACGGGATGGGTCAAAAATCCGAACTCGATCCAACCAATAGCATCCAACACTATCAATGCCACCAACACCGAAACCCACAAGGCAACGGTGAGCCCCCAGCTCACATAGGCAGCACCAAAGTAGAACCCTGTTTCGGGCACCAGGTTGGTTTTACACTTTGGGCATTCTGAATACATGCTACCCAATTGGATGAAGGTGTAAACGGCAGGATTCACATAAATCGATTGTTCCCGGCAGACGGGACATTGGTGCGTCAGCATCGCGGCAACAGCTGATTTTTTGGAACTCATACGGCAAACTTAATCATGTCTGAAGCTCCGTGTCAGTAACCTTTGTCACACAGACACCTATTTATGCATTAAATGCAACCAAACTGCTCAGAATTGGTCTGAATTTACGAAATTCGCGCACCATTTTTTACCTGAGTTACACCTGATATGAGTTTTGTGAAGTCGATATTTTCCGTAACCACTGCTTTTGTTCTTGTTTGCGTTGCCTTTACAAACGGTTCGTTTGGGCAGGTGATTATTGGTGAAATCATGGTTGACCCGACAGGGACAGATGGAACACCTCCCAACTCCATTGAGTGGGTAGAGTTGTACAATCCCACTGGCGCGCCAATCACAATTGGTTGCATGATTATCTCCGACGGCGATTTTGCGGTAACGATTCCTTCGGGAGTTATACTCGAACCGGATAGTGTATACCTTATCGGTGCCGCAGTGGGCGGTCTCACGCCTGATTTGAACTGGGCAACGTGCAATTGCAGCACACCGCTTCCGTTGACCGGTAGTTTATCGGATGCAGCTGAACAGGTAATCATCTTTGACGACGCAGGACAGCCCATTTCGGGAGTAGTTTGGGGAGGCGGAAGTTTCGCGACACCCGATTTGAACACCTCCAATTCAGGTGGATGTTCATCCGTCACCTTGTCGTTCGCAGCAGACCCTGGTGCCCCTATCACGACACCCATTACGGTTGTTACAGGCGAGTCGAACGCGGTTGATTGCGCGGGCAATTATGTGAATGATGCTTTTCCGACCCCTGGAACGACCAACAATGGCGATTTACCGGTTGCGGTGATTACGCCTTCTATTTCGACCATTTGCGAAACTGCTCCGGGCAATACCGTTAATCTTAGTTCGGCGGCGAGCTTGGGAGCGAATTCTGTAGAATGGATTATTCCAAACGGTTCGACGTCCAGTTCCAACAGTGCGGATCTCACCAATGTGAGTTTCTCTGCCATTGGGCCTCAAGACGTCACGCTTATCGTAACCAACAGCTGTGGTGATATTTCTACCCCTGTCACGATCACCATTCAAGTCGATGAAGCACCGGTTGTTACTATAACAGGAACATTGGACGGCGCTGCGTTTGCGGCTCCATTCGACATTTGCGAGGGCCAAACGCTGGTGCTGTCAACCACAGCCATAGGTACCATTCAATGGACATTAGGAGGAAGTAATATTCCCGGTGCCACGTCATCTGACTATACCGTTGCTAATGCCGGTAACTACGGTTTCACCGCGGTTAATGGTGTCTGCACATCGACTTCGACAGTCAATACTGTGAGCATTTCCCTCACTCCAACTGCGAGTGTTGTTTCTACCATTTTCCAGGCCTGTGTGATGGATGCACTGCTGACAATTGAAGCTACACCGGGTTTCACAGCAACAGCGCCATTGAATGCCTACAGCTGGACCATCGACGGAGCTATCGCCGGAACGAATCAAAACTTGACTATTTCCACAGCAAACGCGGCGACATTCGCCATTGAACTCGTCGTAACGGATGGCATATGCGCCAGTGAACCCCTAGCGCTCACTGCAGAAGTATTCGCTTATCCCGTTGTGGAGATCACGCCGGCAGGTCCGCTGGATTTTTGCCCGGGTGATCAGGTGGTTCTCAGCTCCGTCAATGTTCACGAGGACTACCTGTGGTATCAAGATGGTAACCCTTTAGGCACAGAATCAACCTTAAACGTGAGCTATGACCAAGCCTCAACAGTGCATCTCGAAGGAACCAACAACGGCTGTATGACACCAAGCAGTGACGTTGTGATTGTCTCCCACGACGTTGCGACAGTAGCAAGCTGGACACCACCACCCTACGCCGAAAACAACACACTGTTTACGTGTCAGGAGACACACCCGATTTTGGGTACATCCGACGGGGCCCAGTTCCAATGGTTTTTCAATGATGCTCCTTTAGCCGGTGAGATTGGGCTTTCCATCACCACGCTTCTGGATGGTGAATATTACTTCTCAGCCAGCGAAGACGGCTTCTGCCCTATTTATAGCGACACGATCATGGTTGACTTGGAAATGTCGCTCGACCTTGAAACATTCGCCTCCAAGGACACCGCGTGTGTAGGCGACACTGTGCTGATCATCCCTGATGGTGACTTTGTAACCTATACCTGGAACGGTGGCTTTGAAGGCGACACATTGAAGGTGGCCAACTCAGGCGTTTACATCGTCACAGCGCATTTGGTAAGCTGCAGTACAATCGATACGGTGAGCGTATACTTCAGCCCATATCCTGTCATGAATGCCGGCGACGATTTCTACAGCGACTGTGAAGACAACACCATTCTTTACGGATCGACCACCGGTGATTCGACGTATTGGGAATTGGATGGCTTGCTCCTTACTTATGGGGATACTGTGACCATTCCGACTCCGACCCGTACAAGCGATTTGGTCATGATCAGTAACCTCAACGAATGCGAGGCACGCGATACGGTGACCATCGAGGTGGATTGCATCTACATCTATGCTCCCACCGCTATCACGCCCGATGGTGACGGTCTCAACGATGTGTTCCGAATCTATGCCAATGGTTTAACGCAATACACCTTGCGCATCTTCAATCGCTTTGGACAAGTGGTCTTCGAAACCTCGGACCCGGAAGATGTCTGGACAGGCGGCTTCAATGATTATTTCCTACCCAACGGCATTTACACCTGGCAGATTGAGGCCCTCGATTACAATCAGCAAGAGGCGCTGAGTAGGGCGCGAAGTCGGGGGAGTATTTTGGTGGTGAGATAGTAGTGGCGAATGGCGAGTGGCGAGTGGCGAATGGCGAATGGCGAGTGGCGAGTGGCGAATGGCGAGTGGCTAGTGGCGAATAATTTCAAGCGGCTTTAGAATTCTGAAGATTTGCATGTGCCGTTCGAATACTTGATGTTAGAAGTCGCATAAGTTCTTCGGCCCGGGCCTCGAGTTTTTCGGCAATAGGCTCAGAGAGCAGTCCAACTTCATGCATCATGGCAATCCAATACTTCGATTCATTGCATTCCTTTCGAGCAATTGATAGTTTATTGATAAAGTCAGATTTACTCTGTGCGTGCTCGGATTCAGCGCACAACGCACCAATGGCAGTAGATGAGCGCATCAATTGACGCGTTAAAATCCATTCCTTTTCGGTTTTCCATAGCAAATCACAAAGCCGATAAGCGTCTGCTCCGAATACAAAAGACTTTAGTTGCAAAGGTCCTTTTAAATCTCGTTTCATATTCCGAGTTTTTTTTTCAGAACGCAAAGCAAATTCAATCAACAAAAAAACCTTATTCTTTAAACATATAACTTATGCATCTTTTATTCCACTCACCGAGGCTTCGACTTCGCTCAGCAGCCACTCGCCACTCGCCATTCGCCACTCGCCATTCGCCATTCGCCATCCGCCATTCGCCACTCTAAATCTCACCCAAAATTCTGCATTTCCACCAACCTCTTATACACCCCTCCGGCGTTCATGAGTTCATCATGCGTGCCTTGTTCGGCGATAGTGCCCGATTGGATGACGATGATTTTGTCTGCTTTTTTGATGGTGCTCAGACGGTGCGCAATCACAAGTGACGTGCGGTTTTCCATCAGCTTATAAATGGCTTCTTGCACAAGTTGTTCGCTTTGCGTATCGAGTGCCGAGGTGGCTTCATCTAAAATAAGAATCGGAGGATTTTTATAAAGTGCTCGAGCAATTGCTAGTCGTTGTTTCTGTCCGCCACTGAGCTTGTTACCGCCGTCGCCGACGTTGTAATCGAATTGTTCGGGAAGTGGCGCGATAAACTCTTCGGCATTGGCCATGCGTGCACTTTGGATGATACGCTGCATATCCAATTCACTGCTGTTACCTAATGCGATGTTGTTTTTGATGGAATCATTGAAGAGGATGGATTCCTGTGAAACGAATCCCATCAGGTTCCGCACATCCGCAACGCGACAATCGCGCAGCGAAATACCGTCGATGAGTACCTGCCCTTCAATCGGATCATAGAATCGCGCAAGCAACGAAGCCAGCGTGCTCTTACCACTTCCGCTCGGGCCAACTAAAGCAACGGTTTGTCCTTTCTCGATCGTGAAGGACACGTCGTGAATAACAGGGTCGCCGAAATAACCAAAGCGAATATTCCTGAATTCGATGCGCTGATTGAAGCCTTCCAATGGTTTCGGTGCTGCCGGGTCACTAACGGTGAGCGGTGCATCAAGGATTTCATTGATGCGCTCGAGCGATGCTGCGCCTTTGCTGATTTTGAAAATGGCGTCACTAAAGGCACGCGCCGGCTGGATGATTTGGGAAAAGACCACCAGATAACCGATGAGCAACTCCCCTCCCATTTCGCCGCTGATGACGATGCGTCCGCCAACGAAAAGCAGGATTGAAATCACAATGAGCGATATGAATTCGCTCATGGGTGAACTCAAATACTCGCGACGATACAGGCGATGCATGAGTCGGAAATAAGAGTCATTCATGTCATCGAAGCGCTGTTTGAACTGCTTATCGGCATTGAATACTTTTATGATCCGATTGCCCGTAAGGGTTTCTTCAATAATGGAAATCAAATCGCCCAAACTGCCTTTGCCGCGCTTTGCCGCATTCTTCAAACTCTTGGCAATGCGTGAAATCAAGAAACCGCTCAGTGGCAAGAACAGTAGCGCAAACAGCGTCAACTTCCAGCTGATGACGATGAGTGTAGCCAGCGAAATCACGATCATCACGGGCGACTTCAACAGGGCCTCAAGTGTGCCAATGACGCTAAACTCGATTTCCATCAAGTCGTTGGTCATGCGTGAAATGATATCACCCTTGCGTTCGTTTGTGAAATACGCCACGGGCAAATCGAGGATTTTCTGGTACAGCTTCTCACGCAAATCGCGCGATACCGATGTCCTGATTTTCGCTATGCTCAACAGGGAAAGGTAGTTGACGAGGTTCTTCAGCAAAGCCAGCACAACGATAAATCCACACATGAGTGCCAACGCCGTGCCTTGTCCGTTGGTGGCAATAAAGGCGTCGAGCGAACTACTCGCCCATTGCCACAGCGCATTGCTTTGTGCCGATGATGACGGTGCACTGCTGTTCACACGAAACAGGATATACAGAAACGGCACCACAGCCAAAAACGTGAACAGCGAAAACACCGCATTGAGAATGTTGAACAGGAAGTTCACCAAGATGCTGGCGCGATACCCTTGCACCAGTTGCCATATTTCGCGGAGTTTACTCATCTATCGTTAGGCCAGTTCAGCATCCAGTAAGTCGATACCGGTGTAGTTGCTCGGCGTGATGACCTTGAGCTCCGCCTTCACGGCATCGCTGAGTTGAAGCGTTTCAATGAAGTTGGCGATATCCGTCGCAGTTACCTGCGTCTTTCCGCGTGTAAGTTCTTTGAGTGCTTCATACGGATTCGGGTATCCTTCGCGACGCAGGATGGTTTGAATGGCCTCAGCCACTACCGCCCAGTTATCTTGAAGGTCTTGCTTGAGCGCATCTTCGTTGAGCAGCAGCTTATCGAGACCTTTTTCAATAGAGTTAAAAGCAATGATGATGTGTGCAAACGGAACACCGACGTTGCGAAGCACCGTGCTGTCGGTGAGGTCGCGCTGCAAGCGGCTTACGGGCAGCTTGGCCGACAAGTGTTCGAGCAATGCGTTGGCGATACCCAGGTTTCCTTCAGCGTTTTCAAAGTCGATGGGGTTGACCTTGTGCGGCATAGCCGAGGAACCGATTTCCCCTTCCTTCACTTTCTGACGGAAGTAATTCATAGAGATATAGGTCCAAATGTCGCGGCTCAAATCCACCAGAATAGTATTGGTGCGCTTCAGTGCATCAAACGCTGCGGCCATGTTGTCGTAGTGTTCGATTTGAGTGGTGAAACGCGAGCGGCGCAGGTTCAATTTGGTAGCGAGGAAAACGGTTGCAAAATCGGCCCAGTCGATAGCGGGATAAGCCACATGGTGTGCATTGAAGTTGCCCGTTGCACCGCCGAACTTGGCGTTGTACGGAATCTCTTCGAGTTGATTGCGCTGTTCATCCAAGCGATCTACGAACACGTAAAACTCCTTCCCCAGCTTGGTGGGCGAAGCGGGTTGTCCGTGCGTACGTGCCAGCATAGGAATGTCTTTCCATTCCTTGGCAAAGTTGACCAATCGATCTAAGATGCGATCGACCGCAGGAATGTAGACTTCTTCGATGGCATCGCGAAACGACGCCGGTATAGCGGTGTTGTTGATGTCTTGTGAGGTCAATCCAAAGTGAATAAACTCCTTGAATGCCGACATTCCTAATCCTTCGAATTTCTCTTTGAGGAAATACTCAACCGCTTTAACGTCGTGGTTCGTAGTGCGCTCGAGTTCTTTGATACGAAGCACATCGTCGTCGGACATCTCCCAATACACTTTGCGAAGGCTTTCGAGCTGCGCGGGTGTCACGCTGCTCAGTTGTGGCAGGGGTATTTCGCACAGGCTGATGAAATATTCGATTTCGACCCACACGCGGTATTTCATGAGCGCGTGCTCGGAAAAGTATCCGCTGAGGATTTGCGTTTGCTTGCTATAGCGACCGTCGATGGGTGAAATGGCTTTGAGGGCGGTGATGTCCATGGCGCGAAGATAAGGACTGAGGACTAAGTACGAAGTACGGTTCGGGTGGGTCTTCGGGCGGAAGCTAATGGTGCCAAAGCGGATGGAGCAACTTTTAACGGCGCTTCAGGATGACGGCCTATGAATGGGCGTTTCGTGCAAGGTTAATCTCGGAGACAGCGAACGGAGAAGCCGAAGTACTTAACTCCGCTGCCTCTGTAGGCGCTGCCCAAGTTGTAGGGAAGGTAACGATCCCAAGAGTTGGTTTCACTGCCCGCCGTGGAACTCCACCAACACGCCTGCGCACCAATGAGGTCGAAGTTACCAGCTGAATAGCGCCCGCCTCCGGGAATCGCCGAGAACCCACTGCTGTTTGAGGCGTCTGCGTTTGGTGAAAGAAAAAAGCCCGTAGAAGCTTCTACAGTACCCGTGGTTTTCATTTTGCCACCAGCAAATTCAACACCGTCCAGGTAGTTTGTCAATGCCAACCAATCGTCATCCGTTGGCACGTGCCAACCTACGGGGCACAACTGGCGAGCGTCTACACAAGCGTACCAATTATATAGTTTTCCATAGGGGCAAGCGTAATTTGCCTCATTGTTGTAATAGCACCAGGCACCCGTTGTGAGTTCGGCCCACTCAGAAGGATCGGTTACTTCGGGCAGGGGTGTACCGTCGGCATAACTTGCTAGATCCAAGTTCTCTGCCATCCACTCTTGCGAACCGATTACAATCGTTTTGTACACATTACCCTCATGGTCTGTGACGCTGCCGTATGAGAGGTTAGAATTGTGAACGTTGGCGCTGCCGCAAGTATGCTCGCTGATGCTAGCGCTACCACCGTTGTTCGCAAGGCTGATGCCCGGTATAAGCACATAACCGCCATCACCCACAAAAAGCGTATCACCTGTTGCACTAACATCCAAATGAACACTACCTGCATGCAGCGCATAAGGCACGCTCAACAGCTGCTGGGTTCCAATGTCGACAAAACCATTACCCAAATCCAACTCCACTTGCATGAACTTCGCTCCATTCGACCAGTTAACAGCAGAGAGTGGAACACTGCCACCCAATTGTTCTGTAAATAATCCGAGTGCACTTGTGCTCACCGTCTGCAATTCTTGCCATACCACTTCCCCACTAGCCGTGCCGTCGTGAATCGTAAACCTCGCATTGAGTATGCTGCTGGACAACGGTTCCCCTGAAGCGTTGCGCGCGATGGCTTGGTATGGAATGAGTACTGGGGCTTGTGCGATGAGCAAAGAGTTAATCAGCAACGCAAGAGTGGTTAGGGCAAGACGCATGGATTATGGTTTTAGACAAATATAAGAGAGAAGGGCGGAAGGAGAAGGGAGCGTGTAAGTTAATTGCGCCAAGGCCCCTCGGCTTCGCTCGGGGACCGGGCTGCTCGCGCATCATAATGACCTCGGCTTCGCTCGGTCGACGGAAGCGGTGGCGGAGCCGAGCGGAGCCGAGGCCAGAGTTCTTGAGTACGACCCGGTGCCCGAGCGGAGCCGAGGGCCCTTTTCAGGGGACTGAGGACTGAGGACTGGGTACAAGGTACTGGGGATCTCAGCGGACTCCGAGCGGAGCCGAGAGCTGGTGCGCTGAGGTAACCATCAAATGCACCCGTTAACTTTTTCAGTGTATACATTTTAAATGTTAACACCTAAAATAGTAACACATCGAAAAAGCAATACGAAATCTTGCCAGGAACCACCCCTCGGCTTCGCTCGGGGACCGGGCTGCTTTAGCGTAATAATGACCTCGGCTTCGCTCGGTCGACGGACCCTGTGCCCGAGCGGAGCCGAGGGCCCTTTTATGGGGACTGAGGACTGGGTACAAGGTACTGGGGATCTCAGCGGACTCCGAGCGGAGCCGAGAGCTGGTACGCTGAGGTAACCATCAAATCCACCCGTTAACTTTTTCGGTGTGTACTTTTTAAATGTTAACATCAAAAATATTAACACATCGAAAAAGCAACACGAAATCCTTCCTGCAACCACCCCTCGACTACGCTCGGGGACCGGGCTGCTCTTGCGAAATAATGACCTCGGCTTCGCTCGGTCGACGGAGGCGGTGCACGAGCGGAGCCGAGGGCCCTTTTATGGGGACTGAGGACTGAGGACTGGGTACAAGGTACTGGGGATCACAGCGGACTCCGAGCGGAGCCGAGAGCTGGTGCGCTGAGGTAACCATCAAATCCACCCGTTAAC
>Ga0114979_10000552_pt1 | contig 24565 bp, 25 predicted proteins | sample S_140625_EF_Meta_FD_87315 | JGI IMG/M metagenome (GOLD analysis project Ga0114979, IMG submission 87315) | Freshwater microbial communities from Lake Simoncouche, Canada to study carbon cycling - S_140625_EF_MetaG | ecosystem: Environmental > Aquatic > Freshwater > Lake | place: Lake...
TCAGGATCAGGCCCTGACATTGCTGAGGCAGGCCTTGGAGCAACGGTCCGAATCGATGGGCCTGGCCAGCTGGTGGGCTCTGGCCAGTCTGGCCCTAGGGCAGTTGGATCCGGCAAGCACCTTCTTCACCCAGGCCCTCGCCAACCGCTGTTATCAGGCCCCGCTGCTGCTCCACAGTCCATTGCTTGCCCCCTACGCCAGCACATCGCCTGCCCTCCAGTTCCGCCGGGGCCTGGCCAAGGCGTTCCCGCTGGATGTCGAGGCCAAGGTGGCCTGATCAGCTGCGTTTCAACAACGCCTGATCCAGGGGGCGTCCATCGGCACGCCAGGCGTTCAGTTGCAGGTGGTCGGCCGTGAATTGAAGTTCGGCGAAGCTGTAGGCACTGACCGCGCTGGCACTGGTGGCATTAAGGAGAACTGGACGCAGGGAGGCACCACCCCCTCCAACCACGAGATAGGTGGTGCCATCCAGGGGGCGACTGCGTTCGTAGTGGTGGTCATGGCCATTGATGTACAGCTGCACGCCATGGCGACGGAATAACGGACCAAGGCGGGCCAGGGCCACCGGATCGTTGCCGTAGAAGCCCGAGGAATAGATCGGATGATGGCCCACCACGACCTTCCAGGGAGCGGTGCTGGCCGCCAACACTCGCCGCAACCACGGGCCCTGGTGTTGCCAGGGGGCGTTGACATTGGTGTCGAGCATGAAGAACTGCACCGCTCCGCGCCGCAGGGTGTACCAGCGGCCTCCCATCCCAAAGGGGGGATAGGCCACTTGGGGATTGCCGTTCGCGGTGCGCAGATCGTGATTGCCGAGCACCGCATGGAAGGGCACCCCTTGGCCCAGCAAGGCGCGATAGGGGCGCTTGAACGTGGCCTCCACCCGGGCCAGGTCACCGTCGGGATAGATGTTGTCACCGGCCAGCAGCACCAGATCCACCGGCCGTCGCTTGTGTACGGACGCCATCCGATCCGCCACCGCCTGTTGATCCGCCAGGCCGCTGCCGGTATCTCCCACCGCCAGAACGTGGAGGGTGTTGGCCTCGGCGGCCATGGCTCCCCTCAGGGCCAGCAGGGCCCCGACGCCGGCGGCCGGCAGTTGGCCCAGCAGCCTGCGGCGACCCAGCAGATTGGGCACGTTCATCAGGACATGGACGGGGCGGCGGCGTCCCAGGGTTGGCTGCGTTGCCGCTCCAGCTCGGCTAAGACCTCCTGGCTGTGGCCAGCCGGACGCACGGCAACCCAGCGGGCCCGCAGCACCCCCTCGGGATCGATCAGGAAGGTGTGCCGTTGGGAAAAGGGGGGGATCCAGGATCCGTAACGCCGGCTCACCACTCCACCCGAGTCGGATAGCAAGGGGAACACCAGCCCTTCCGCACCACAAAAAGAGGCGTGGGCATCGGGATCATCGGCACTGATGCCCACAATGGCTGCAGAGGCCTGTTGGAATTGTGATAAATCCCGCTGGAAACCTCTGGCTTCTAATGTGCAGCCGCTGGTAAAATCCTTGGGATAGAAATAGAGAACAAGCCAACGTCCCAGGAAATCATTCAAACCCAGTTCTCCCTGGCGAGGAGCAGCCTGGGCAGAGGGAATCACTCCCTTCAGCTGAAACGTCGGGGCTGGCTGGCCGATTTCCGGGAGAGTCCCCCCCAAGGCCAGGACAGCACGGGGGGAGGACAACAGGCCCAGGGAAAGGCCAATCCCCTGGGCAAGGAGGCCTCGGCGGGAAAGTGGTTTGGCCAGCAGCGGGGCATCCCCAGGGGTCAAGTCTTCCATGCCTTGGCTGCCGTTAACCGGTCCTGAACGCTAGTGCCGTTGGCCCGCGGAACGGGAACCGGGCGGCTTCGATCAGAGCTTGGCCAGATTGATGCCGAGCTCCTTGGCATAGGGGCCTAGGCCCTTCTTCTGAATGGTTTTCAGGGCACGGGTGGACACCCGCAATTTCACAAAACGGTTGCCTTCGGCCCACCAGAGGCGACGCCCCTGAAGGTTGACCTGCTGCAGTTTCTTGGTGCGCACATGGGAATGGCTGACCGCCATGCCGTTGTTGGCGCGCTTGCCGGTGAGTTGACAAACCCGGGACATGACGTTTAACCGCAACACTGAGGAACTGGGCCTAAGCCCAAGCCAACCAATCTATCAAACGGGGGATTGGGGGGGCTGCCCCCTCCAGGGGCTTGGACGGTCTCGGGCTCGGGCAGAACAGGATCCGCCGGGAGCAGCAGGCTCCGCTCGCTGCGGGCCATGGGCAGCCAGTGGGATCACCACCGCTCTCGGCGCAGGCGCCGGATGGCTCGCCCCGAGCGCACCCGACCCTGCTAGCGATTCAGAAGCCGCGCTGCATCAAGCGACCCATCAGATCGCTGCTGCGTTGTTGAAAGCCCGAGAGCTGGTTGGGCTCCAGCCCCCCCACCGCCAGCCGAGCCATTTCGTACAGATGGCGACCCAGATCCTCCGCCAGCTGCTGACTCGGGGACGCGGCGGCGCTGCCGCTGCTGCTGGTGAGGACCGAGCCAGCCGAGAGCTTGAGCAGTCCTTCCACCAGGGGATGGCGGCGATTGATCAGCAGCACGTGATGGTCGGGCAGTCCCGGCAGGCGTTGCTCCATCAGGGCACCCATGTCATTGATGCGGCGCATCTGCTCCGGCAACAGGATCAGGGCGGCAGGGGCGTTGTCCCCCTTCAGCGACTGCACCTGAACGGTCACCTTGTCGTTGGACAGGGCAGCTTTGAACAGATCGCGCAGTCTTTCTCCGGCGTCCTTGCCCTCGGCATCGCTGAGATCACTGTCGGGTTCCTGCAGGCTGGCATCCAATTCCGCATCGACCCGCTGAAACTTCAGGTCGTCGTGGCGCATCTCCAGCCAGGGGATGAACTGGGAATCGATCAGGGTGTCCGCCAGCAGCACCTCAGCCCCCTGGCCCCGCCAGAGCGCCAGGGCTCCGGCCTGACCGGCCTCGTCCGTGCAATACAGGATGCGGTTCGGGGTGGTGGGGTCCAGTCGGCCTTGATAGCCGGCCAGAGTGGTGTAGGCCCGATCCCCATGGCGAATCGGATCACTCGGGGTGGTCGTGGCATCAGCACCGTCCTCGGGACTGGGGTCCGAGGCGGCTGCGGTGGTGCCAAATAGAACGAGATCGGCCACCTGCTCCGCAAACTTGTCGTCCTCCATGGCACCGATCTTGATGAAGGGGGCTAAGGAGTCCCAGATCTCCGCATAACGAACTGGCTCCTCCTGATGGAGCTGCTTGAGGCGGTCACCCACCTTCTTGGCCACGAAGTTCCCAATCGAGCGCACCCGGCGGTCGGTTTGGAGGGCGCTGCGGCTCACATTCAAGGGAATGTCGGGGGAATCGATCACCCCGCGGAGGGGAAGCAGATAACGGGGAACCACCTCCTTGATGGAGTCGCTGACAAAGACCTGATTGCAATACAAGCGGATCTCCCCTTTTTCCCAGTCGGCGCGTCCCGTGATTCTGGGGAAATAAAGGATGCCTTGCAGGGTGTAGGGATAGTCGGTGTTGAGGTGCACCCAGAGCAGGGGATCACCTTGGAAGGGATAAAGATAACGATAGAGCTGAATGTAGTCGTCGTCGCTTAGGTCACGGGAGCTCTTGCGCCATGGGGCTTCCCGTTTGTTGACGGTTTCTCCCTCCAGTTGCACCTCAACCGGCAGGAAATCGCAATAGGTGGTGATCAGGTTGCGGATCCGGGCTGGCTCGATGTATTCCAGCTCCTCCTCCATCAAATGGAGAATCACGTCCGTGCCTGGTTCGCTGCGTTCGGCACCCTCAAGACTGAAGTTGGGGGAACCATCGCAGGACCAACGCACCGATTCACTACCGGGACGGGCGCTGAGGGTGACCAGCTCCACCTGCTTGGCCACCATGAAGCTGGAGTAAAAGCCAAGGCCAAAATGGCCGATGATGGCGTCGTTCTCCTGCTGGTATTTCTGGAGAAAATCCTCGGCACTTGAAAATGCCACCTGGTTGATATAACGCTTCACTTCATCGGCTGTCATGCCGATTCCGTTGTCACTGATGGTGAGTGTGTTGTGCTCACGATCAATCCGGATCTGGATGCGTCCCTCGCTGCCTTCGCTGCAATCGCCGGCCATCGCCGCCATGCGGCGCTTGCTGATGGCATCGACGCCATTGCTCACCAGCTCCCGCAGAAACACCTCATGGCCGGAGTAAACGGCCTTTTTGATGATTGGAAAAATGTTCTCGGTGTGGATCTGAATCTGACCCTGTTCCAGCACCGCCATGGCAGGCCAAGCAACGATTTGAACGACCCTAGGGATCGGACGGGTTCAGGCTCAAGGGCTCCAAGGGAGGGGTGACCGAACTCCCCGATGGCGTGCCCAGGCTGGGGTCAGGTTGTCTGCTGAAGTTCTGGACGCTCCTCCGGCAGGATCGCCCCCTCCACCGGGCACACCTGCAGGCAGATGCCGCAATCGATGCAGGTCTCGAAATCGATCCAAAAGAAAGACAGGCCCCGGGCGTTGGTGTCCTGTCCGGGATGGATGCAGGCCACGGGACAGGCGTCGACGCAGTCGGCCACACCCTCACACACCTTGCTCACGATCGTGTGGGGCATGCCTCAAGGCCAAGGAATCGGGGCGATCCTAGGCAGGAAGCCAGAGGGCTCCGCGGCAGCCCCGTTCCGCCGCGAGTTGATCGGCTTCGGCCTGGGTGGCACAGGCCACGCTGCACAGTTCCGCAGCTTCGCCGCGGCCATGCAAGGCCGCCAGTTGGGTCAGCAGGGGCCCGAGGTCGTCGTTGCGGGGGCTGGCCACCAACCACGGTGCCGGCCGCTCCGAGGCCGGGCAAGCAGGACCGAGCAGCTCCCGAATGGCTTCGATGGCAAAGCCGAAACCGGTCCCGAAGGCCTCGGTGGCCTTGGTGCAGAACCGTCCCACCAGGGCGTCGTAGCGCCCGCCACTGGCGATGGCCACCGGGGCGTCGGGCCCCTGGCAGACCAGTTTCAGCACCAGGCCGTCGTAGAGATCGAAATGGGGTTGAAAGGTGGGATCGAGCTGAAGCCGGACCCCCAGGGCCTGGGCGGCTGGAGCCACGGCGGCCAGGCTGTTGGCCAGGCTGTCGAGCAGGGGCAGCGGGCCGATCCATTGCTGCAGATGGGCCATCACCTTGGACGGTTCGCCGCGCAGGTTGAGCAGGCTCTCCAGTCGCTCGCGGATCCCTGGGGGAACGGACAGGAGCGAGAGGGCTAACGGGTCAAACTCCGTGAGGGCGTTTCTGGCGGGCACACGCTGGACGGCGGGGACCTGGGCCAGCAGGGCATCGAGCAGGCCATGGTGACCCACCAGCAGGGTCGGGCGATGCTCGGCCCGTAGTCCCAGGCTGGCCATGGCGGCCAGCAGCAAGTGCATCAGCTCCCCGTCGGCCGCTGGGGAGGCCAACCCGAGCAGCTCCACCCCACTCTGCAGTTCCTCCTGGAGTCGCTGACCGCCACCCTCGGCCGCCACGGCGCGGAAGGTGGAGCCGCAGGCCCAGAGCCGTAGGGGCCGGGGTCGGCTCGCCAGGCGGGTGCTGGCGGCTCGGGCGATGGAGGCGGTCAGCTCGGGCCGTAGGCCGAGGGGCTCATCGCTGGCCAGCCGCAGCACCTCCCTCCCATCGATGCCACCACCAGCCTCCAGGGTGTCGAGGCGTTCGATCGTGGGTGGTGCCACCTCCCTGTACCCCCAGAGGCGGTACACCTCGGCTAGGCGCTCACAGAGCAGACGGTTGCTCTCCACCTGGCCCGGATTGAGATCGCGCGCACCGGCAGCAGGTTGGAGGGCCATGAAAGAAGGGAGGCAGGAGGGGGCGGCGCTGGAGGGATCCTATGGATTGCCCTGGGCAGGCGGGTCGAGTTCAGGGGCTCCATAGCTAGCTCCCGGCAGGGGACGGCAAGCGGCCAGACCCTCAATCAACGGGTGGCGCAGGGCGGGAGCACAGGCGATCAGCCGCCCGCTGGCCAGATCCAGGGGACTGCCGTCGTAGGCACAGACCACCCCTCCGGCCTGCTCGACCAGCACCACGCCGGCCACCAGGTCCCAGGGCGACAATCCCCGCTCCCAGTAGCCGTCCAGCTGGCCGCTGGCCACATAGGCCAGATCAACGGCGGCGGCCCCGGCGCGCCGCACCCCATGGCTGCGGTGGGTGAACCAGGCGAACTCGGCGTAGTTGTTGTCCTGTCGTTCGATGCGGTCGTAGGCAAAGCCGGTCACCAGCAGGGCATCTGCCAGCTGTTGGCAGCGGCTTACCCGGAGCGCTTGATCATTGCGCCAGGCCCCCAGTCCGGGGGCCGCCCAGAAGAGTTCATCGAAGGCCGGTACCGCGATGGCACCGAGCAGGGGCAGAGCCTCCCAGGTGAGTCCCACGGAGGTGCCGTAAAAGGGGTACCCATGGGCGAAGTTGGTGGTGCCATCCAGGGGGTCCACCACCCAGCGCAGCGATCCTTCGCCGTCGCGTTGGCCGCCCTCCTCGGCCAGCACCGGGAACCCAGGCGTCTGCTGTTTCAACACCTCCAGAACAGCGGCCTCAGCCGCCAGATCCGCCGCGGTCACCAGATTGCCCGCACTGCCTTTCTCGCGCACCTCACCCAACTGGCCCACATGGCGACGGAGGACGGCGGCTCCTGCCTGGGCGGCCTCGCGGGCCACGGCCGCCAGGCGTTCCAGTTCAGGGCCGTCCAATCCCGACCCCAGCAGGGCCTGATCGGAAAGCTTGGGAGCAGATCCTGGGCTCATGGGGCGAACGGGGCTCGGTGGGGTCACTCATCCTCCAGCGGCAGGCCGGGTCGCACGGGTCCACGGCCGAAGAATTGGCCAAACTGCAGCTCATAAACCTCGTCCTCATCCTGGGTTTCCACTTCCAGAGGACCGACGGCCCGGGCGACGCATAGCAGGCCGTAGCCGCGATCGCGCAGCTGGCGGGACAGTCCTAGGGCTTCCCGGTGATCAATCTCGCCCCCCAAGACCCGGACGGCGCAGGCTGTGCAGCAGCCATTGCGGCAGCTGAACGGCAAAGGATCACCTTGGGCTTCGAAACTACGAAGGATGTACTCCCCCTCCGGCACCTCATGGCGGATCACCCGATTCTGCTGTCGCCAGTGGATCGTGATCGGGTGGGTTCGCGTCATCGGCGGAAAAGAGTGGCGAGCAAGCAGCCTGCTACATTGGCATCTGCCCCATTTAGCCCCTGGAGAGGTGGCCGAGTGGTCGAAGGCGCAGCACTGGAAATGCTGTATAGGGGCAACTCTATCGAGGGTTCGAATCCCTCCCTCTCCGTTCTTCACCGGCCTTAAGCCGGTTTTTTTTTGGAGAGCTCCAACAACACTGGATACGACAAAGTACGCCCAGGCGGACACAGGTCTGTGTAGGCGTGGATGCGGGAGAGGCGAGGTGTTGAAGCTGAACCTCTCCCCGTTATCGGAGTGAACTCAGGGCTCAGCCGAAACGACCACTGACGTAATCAAGAGTCGCCTGCTGATCGGGAGAGTTGAAAATCCTTTCGGTTTCACTGAACTCCACGAGGTAACCCACCTTTCCAGTGCCACCATCGACGGCTTCGGCATTGAAAAACGCGGTCATGTCGGCCACCCGTACCGCCTGCTGCATGTTGTGCGTCACGATGATGATCGTGTAACTACGCTTCAGCTCATGCATGGTTTCTTCCACTTTTAAAGTGGAAATCGGGTCGAGGGCTGAGCAGGGCTCATCCATCAGGATCACCTCCGGCTCCGTCGCGATGGCACGGGCAATGCAAAGGCGCTGCTGCTGGCCACCGGAGAGGGCAAAGCCGCTCTCTTGGAGTTTGTCTTTGCATTCATCCCACACCGCTGCCTTGCGAAGGGAACGCTCGACCAACTCATCCATGTCCCCCTTGAAACCGTTGATACGAGCCCCGAAGGCAATGTTTTCGTAAATCGTTTTGGGGAAAGGGTTCGGCTTTTGAAACACCATGCCGATGCGACGGCGCACCTCAACGGGATCAATACGTCGGTCATAAAGGTCCTGGCCGTCAAAAACGACACGGCCCTTGAGTGTGCAGCCAGGAATCAGATCGTTCATCCGATTCAGGGACCGCAATACGGTGCTCTTTCCACACCCTGACGGACCAATAAATGCGGTTACTTTACCCCGTGGTAACTCCATGAAGACATTCTTGACAGCCTCAAACTTTCCATAGGAAATTGTCACATTTTGCAGTGACATGCAAACATCGTTGGCCGTGGTTGCAGGTGCGGACAGCGTGGATGTCATGACTGAAATGAGAGAATAGGTAAGGGTTGAAAGTTTAAGGAGCAAGAGAGGTGCGATCTGGCATGGGATGGCCAGTTATCAAAAGGTTACTTCTTTGTCATGCGGCTGATCCAGCGAGCCAGAAGATTGGCCCCAAGAATCATAATCACAAGAACGAAGGAAGCCGCCCATGCTAGTTCATTCTGCGCTTCATAGGGCATGATCGCAAAATTAAAGATCAGCACCGACATCGTGGCGATGGGATTTAACAATCCCTCCGGCCAGAAGGGGGAAAAGAGAGCGGTGAAGATCAGCGGTGCAGTTTCCCCTGCGGCCCTGGCGATCGCCAGCACGACCCCGGTGGCAATGGGGGTGAAGGCGGAGGGCAGGGTGATCCGGGTGATGGTGACAAAACGGGACGCCCCGATGCCATAGGCGCCAAGCCGGAGATCATTCGGGACCAATTTCAGCCCTTCATCGGTGGTCTTAATCACCGTGGGAAGCATCAGCACCGAAAGGGCAATGCCACCGGCTAAGGCGCTATAGCTTTGGCCGGCGAACAGGCGGGTGGCCACGATCAGTCCATAGACGAAAACCCCGCTGATGATGGAGGGAACCCCTGCCAGAACGTCGTTGCCAAAGCGTACGAACTGGGCAAACCAACCCTTGGAGGAATACTCCGCGAGGTAGATGCCACCGCCAACTCCTACGGGAAGGGCAATTAAGGAGGCGATCAGGGTAACCACGATGGTTCCCACGATGGCATTGCCGATCCCGCCCCCTTCCAGTCCGGGAGCTGGTGGAAGATCGGTGAACAGACGCACGCTGATCAACCGCCCTCCCTGGACCAGCACATAGAACAGAACTAGCACCAGAGGAAGCACCGCAATGGCGGCAAAAACGGCGGCTAGTCCGGTGAAGAAGGTGTTGCCACGGTTGCGGGAGAGGCCGGAATCAAAGAAGAGCGGACGCCGTTCGAACAGTGATTGGGGACTACCTGATGTCGTCATGGGGAGAGGAGGGATGGGGAGGCTGTTCGAAGGCGTTCAATAACGGAGGCTCAGTCGGCGCACGACCCATTGCGCCAAGACGTTGACCGAGAAGGTGAGCAACATCAGGATCAGGGCGGCATACATCAGGGCCGAAACCTGGATCCCATCCGCTTCGCCGAATTGGTTGGCCAGCATGGAGGCGATGGTGTTGCCTGGAGCCAGCAACGAAGGGCTGAAATTAAGTGCGTTACCGATAATCATCGTCACGGCCATTGTTTCTCCCATGGCCCGTCCTAGGGCGAGCATCACGCCTCCCATGATCGAGGAAATCGCTGCTGGAAGAATAATGTTCAGGATTGCTCCCCAGCGGGTGGTTCCGATGCCATAGGCCCCTTGGCGCAACTCCACCGGCACCTGGTTCAGGGCATCCCGGGCAATCGCGGTGATGATCGGTAATACCATCACCACCAGAATCAGTACTGCTGGTGCGGTCCCGGGCCCCTGGGGGACGGTTCCAAAAAATGGGGTCCAGCCCAAGAGGGTGTGCAACAGCTGGAGAACCGGACGGATGGCGGGCTCCATCACGAAGATCGCCCAAAGGCCAAGCACCACCGAAGGGATGGCGGCCAACAGTTCAACCATCAGACCGATCGCCTCACGGAGGGCCGAGGGGATCAGGTCTTCGGTGATGAAGATGGCCGTGCCGACTCCGAGGGGAACGGCCAGCAGCAGGGCCAGAAGCGAGGTGACCAGGGTGCCGTAGATAGCAGTGAAGGCGCCGTACTCCTCCTTCACCGGGTTCCAGGCGGAACTGGTCAAAAACGTTAGGCCGAATTGACCCATGGCCTCGCGCCCACCTTGAAACACGGTGATGAAGATGGCCAGCAACACAATGGCCACCATCGCCGCAAGGCAGAGGGTGAGTTGGCGAAAGCCGAGATCGACCCACTTCTCCGCCGCGGGTCGGCGGCGGAGGGTGAACATCTCCTCCCGCGCTGCTGTGGTCATACTCGGCGGCATCCGGGGAGTAGGTGGGGAAGGATCCCGTTGAACAGAGGTCTGGAGAATCCCAGAGAGTGTTCTTGGGGAATTGTTGATCTGGTGAAATCTAGACACCACCAGGCCTTTCCTCGGTTAAGCTCCGTTTAACGCTGGAGCGGTCCCGGTAGCGTTGGGCCATCACGCACAAGTTCATGGGTCGGATCGTAGGTATCGACTTGGGCACCACCAACTCGGTGGTGACCGTGCTCGAAGGCGGTCGTCCCCTGGTGATCGCCAATGCGGAGGGGGGGCGCACCACCCCCTCGGTGGTGGGCTTCAGCCGGGAGCGGGAGCTGTTGGTGGGCCAACCGGCCCGGCGCCAACTCGTGCTCAACCCCCGCAACACCTTTGCCAATCTCAAGCGGTTCGTCGGCCGCAGCTGGGATGAGCTGGACGACAGCAGCCTTGCGGTGCCTTACACGGTCCGCGCCAACGACCAGGGCAATGTGCGGGTGGTCTGCCCGCTCACCGAGCGCGAATACGCGCCTGAGGAGCTGGTGGCAAGCATCCTGCGCAAGCTGGTGGACGATGCCGGCACCTACCTCGGCGAGGCGGTGGAAGCGGCGGTGATCACCGTTCCGGCCTATTTCAACGACGCCCAGCGCCAGGCCACCCGCGATGCCGGTCGGCTGGCGGGCCTGCGGGTGGAGCGGATCTTGAACGAACCCACCGCCGCCGCCCTGGCCTACGGCTTTGATCGCAGCACCGTCAAGCGGGTGCTGGTGTTCGACCTGGGCGGTGGCACCTTCGATGTCTCGGTGCTGCGCATCGCCAATGGCGTGTTTGATGTGAAAGCCACCAGCGGCGACACCCAGCTGGGGGGTAACGACTGGGATCGCTGCCTTGTGGATTGGCTGGCCGATGCGTTCCAGGCGGAGCACGGTCTGGATCTGCGGCGGGACCGCCAAGCCCTGCAGCGCTTGACCGAGGCGGCCGAGAAGGCCAAGCAGGAACTGTCCGGTGTCCAGAGCACGCCAATCTCCTTGCCGTTCATCGCCACGGTTGAGGCCGGACCTCTGCACATTGAAACGACCCTCGAGCGGCGCACCTTCGAAGGGCTCTGCCCGGATCTGCTCGATCGCTTGCTGCGCCCCGTGCAACGGGCCCTGCGCGACTCGGGCCTCGCCGCCGAGGACATTGATGATGTGGTGCTGGTAGGGGGCTCGACCCGCATGCCCATGGTCCAGGACATGGTGCGGTCTTTGATCCCACGCGAACCCTGCCAGTCGGTGAACCCGGACGAGGTGGTGGCGATCGGTGCGGCCGTTCAGGCCGGCATCCTCAACGGCGAACTGCGTGATCTGATGCTCAACGACGTCACCCCCCTCTCCCTTGGGCTGGAGACGATCGGTGGGGTGATGAAGGTGTTGATTCCTCGCAACACCCCCATTCCGGTGCGCAAGTCCGACCTGTTCAGCACCTCCGAGGCCAATCAGAATTCCGTGGAGGTCCATGTGCTCCAGGGGGAGCGGCAGATGGCTGAAGGGAACAAATCCCTGGGGCGTTTTCGTTTGTCGGGCATTCCGCCAGCGCCGAGGGGGGTCCCCCAGGTGCAGGTGTCCTTCGACATCGATGCCAACGGACTTCTGCAGGTGTCGGCGACGGACCGCACCACGGGCCGCCAGCAGAGCGTGAGCATCCAGGGCGGCACCAACCTCAGCGAAGAGGAGATCAACCGGTTGCTGGAGGAGGCAACACAGAAGGGGGAAGAGGATCGCCGCCAGCGGGCCGAGATCGATCGCCGCAACCGTGCCCAGACCCTGATGGCCCAGGCCGAACGTCGGCTCCGGGACGCGGCCCTGGAACTGGGGCCCTATGGCGCCGAGCGGCAGCAACGGGCCGTTGAGCTGGCCCTGCGGGACGTGCAGGAGAGCCTGGCGGCGGATCCGGGGGATCTGGAACTGGCGGTGAGTCAGCTGCAGGAGGCCCTGTTCGGTCTCAATCGGCGGTTGCTCAACGAACGGCGCGGTGAAGGGGGACCCCTGCAGGGGTTGAAGAACACCCTGGGCTCCCTCAAGGATGAACTGTTCGCCGATGACGACTGGGACGACTGGGACCGGGGCGGACGTACGGATCCCTGGGCCTCCCCTGCGCGCCCTGGCATCGGACCCGGCCGCGGTCTTGGCTACGGCGCCCCCCGCTACGACACCCCCCGCTACGACACTGATCCGGGCTGGGGGGAGCGGGGCGGTTGGAGGACCGCAGATCGGACCGAGGATCGAGACCTGCCCGAGCGCCTTCGGCCTCAACGCTATTCCGTAGAACGCTATTCAGCAGAACGCGATCAACCCCAGAGCAATCCATCAGAGCGCTATCCAATCGAGCGGTATCAGCCCGAGGGAGATTCCTCTGGAGCTGATCAGCCCGAGCGCGCGTTCGCTCAGCGGTCGCAGCCAACCGTTCGCGGCGATCGACCGCAACCCGACCGCCGCGAACGGTTGGAATCCGAGGCCAAGCGTCCCCTAGGACAACCCCGTGACGCTGGGGACTGGGCTGCCGGCCAGCTCGATGATCCCTGGGCGGACTTCTGACCGCCGTGAACCGCCCCCCCAGCGCCGAGTCCCGGGTCCCTGCTGTGCCCGACCACTGGCAGGTTCTTGGTCTGCAGCCCGGAGCCGATGCCACGGCCCTGAAGCAGGCCTTTCGTCAGCAGGCGCGACGCTGGCATCCCGATCTCAATGGCAACGATCCGGTCGCCGAGGAGCGGTTCAAGCTGGTCAATGAGGCCTATGCCGTTCTCTCGGACCCGCTGCGGCGACGAGCTTGGGAAGGGGGCGATGACGGCGCCGACCACTCCGAACCCACCGATGCCGATCCGTTTGCTAGTGGCTTTCCCACCTTTTCAAGCTATCTCGATGCGGTGTTCGGTCGACGGCGTTCTGCGGGACCAAGCCGAGACGATGAGCCCCCGCTCGACCAGAACTTCGAGGCAACCCCCGACCAGGAGCCGGTTCCCGTTGGCGGCGTCACCACCACCGCACCACCGCCGCCGCCGCCCGTGCGGGCCCTGGCGGCCACCGAATCCCTCGTTGCCCTCAGCCCAGACCAGGCCTTGGTGGGTGAACGGGTCGAAGTGGCCTTGGACGATGGCACCATCGTGGAGGTCTGGACGCCGCCCCTCGCCGGAGATGGTTGGAGGCTGCGGCTCGCGGGCTTGGCCCCCGGAGGCTTTGACCACTTCCTGCAGTTGCAGGTCCGCACCGCCGAGGGGCTGCGCATCGATGGCCTCCGCGTGCTGTATCAATTGGAGTTGGCCCCTGCTGACGCGGCCCTCGGCTGCCAAGTGGCCGTTCCCACCCTGGAGGGGCCCGTTCGGCTCCGGGTGCCGCCGGGAAGTTCCAGTGGTCGGATGTTGCGGTTACGCGGTCGGGGGTTGGCCCGTGGCGCTCAGGTGGGGGATCAGCTGGTGGAAATCCGGGTCGTGGTGCCGGCCAGCCTGAGTGAAGCAGAGCAGGCTCTCTACGGCCGGTTGAGGGAGCTGGAGCTCGAGCAACAGGCGGCAGCCGAGTCCGCCTGAAGACCACGAACCATCGCATCGCTCCTCGCTCAGCGGTCCGGGCCAGATGAGACACTGTCGCTAGCGACCGTGAGGCCGACCGTGACACGCATCAAGCCCGTGCACGTGCTCCTGTTCGATGCCGGCAGTGACCAGGAGGGCATCCACTCCCTGGAACTCAATGGCCGCACGGTGGTGCTGCTCTTTGAAGACCCCGACGATGCCGAGCGTTATGCAGGCTTGCTCGAGGCCCAGGACTTTCCCATCCCCTCTGTCGAGGCCCTCGACCAGGAGGAAATGGAACTGTTCTGCAGTCAGGCTGGCTATGAAGCCCGGTTTGTTCCCGCCGGTTTCCTGCCCAGGAGCGAGGAAGATCGCCTGCTGATTGCGCCCCCAGAACGCAACATGGACGTGACGGGCTGGAAGGAGCAGGTCGCAGCCAGCGATCCCGCCGGCGAAGAACGGTCAACAACGACCGACCCTGAACTTGAGGCCTTTCGCCGCAGCCTGGAGGGTTTGCTATGAGCCCCGTCAACGTTGATCGTGGCCATCTGCTCACGGAACAGGCCAATCCAGCCAGTGAGCGCCTCGATGAGCTGGCCACTCCGGAACTCATCGCCCTGTTCTGCGCCAATGACCTTGCGCCCCAGCAGGCGGTGGCGGCGGCGGCGCCCATGTTGGCCGCAGCGGTGGAAGCCATCGCCGATCGTCTGGGGCGCGGCGGCCGCCTCTTTTACTTGGGGGCCGGGACGTCCGGTCGGCTTGGGGTGCTTGATGCAGCGGAATGCCCCCCCACGTTCTGCACCCCCCCGGAGCTGGTGCAAGGGGTGCTCGCTGGGGGGCCGGCGGCCCTGTTGCGCAGTTCCGAAGGCCTCGAAGATCTAGCGGAAGCCGGGGTCAGCGATCTCCAGGCGCGGGGTTTTGGATCCCAGGACTGCCTGGTGGGGATCGCCGCCGGAGGGACCACGCCCTATGTCCTTGGGGGATTGCGCCATGCCAAGGACCTGGGCGCCTTGGCGATCGCCCTGGCCTGCGTTCCCGCCGACCAGGCTCCCATGCCCTGTGATCTTGATATTCGTCTGCTCACCGGACCGGAACTGGTGACCGGATCCACCCGCCTGAAGGCCGGCACCGCCACCAAGATGGCCCTCAATATTCTCTCGACCGCCGTGATGGTGCGGTTGGGCAAGGTGTACGGCAACCGCATGGTGGATGTGGCGGTCACCAACAGCAAGCTGGAGGACCGCGCCCTGCGAATCCTGCGGGATCTGGCGGGCGTTCCCCGGGAGGAGGCCAGTGGGCTGCTCCAACGGGCGGGGGGATCGGTGAAGTTGGCCCTGCTGATGGCCAAAGCGGATCTGGATGCCGACGCGGCCCGTCACCATTTTGACCGCCATGGACCGTCGCTTCGGGCCGCGCTCGCCGCGGCAACCCTCGACGGGGCCCAAGGTGGAGCAGCACTGAGCCTTGAAGAATAGGCCAAGCCGCAATCAATTCATAAAAAAGCCCCTGCTGGGCAGGGGCAGAGAACTGATTGCGGTTGTCTAGCCCTAATGGGCAAGGTTTTGGGTTAAACCCGACGCCGTTGGGGATGAATCCCGAACGGGATCAGTAGCCACCACGGCCACGGCCGCCGCCGCCATAGCCGCCGCCACCGCCGAAGCTGCCGCCGCCGCCACCGCCGCCGCCGCCGTAGCCACCACGGCCGCCACCGCCACCGCCACCGGTGCGGGGTTCGGCTTTGTTCACCCGAATGGCCCGACCCATCCACTCCACATTCTGGAGGTCATCAATCGCTTTCGTCTCGTCTGCTTCGCTGCTCATCTCCACAAAAGCAAAACCACGCTTACGACCGGTTTCGCGGTCGGTGGGCAGGCTGCACTTGCTCACCTGGCCATACTGGCTGAAAAGATCCTGGACATCTTGCTCTTCGGCATCGAAGGAAAGATTGCCCACGTAAATAGTCATGAACCGAAAAAAATGGAAAAATGTAACTGATCCGCTGACGGCCCTGAAGAAAGTTGCTGGCCTTGGAGGGGAAAGAACTCGCTGAAGAGAAATCTTTGAATCTCATAAACCTTATCACGGTGGACGGTTGCATTGGCGTCACCCGGGACCGCAGGCCTGCATCAAAAACGCGGCAGCGGTCGGGCTGGGATTAGAGAGGCGTGGTCCCCGCGTCCAGACCCCATGTCGAAATCCCAGCTGCAGGCCTTTGTGATCAGGATGGAAGCCGATCCAGCCCTGCGTGCCCAGGTGGAAGCGGCTAGTGACGATGCGGCAGCGGTGGTGGCCCTGGCCCAGAGCGAAGGCCATCTGTTTTCTCCCGCCACCTGGACCCGCCACCTTCGCGGCTGAGGGCTTCGACCTGGAGGCTCCTAGGCCGAGGGCAGTGCCTCCTTACTGAGACCCTGCTCCAAGATCGGGATCAGCCGTTCCAGGGCCACACCGCGGCTGGCCTTGAGTAGCACCGTGTCGCCCGGAACCAGCCATGGAAGCAACGGCGCTGCCGCGGCTTCCGGGGTCGTGACCCGTCGCAGTCGAGGTAGGCCGGCGGCGGCCGCTGCCATGGCGTCCCCCTCGGCGCCGTCCGCCACGATCACCAGACCATCCAGGCCAAGGTCCTGCACCCGCCGGGCCACGAGGCCATGCAATTCCAGGCTGCGTTCCCCCAGCTCCAACATTGTTCCCAGCACGGCGTAACGCCGTCCCCCGCCAGCGGCGAGAAGCTCCAGGGAGGCCAGGACGGCTTCGGGCGAGGCGTTGTAGGTCTCATCGAGGAGGCAGACCCCTCCGACGGAGAGACGACGGCTACGTCCGCCTGGCAATTGCACCTCAAGATGGCGGAGGTCCGCTGGATTCACGCCCAGATGGAGCGCGGTGGCGATCGCCAACAACAGATTGCGGGCGTTATGTCGACCGTCGAGGGGCAGGGTCAAGGGTGGCGCCTCCAGCGGGAGGGCCTTCTCCCCAGGCCGGGACAGCCGCAGGGCTGGGGCCGTGCCCTCGGAACCCTCCGTGCCCAGCAGCGTGCCGACCAGGGTCGGGGGCGGCGTGGACGCCGCCAGCTGGGGGATCTCATCGGCGAGGGCCACCCGTTCCACCGGTCCCGACCAGACGGCGGCCAGGGCCTGCTCCAACAGCGGATCACCGGCGGGAATCACCACCAGTCCCCCAGGCTGAAGCGCCGCCGTGATCTCACACTTGGCCTGGGCGATCGCCTCCCGGCTGCCCAGCCGACCAATGTGGGCGGTGCCGATGTTGGTGATCACGGCCACATCCGGTTCGGCGCAGCGGCTCAGTCGTTCGATTTCCCCGAGTCCACGCATGCCCATTTCCACCACCAGGGCGGCGCTCTGGGGAGTTGCTCTCAACAGGGTTCCTGGAGCTCCCACATCGTTGTTTTCGTTGCCTCGGCTGGCGACCACCTCCCCCAGGGATCCGAGGGCTGCCCGGATCAGTTCGCGGGTGGTGGTTTTGCCCGCTGATCCGGTTACCGCCACGACTGCAGCGGGCGATTGGCGCCGCCACACCCGGGCCAGCTCCTGCAGGGCAACCAGGGTGTCCTCCACCAGCCAGAGGGCCCAGTTCCCCTCCCGGGCCAGGGCCTGTACCCGCTCCGCGGAAAGCCGATCCCGCTGGGCCACGGCGGCTGCGGCCCCTCCGATCCGTGCTGCGTCCAGAAACTGATGACCATCGAAGCGTTCACCCACCAGCGGGACGAACAGCGCCCCCTTCAGGTCGGAGCGGCTATCGCTGGAGACGGAGTGGATCCGATCGGGACGGCGTCCCAGGGGCTCTCCCCAGAGCTCCACCAAGGCATCCGTTTGCAGACTCATCAGGGGGAAGGAAGCGAATCCAGCAGGATCATGCCTGAGCCCACCAGGGCGCTGCGGGCGATCTCTCGGCCCCCCAGATCGCGGAGTTCGAGCCGTTCGAACCCCAAGTCTTCCGCCCGTTGTTGCCAGCGATTGAGTAATTCCAGCCGCGACGAGGGCCTCAGCGCCCGGAAGGGGGGGCTCACCTCCAACCGGAGCACCAGCCTGGATGGATCGCCCTGGGCCCCCTGGAGCAGGGCGTCCGGATCCAGATCGTTGAAGTCCTTCAGTAAGGGCGGCGGCAGTGGCGGCGGCAGTGGCGGCTGGAGTGGCGGCGGTTGAGCTGGGGCCTCGGACCTTGGCCTGGTCTCCGGGGGCGGCAACGGGGTGGGGCTGGTGGCGAGGTCGAGCTCAGCGTTGATTGTGCCTGGGTTAACCGTGGCCGTGTCGACCGTGGCCTTGCCCGCAGGCATGGGCGAGGGGACCATGGGGGGCGGCTCCGCCGCGACTGGCGGGGCGATGCTGACGTTTCGCGGCTCGGGGTTTCCGCTTCCGTGGGGGAGGGCGCGCACCACCAGCACGGGCAGGGCCAACCCCAGGCCTAGCAGCAGCGGCCAGAACAGGGGGGCCAGGGCTATGGGCCAGAACGACGGCCGCCAGAGATCCCCTTGGGCATTCCGTCGCCAGAATTCCCAGACCTTGAGTTGCAGACTGGCCAGGAGGTCCCGCAGGTCAGCAACCAATCGGACCCAGGGGGCCTGGTAGGGGGCCGGAAGGTTGGATCCGGGGCCGGACGGCTCGGCCATGGACCTTCAGCTTTCGCCGCGGCGCAGCAGCTGGGCCAAGGGGTTGCGGGAACGGGCCGGGGCCGCCGCCGGTGGCGCCTGGGGGGCGGGCGGTGGTGTGTCGGCCTCGTTGGCCCCCGAGAAGCGCTTCAGGCTCGGGTCGGCCCCCTGGCCTTGGGAGAAGCGCTCAACCTGCTCGGCATCCGGGGTGGGTTCCTTCACCCCACAGACCTCTCGATACATCGCGTCATAGGCCTGGGCGGAGCGGTCCCAGCTGAAGTCCTGGCCCATCGCCCGGCGTTGCAATTGACGCCAACTGTCGCGGTGGCGATAGGCCTCCCAGGAGCGCACGATGGCCGTATAAAAATCAACCGGTTCATAGCGATCAAAACAGAAGCCCGTCCCGGTGCCTTCGTTGGGGTTATGGGGGGGGACGGTGTCCACCAGCCCGCCGACGTTGCGAACAACGGGAATGGACCCATACCGCATCGCCAGTAATTGGCTGATGCCGCAAGGTTCGAAACGACTCGGCATCAGGAAGGCATCACTGCCGGCATAGATCAACCGCGACAGGGCGTCGTCATAGGTGAGAAAAACTGCGAAGCGACCAGGGTGGCGTGAGGCCATTTGCCAGAGCCCTGATTCATAGCCACGATCGCCTGTGCCCAGGACCACGAATTGGCTGTCCGTGTAGGCCAGGACCCGATCGGCCACTTGGAGTAAAAGATCGACCCCCTTCTGATCCACCAACCGGCTCACCATGCCCATCAGATAGGTGTTGGGGTTCACGGTGAGGCCCATGCGTTCTTGCAGGGCCCGCTTGTTCCCTGCCCGTTCCTCCAGCGTGTCTGCCGTGAAGCGGGTCGCCAGGGCTGAATCGGTGGCCGGATTCCAGTCGTCCCCATCGATGCCGTTAAGGATGCCGCGCAATTTGCCGCTGATGAAATTGAGCAGGCCATCCAGTCCCTCTCCGTATTCGGCCGTACGGATTTCCTGGGCATAGGTGGGAGACACGGCATTCACCCGGTCGGCATAGAGCAGCGCCGCCGCCATGGTGTGATCGCCCTGCATGTACCAGGGGCACCAGGTGATGCGATCCAGTTTCCAGCGCCAAGGACCCTGATACTTGAGGTTGTGAATTGTGAAGACCGTGCTGACTTCCGGATCCTGGTGCATCCACACCGGAATCATGCCGGTGTGCCAGTCGTGGCAATGAAGGACCTGGGGCTTCCAACCATTCCAGGCGAATTCCGCTGCCGCGCTGGCAAAAAAGGTGAATCTCCAGTCCTCATCTTCTCCCCCGTAGATTCGCTCCGAATCGAACACTGGATGACCCACCAGATAGATTGGTAGGTTGTTGGTGGGGTGGCGGGTTTCGAAAATGGCGAAATCATTACCCATCGTGTGGCCACGCCAGATCGGATCCTGGGGGATGTTCAGGCGGCTCCATAACTTGCCGTAGCCCGGCATGATGATGCGCACGTCGTGACCGAGGGCGGCGAGGGCCGGCGGAAGGGACCCCACCACATCGCCCATGCCACCAACTTTCACCATCGGCGCACATTCAGCCGCCGCAAACAGAACGCGCATCCCCTTGACCAGATGGTGGCCGCAACTCTACGGGGGAGTTCCCCGGCCGGCCGCGTTCAAGGGAGCACGGTCACGGGGGTGCCGACCTTCACGAGGTCGTAGAGCTCTTGAACATTTTCGTCATACAGGCGGACGCAACCGTGGGAGGCGGCTTGGCCCACGCTGGCCCGGTTGGGGGTGCCATGGAAGCCAGCCGTGGCGCAGCCGGTGACCACTAGCTCGTCCTGACCGTTGAAACCCCTGCGGGTACGGCAGTCCCGATGGAAGCCGATCCAGCGACTGCCCAGGGGGTTCGCCGGGCCAGCCGGGACCACGTTCCCGTTGGCGGGGTGTTTCCACACCGGGTTGGTCGCCATCTCGATCACCTGGAAACGGCCCACCGGGGTTTCCCAGCCCGGCATCCCCACCGCCACTGGATAGCGCTTCAGCACCACCCCGTTCTCCACCACCTCCAAGCGACGACGACGGCGGTCCAGAACCAATTGGCGCTGCAGTTCGGGGATGGGCTGAGCTTCGACCGGCGGCGGCGGCTGGGCTTGGGGCGCCAGGGCCAGCAGGGGAGCAACCAGCAGCGATAGGGCAGGAATCGACACAGAGGGCATCACCAGGCCCCGGACGCGTCGGGTCAGCCTGCAGCGTGGGCCTCAGTTTAGGAGGAGACCCCGTGGGGGGTTTGTCGCACCATTGGCTCAGGGCAGCCAGGGGCTCGAGGAAAAATCCGGGTCCCGTTTTTCAAGGAAGGCATCCCGACCCTCCTGCCCCTCAGCCGTGCGATAGAAGAGATGGGTGGCCTGCCCCGCCAGTTCCTGCAGGCCGGCCATCCCATCCGTTTCGGCATTGAACGCCGCCTTCAGGCAACGGATCGCGGTGGGGCTGTGGGCCAGCACCTCCCGAGCCCAGGCGAGGCCTTCGGCTTCGAGCTGCTCCAAGGGCACGACCGCATTCACCAGGCCCATGGCCAGGGCCTCCTGGGCCCCATAGCGGCGGCATAGAAACCAGATTTCACGCGCCTTGCGCTGACCCACCAGCCGGGCCAGATAACTGGCTCCGAAACCGCCGTCGAAACTGCCCACTCTCGGCCCGGTCTGCCCAAATACGGCGTTGTCGGCCGCCAAGCTGAGGTCGCAGAGCAGGTGCAGCACCTGACCGCCGCCGATGGCATAGCCCGCCACCAGGGCAATCACCACCTTCGGCAGGCTGCGGATCAAGCGCTGCAGATCCAGCACATTGAGGCGTGGCAAGCCCTCCTCATCGACGTAGCCGCCATCGCCCCGCACGCTTTGATCCCCTCCGGCGCAGAAGGCCCAGACCCCATCGGCCGCGGGTCCGGCGCCGGTGAAGAGCACCACTCCGATCCTGGGGTCATCCCGCACCCGGCTGAAGGCATCGCAGAGCTCCTGCACCGTGCGGGGCCGGAAGGCATTGCGCTTTTCCGGACGGTTGATGGTGATCCGGGCGATGCCCACCCCGGAGACATCGAACAGGATGTCCTGGTAAGTCCCCACGGGAGACCAGGTCGGCGAGGGCTCGATCGGGCGGGAGGGCGGAACGGTCATCACAGGGCAAGCAGACAGGGGAGGGTCAGGGCTGGACCGGATCCCAAGTCGCCATTGTGCGCAGCCGCCGCCGCAGGGCGGCATCCCCCCGTCGCTCGCACATCAGGCGTACCAGGGCGATCGGCTGCGCCAGGGCCCAGTGCAGGCTTGCCTCCAGCTCCTCCACCCGCTCCACCACTTGCCCGGGCACCCCATGGGCCGCCGCCAGGGCCAGGGGATCGAGGTCCTGGGGCATGGCAAACAGCCGTTCGAAATCCAGGGCGGTTTCCGGTTCCGTGCGAATCGGCAGCTGCTCGAAGATGCCCCCACCGCCGTTGTCAATCAGCAGCACCGTCAGCTGGCCCCGCAGCTGCTGTCGCCACAGCCAGCCATGGCTGTCGTGGAGCAGCGCCAGATCTCCGGTTACGAGCACCAGGGCGCCGAGGGCATCCGCCAGTCCACAGGCGATCGAGAGGGTGCCATCAATGCCGGAGGCCCCGCGGAAGCCGAACACGGTGCGCGGACACGCCCGTGGATCGGCGAAGCTCTCCCAGTCCCGCACCGGGCTGCTGTTGGCCAGCATCAACGGCAGCTCTGCCGGCAGCAGCCGACTGAGCTGTCGAGCCAGCCAGGGTTCCCGCAGCGGCTGCTCGGGCCCGATCGTCAGCTGCCGATCGAGGAGGGTCTGCACCCGCTCCTCGGCCCGCTGCCAGGCCAGCGCCAGGGCCCGGCTGGCCAAGGATGGGGAGGGGGGTGTGTTGTCGGACCAGAGCTGCGGCTGGGCCCTCAGCCAACTCTCCAGGCCACCGCTCCACTGGCTGACCCCGCAGCCGAGGGGATCCAGGGGACGGGGATCGCTATCGCTCACCAGCCACTGCCGGGGACCCTGGCCCGCGATCCAGTGCTGGAGGCGCCGACTGGCCGGCAGGCTGCCCAGTCGCAGCAGCTGGGGCGCCGCCAGGGCCAGGGGCGGTTGCTCCAGCAGCAGGTCGTAGCCGCTGATCACGGTGAGCTCCGCCTGACCCCGCAGGCCCGAAAGCTCATCGGCTAGCACTGGCCAGCCCGTCCGTCGCTGCCACTGGCGCAGCGCCGCAAGGTGGGACAGCCAGGCTGATGGGGCCCCCCGCCACGGTCCGGCCACCACCACCCCGGGTTGATCGGGATCGGGCTGCGGGAAGGGCGGGGGCGTAGCCAACGGCTGGAACGGCCGCTCCGGGGCTGGAGTCGGCACGGTCATCGCGCGGGGGGCCAGGGTTCTCAGGGCCTCCCCATCGGCATGCAAGGGTTCATCGAAGGGCAGGTTCAGATGCACCGGTCCCGGCGGCAGGGTCCGTCCATCCCCAAGGGCGGCCGCCATGGCCCGCTCCGCCAGATCGGCCAGCGCCGCGGGCGCCATCTGCGCCAATCCGGTCGGATCGCCGCTCCCCAGCCAGCGGCAGCTGCAGGCGAGGAACTGTTCCTGATTCACGCTTTGATTGGCCCCGCAGCCCTTCAGCCGCGCCGGCCGATCCGCCGTCAACAGCAGCAGGGGGACCGTGCCGTGATCGGCCTCCACCGCCGCCGGCAGCAGGTTGGCCACGGCACTGCCGGAGGTGGTGACAACCGCCGCGGGCCACCCCGTCGCCCGCCCCAGCCCCAGGGCGAAGAAGGCGGCGGAGCGTTCATCGATCGCGGTGACCAGGCGCAGACCAGCGGGCTCCAGCAGGGCCGCCGCCACCGCCAGGGGGGCGGATCGGCTGCCGGGGCAAAGCACCAGGTGACGCAACCCCAGCCGCTGCAACTGGATCAGCAGCTCTAGGGCGGCGCGGGGATTCAGGGCGAGTGGGGGGCCCGACGCCAAGTTGCGTTCTCCACGGGATCAGGATGGGGCGATCATCCTCAAGCGCCCGCCTGCCCGCCCATGACCAGTTCCGACCCGGTCCGGCCCGGCGATCGCTCCCCAGATCCCTCCGCCGTCTGGCGGGCCTTGGGTTCGTTGCTCGCCTGGATGCTGCTGGCGCTGCTGCTGCGTTGGGCCCTGATCGAACCGCGCTGGATTCCTTCCGGATCGATGCTGCCCACGCTCCAGTTGAAGGATCGAATCCTGGTGGAGAAGTTGAGCACCCATCTGGGAAGGCCCCTCTCCCCTGGGACCATCGTGGTGTTCCATCCGCCCGAGATCCTGAAGCAAGCGGGCTACGACCCCAACACGGCCCTGATCAAGCGGGTGGTGGCCGTGGCCGGCGATACGGTGGAAGTGCGGGGGGGGCAGCTGTGGCGAAATGGATCCTTGGCGCAGCCTGACTGGCGCCTGCAGGCCATGGACTACCAGCTCGCTCCGATCACCGTGCCCCCGGGCCAGCTGCTGGTGCTGGGGGACAACCGTAACGCCAGTTTGGACTCCCACCTCTGGGGCCCCCTTCCGGCGGACCGGGTGATCGGCAGGGCAATCTGGAGGTACTGGCCATTCAACCGCTTCGGCCCGATACGGTTCTCCCCCACTCCCGCCGCCGGGTCCACCTGATCAGCTGCGGTAAGGTGCGTGTCGTGTTGTAGAGCACACCGGAGGGAAATGTTCAACCCGGAGTTCCTGACTACGGATAACGAGGCGATCAGCGGTAATTCGCTGATTCAGTACCTGCAGGAACAATCTCCGGATGTTCTGCAAAGGGTTGCTCGCTCCGCCAGTGGAGACATTCAAGACATCATTCGTCACAATGTGCATGGCCTGTTGGGCATGCTTCCTGGCGAACAGTTTGAGGTGAAGATCCAGGCCAGCCGCGACAACCTGGCTGGGCTCCTGGCTTCCGCCATGATGACTGGTTACTTTCTGCGCCAGATGGAGCAGCGCATGGAGCTGGAAACAGCCCTGATTGGCTCCGGTGGTTGCCAGGACGAGCCTGACGACGACCCAGGCGATCTGATGCTTTGAATCCCTGTTGAATCACTGATTCAAGACATCCCAGATCTTGGTGATCAGTGCTTCGCCGCTCGGTCATCGCCGGGCACAAGGCCCAAGGCCAGCAGGCTGCCGTCGATTGCGGCCAGCAGGCTCCAGGAGCCCTGGCTTGGTGCCCA
>Ga0114979_10000554_pt1 | contig 24505 bp, 19 predicted proteins | sample S_140625_EF_Meta_FD_87315 | JGI IMG/M metagenome (GOLD analysis project Ga0114979, IMG submission 87315) | Freshwater microbial communities from Lake Simoncouche, Canada to study carbon cycling - S_140625_EF_MetaG | ecosystem: Environmental > Aquatic > Freshwater > Lake | place: Lake...
CATTTTGTTTATTTAAAATAGTATTATTAAGGCTTTCTATCCAACCATATGGATCATGCTCAATAGATGAGTATCTAATCCTAGATATTCGAAATCCATTTTCTCTCAAGACATTTGATAGTGTAATTGGGCTGAAATGTGTTATGTGCCGTGGAGGATCTAAATGAAACCACTTAGCTCTAAATATTTTCGATTGCCAACTATCCATATTCTGCATACTTAATATTAGGCGTCCATTTTTATCGATTATTTCATTGCATATCCTCAAGAATTGACCGGGATTGTGTAAATGCTCCAAAACATTAAACATTACTATCAAGTTGAATTTCTTCTGGTTAATGAAAGAAGATATATCATCAGAAAGAACATTAATGCCTCTACTCTGTGCATCCTTAGCCATTCGCTCATTTCTTTCCAATCCTGTTGCATCCCAACCCATTTTAGAAAAAGCTAGAAGCATCTCTCCAGACCCACTACCAATCTCCAAAACAGAAAGGTACTCAAGAGGATTAAATGGCTGAGTCCACCTTGAAACCCTTCTTTTGTAGAAAAAAAATAAAATATTTCTAACAAATAAAGAATAGCCCCTGTACAAATCAGGATAGTATGGGCTAATATCTATTGGAATAGGATGGGTAAAGCATGTATTGCAAATATTACACGCCTTAATATCAAAAAAATCTGTACCAAATGCATCAACTGCATTTTTATAAATCATTTTTGAATCATTTGATGTACATATTGGACAATTAAAAAAATATTTACTCATAAATAATCATTCATTAACATTGCTTAAATTGTAATCTACGATATAGACAGGCCTTTTAACACCATCTTTATAAATTCTAGCTACATATAAAGAAATCATAGCTATAGATAAAGTTAAGTAGGATATATTCAATTCTGACATAAAGATATTAAACTCTTGAGTGAAAAAAATCCTCAAAAAATTAAGCAAAGTAATTAGAAAACCAGAATAAAAAATAAATCTCAGCGGAAACGTAGAAGTGCTAAGTATTCCCCCTATTGCAAACTTAGCCATTCCAATGAAATTATAGTGCGATTCTCCATAAAGCCGCTGCTGTCTATCGTAAGGAATACCGATACGTTTAAAACCAATATATGAAAAATCAGACCGAAGAAATGGGAAAGTTGATTCCGATTGAATTGCAGAATCTCTAAATCTACGTGAGAAAAGTGAGAATTCTGCCATGTCTAATATAAAATCTGAATCTGCCATAAACTTTGTGATTCGATAAAAAAGAAGCCTTAATAGAGTTAAAAATTTGGGCTCTATCCTTCCCTGCCTTATTCCATAAACAAAATCGTAACCCAAGCTATATTGCTCAAGAAATTTTAATATGAGCTCAGGTGGATCCTCGCAATCGACATCTATAATGATATAAATATCAGAGTTTATTGTCTTAAGAGATCCAACTAATGAAGCTTGATAACCAAAATTTCTTGAATAAGATAAATATTTAACTCTATGATCACTAGTAGAAATATTACTAATCAAATCAAAACTGTTATCACTTGAGCAATTATTTACAAAAATTAATCTAGATAAATATTTATCATCAATTTTTGCGAATACGTCTTTAATTCTTTCATAGAAATATGGTATTGAATTGGCTTCATTATATATAGGACAAATTATTGATACTAATTTTTTCATTGATAAACTTACTTTTAAAAAACTATGATCTTAATAAATATTAAATATAACTTTAAAAAATTATTTAACCTTTACTCATTTAAGGTAATTTATACCAACAATCTTAGTAATAAATATATCTAATAATCAGAATACTTATGTTAAATTTGCTTAATACTAAATAAATTCATACATTAATTGTTTATATATGTAAGCCTAAAAAGGAATTAAGTGAATACGTTAGAAATATACACTATAATTATTTATTGCAACTTGATTTATATAACGTAGATATTTTAAAATAATAAATTTTCCTCATATCAACTGAATCCATTGATGTTCCTACTAAATAACCTGATATTTTACTATTATATCCATAGATATAATTGTATTCCTGATCAAAAAACGACGGGTTCCATGATGAAATATCATAGGTTATATATGATGTGTTATCTTTTTTAAATTCATTTATACAATCAAAGAGTTCAAAAAATAGTTTGAAATCTTTTTTAATTGTATTTAAATCTACAATGTTATCTCTATTGGGGTTAAACTGTGGCTTAAATCTCCGGGTATGAGAATACTGTTCGACTAGATCAAGTGGGTTTACCTCCACCCAATAATCACTTTTCCCTATATCTTGATTATATTTAGTACTTAATAAGGCAAGATATTGATTCAAAGAGAGTGAATAATTTCCAAGTTCACCTTGAGGCATTGATATTCGGCCTTGATTCTTATGAAACAAATCTACTTGTTGCCATATTTTTTCCTTTTCTTTTAATTTAATAATTTTCTTAGGGGGTGTATTTAAATAACTAATAATATAATCAGTTTTTACAGCTGCTATATAATTAGTTAAGTTTAATAGTAATAAAAAAATAATTGAAGCAATAAAAATGTATTTTTTCAGACCTATCAATCGAAAAAATATTGAACTAATAACTATAGATAGAAGAATATCCAAAAAAAATAGTTGCGGTGTTATTGCTCTTACAATTGGTAAAGAAAGGAATATGCTACTGATTATAAAAATTACTATTGGTAAAAATAAAATTACTTTGTCATGATAAATGCTATCAATTTTGAATTTTTTAAAATCGATATTTAATTTCACACAATAGTTATTACATATGACATAAAATACGAATAATATAAGAAATATATATAAAATATATGTATTCCAAATTCTTAAATCATAAATTATTCTTTCGCTAAAGGTATAGGTACTGTTAATTAAATTAATAACATTAATATATTCTAAATTTTGATTAAGAAAAGTAGGCAAGCCAATTTCTTTGAAATTAAGCAGAAATTCGACTGATAGAATATATATAGGCCAAATAGATAATCCTATTAACCAAATAAATGTATACCTTAATTTCAGCCAAAAAGTCTTTAGATTTTTTATTAAACTTGTTAGTATTAATATGCCCAAAGGAATTGTAAAGAATGTACTATGTGAACTTGAAATTAATGATAAAACTAATAAAAAAGGTATAAATAAAAATTTTATTTCTCTCATTTCTTTATTATTAATATACAATAAGTAAGCAGCAAGACTATACATTAATCCTACTATTGTATGTGATTGGTATATATAATTGTTACTTATATTAAAAATATCTAAACTATAAAATAAGGTAAAGATTATAATTAATGAGCTGCTATTATATAATTTATTAACTATATTGATAACAATAATTAGTAATATAAAAGAGCAGAAAAAGTTTACTAATGATAATCTTGGTATATGTTGCTTAAAAAAATCATTTTTTATTGGCAACGTGAGAATCCCTGCCGTCAGTGAGTAACCAAACTTGAATGATGGGTATGGATATAAAGCGGCAATTATGGATGAATGTTTTCTTAGTTGATTTAATTCGACTATAGGTGAACCAAGTATTGGTTGCTTTTTATTATTAAATTTATCTATTGCATAGAACTCATGTATGGATTTTGCTCCCTCTAGGTAGAACTGAAAATCTCCACTAACTGCTTGACCCCCCTCTAAGGCGTGTTTAGGTGACACTGTTAGTAAGCAATAACCTTGTATTAATATAAAAATACACAAAGATAAAATAATAGCTACTTTTTTATTCATAAGACCACCTATTTCTCTTTGAATAAAGAACTTGAGCGCTTTTTGGCCAATACCCGTTCATTATGGTTGGATAGTTTCTGCCATCTTTACAGTATTCAACCCAAAAAAAACTTTCGTTATTATTAACCACTACTAGACGATTATTTTTGAACATCCAGTCAACAATATCATGATCGACCCTTTCAAATGGTGGTGTAAAGCCTTCAGATAACATTGCAGCTTTTATATCTTTTGTTGCGTAAAATAAAATAGGAGGGGGCTCTTTAAATCTAATTGAATAAAAACCATTATTCTCCGAGGCATTCCACCAATAAGAACCCTCATGATTACCAGGATTAAATCCGAAATTTACAATACTATGAGCGTACTCTTGAACAGCTAGTCGGCACATTTCTTTATTATTTAATTCAATTCCTTTTGTATTGTTTATAAGTTTTTTATAGCCTCCTATTTCATTTGTATACTCATATGAAATCCTTGGGTGAGGACATACAACGTATTCATTTTGTCTTATTTCATTTATTAAATTCCCTAAACCAGCTCCAAATATATGATCCGGAGGAGCGAAAAGAATTATTGAATTTTCTTCTATTGCCACATTCAAACAGTCTAAATATGTTTCATGTAAATATTCTCTTGGACTGAAGACTTCACTATTTAATATTTCACAATTTATATGAATATCAGTTGTTATGGAATGTAATTTTTTTATATTATTAATTACCGAAGGATACTGCTCCTTTGATATGTAAATACGCCAACTTACCTTATATTTATCTTTTAATAGACTCAAACCATCAGACCGATTTAATGAATCTATAAGACTTGAAAAGAAAATTTTAGTAAATTCATCGCCGTACCAGGAGCTGTATATTGTAATTTTAGAGGATTTTTCTTGAGTTACATAATTAGCAATTTTTAATTTAAACATATCAATTTGGCTTATTGGATTTATTCCGTGTACGACTATCCTCCCACCATTTATTATTAGATTTGTTTCAATTATATCGATAGAATCATTGCAAGTAATTGTAAATATGTTGTTTATTTTTTCTACAGTCAATTTGTTACCAGTATTTTTAACCTCAAAATGAAGCCTACTTAGTTCTATCCAATTATCACTACTTTTTACTTTTAAGACTATTTTATTATTTTCATAAACAATAGACATTCCTTCGGAAATATCAATCATGGACACTTTATTAATTGGATCAAAAATTATAAATGAAGCTTGAATGATAAAGTCATGATCTGCGATAAAAACACTACTTTGGCTGTAAAAATTTAAACCTTCAATGTAATTTATTTTTACAGGATTCCATATTTTAAATGTGTCCAATGTGACAGCATATTCTATCGATTCATCCATTTGTATCCAGTTACACACCATACAATAATGCTTTACAAGAGAATTATTTGGATCAGATAAGTTACTACCCTTAATCAGGTGTAGTAATGTATTTTTACATTCTAAGATATTTCCAGATTGCTCGTATGCGCTAGCAAGAAGATGAGTGGCAGCGGCATAGATATTTGACGCTTTTTTCAAATGTGGCACAGACTTTACTGGTTCAGACCTCATTAAATACAAAATACCCAACGCAAATTCATGTATGTGTATATTTACATTTAATACATGGATTTTATTAACTAAATACTCTAATTCATTTTTTAAGTCAAAACCCCTATGAGATGTATGGATTGACTCGAAGTGCATATTTATTATTGAAATGGCCAAGCATAAAATATTCGGGTCATTTTCAAGAATCTCATCATTTATATTAATAATAATATTCTGAATTATTTTATCGCCATAGTTGGTATGTTCTTTTATAGTTAAAGAAACAAAGTAAAGAAAGTAGTACCTATAAATATTTGCAATTTTATCGAATTCTTTTATTTTAATAAATGAGCCTAATTTAGAGAATATACTTAACGCCGTAGAATATTCCTTCCTTTTAAAATAAATATTGCAAGCAAGGGCATAAGGCAATATTTTTTCTACGGTCTCTTTGCTATCTATTGCTAACTCACCAGACTGGTCAATAATTTCTTGATCATATCTACTATTAAAATTATAAAAATACAAATCAATCAATGAATTTCTTGCTTGAATTATTCTATTAGGCTCTCCTTGGGAGGAAGCTTTTTTATATTGATCAATCTCCTTAATAATAATTTCATTTATTCTATTTGAAAATGATAAACATAGCAAATTATGTATCAAGCCATGAAACTGGTTAAACCCATGTACTGCTTCCATTGAAATTCCATCAATAGTATTTAATATGTTATCTCTACCATGGTGAGACTTAATTTTCTTAAATTTCACCCAATATGATTCATTAAAATCTCTTATTTTATAACTATCTTTTAGGGGCTCAGGTACTGCTTCTGTTTTAATAAAAATATTGCTCATTAAATTTAGGCAACATTGAGTATAGAATTGAAAAAATGTACTTACACTTTTACCAAAAAATGGCCTTCCCACTAATATAAATAAATAACTATTCCAACTATAAATTTCATTTTTATAAATTTCCGTATCATTTATTAGAACGATTAACCCTTTTTTTCTATCTAATATAATATTGAATCTTAATAATTCTCCATAAAATTCAAGATTAATCAGCGCCTTATTGTCTATATTGAGACTGTGGTTAGTCGAATTATTCTTAAAGTATTGAATGATAAGTTTCTCTCCACGCAATGGCAATGCATGTATTAGTGTGTTTATAAAAACATCTTTATTATTTTCTTTTAAATTAAATTTGATGTTTATTGTTTGGCGTACTAACATTTTTTTAAATCCTCTATAATTTTTTCCGATCTACGTTCCCAGGTGTGGTTTTTTAAAACCTCATGCCTTGCAGAATTTCGAATCTCATTAATCTTGTTTGACTTTGAGGGATTAAGCCACCATTTTAAGTTATTTGATAAATCAGAAACATTATAATAATTATAATGTATATTTTCATTAAAATGAGTGGCGATGCCACTCTGATTAAAGTCATTTATTGATCGATGCGTCATGATGTAACCGCCTACCGCCATTGACTCCAACACCCTGCTATGAATGCCTAGTCCATGAGTATTGCTAGATAAATTTATATTAGAATTTTGATAAACACTTAATAGCTTTTCTTGGCTGTCAATAAAACCTTTATCAAATTTTTTGAAGTCAGAGTAACTACTCCAATTTGGACCATAGAGCGAGATTTTTTTACTTGCCCTAATGGCGGCTTTAGCAAGAACTTCTCTATCTATTTTTCTTGGATATGTCTGAACATAAAAATTTAGACGATCTTCAAATGAATTATTTTGTGTTTGAGCAGATATGCTTACTTCATTCCTTATAATACTTTCAAGTTTTTTTATATCTAGACTACCCGTTAGAGGCTCATAGTTTTTTTCAACTATTTCTTTCATTATTAATTCTATAGACTTAGTTCCAAATAAAATGTTGGAAATCAATTTTCGAGAATACTTTTTTAGTTTCGGATAAATCTCATAGCCATTTATTTTTTTAAGTTTTTCAATATAGTAAAAAGTATCTTTTTCTAAATTTTCAGGTATAAATCCTACTATTGATATATCATTTTTTAAATGGCCTGTATTTTTAAAATTTCCAATATTACTATCCACACCAGATAATAGTATTTCATGCCTACAATCAGGTAGGCTATGTATGCCCAATATTTTTGCATCTGATATGGTGTACAAGATATCTTCTGCATCTAATCCGTGAATTATTTTTTTTTGTGTATCAATGAATACATCCTGATACCAAGATATGTACTTAACACTTTTGGGTAATGGGTAATTTCTATCTCTTACACCATTTACATGAATAATTACATTGAATTTAAAATCTATACATCTATTTCTTAAATTCTCACCATCGATTGTTTCTGAGGCTGAATAAGCTTCGTAGCCTAAATTTTGGAACCCTTTAGATAGGCTCGCCACCATTCTTCTGTCATACTCATTATTTAGGCTTGGAATTATTAATATTTTAAAAAAAGCCATTTAATCTTTCGATAATAAAAATGATATGCTAATTTTAATCCATAGTTTTTAATCGCGACAAATAGAATTTTTGCATCGCAAATAATTTTTATATTATCGCTTATTAGAATTAAATTTCTTTCTGCATTAAATTTTATTAATTTACTAATCTGTGAAATTCTCTTTTCTGAAGATATTGAATTTTTGCCTCCCTGTTTCGCTATTTCTCTTGCCATTTTTTGCATTATCTCATCTGAAATTTTCAGAGTATTTTGTAAATACCCATTATTATGCTCTCTGATATAACCAAGAACTTTTGGCAAAAAAACTGCACCAGAATTTTCCACCATAAGGCTTGCGGAATACATGTCGGCTAGACCACCGTATTCAGTATTAAAGCCTTGTATTTGCTTAAGTTGTTTTACATTAAACAACATGCTGCTACCCATAAACCAGGGCCCAATCATATTCAAAAGTTTAGAGCATTTATTAGCATCTAAATAACTTGTCTTCAATCTTATTAATCCTGAGTAGTGATTTTTTTTATTTCCCAATTGATTAATTTTTTTTGATAATCCAGAGATAACTCCAACATTTTCAAAACATTTTTTTTTCATGACTTGGTGCAGCTCATATGTAAAATTTTCATCTATTAGATCGTTAGATGCTAAAAAAATCACATAGTCACTTGTAACCATTTCTAATCCCTGGTTTAAAACGCTCATGACCCCTAAATTCTTATTGTTTTTTAGTAACTTAGCATAAGGGATGTCCTTTATACACTCTTCTATTATGATTGGGCTGCCATCATCAGAGCAATCATCAATGATAAAAAACTCATTGACACTTATTCTCTGTTTTAAAACGGAGTTAATTGCCTCAGGCAGATACTTTTTATCATTCCTATTAGGCATTACAACCGCAATTTTTATCATAGAAAATTTGAGTGAAGTGGCTTGATCCCAATGCCTCTATTTATCTTTTCTATACCTTTTATGTGGTTATCCAGGGCAGTGCTTACGTAATGCTGAATTGGTAATGTTCCCATCATTGTTTGAGCATCAAAGGCGGGAGATGCCAAATAATTCATTGCACGCCAATAATTTTCAGATTTGAAAATTTCCTTAAATCGCTCTTCCGTGAAATTACCAATATGTAACTTTGAGTATCTAGCATTAAAAAACATCCCGGATGGCGCCACCAAACCACTGCCGCTAATTTGCAATAAGAATTGTGGCCCATAAAAGCGCTTATAAGAAGGTTTATCACCATCTTTAATTTTGTTCCATTTCACAATTACTTTAGTTTGCTCGTTACTCATTGCTTCAGCGCGCTCTAATAATGGATGCAATGCCTCGTATTGACTATAGTCAATACCCAGAGTTCCCTGCTCGTCATCTGAACAATGCTTAATAACTGCATAATCCACACCAAGGTCTAGACCTAACTGCGCAAAAGGAATAATTTCATCTTTGAGCTCAGGCATCAGAACCATTTGTATTCCCAAGGTTACCGAAAGACCCAGTTTTTTCTTAAGATCAACTGCATATTTGATATTTCGCATTGCTTTATCAAAGACCTCGGTATGCTCTGGGCCTTTATACATAATCTTTGCATAACTCTTCGGCCTTCCAGCAGCAACAGTAAAACGAATCCAGGTCATATGAGGCAAAATCGCGTCCACCTTTTCTGGACCCCACTCCCAAGCATTTGTGGCATTGCCAACATCAATACCCAAAGAAGCTGCATGCTGAATAAATGGTACGTACGCAGGAGATAAAGTGCTCTCGCCATCAGAAACCAAAGAGACGCTGCGTATTCCTACCTCAGCAAAATCATCCAGCAAGTTAAGGGCATGGGGAACCTTGATACTACTTCTAGCCTGAGACTCCTGCATCATGGCATAACAGAACGAACACATTGCACTACATGCTCGCGTTAAAGACATATCTACACTTACTGGCGCAATACGTTCTCCAGCCTCCCAAGCTTGCACTCGGTCATAGTGATACGACAATTTATGAGAATCAAGAATTAATGCACCTTCTTTTGTCTGAACAGCTTCACTCATGATACTTTCACCTCAATTCCACGCAAATTTCTTAATGAGTTCTTATCACCAAGGGCTTCACCCCATATAGTTAAGCCCCGGTCAATTTCCTGTTTTAAAAATTCTTCAAAGTCTAATAGTAGTGTTCCGCGAACGGATGCAGCCAGTTGATTTAATATTCTCACTACAACCTCCCCATTATTTTTTGCAGAAACAACTAATAATTCTTTACTAAAAGTTGTATTTTTTTGATCAATAACCTGATTAATTTTTTCAATTCGTAATGACTCACTTAAAGCTAGCCAACTAGCCGATGGATTAAGTGTGTCCGCCTCCGCATAAAATTTTTTATTACTCATATTTATCTTTATTGGTTAAAAATTTTTAAAAAGGTCCCTTAAATTCTCGATTCGGGATGTCGTGCAAACCCTTTCGAGCAATTGAAACCATCAAGTCTTGATACATGTTTGTATTGAGGTCTTTACCAAGCAGACTCAATACAGCATCAGCAATAGTGCCAGGCGTTGGATAGTAGTCCTCAGTCATGCCTGGAGCAGTTGGAGTTGGAAAATCTGGCGAACACACTCTGACTGGAGCAGCCTTCAAGCTTGCAAATGCTCCCTCTACTACCTGACTAATGAGTTCAGCAGCAATGCTTCCCGTCTTATATGCAGTATCTGTCACTATCAGTCGGCCTGTTTTCTTAACTGAATCGATGACAGTTTTAGCATCCAGTGGCCTTACACTACGCATATCAATGAGCTCAACAGAAATTCCTGCGACTGAGAACAAGGCGCGCGCCGCTATCAAGGCCTCTAGGGACATGTACGAAAAAGCGGCAATCGTAATATCGCTGCCTTCTTGAAGGATCTTAGCCTTATCTAAGGGCACTTCATATATTGATTCTGGAACTGCATCTTCCACATGGTGTAGCCATCTGTGTTCTAAAAAAATCACTGGATTATTGTCCTTAATGGCAGATATCATCATCCCCTTAGCATCATGGGCAGTCGTAGGCATAACCACCTTTAAGCCAGGCACAAGAGAAAACATGGCCTGAAGACTTTGGGAGTGCTGGGGACCTTGCCCCCAACCTCTACCAATAATCATTCGAACTACTAATGGAACTTGAGATTTTCCATTAAACATGTAATGCCACTTTGCTGCGTTATTAATAAGCTGATCAAGAGATAACAAAGCAAAATCAATGCGCTGATGAATCATCACTGGGCGCATTCCCGAAATTGCCGCGCCAATACAAGCACCTGTAACTCCATTTTCAGAAAGGGGCATATCAAAAACCCGATCTTTTCCAAACCTTTCTTGGAGGCCCAATGTTGAATTAAAAATTGCCTTAGGGTCAGGAACCCCCTCACCAATCACAATGACGCTATCATCTTGCTCCATTGATTGATTCAAGGCCTCACGAATGGCTTCTACATAGGTGATCTGGCGAGTATTTGCATTAACATTAAGCATAGATATAAGCCCTTGCATCCTCTAAAGTGGGCCTGCGATCAGCCAAAGCAAAGGCAAATGATTTCCCTATTTCTGCCTTAATATCACGCTCCATTTTTTCAATTTCATCAGCTGAAAGTAATGCCGCATCCAAAGCAATTCTTGCAAACTGATTGATTGGGCATGCAGCCTTACCAACCTCAATCTCTTCAACAGTTCGGTAATTCAAATGATCATCAAAATCTGGGCCGCAATGCTCCCTCCATCGGTAAGTGGAGAGCTCTAAGAACCAGGGACCTTTACCCATGCGCAAATCATCTATAGCTTTATTAGTCAAATTAAAAACTAGCTCAACATCACTACCATCACCATGCGCGGTCTTAATCCCATGCGCAGTAGCTATTTGGTGTATTGACCTATCGGGTTGACGCTCATTTCTGCGGGTATAAACAGAGAAATCATTATTTTCACAAACGAATAAGATTGGCAAATGATGAAGGGCTGCAAAATTAAGCGATTCATGCACAACACCCTCCTCAAAACAGCCATCGCCAAAAAAGATAACAGTAATATCACTCTTTTTCTGAAGCTTGGATGCCCATGCAGTGCCAACTGCAAGGGGCACTGTTCCACCAACAATCGGGGTGGCGCCCATAAAACCAACATCCAAATCAATCATATGCATTGATCCGCCACGCCCACCACAGCAGCCACTAGCTCGGCCATAAAGCTCAGCAATCATGGCATCTAAACTACCGCCTTTCGCTAGGTAGTGTCCGTGTGCGCGATGATTGCTATACATTTTGTCATTAACTGATAATGCTGATCCAACTCCAACAGCAATCGCCTCTTGCCCAATGCATAAATGCATGGGGCAACGCATTTCTTGATCCGCGTAGCGTTTAGCCAACTCCTCTTCAATGCGCCGGATACGCAGCATTGAATACTGAAGTTGGTGTGCAAGATTTGGGCTCATCTTCTTAGGCCCTTACTTAAGTAATGTTGATACATATTTCTTTAGATTCACTGGGTCAATTGGTTCGCGATTGCAAACAATTTGTACGTCCATCGCAGCTGCAACGCTACCAACAAAATTAGCTACCATTGAGTCTAAGCCTCCAGCCATACAAAGAGATGCCAACGAAAGAAAAGCATCTCCAGCGCCAATTCGATCGACCACCCTAGACGAAAGCGCCGGCACCTTATGAAAAGTATCTTTGCGCGAGTCAAAGAAAATCACCCCTTTTGTTCCACGAGTTACCGCAAAACCTTTAGCTCCTAATTTATTGGCAACATCCCGACATACCACTTCCAATAAATCATGTCGATTATGCGCCGCCAACCTTAACTCAGGCTCATTTAAGGATACAAAATCGGCTCGCGCATATCGATTGATTACATGAAATCCACGGTTACCACTATTAATTTGGGTATTGACTGCTAAAAATGGAGCCTTTTGGCAAAGCAACCGAACCATATCCTGAGATACAAAACCATTACCAAAATCAGCCACAATTACTAAATCGTATTTAGCCAAATTTTGCTCAAGCCAAGACAAAGATTGTTTACCTTCATCTTCAAATTCGGGGGTATCCTGGAAAAAATATATTTCAAAAAATTTTGCTAAATCCGCATCCACAAAGCGCCGTTTTGTTACAGTAGGAGCATCCCTAAAATAGGTGAAAAACGGTCTGACGTTTTCTTTTAAGTGCTCCCTTATAAATTCTTCATGACTATCTTTTCTGCCTAGGCCCGTCATCAAATCCACGTTTTTCACAAACTGCGAGATATGATTGGCAACTGCTAATGAACCTCCTGCAAACTGCTCTTCATTCTGGTACTGAACAGCCAAAACATTTCCCTTGCCAGTTTGACCCAATGGAGAAACATAGTGATATTGATCAATAATGGCATCGCCTACAACTAAAACTTTAAGATTTGATAAAGAATCAATTTGCGAATGAATTTGCTTATCAGAGTACTGCGAACTAAACTCTTCTAGAAATTTTTTTGTCTCTGGCAAAAAAACTCCAAAGTGTTCGTTTAATAGTTCACTTGAACTAAAAGTAATTTCATCAGTATAAAAAATCTTACCGCCATGTTTTTCAACTGCAGCAATTTCACGCGCTATATTTCCAGTGAGATCGCCGTCATGATTACGGTATTCACTACCCTTTACATACAAAGTGGGTTGTATTTTTTCTAATAACTCTACAGCAGTTGTAGCATAGTTAATTGCTACATAATTCACACACTCCAATGCAGCTAAATTTTCTGCGCGTAGTTGCTCACCAAAAACTGGCCGTCCTGGACCCTTGTTGACAAATTCATCTGCGGTAACTGTGACTATTAAAATATCACCTTCTCTGCGAGCACGCTGTAAATATCGAATATGCCCCGTATGCATTAAGTCAAAAGTCCCGTGACACAAAATCACTTTTGTGCCCGCTTTTCGCAAATTCTGGGTCAGCTTTGCTAGAGAGTCGATGTCAAGAATTTTCTGACTAGACATATATTTAACCGATTAACTTTTCATTAAAACGGTCAGCAATGTTATGCAATATAAATTGATGTCCAATCTCCACAAATCCATAATCTCCTGAATCTAACCATATGTTGGTGTTACCTAATTGGCGCAGTGGATTATCAACTGAAAATCCTGTGAGTGTCACCACATATGCACCACTTTGGCTAGCGACAGTAGCCGCATTTCTCATATTCAATGAATTGCCAGAACTGCTAATGGCGATAACCATATCGCCAGAGTTAAGTAGCTGACCAAGCATTCTTGCAACTGCATTTTCGTAGCCAAAATCATTTGCCATGCAAGTAAGCAGGGAGCTTTCATGCAAGGTTGTTGCCCTAATCTTGGCAACATTAAAAAAATCAGTCACTGCATGAGCGGCAACACTCGCGCTACCGCCATTACCCACGATATACAAATTTTTTTGACCCTTTTTTAATTGCGCTAAACGTTCCTGCAATTGTTTTATCTGCGCCTCTACTTCACAAATTTGCTGCCGCTCATTAGTAATTTGAGTGCTTACTAAAACTTGAGAAAACTGCTCAATACGAGATTGCAATGTGAGATTCATTTAATTTGATCTATCCTTACTATTAATTATTGCCAAGATATTTAAACCAGCTCTGAGTTGCCTTTTGAATTGAGCCTGGATCCCACACTGGAGCATCTCTCCAGTTCTCGATATTGGCCAACATTTTTGCAACACCATCCTCAAATGAGACCTGAGGACTCCAATCCAATAGCTTAGTAATCTTTTCTACTTTTGCAAATGTGCAATCAGGTTCACCAGGTCTTTTAGGGATATACTCAACCTCTCCACCCAAAAGCTCGACAAGGCGGTTGACACTATAGTGATTCCCGCTACCCACATTCATTGCTTGGCCAGTAACTTTTGATTCAGCAGCCGCATAAAACGCCCGAGCAACATCAGTTACGTACGTAAAGTCTCTAGTTTGTGTCCCATCACCAACCACCGTAAGGGGCTTTTGATTGAGTTTTTGCGCTAAAAATACACCGAATACTGCACCATAAGCACCCGTCGTTCTTGAGCGTGTTCCATACACGTTAAATAAACGCAAGGATATCGCAGGCAAGCCATAGACTTGAGACCAATGCAATACTAACTCCTCGCCCATATATTTGGTTAGGGCGTAGGGATATTGCGGCTTAATGGGCGATGACTCATCGGTTGGGTAAGCGTCAGGAATACCGTAACTAGAAGAAGATGCTGCATAGATTACACGTTTAACCCCATTAGCCTTTGCGCACTCCAAGACATTAAAGGTTCCTGTTACATTCGTACTAAAGTACTGTTCAGGCATCTCTATCGATGGAACGATATCTGCCAATCCCGCTAGATGAAAAACCCAATCCACGCCTTTAAATGCTGGCAATAAAGATTGCTGATCCCGAATATCAGCTTTGAAAAAAGAAAATTTAGGGCTGGACTCAACAGCGCTTAGATTTTTGAGTCTTCCCGAAATCAAATTATCCAAAGCAATAACTTCATGACCTTGGCCAATCAATAATTCAACTAAGTGACTACCAATAAAACCAGCCCCGCCGGTAACTAAACATTTCATTTTTACTTGCTTTATTAAATAAAATTTACGTGCTCTATCAAGCCTTCACGCAAACTAAATAGATAGCGATTAACTTCATCCATACGACAATTCACACGGCATTGCTTGATATCTAATTCATTGCGAATGTAATGAAAGTTTTCTTCACGTTTTTTACCCTCCCAAATCTCCTGAAAGGATTGCTCATTGATATTGCCATACATAAACTTTTTATCTAAGAGATAGGCGCTGCAACCATAGACCTCCCCATCGGCCATGATGTAAGCCCAGAAAAATGGGGTTGCATTACATTTAGTGTAACGACCTTCAGTCTGAATATATTTTTTCATGGTGTTTTCACGAAAAACCACCTGAAATTTATCCGTACTTAGCGCTCTTAATTTATCGCCAAAACCAATAGAATTGGTGTAGTCAATATTCTCATAAACCTTAGTATCGCTAAATAAATGCTGTGAATATGGCTTAATAACTAGATAGTCGAGTCCGATTTCATCACGGCAAATTTTTGCTAATTGCTCCATCTCATGTGCGTTTTCTGGAAGTAGCAATGATTGTGCGCCAATTACACATTTGAGGTTTTTTGCCTTTTTCTCTGCAACTGCTTTTTTAAGATTGTTGATCACCCTGGGGAAATCTTTTTCTTTTGTTTGATGTACTTTTGCATAGGTCTCAGCAGTGCCTGCATTCATCGATACCTTAATCCAAGAAGTCAGAGGCAATGATCTCCTTATGAACTCGTCATTAAGCACGGTGGCGTTGGTAGTAAATGAAACATCAATTCCAGATGCCTTTGTCGCCTCAACGATTTCATTAATTTTTTTATGCAGCAATGGCTCACCCTCCCCTGCATACATAATGCTTTTGAGCCCCAGTCTGCCCATCTCTTTTAGTCGCTCAGAAAAACTTTCTGCATTTAACATCACCGCCTTATAGCCGATATAATCGACCGCACAAAATGTGCAACGATGGTTACAAGCTCCAACTGGAGAGACCTCCATGTAAATTGGATAAACAGATTTGGCCTTTTCCCAGTGTTCTCCAGCATCTAGAAATTGCGCCACTCTTTGTGGGTGATATACCAATTTATGGCTATCAATTCCATATTTATCCATGCAAATTACCTTGTTGTTTTTTTAAGTTTTTTTAAAGATCTTATACGACTTATTATATCTTTTATAATGTTTTTATCTTGTTATTAAAATATTGCTTAATCCTTTAATATTGCTTAATCCTTTAATATTGCTTAATCCTTTAATATTGCACCATATTGGTGCATACAGAGTAATATGACATACGTTGTTACCGAATCCTGCATCCGCTGCAAATACACTGACTGCGTTGATGTTTGCCCAGTTGATTGCTTTCGTGAAGGCCCTAATTTTCTAGTGATTGATCCAGACGAGTGCATCGATTGCGCAGTTTGTGTTCCCGAGTGCCCAGTAAATGCGATTTATGCTGAAGATGATGTGCCTAGCGATCAGCAAGCTTTCATTAAGCTCAACGCAGAATTATCATCATCATGGACTTCAATCACCAAATCCAAAGCAGCGCTGCCGGATGCTGAAGAGTGGAAAGATGTTAAAAATAAACTCGATCAGTTGGTGAAATAAGCGGGACAGGAACGCTAATACCGTTTAGTAGGATAGGCGGCGGCCTATCGACTAAGCCATGTGGGAATCTTAAATCGCACGATTGCCCAGTAGAGCCATATGTAGGTAATGCAAAAAATCAAAACTGAGAGCTGTAGTAACGACTTAGTTTGCCAAAATAGAATTGCCGGCATGATTGCAAGACTCGCTAAAACCCATAAGTATGGCGAAGTTCTTGAATTCTCACTGACCAACCTACTAGCGCCTTCATTGGCTGGATTTGTCACAATGCGGCGAAATATCATTTGATGCAAGTGATTCGCATCGGGCATGCCTGGATGCAAACGCTTCAGAAGCCTTCTGTATATTGTAAAAATAGTCTCAAATATTGGGTAGATACAAATTAGCACTGGGAACCACTTAGAAACAGAGGGATTGCGCGTCACTAGCAACACGCATAGCTCTGCAATCCAAAATCCAATTAGATAGGCGCCGCCATCACCCAAGAAGATGGCACCTTTAGGGTAGTTCCAAAAAAGAAATCCCGCAATTGCGCCAATAGCAGCAAAGCTACTTAATAGAATCCCATAATCACGCACCTGAAACGCTACGTAAGCAATGGCTAGCAAAATCATTAATGCAACCCCGCTTGCCAATCCATTGAAGCCATCGATCAAATTAAATGCATTAGCCACTCCGGCCACAGCAAAGCAAGTGAATATAATTGAAATTGCTGGAATCGCCAGCATCCAGTCAAGACCAGGAATCTGAATATCAGTCAGCCATGCATTAAGTACATAGCCTGCAATACCTGCAGATAAAGCCGTTAAAGACAGCCGCGTTTTAACACCCACTTTTTTAATGAGATCTTCAACTAGCCCACCAAGAAATGCTGGAACTGCAGCCAGCAAAAGCTGCACACCAACAATAAATGCATCATTGTCTGGACTAAAGTAACGAGTCAAAATACCAGTCCCGATACCCATAAAGACAATGGCACCTCCAATCCGAGGAACGGATATGGAATGGAATTTTTGTATACCTTGGAGATCGTGATCTCCAGTCAGGTGACGATGATTTTCCTGATAACGTAGGATAAAAAATCCCATCATTAGGGCGCAAATAAATCCGGAAAAGATAGTCAACATACCAAAGACCTAATTAGCAGCTCTGGAGATTGACGACATGATTTGCTTCGCAATCTTACTAGGCTGATAGTGGGTCTCATAATAACCCCTTGTACGAGATTGATAACTTTTATCCGCATCAATTTTTTTTATAAAGCCATCTATTTCTCTAGAAAATTGAGTGATGTTATCCGCAACTAATCCTAGCATATTGCTCTTAATAATATGAATTAAATCATTATTAGAGTTCACGCAAGCAGCGACTGGCAAACTAGCTTCTAGATATGAAATAAATTTACCGGGAATATTATGGCTTTGATGTTTTGCATCTAAAAAGACCAGTCCAGCAATGCATTGTCTATAGTACATGCTCAGCGTAATGAGATCGACTTCATCCAATATAAGCACGTTATTAATCTGATTGGTCCTTATATAATCTTGTAGCCACTCCTTTTTGGAACCCCGGCCAATAATTAAAAACCCAACATCTAATTTGTCTTTCATATTCAAAATAAGTTGAGAAAAATTTTCTACTCCTTGAGCCTCTCCCAAGTTTCCAGCATATATCAAAACTTTTTTATCGCGAAGAATTGTATGCTGTAAATCAATGATCGAAAAATTGTCATTTGTAAAATCATATGCAGTAGAAGTTGAAGGCATCCAATTTGGCAAAACATCAAGTTCTTTTAGATTTGGTAAATTCTGTTTTTCAATATAGTGTTTATTGCCTGGCGACTGTACCCCAATAATATCTGCAAGCTTATACTGGTACCTTTCAAAGTATTTAAGTAAGTAATAGCTCGGTCCTTTTTTCATTAAACCGATTTCCACCATCCAATCTGGGACGATATCGCGGAGAATTAGATAGCTATTTTTTGATCTTTTACTTAAGTACCCCACTAGGCCGCTTAAAAATATAGATGGCGAGTACCAAATAACAGCATCCCACAGTGTCAATGCGTAGGGTGTTTTTTTAAATTTATGTGGGAACATAAAGAATAAACTGAGCTCACTAAGGCCCCGCATAAATTTATGGTGAGACTTAATCTTTCCACAGCGTATGCGTAACACCTTAAAGACTCCATAATCATCTTCAATATGAGATTTTTCAACCTCTGAAGATGGAGTAATCACCAATAATTGATGGCCAAAGCCAGCCAAGGCTTCCGCCAAAGAAAATATCAACACAGCTGCTGAATTTTTTAATGGCGGGAATGAGTCAGCAACGATTGCAATACGCATAAAGTGGAGATTAATACTTCTTCCAAACAGTACGATTTACATAATCGGTATAGCTATGCAAAATGCGAACTACTTTTTCTGAAACGTTTGGTACCTCATAATCAGCAACAATGCGCAGGCCTTTTTTCCCAACAGCACCATCCTGGTCTAGCAATTGAATGGCTTGATAAACTCTGTCGAGATTCAACCCCACCATCATCACAGGTACCTCCTCCATTGCCTCTGGTCGCTCATGTGCTTCTCGGATATTAAGCGCAGGGAAATTCAAAACCGATGCTTCTTCGCTGATACTGCCGCTATCCGATAAAACAACTCGGGCATTTAACTGCAATTTAACGTAATCAAAAAAACCCAAGGGCTTCAATATAATAATCCGAGAATCCAGAGTCAGACCAGATTCAGTAATTCTTTTTTGAGTGCGGGGATGGGCAGATAAAACGATAGGCTGATCAAATGTTTGCACTAAACCATTTAGCATCTCAATAAACTGCTTAAAGAGTGCGGGATTATCAACATTTTCTTCTCTATGGCAGCTAACTAAAAAATATTCTCTTGGTGTAAGTTTTAAGCTGGTTAATACTTCAGAGGCATTAATCTTTGGCATATAGAAGTTCAATACCTCAAACAAAGGACTCCCAGTCTTAATCACGGAATCGGGCGATCGACCTTCGCGCAGCAAGTACTCGCGTGCTATAGAGCTATAAGGCATATTAATATCAGCCGTATGATCAACGATACGCCGGTTAATCTCTTCAGGCACGCGCTCATCAAAGCAGCGATTACCCGCCTCCATATGAAATACTGGAATCCTTCTTCTTTTCGCAGGAATAACTGACAAACAGCTATTAGTATCTCCTAAAACAAGTAAAGCATCAGGCTCTACCTTTTCAAGAACTTGATCAACAGAACTAATCAGGTTACCGATAGTCTGCGCAGCACTATTAGATCCCTTTGCGCTATCGAGAAAATAATCTGGTTTACGAATTCCCAAATCATCAAAGAATATTTGATTGAGCTCATAGTCATAATTCTGACCAGTATGGATTAAGACATGCTCACAAGTTTGATCTAGGCGTGACAATACACGAGAAAGCCGAATGATTTCAGGTCTAGTGCCTATGACGGTAGCTACTTTTAATCGTTTATTTTTCATACCTTGTTGGCAATAGTATCAGGTCGAGCCCTATCAAAAGTCTCGCTTGCCCAGAGCATCACAATAAGCTCATTTTCACCGATATTGGTAATATCGTGCGTCCACCCTGGGATAGTTTCAACAATTTTGGGCTTTAATCCATTAACGGTCAGCTCATAGCTCTCATTAGTCACAATATTACGAAAGCCAAATCTTGCCAACCCCTGCAAAACTAGAAATTTTTCAGACTTCGTATGGTGATAATGACCACCACGAGTGACGCCAGGATGGGCGGTAAAAAAAGAAAATTGGCCTGAATTTTTAGTTTTAAGCACCTCGACAAAACGCCCCCTGCTATCTTGATGTGCAACCAACTCATAAGCAAATTGTTCTGGCTTTAAGTAACTCAAATAAGTTGCATAAAGCGCACGGATAAATCCATCGCCAACTTCTTCAGTGACTAAGGTATCTCGGCTTTTATGAAATGTTTCTATTTGACGAGCTAGATCGCCAACCGATACTAAATACTCAGACTGAATAGTTTTTCTAGACACTCCGGGCAAGGGATTGCCCAGAACATCCATAAAGCTCTCGAGCAAATCATCAATGTATAACAACGGAACTGTCTTGGTTTGATCATCAACACGTATTGGAATGTCTTGAGCAATATTGTGACAAAAAGTGGCAACAACTGAGTTGTAATTGGGTCTTGCCCACTTACCGAATACATTGGGAAGACGGTATATGTAAATAGATGTCTGTGTAGATGTATTTAATCGAATTAAAGCTTCTTCAGCCAATTTCTTACTTTCGCCATAAGCATTATCAAAAGTGACTTGAATTGACGAAGTAAAAAGCACGGGAACTGACCGCCCAGTTTTTTGAATAGCGTCACACAGAGCTGAAGTTAACTCAAAATTTTGTTTTGTAAATTCAGACTCATCTATAGGGCGATTAACACCTGCGAGATGAAAAACAAAATTAACATTTTCGAGTAGTTTTGGTAAATCATCAGTAGATTGGTGCCTAGTAAAGCAAACATAATCTATTGAGCTCTCTTTTAGCCTAACTAAAAGGTTTTTTCCAATAAATCCATCGCTACCGGTAACTAATACGGCCACTTTAGATCTCCGGAGGGATTGGCTCACCCTTCACTAGAGCCTGAATGAATGGCAGCTTTAGTAATAATTTTTGCATATCATCAATATCAAGGCGGGTAGTATTATGGGAATTATAATCAGTGGCAGTAGAAATCTTGACTTCACCTTGCTCAACAAATTTTCCGTAATTTAAATCTCTTAAGTCAGGAGGCACACAAAAGAATCGATCTTGGTCTTTGGCTGCGACCATCTCCTCGCGACTCAGAAGGGCTTCATATAGCTTTTCCCCATGTCTTGTTCCAATAACCTCTATGGGGTGATTAGGTTTATTCAAAACTGTGGCAATAGCGCGCGCTAAGGTTTCAATCGTGGCGGCGGGAGCTTTCTGCACCAGTATTTCACCGGGCTGCGCATGCTGGAATGCATGCATCACCAAATCTACTGCATCATCTAAGGTCATCATAAAGCGGGTCATCTGGGGGTCGGTAATACTAATTGGCTTACCCGCCAAAATTTGATCTACAAACAATGGAATAACTGATCCTCTTGATGCCATAACATTTCCATAGCGTGTAACACTAATGACTGGGGTTGAAACCCCTCTGGATTTGGCAACAATCACTTTTTCCATCATCGCCTTTGAGGTTCCCATCGCATTTATGGGATAAACCGCCTTATCCGTACTTAAACAGACAATCCTTTCGACACCAGAAACAATTGCAGCCTCTAGAACATTCTCAGTGCCCAGCACATTGGTTTTAACTGCCTCAAGAGGATAAAATTCGCAAGAAGGAACTTGCTTTAGCGCCGCAGCATGAAAAATGTAGTTTGAACCTCTAACCGCATTTAAAACAGATTGAAAATCCCGAACATCGCCAATGTAGAACTTTATCTTTGAGTTCTTATAAAGCTTACGCATGTCATCTTGCTTTTTTTCATCACGACTTAAGATGCGAATTTCTTTTAAGTCAGAATCTAGAAAGCGGCGCAGAACTGCATTGCCAAATGAACCAGTTCCACCGGTGATAAGTAAGGTTTTATTATTAAACATTTGCACTATTAAACGGTAAGGCGATTTAGGAGAAATTAGATTTCATTTTAAGCCTTTTTAAGGGGTGATCATATCTTGGCAATTATTTTTTTATAGTCGAATTCTTATCCTAACCCGAATTCGACACCTTTTTATACATTTTTCTATATAAGCCCAACTTAACAATCTCAGTGGCTCATTTCATAATATTTCCTTTTCATGAGTCTATGAAATATTAAGGCCACCCTCTTCCATGACCAAATTCTCATCCAGTTGCTTTACAAATGCGGCCATAGCTTCAATTAGTAAGTCAGCCCCTACTCCTGCACCTTTTCAATTTTTCCCGAGGGCAATGAATTAGTCGCCAACCTTCTCATAATGAGAACGGTTGTTCCGTACTGCATGTTCTTGAATTCAGCCACTTGCTTCCAGTTCCTTTGTCGGAAGTCTTCGATCAACTCTTGTTTACCAGAAATGGCACCAATCATAACTGCATGGATTCGATGATCAGCCTCAATCATGTCGACTTCGATACCAGCCTTCATTGCATTAAATCTATTTACTTCCTGTCCCGTGTAAATATCGTAACTAGCACGAACAGCGTGAACAGATAAGCCATTCATTACTTCAGGCAATATGCCATACGTTGCACCAATGGAGTATGTTGAATCATCAAGCTTCTCTTGTCGGATGAACGTATAAGATTTTTTGTACTCATATGGAACGGCAGCTATTAGATGCTTGATTTCATCGGCCTCTAAGATTACATTAAATTTCTTTTCGAGGTTTTGACCCTCTATTTTTTTTAGATGTGGTTGCCATATCAACTCCTTAATATTTAAAACTAGTAGCGCTGCAGCACAAGCCATTAGAATAAGTTTAGCCTGTTTTAATTGCTTCATCCGCACCATCAATAACAGTAGTCCAGCTATGACGACCGGTGCGGCATATTCCGCTTGATATTTCGCATACCCCCAAAGATCAGGGTTAATAGAGTAATAGATTACTATCGACACAACTCCAAATAATAGTATCCCGATATTTCGACTTACTGTACTAACTGATAATGGAATAAAAGCAAACGGTAAGAAAATTAACCACCATAAGGGAATTGCTCGAGAAACAGAATCTAAGACTACTCCGTTCTCAACCGCCATTATCACCCTCGCAAGCATCGATCCTTGCCCAAGTGCATCCGTTGAAGGTGTTCCATATAGCAAGCTTGAAACGAGGAATGGCATAAACAATAGCAAAGGTAAAAAGATTGCCCATGATGTCTTCACCCATCGATCTATCTCACCTGATTGATAGATCTCAATGACAAGAAGTATCAATATCGGCAAAAGCACCAAAAAGGTTGGCTGACGCATTAGAACTGCAATGGAGATAAAGCTAATCAATCTTATAAAATTTAATTTAGTGGAAGTGATGATCTCTACAAAAATCAGTGTGAAGCAAAGAAACGCCCAAAATGAGTGCTCCACAACTGTGCTCAGATAGCTGAGCAAAGGAATAGTTCCTATGGCCAATACAGTTAAATATGAAACGCCACTGGAAAATACTCGTAGCAACATCTTGTAGAGCATGGTCAAGAAAATCGCATATGTCAGAAAATATGAAAGCTTAAATGAGATATCGCCAATCCCTAACAAGGAACCAGTTACAAAAAGAGGTAGCAGATGTAATGGAGGATGTGGTGAGCCATTCCCACCTTTGATTGCAAAGACGATACGACCTAGCATCAGCAAAATAACAAAAATTATGATTCTTGTCTTAGGGGTCCATCGCGACGAGAAAAAAATCAGGGCACCTACTGAGGCTAGCATTGAAAAGCTCACTACCTGAATTAGATATTTCGCCGTCACTCCACCGAGTGCTGCAAAATATTTTCCAAGCGCCAA
>Ga0114979_10000555_pt1 | contig 24496 bp, 28 predicted proteins | sample S_140625_EF_Meta_FD_87315 | JGI IMG/M metagenome (GOLD analysis project Ga0114979, IMG submission 87315) | Freshwater microbial communities from Lake Simoncouche, Canada to study carbon cycling - S_140625_EF_MetaG | ecosystem: Environmental > Aquatic > Freshwater > Lake | place: Lake...
AATCTACATGGAGAGTAAAAATGCCGCCCCAGCAAGTCATGCGGAGGCCGTGTGGGTGCGAAGACGAGGTGTACGTTTGGAGACAGGGACCGATGCAGGGGCAGGAGGTGTACACCGTGCTGTGCCATCAGCACCTGTCTATATTGAATAACGGAGGAGGACGACAACCGTCAGGTATGATGCCACCGCAAGGACAAATACCCACCACCACAGGGGGAATACCGTTGAATCCTTTTTTCCCACCCCAAATGGGCGGATTTGGCCATCCCTTCCAAATGCCACCGCAGGGCGTACATGTACAAATGCCGCCATCATGAACAGGTACACCGTGAGGATCCACAACTTGGGGTTTTTGCGGATTGTTTGCTCCATTATCCTTTCCTTTCCAAAAATAAGTGAAGAGAATGACTTACGTGCTGCCCAATCGTAAAGCGTTTTCCGATTCGATAACACGGACGTTTTTGAAGTACCGCGAAAAGACTGCGGATGCAGAGAGCGCCGACGAGGACTTGTGCACCCGCCAGAGCGGGAAAACCACGCGTGAACTCTTTTCGTACCAAAAACTGGTGCGGGAGTACCTGATGATTGAAACGCCGTACCGCGGTCTGTTGCTGTACCACGGTCTTGGATCCGGCAAGACGTGCTCGTCCATTGCAGTGGCCGAGTCGCTGATGAACAACAAGCGGGTGTTTATCCTGCTACCCGCGTCGCTACAGGAGAACTACCGCCAAGAAATCCGAAAGTGCGGCGACCCCGTGTACGCGTACGAGCAGCACTGGCAGGAAAAGACGCTGATGGGGCCCAACGACGTGGAGTATGCAAAGGAACTGGGGCTGTCAGACGCGTTCCTTCAAAAGTTTGGGCGGTACTACATCACCCTGAACGACTTGTCGCCCAACTTCCAGACCCTGCCAAAGACTGCACAAGACACGATTCGCGCTCAAATTGAGGACCTGATTGAAACCCGCTTCACGTTCATGAACTACAACGGGTTGAGTGCTGCAAACGTGGACAAGGTGCTGCCCCCCGACCAGCCCCACATGTTTGACGACTCCATCATAATCATTGACGAGGCACACAACTTGATTGGAAACGTGGTGAACGACCGTGCCATCAAGCGGAAGTTGTACGACATGATGTACCGTGCGAAAAACGCAAAGATTGTTGCACTGTCCGGCACACCCATCATCAACCGCCCCAACGAAATAGCGTTCCTGGTCAACCTGCTCAAGGGTCCCATTGAGCGGATAACCGTGCCCCTGAAAACAACAACGTCGTGGGACGAAGAACGCATGACCTCGTTTTTCAAGACGATTCCCGATGTGGACACGATCGAGTACAACTCTGTGAAAAAGGCACTGCTGTTGTCCCGCAACCCGCCATACTTTGACACGCAGCACAACGAAAAGGGTGAGCGCATCGGCGTAAAATACAACCGAGCGATGCCGTACACGCCCGACATTCGTGCGTGGGTGTCCACGTGGAAACTCAAGTACGAGATGGCGTTTCCCGGAAACCAGCTGGCACTTGCAGAGATGTACACCATTGAGGAGTTGGAGTGCCTGCCGTCCAAGTACGAAGAGTTTTCTGCACTGTTCGTGGAGGGTCTCACCATCAAGAACCCGCTCATGCTCCAGCGCCGCATCCAGGGACTGATTTCGTACTACCGGGGCGCTGACGAGCGCCTGCTGCCCAAGCGGTTGGAAGAGGACGCGACGCTGCAAAAGGTTCCCATGTCGCAGCAGCAGTACCTGCGCTACCTGGAACTGCGGTGGGAGGAGATTCAACAAGAGTCCAAGAAGGGTCGCATGAGTCCCAACTTGAACGAAGAGTTTGGGTCGTTCCGCATGAAGTCTCGTTTGGCGTGTAACTACGCCGTGCCCTCGGAGCTCACACAGAAGGACGACGACGTTGCAAGCGAGGACGCAACGGTGGACAAGTCTGACATTTTGGTCCAGATGAAAAAGACACCGGAACGCTTCCTAAAGTCGCCAGGACTGGACGAGTACTCCCCCAAGATGGCGCGCATCATGAAGGACATCAAGGCGTCCATCGGCGAGGCGGGCGCGTACCGCAACCAGTTTGTGTACTCGCAGTACCTGACGCTGGAGGGTCTGGGCGTGTTTTCTGCAATTTTAGAGGCAAACGGGTTCCAAGAGTACAAACTTCAAAAGACGGCTGCAGGGTGGATCGAGCACCCCGATTTGACGCCCGGCATGCCCGCGTACGCCTTCTTTAGCGGCGAGAACAAGGAGGAGCGTGAAATGCTGCGTCAGATTTTCAACGAGTCGTACTCTGACACGTTCCCGCAGTCGCTGAAGGACTCGCTCAAAGAGAAGAAGTTGTGCGTGTTCATGGTGTCTGCTGCGGGCGCAGAGGGCATCACGCTGGCCAACGTGCGTGAGACGTACATCATGGAGCCGTACTGGAACCCAGCACGCATTGACCAGGTGATTGGTCGGGCGGTTCGCATCTGCTCGCACGCCAGACTGCCCATGGAAGAACGCAACGTGCGCGTGCGCCTGTACATGTCCGTGTTCTCGCCCGAGCAATCCACGAGCGCCGAGGGTCCCAACATCGTCAGCATCCGGCGCAACGACATGGTGCTCAAGCGCTACGAGGGCGAGCAACCCCGTGAAACGTTCATGACGTCAGACGAGTTTCTGTATGAGGTATCTTTTGAAAAGAGCCGCCTGATCAAGCAGATCAGCTTGCTGCTGAAGCAGTCGGCGGTGGATTGTGAGATTCATCGGAAACTACACTCCAAGGAGCAGCCCGTCATCCAGTGCATGCGGTTCGACACCACTGCAACGCCGGATGAGATGGGTTTCAAACCCGCAATCCTAGCAGAGGAACGCGACGTGACGTACACGCGCAACATTGTGCGCAAAGCCCGGCGGCTACAAAAGGTGCTGCTGAAGGGGACGCTCATCATTTACGACCCAGACACGCGTGAAATATTTGACGCCCCGATGTTTGAGGACTCGCAGCGCCTGCTGAAAATAGGCGAGATCGTACCGCCCAATACAGTCCGCTTTTTTACCTCGGCAGTGTGATAAGAGAAAATGCCAATGTCCATGAGTGCAGCGGACTGGACCAGACTACAACGGCAGCGCGGCGGAAGGTCATACGGTCCCACGGTTATGAGCATAGGGGGCGTAGCTGCCACAAACAAGGACGTGGCGCCCACAAATGCACCGCAATGGCCTGCTGGAAAGGCCCTGCTGATTCCGTACGACGGGGCGGGCACGCCAAAAACGCTCCGGCCTGCAAGCGACTGGACGAACTATATCGCGTCTGGACTGGCGGACTACGTGGTGGAGTCGCAGGGCACGGGTCGTGCGGGTGAGACGGGCCTGAACAACAACTACACGAAACTGGTGGTCAACCGTATCTGTAGTTGTACATCGGTAATCACCCTGCCAAAGACGGGTATCTGTAGTCGGTGTGCGGGCACGCGGCAGCACCTGTCCATGAATTAATGGTGGTTACTAGTAAATGTCTGGCATGGCGTATAGATACACGCCTGGGGCGGGCATGTGTGCTGTGGGCGTCCAAATAAAAAACCAAGGTCCTCAGGGGATTCCAGGGTCGTATGCGGGCAGAGGCGACACGGGCCCGACGGGACCCGTTGGAATAGGTGCGGAGTTGGGCAACACCTTGCGTGTGGACGCCGTGTACGGCAACGATTCTACTGCAACCATCGGCGGAGTGGCGTACAAGACGGTAGACGCTGCAATCGCCGCCATCGGGGCTGGCACGGGCTACACCATATGGGTGTTTCCGGGAACGTACAACCTGAACTCGGGGGGTATCACCATGCCCGCCGGAAACGCACTGCGAGGCATCTCGGTACAAACCACCACGCTTCAAATTTTGAATGCAACCGCCAACACCACGCTGCTCACAATGGGCGAGAACTGCAGAGTAGAAGACTTTACCATAAAACTCACATCTGCAGGACACTACACGCTAAAGGGTGTGGTGTTTGGAGGCACGACCACTGCAACGTCCAAGCTGCGCACGTGCGTGCTGACGGTAGACAACTCACTTGCATCTACTGGCGGAACAAGCAACGTGTATGGAGTGGACTGTACTGGCAGTCTCGTAACTACCGCCTCTTCATTTTCGTTCAACTGTGTCAAGGGGTCTACCATCAACGTGTACTCCAACGGTGCCGGAACTAAGCGGGGCATTCTTATCAGCGGTGGAAATGTCATGAGCACGCGCGACACCAACATCTACGTTGCTGCCCCCAACAGCGTGTCATCTACTGGGTCGTATGTGGGCGTGGAAACCAACGACGGAACCACGGGGTGCATCCAGATGCGGTCTACGACGGTCGGAACCATAACATCCAACGGCAACTCGTACACCGCGTCAGACATTCTACAAACCACGCCGTCCACGATTACAAACCCTACATACCTGGCAAGTCCTGGTATTCAGCTGGGTCCGGGCGTAGACCTAGTGACAAAAACAGCGGGTGGAAAGGGATTTTCCACATACTCATATCCCACTACCCTATTTTACGGGGCGAAGGGCCTTATAAGAACAGGCAACGACGGATACCTTTGGATAGGCACCCTGGATACAAGTGGGTCGTATCCCGACACCACGGTGCCTGCTGCTTTTTACAGAGCTCAACAGGGGTTCATCCTGTCGGGAATGACGGCCGCATTGACCGCTGCTCCAGGCCCTGCACATTCAGTCACTGTTCAAGTGTACCGTACAGCGGTTGGAAACAGCATTGCCGCAGTAACGCCCTACACGCTTCTATTCAATTCAGCGGATACAATCAAATCGTATTACAATGCGTCTCAAACGTTCAACGCCGGAGACCTGCTTCACGTGAATGTTACGCGCACCACAGGCGGGGCACCAAATAACGCGGCCAGCGATTTGAGCGTCCAGCTGGACTGCTTTTAAACGGCAAGACCCTGTAGTTCCGTCTTCCACATGCCCTTTGGCGTCATTGTCTCCAGTTCCTTGATGCGGGACTTCAAACTCGCAAGTTCGTCTTCGTGCTTCTTGGCGTGCGTGAGCGTCAGCGACGCAATCGGAAGTTTCATCAGGTAATCATACCCTCCATCAATCTTGACAAACTTTTCACGCTCCAGCAGCTCCACACACACCTCTGTTGTCTTGCGTCGCAGATCCGGGATGGGCACATCCTGACTCTGTTGGCGAATAAACCGAACCACGTTTTCATGGTACGGCAGCGTGCTCTTCAGTTCCTTGAGCATGTGCTCCCGCCGCTTCCCGTACAGGTCCAGCCGCACGTCCGCGTACTCCTTCAAAACCTCGTTGGGCGTTGCGTACTTTTGAATCACACCCTTTGCATTGAAGGCGTGCATGTTCGTCAGCTTCCACTTGGTCTTCATGACCTTGTCCAGTGCTGCAACGGGACCACGCACCCGAATGTTGACCACCATGTCCGTAGAGGTGTCGGTGTAGTCCTTAATCACAGAGTCCGTTGCCATCTTGTCCAGCGTCTCCCGCACGTCCGCCGTCCATGTTCCAACCGGCAGGTCGGTGATGAGCACGCCGTCCTTCTCAACCACACACGTGCCCTCTAGGACGCACGACTGTGCGTCTTCCATCATAATCTTCCCGCCAAATCCCTTGACCCACGGCACTAGGGCGTCGTCCAGTCCCGACCCAGTGTCCAGCCACTTTAGAAGCATGCGCTTCAAGTCTGCAGGATTGTACTGCGGCACAAAGGTGGAGTAACCGGTTCCAATGCCACGGCAGCCGTTGATGAGCAGCATGGGCAGAATGGGCGCATACCACTCGGGTTCCACCTGAAGTCCGTCGTCGTCACGGTACTCTGCCACTGCAAAGTCGTCGGATGGCACGAGTTTTGACACGTAGGGCTGGAGGTGCGTGTGGATGTATCGTGCGGACGCAGCGTCGGTGCCGCCCTTTAGTCGCGTGCCAAACTGTCCCTGCGGCACAAACCACGGGATGTTGTTGGACCCCACAAAGTCCTGTGCCATTCCGACAATAGTGTCATTCAGCGACTGCTCGCCGTGGTGGTATCCCGAGTGCTCGGAAACGTAGCCTGCAAACTGGGCCACACGAATCTCAGTCTTCAAGTTACGCTTGAAGGCACTGTACAGAATCTTGCGCTGCGATGTCTTGAGGCCGTCCATGACAGAGGGAATCGAGCGCTCCAAATTGTAGTTTGAAAAGTGAATCAGGTCGTCATTCACAAACTCTTCGTAGGGCAGACTGGTTGTGGGTTTGGCGATGCGTGCCTTTTCGTACGTCTTGAGCCACACCTTGCGGTCGTCAGCCTTTGCCTTGTTGAACGCCAAGTCAATGCTGTTGTCGCTAACGGGACCGGTGTAACTATATGGCATCACATTCAGCCGCTGGAAGTACTCCTTTGCCTCGTCGCGCGTGGACGTGCCCAATCCCTTGTAGTACTTGACCTTCCACCCCTTGGCCTGCGTGCCGTCCTTCCACTGCTCGTACTCGTACTGCGTATAGAACGACTTTACCACGGTTCCGCGGGTTGCCTTGACGATGGGTGTGGCCATGTACGCCAGGAATCCGGGCACCTCTAGCAGGGTATGCCACAGTTCGTGGAACATGTTGATGATGAGTCCGCGAATGTGCGACCCGTCGTAGTCCTGGTCCGTCATGACAAGGATGCGACCGTACCGCAGCGACTTTACGTCAGTGTACTTTTTCCCCGACTCGAGTCCCACAATCTTCTTCATGTGGGCAATCTCCTCCGTCTGCTCCACCTTGCGCACGGACGTGTCCTTCACGTTCAGCAGCTTGCCACGCAGGGGGAACACGCCGTAGTACTTGCGCTGCTCCTGCGTTAGACCCGACAGGGCCATGGACTTTGCAGAGTCGCCCTCGGTCAGGATGAGCGTACACTCGTGGCTCTTGGACGTGCCCGCGTACATTGCGTCGTCCAGCTTTGGAATGCCCGTGATGCGGGAACTCTTCTTTCCGTCCGTCTTGGTATTTTCCTTGCCGTCCTTGATGGACTGCTGCGCCATGATCTTGTCCACCAATCCTAGCTTTTGAACAATCTTTTTGAGAAACTCCTCTGGAATCTTGAAGTTGGTCTTGGTTGTCATGACCTCCTTGGTCTGTGAACTGAACGACGGGTTTTCAACGGAGCACACTAGAAACACAGCAAGAGAGTCGCGCACGAGGGATGGCTTGACCTTTAGTTTTTTTTTCGTTTCCAGAAACATCAGGGTATGAGAAACAATTTGGGACGTGACATCGTCAATGTGCTTGCCCGCCTTCGTCCAGATGCCGTTCACAAATGCCACGCTCATCATACGGTCGAGCGGCGAGTCCGCGACTGCCAGCTCAAAGGCGTCGGAGCCCCCGTATGTGAGAGTCGGTGTTGCTTTGCCCACATAAGCGGCCGCGTATTCCACGAGATTGTGGAAACGAACGAGTGCTTTGCACCACGTAACCCGAACCCCCTTCCCAACCGTCATGGCAAGGTCGTTGACGCGGCGCTGGACAAGCGCTAGCACGTCTGACGGGATGCAGTCCCATCCAAACCTCTTGAAATCGGGCGTCCACTCAATCTCCACGTACGACTTTGTCTTGCACTTTGTCACCTTTGGGGGGTGGACCTTTGACATGTTGTGCTCAAACACCTGGACGTACTTGAGCTCGCGCTTGGAATCCACAATCGTGACTTGGAGTTTCTGGGCAAAGATGTTGACCAGCTTCACGCCGTACCCGTTCTTTCCGCCAACAAGTTTCTTTTCATCCTTGTCGTAGTTGGTAGACGTCAGCAGTTCCCCAAAGATAAGCTGCGGGATGTACACGCCGTACTCGGGGTGCTTCTCCACGTCAATGCCCTCGCCGTCGTTACGGATGGTCAGCACCCGCTTGTCGTCGCTCACCTCCACGTCAATCTTCTTGACGGGGTTGTCGGATACACGCTGACGCAGGCGGACCACTTGGTCGTGTGCATTCACCAGCAGTTCATCAATCAGCTTGTAAAACCCTGGGTTGAAGTGCGTGAGCGTGGTGCTGACGAACGCGTCGCCCTCGCACACGTACGCATCCTCGCTCGTGTTCTCAATGCTGCCAATGTACGTGTCGGGCAGTTCTAGAATGTGCTCGCGGTGCGTGTGTTTGCGGTACTGCTTGGAAAGATCCGCCATGTTTGATATTTCTACTGGGTGACACCGTGTTTAATTCGTTTTACGCATGCGGGGTGGCAGTGAAGGACGACCACCGCACCTGAATGCCGATTTCCGGTACGATTTGTAACCTGGACCTCAGTGCAGCGTACATCTCGTGCTCAATGGACTCGCCAGTCTGCGAAATCACCATACCCTGCAATACACGTTGGACGAGTTCCAAGTCGTCCTGCGTAAGTTTGTAGAAAAACGTGTGCATATGAAGTCCAGGCCGGGCGGCGGTGGTGTACCAGTCCGACAAACACGCAATCGGAGAATCACCTACCCACGCACTTGGGTTGAAGGCGTCCGTCAGCACGTACCGCCCCGTCAGTTTGAAAATGTGCGTGTACTGTGATAGATCCGCGTGGGTCATCGTGTGGAGTAGCAGCGTGGCCTCACCCAGTGATTTATTGCGGCAGGTGCGTACCATCTCATTGGGGTACGCATTCAAGAACACGTCCACGCGACACGCAAGTTCGGTCATGTAGTGCGAGTCGGGACTACACTCTACCAGAATGATGTCTGCATCGGGCAAGCGGGTGCGCACCGACTGGATGGTTTCAAGCGTCTGCTCGAACCGTTGCTGGTGCGAGTAGATGCTTCGCACGGGCACCCAATCTAGCGGGGCCGTCCCAATCTCTACGATGGACGTTATCAACACACACGCCTTCATTTGAACCGCATCCGTGCCTTGTTTCAAAATGGATTCGCGGTTGGCATGCCACGGGGGTCGTATTACATGCCACCTCAAAAGAATGCCGGCAGCAAGGGTGCCAAGCGTGAAACGAATGCGTCTGCAAAGAATCGCCGTTTCTTCCAAGCCCTCTTGGAGGACCTGCGTACCGAAGGTAGCGTTGAAAACGTCCACATCGGGCGTGTATTACGACGCCTGGGCGATGGAAGGATGGAAGTCTTCTATACTCAAGCCATCAAGGGCAACGACTCAAAGGGCGTGGTAGCACAGGCAGTGATCCGTGGCACATTTCGTGGGCGGGGAAAGCGGTCAGTGTGGATTGACGTGGGGTCGTTTGTGGCGGTAGCAGAGACGGGGGTTGCAGGGTCGTCAGCACTGGAGATTGTGGCGGTCTTCTCCCCAGAGCAGATGCACGACCTCAAGGCGGAGATTGAGGTTGACCCTCGCGTTCTCGCAGTGGATCTCGTTGACTCGGCACAACTCGTGTCGTCCAAGATGACGCAGAACGCCGATGCAGGCTACATGTTTGACCCGATCAAGGAGGAGGAGGACGTGGACATTGACGGCGTGTAATTAAATGTAATACTTTGAAACCAAATTAAAACCCTCATCAGAGTCATCCCATAACCCAGACTCTTTAAACCTCTCTACTTTTTCCCGTGTGGTTTGAAGGTAGTTGCAGTGAACCATGCGGGCAGCCGCCTTTCTTTGCTGGGTGAAGTACACGTCGCCGTTCGGGTACTGGTCGTGCGGCAGCAGGGTTACGGGTAGAATACCAAACTTGGGTTTGTAGCAAAAGAAAAAGGCGTGCTGGTCATTGTAGTGTGTGTTTGGCCGGTCACGCAGCCACTGGATTGTTTTTTCAAGGATGTGGATGCTTGTGGGGGTTGTGCGCACCAGAAAGAACCCAGTGCAGGGCCCCCAAAGGTCGTCCTGCATGACAAAGTGCCCCCCGAAACTCATGACGTTGGCAAGGCAGTTCTGGAACAGGACAATGTCATTGTCAATCCAAAACACCTCCTTGTCCATCTTCATATTCTCCAAAATTAACTCGAGTTTTCGCAGAGTCAGCGTTTGGAATTGGGTCGTGTTGTATGTTGCCGCCTCTTTGTTGGCGTCTAGCACGTAACAATGAAAAAGATGCATGGGCCACCCGGTACGGTGTGCCGTATTCAACATGTTTTTCATCATGGGCAGTTGCCCCTCGTTGGTCATTGCGACGATGCGCATTTATATAAAACGAAATGTAGTTATTCTGGTGTCTTGAACTCAAACCATGGACCCGCCGCAGACACGCCGCGAGAAAAAGAAGGACCAGCGCGAAAAGGGGGGCGGCAAGGACGGCAAGTACTCATCCAAGCACGTGCGTTTAACTCAGGCCATCCGAGAGAAGAAGACTTGAGTGGGAGATGCGGTGAGTGCGTTTGTGATCTCGTGATTTCGTGCGTCCTCCAGTGGGCAGCCGTCTGCACGTTTTTCCCCGGTACTTGGGCGTGTCGCACCCGCTCTCGTAGTATTTCAGGCGCTGAACGTACCCCCTGTACGACGGAAGTGCCTTTTTCGACAGAGCCTTGAGTTGGGCGTACATCCACTTTGAGTATACAGCGCGCGAGTCTAGGGCTGGGTCCTTGAACCGCCCTGGTTGCGGGTACGCCTCTGACAGTGCCGCCATAAACTCGCGTTGAACCGCAGCGTCGGCTTCGGTGGGACTCACAGGGTAGTTCATGGCAACCGCAAACAAAAAGTCGCGCCCTAGCACGTTCGTTCGTTTCATGGTACGGTAGGTGTGCTCCACCTGTTCAAACGTGGGGTCGGGTCCCGGGTCAATGACGGCAGGGTCGTTTTTGCACTGCGTCCGCAGCTTGTGGTTCACCATGTTGTGAATCTCATACAACCACTTTGCAGCGTCGCCCCGCAAAGGGTGCTCCTTCACGTACTGCGTGGTGCTCTCCCTACAAAATTTACACGGCAGCACGTCTTTCATCATACGCAGCACACCCGCGGGGTTCTCCGCGTGAAAGGCAATGTAATGAAACAACTGCCATCCGCTCGGACCCCAGTATCTGGTGTCTATGCCCATTGTTTCTATACCGCATTTTTTTAGGACTTAAAGGCAATGTCGTGCCCGTACCGCTACATGTTTGGAATACCGGGTCAGGGCTTTCACTCGCTTCGCCTGTTTGGACTCGCCGTGGGGGACGTGTTGGGCACACTGGCCCTGGCGTGGGCAACCTCCGTCCTCACAGACACGTCCTTTTTGCTCAACTTTGTTGTGTGGTTCGTGGTCGGGGAGATTCTTCACTGGTACGTCGGACTCCAAACGCCGTTTTTGAAGATGGTAGGGGTGGAAGTATCATGTTAAAAAAAAAGATTCTGCTACCTTTAATAAACACAAATGGATGGTATGAGCTCTCGTCGTTTGCTACTAACGGTTGCGGTCGCGTTTGTCATTGGTAGTGCGCTGAAGGACTTCTTTGACGCGTTCACCAAGGGTCTGGTGTCCCCGCTTGTCGCATCCCTCTTCCCGGGTGTGCAGCAGACGGTGTATGGTCTGGAGGTCCAGGTGGGTCGCGTGAAGCTAGAGGTCGGCAGCGTGATTAGCGCGACGTTGACGCTGCTGATTTCTCTGCTCGTGGTGTCCATCACGCTGCCGTACGTGAAGGCATACGCGCCCATCCGTGGCGCTGCTCGCTCCGCTTAAGCATCGGCGAACCGAATGTTCGTCCACCCGCCCTTGGGGTAGGTTCCGTTGTCCTTGATGACGCGCTTCTCAAGCTCCGCGGGCGACAGACTGCGTAGGTCGTTGTCCTCCTTCCACTGACGGAACACCTTCTTGAGCGTCGTCTTGTCCACGGGTGCACCGCCGTCGCCGTCCTTATGCGGAACAATCTTCTCCGAAATGAACTTGGCAATTGCATCGTTTTCGTTGCGGTAGTCGTTCGTGTACTCCAGCACGTCGTCCGGGGCTGACAGCTTGCGCAGGCCCTGACCCTCCCGCAGAACGTGAACCAAATATCCTAGAAATGGCGTTGCCCATTCGAGTGTGTTTACTGAGAACTGGATACTTTCATCCATGGGATACTCGTTGTTCCCACTCGGTTTGGACACAAACTTTGACAGAAAGTTGATAACCACTAGACGCCGCCAAGTACCCCCATCCGTCGTGTTAATTTTGGGTTTCTCATTACACGCCAGGTGGAACTTTGCCAGCACCTCAAACTCGCCGCCCGACTCAAACAGGTCACGTGCGTACATCTTTTCACCCGAACTGAGTTCCTTCATGAGTCCCGTGTTGAGCGCAATCGCCTCGTCGGGTTCCTGCATCGTAACAAACCGCCGCCCCCTCAAACGCGAAACCTCTGGTGCCGCTGACCCCGACCCCTTGCGCTTCTGCGTGAGCAGCGAGATGGGCACGGTACACGCATAGTCCCCCAGCGCCTTGGTCATCAAGTTCATAATCATGGACTTGCCGTTGGAACCCGACCCCGTTAGAATGTGAAACTTCTGGGCAGAGTTGCCTCCAAACAGGTTCGTCGCAAGGTGCTTGATGAAGTACTCGCGCACCGCCTTCTTGGGCAGCACCTGGTCAATGAACTTTTGGACGGCGGGCCACGCTGGGTACTCGTAGTACGGTCGGGTAGAGTCGTAGTCAATGCCGGTTGAGAAGGACATGTAGTCCTCCTGCTTTCCGCCACGGAACTCGAACGTGATGAGGTCCAGCACGCCATTGTTGAACGCAATAATGTCCTTGTTGGTATCCAGCTTCTTTGCAAACGCCTCGTCAAAGAACAGCTCACGGCACTCTCGCATGACATTCGTCTTGAACGACGTCTTCTTGAGTTGCGTGTACACCTTCAGCAGCGACATCTTCTTTGCCTCCATCATGCAGTACTCGCACGTCTTGCAGTCCACCTTCCCCCCGCTCGCACAGTCATTCAGGCCGCGCGAGTACATGTCCTTCGAAATGTCAATAGACTTGAGCTCAAATACCTTGGCAATGTTCTTGGACAACTTGAGTTGTAGGTCCACGCCCTGGTCGGTGCGCATCCACACGTGGCCCATCCACCGGTACCAGATGTTGTTGCGAAAGTCGGAGCACTTGTACGAGTCACGGAACTTTGCATAAATCACGCACCCCACATCGTGCTCCGTGCCCGAGCACGCCTCATCCACAAGTCGGTCGATATTGTTCTTTTCAATCTCATCGTACCCGTCACGGTTGTCCTCGCTGGACATGAAGCGCAGGGTGGGCTCGCCCGTGCGTTCGCCGTCGTTGCGGTAGCTGAAGGAGTTCCACTTTTGAATACAGTCCGCCTCGCTGTACTTTTCCCACTGCGAACTGAAATCCAGAAACACGTCCAGCAACTCGGGGTGAATGTTGAACAAGCAGATGCCAATGTACACCCACTTGTCGTAGTCCTCGTACCGGGTCTTGTTCAAGTTCATCACGTGGGCCTTCAGGTAGTCCTTCTTTTCCACAGACAGGGGTTGCATGATGCGCCCGCTAGGAGACGACGCACGTGACCCTGGGTGCTCCATGCGCTGAGGAGGGCGACCGCGACGCTTAGGCTCTCCAGGTGTACCCGCGTTTGACTCTCGCGCATTACGAATCTTCTCGTACAACTTCACACTCTCCTCTGTCATGGGGGTTTCGTCGGACAGATCACGACGAAGCGACAGCGTCTTGAGCAGGGCGACCGAGTACTCTTTCGGGGTGGGGGGCAGCACGTGAACACTGCCATCGGCGCGGTTCCACTTGATGACATACGAAATCAGGTAGGGCAAGGAGTTTGGGTCGTTCTTGCGGGAACCGTACATCGTCCACGGTTGTGAGCGATTCAGCACCTGCTCGTCGTACACCTTCTCCCACGTGTCGTTCAGCGGCAGGCCCGTGAAGATCTGCTCCATCTGCGGCAGGAGGGTGCGCCGAACGCTCTGCTCAATGTACTTGTGCGTACACACGCCGGGCACCACAATGTGAATGCCCGACTTGATGCGCTGCTTCTTGGAGTCGTGCGTGGGCTTCTTCTTCTCCATAATGTACAACTCCACCTCCTCGGGCACGTTCAACTGCTCTGCAATCGTGTTCATGTAGACCTGGCAAAACTCGCTCACCTGCTCTTGCGTGTGTAGGTGCTTGGTGACGTTCGTGTTCTCATCGTAGATAAAGTCAAAATCAATCCGGAGCGGGCCGACGTCTGTTGACCGCTCCGTCATGTACAACTTTTCGCCACCACACTCGAGCACCTCAGTGTACAGCTCGTAGAATTTTGGCAGGTCATCCTCGGTAATAAACCACTTGCCCCCGGCGAGACTCGTGTGCGTCCAGTTTGTGGACGACTTTCGGGACGGTTCGTTTAGAAAACTACGTAGATCGTCAATAGGCGCCATTCGTATGATGCCCCGAGACAACATTTTCGCCGGCCGTCCGTTTTGAACGAACAAAACGGAAATTACTTTACCCGTGTTAAATCAGTATACCAAGAAATGAAGTTATGCATGAAGTGCCGCAACATGATGTATGGCATCGAGGAGGAGGTGATTGACGGCACAAAGACGGCGGTGCTTGTGTGCCGAAAGAGCGACTGCGGCTACAAGGAGGCCGTGGACATTGAGAATTCGGTCGTGTACGAGCACGTTCTTCGGAAGGAGGTGGTTGCCTCGCTCGCGATGAACCCGTATTTGAAGCACGACCCCACGCTGGAGCACCTCAAGAACGTCGTGTGCCCCAATGCAGAGTGCCCTACCAAAACAAACAAGTCCTTAGTGTGGGACGTGGTGCCGGTGGAGATTGACAGCCTGAACCTCGTGTGGATGTACCAGTGCGCCCACTGCAGCAAGACGTGGACACAGTCGTCTCGCTACGTGTCTTCATCGTAATGTGAATTATTTCGTACGAGTATACTAAATGACTCGTAAAACCATGTCGCGTGCGTTTTGCAAGTGTATTAAGCGCGTAAAACAAACGGTCAAGCCTCGTCCAGGAACGACTGCAGAGGGTGCTGCAATTGCCATCTGTACCAAAACCCTGCTTTTTCCCAAGGGTCGCACGCTCAAGCGGATTCGGTGCGGACCCAAGAACCGCCTGACTACGCAGAAGCGTGCTCAAACCCATACAGGTCGGCAGGACTGAGCGTTTTTAGCTCGTGAATCGCCTGCTCCGCGCTCGTAAAGTTGCGAAACAATATTTGATTCACCTCTGCTGGACTCCACTTGTAGTCCTCAATAAAGTCATCGTCAAATGTGCGGTCGTAAAAACTATCCACCATTTCGCGAAGAATCGCACGGTTACACTTGCGAAAGTGAACAATCATGTCAATGCGGCCTGGGCGAATCAGAGCCTTGTCAATGCGCTCGGGGAAATTGGATGATATGGCAATGATACGACCCGACGATTCCAGCGTGCCGTCAAGCAGGTTGAGCAGGAACGACAGGTCCAGCGGTTCTGCTTCGTCCTCCTCCTCCTTCACCTTGTCCAACCACGGATCACCTCCGGGTGCCTTTTTCTTTTCGGGCACTGGAGTCTTCCACTTGCGTTCCAGCACTGCGTCGCCCATCGCGTCAATGTCCTCAATCACGTACAGGCGTTCGTGGACGGGAATCGTGTAGCGCTCCGTCTTCATGCCGTCGTACACGTGAATCTCGTCGTTGAAAAACAGGTGGCGCAGCTGCTCCTTGGTCTTTATCTGCGACAACTGGACGTTCACCACGTGCCGCCGTGCAGTGTTTGCAATCGCCTTTACCGAACTGGTCTTGCCGCACCCAGGGTCGCCGTGGAACATGAACCCCAGCGTGTACGGAATCCCCTTCTTTTCGTACCAGTCCCGCCGGGTCAAAAAGAAGTTCAGGTGGCTCTTGACGTGCTGCCTCTGCTCGAAAAACACATTGTCAAACGTGCGCGTGGTTTGGAACTTGTGCTTCGTGTAGATTAGGTGCGTAGTGGGCAGTGCGTTCTGCGTGGACCGCTTGTTCTTGGTGGGCGTCACCATGTCGAAAAAGTACAGCGACGTGCCGAGCTTGTTCAACATCTTGCGCTCGTAGTCAATGTTACACCGGTCCACAAACGCCTGTAGGTACTGAATCTCGTGCTCGTAACAGAACAGCTTGAACTTGATGTTTTCAACCTGCCCCTCGGAATGCCGCAGGTCCTCCAACTGGAAGTAAATGTCGGGCTCAATCATCATGGCTTCAAACTCGTACGGTAGGTAGTCGGTGTACGTCATACAGATGAGGTTGCGAACCGCGGGGATCGTGGTCACGCAATGGATGACGGCGTCCATGCGCGTGTGGTTCGTCGTCTGCTGCGTCTTGTTGTTGCTGGTTTGAATGATGATGCGTTCGCACGTTATTTGAGCACTAATCTCCTTGTTGGGCGGGGGGGGCTGCGTCGGATGCCCGCTGTGTCTGCGACAACAAAACGCCTTGACCGTCGGAAACCACCGTGGAAACGACGACACCAAGTGCTCGTACAGGTTCCAAAGCACCATGCTTCGCACCCCTGCACCCCCCGCACCCGTTATACCACCCATCATCAACTGTAGTTTTGCAATGTCATACAGGGACGCAGGAGTTGCCATTATACCTTCAATTTAACGCGCCTTTAAACACATATCCAGCGTCTGGATGTTGGAGTTGACGGGTTTAGACCGCTTGAGTCGGAGCTGCTGCGACGCCCGCTCTACCGTGTCGTAGGAAAGCGACACGTACTTCTTGATGTCGCGAATGGGTCCCTGGATGTTCATGGTGGGAAACACGAGGCGGATGGGAGGGAGGTCGCACGCAATGTGGTTGTTTACAGAGGTGGTGTACCCTCGGAACTGTGCAATGTCAAGGGGGCCTCCAAACAACCGAAGGATGGACCGAGGCGGTGCCATGGACAAGTCGCGGTGCGTGTACATGCGGGCATACATGTCCCGTAGCAGGGTGTGCCGATTCCAGCGAATCGTGTCCGACGTCTGAACCTGCTTGTACAGGAACGACAGGCCGCACTCGGGTGAACAAAAGTGGCCTTCGCACGTGTACACGTTCTTGTAGGCGTCGTATGAAATGGGGAGCACAGCAGGGTCCCAGTCAAACTTGTGGCAGCACCAGAAGCACGCCGTGTCCTGCGAATACGAGTCGCACGTCGTCTTGTCCAAGATGGTCTTTAGCAACTCGCTGTTCATGGGCGATGCATTCTCCATGGACTTTAAAATCTCCGTGTAGGTGATGTTTGTATTGGGCCGCGTAATGTCGGAGTACTCAATGGGCTGCTCGGCGGGAGCAACGTCCTCTGACGGGAATCCCTCTGTTATTCGCAGGAAGAACACAACAGGCGTTTCTTGTATGGAAGCGGGTTGAGCGTCCTTTGCTGAAACCTTCTTGCGAGGAGGCATTTGTAATTATACAACACCGTTCATCAAAACGGTTGTTGTTATTCAACCACCGCCGGAACCTCAGGCACTACTTCCACCGGAACCTCAGGCACTTCGGGCACCACTTCCACCGGAACCTCGGGCACTTCGGGCACTACTTCCACTTCGGCTACTACTTCCACCTCGGGTACCACTTCCACCTCGGGAACTACGATAACCACTTCGTGCACTACCTCGGAAACCACTTCGGGCACAAACTCTACAAAACTAGGAACGGGAACGGTCTGAATCTGTTGACGGATGTGCTTAGTCCACACGGGCATTTTATATAGTGTTAATTTAAAAATGGCAGTTGTGTATGTCGTTATGGAGGTAACTGAATCGGACGGACCCACTATCTACCCCACAACCTATCCGACGTATGCCGCCGCTGTAGCCGCCGTCAAAACCAAGTGGGCGGCGATGTTGGAGGAGGAGGATGCATTGGAAGACGTCAACAAACCCGAGGACTCTAGCGGTGTGACGAACCTCTACATTGAAAAAGGAAACAATATGTACGTGTATAAACTACCCGTCAACACTGTAGGTGGTCGTCGCAAGGCACACCGCCGTACACGCCGTCTGTAATTTACATACAAGGCGCGTTGGAATATCAATGACGCTATACATCTATTCTGCAAACGAGGAACTTAAGACTTTGATTACAACCCAAATCAAGAACCATCGTTGGACGGATTCTGGATTTGACATTCCCATGCTTGGCCAAAATATTGATTTGAGTGAACGGACGCACTGTTTTTCACTTGGCATTCATGTGGCGACTACAAATTCCCATTTTACGTATGCAGAAGGCTGTCGAGTTCCTTCTCTGCTTCTGCCTCGGTCGTCCATCTACAAGACCCCCTTCCGTCTGTGTAATTCCATTGGGCTGATTGACTCGGGATATTGTGGTGAAGTAAAGGCTATGGTGGATAACATTCGGGTGGAGCCTGAAACGGCTATGCGGATTGATACGGGCACGCGGATGTTCCAAATTTGCCAGCATAACTTTCTGCCGTTTGCGCATATTGTTCTAGTGGATTCGCTGGCGGATATGCCCAGGGCACGCGATACTCGTGGATCTGGTGGATTTGGTTCTACTGGAACGACTCTTCAGACAGAGGAGCATTCGCGCACTTAACGCCGGGCAGTTTTGCGCTTACGCGTCTTTCGCCCCAATCCCACCCGCTTGACCTTGCCCTTGGGCGTGTGTGTTTTCTCGTACAGGTACACCTTTTGCTTCTTGTCCGAGTGTAGCACCTCAAACGGGGTGAGTTTTGCAACCTCCTCCTCCTGCTTTGTCAAGGGTCGGTCGTATTTCTTGCCCTTGATGGCGGTCGACATGAACGTTGGTTCCTGCTCGGCCATTTTTTCGGCCCGCCGTTTTTTCATGGCATCCAGCAGACTCATTTTACTTTACCAACGGATAAATTGCCACGAGCGACAGGGCGTCGTGGACAATGGCGGCCCAGTACGCAGCGTACCAACTGGTGTCAAACCCAAACACCATGGACACTATGAGCACAATAGACCGCAGGAAGGTGTTGAGGATAGGGTTCGCGGTCGGCACTAACCATACGTTCATTTATCTTTGGAAAACTTTTTCTCGTGGTATAACATAAACAAAAATGGGTGGTGGTTTAATGCAGCTTGTTTCGTATGGTGCGCAGGACATTTACATCTCGGGTAACCCCCAGATTACCTTTTGGAAGGTGCTGTACAAGCGCCACACCAACTTTGCCGTGGAGTCCATTGAGGTGACGTTCAACGGCCAGGCCGACTTTAACAAGCGCGTGACGGCCGTCATCAACCGCAATGCGGACATGATGTACAAGACGTACGTGCAGGTTGTGCTGCCCCAGATTGACTTGACCCCTGGCAGCACGGGCACGTTCAACGCCTCCAGCTCGACGGCCGGTTTCCGTTGGCTGTCGTACATTGGTCACCGCCTGATCAAGCAGGTTGAGGTGGAGATTGGCGGCCAGCGCATTGACCGCCAGTATGGTGACTGGATGCAGATCTGGACGCAGCTGACCACGGAGGCGGGTAACATTGCGGCCCTGGACGCCATCGTGGGCCAGTCGCACGACCTCACCCTGCTGAAGCGCGGCACGGGTATCGGCCTCGACGCGACGTGCGCGGCGTCTGAGACGACCATCTCGTGCGTGCCCCGCCGTGGTACGCCCGCCAAGACGCTGTACATTCCCCTGCAGTTCTGGTTCTGCCGCAACCCTGGTCTGGCGATCCCGCTGATTGCGCTGCAGTACCACGAGGTGCGCCTGAACGTGGACTTTGAGACGTGGCAGAACTGCACGTACTACGAGTCGTCCATCGGTGCGGCGGCGGCCTCTACGGCGCAGTCCCTGGCGGCCGCGTCGCTGTACGTGGACTACGTGTACCTGGACACCGAGGAGCGCCGCCGCTTCGCGCAGCAGTCGCACGAGTACCTGATTGAGCAGGTGCAGTACACGGGTGCCGAGTCCATCACCTCGTCTTCCAACAAGATCCAGCTGAACTTCAATCACCCCGTGAAGGAGCTCTTCTGGGTGGTGCAGCGCGACTCGTTCGTGGACTGCTCCAACCCGACCTGGATCTCGTCCGTTGCGGGCCCCCAGCCCTTCAACTACTCCGACGACTTCTCCACGGAGGGTCTGATTATGTCGCTGCTGTCGCAGGCGCAGAACCCGACGTCGGGTGCGACAGCCAGCGCGCCTCAGGGTAACCAGGCGACGGCGCTGCTGGGTCAGAACGTGACGCAGGCGTCTTCGCTGGTGGGCGCTGACACCTTCGACTTGACGGGCTCTGCGGAGTTCGAGTCGGGTGTGAACTACCTGCTCGCCCGCGTGATTCTGGATTCCGGCGTGCGCTGCGAGGGTAAGAACCCCATTGAGGTGGCCAAGCTGCAGCTGAACGGACAGGACCGGTTCACGGAGCGTGAGGGTGCCTACTTCGACAAGGTGCAGCCCTACCAGCACCACAGCCGCACGCCTTCCACGGGTATCAACGTGTACTCGTTCGCGCTGCGCCCTGAGGAGCACCAGCCGTCCGGCACGTGCAACTTCTCGCGCATCGACAAGGCGACCCTGCAGCTGACCGTGTCCATCAACACGGTGGTGGGTGCCCGCACGGCGCAGGTCCGCGTGTATGCGCTGAACTACAACGTGCTGCGCGTGATGTCCGGCATGGGCGGCCTAGCGTACTCCAACTAAACACCTAACTAAAACATGAAACGGGGAAACCCACAAAATACAAATAACGGGGAAACCCAAACAAATGAGGCAATAAACGTTCTCTCATTTGTTTGATTACCTACACACCATACAGCACAGGTGGAAGAACATATAGCAGGGCCCGCAGAAGTAGGATAGGCAGCATATTCCGGGAATTTCAAGCAACAGATTTTTGTCTTTTTTCACGACCACATGTTCCACAAATACAACCTGCGGGGCAAACAGCGATAAGGCGATTCATTGTATTTACTCGCTCAAAGCCGTGTCCGAAACAATCCGTTTTCGCTTGGTCGCGAAGTATGCTATGTCGGTCTTTACTGGACATCCAGCCCCTTGTCCACGATCATCCGGAACATTGGATACGCGTTGAACTGACTCGCGGAGTTCCAAGCCGTGTCGCGAACGATCAGGTCAACCGGGGCCTTCGCGATAGGCACGAGGCTCTGTAGCCAGCCCGATAGCACAGGGTTGTTGCCATACCGATTCGTCGGGTCATTTACCCAATTCGCCAGGTGGATGAGCGTCTGCTCCCTTTCTTGGAGGTCCAGCGCGAGAATCATCTTCTTAAACCGGTAGGATGGAATCATTGGCTCAGTCATTTGGTATGGTGTCTGCCCGCTCTCAAAAATGAACAATCCGTTTTCATGATTGAAAAAGTTGTAGTTGATGTTTCCCAGCAGCGCGATTATCCGCAACACTCAGGCGATGCCTTACAGCCACAATCTCGGATCTTACACGCATACGAGCAATACAGCCCAGGGAGTATACCTAGTTTACCATTGCAGTCTATACAGCGTACAATATACCTGGAGATGTTATTGCATCCAAACAGCTCCTCCATGCGTAGTGCGGTATCACCTTCTGTATCATCCAGCGGAAACTTGAACTTGCCGCTCACCTTCTCAAACATCCTCGAATACCATCCATATGGTAGCTTACACATTTGGTCTACGACATCTACTCTGAACCTCACATCAAGATTGATTTGGAAATCAGAACAGTCACCACCGCTCATAAACTTCTCTAGCTTTTGTAGTTCATCTTCATTGCCCGTGTATTGTAGATACGACAGAAACACCTCGCCCTCCTTGTGATTGCGCTCAATAAAGGTAATATACTCCATTCTTATGGAAAAAGGAGTAGATCGAGTATTTAAATCCGTTTTAGACCTTTGCCTGATAAATCGTATATTCAGTAATCGTTTCACGAGTTGCTGGATTTAGCTTAGAAGGCAACACAAACTTCTCAAATGTCTTCTTGCGATAGAACCTACCATAATTAAACTCATTATGGAAATCTACCATGAGTTCTCCATCTACAATAGCAGAATACTCATCATAACCCATTTCTAGCGTATCATACGCCTTCTCTGGCATCTGCTTTGGCTCTTGGTTGTGGATTTTAATCGATATATTGATACCATTCTTGATTAAATATTCAGCAAAATCGGGAATGTCTAATAAATAAGGACGTTCTAATAAAGCAGCGTCAATAAGTTCATCACTTCGTAGATGGCCTGGAACAAATTGAATCGCAAATCCTTCGTTTGTAACGGCTAATAGGCACATTTCATATGTTTTTACATGGTCTGGGACAATCGCAAGGGCATATCCCCAATTTTTAATGGCTGTGAGAATAATTTCATTCGTCGTCAAATGTTGTTCTGGAACATATTGAAGCGCTAACCCATGTTTTTTTACGGCTGCGAGGCAAAGTTCAGGCGTCCTCTTGTCTACTGAAAGATACCGAAGCGCATATCCACGCTGTTGAACGGCTGTGAGGCAAAGTTCAGGCGTCTTCATGGGTTCTGGAACAAATTGAAGCGCAAATCCATGGTGTTGAACGGCAGCGAGGCATCCTTCGTATGTTGTAAAGTCAGTGCTCTCTTCTATGAAGTCCATTCGTGTTGAAAAAGTTGTAGATGATGTTTTTGAATTCGTTTTGTTACAAGCATGCCATATAGACACCCAACACCAGCAGTTCCGCCAGGGTAATCGCCAACACCCACTCAAACATGAACAGTAGAACGTCGTCTAACGGCATATCTGCTTAGACGCATGGCGTTTTTTTCAATACAATGGAACCTGCAATTATGGTTATCCTAGGAGTCATGGCGGTGTGTACAGCGTGTATATTCGTGTGCCTGGCCCGGTTTTTGGTCATCGTACACACGATATACGAATAAAATACAACATCAATACAATGCCAGACCCGGACAAGCTGCTTCCCGTGCGAAGCATGCGTCGGAAAACACCCCGACTCTCCCAACAACGGTCGGACTTGCTCCCCGCCTTCCGACGTAAACTGCTAAAAAAGGTGTCTGAGTACGTGCGGTTTTTCGCTGGAAAAAGCGACTACAACATCTCGGTGATTACACGCAACGGTGTGCCAGAGATAGACGACCACCCCACGTTTGACCAACACGAGATGGTGCTGTCGCCGTATGACGAACTCCCCACTGTGATTCACGCGAGCGTTGCAGATGCCCAGTCGGCGCACGCCGTCCTGTGTATTTACTTTCCCGCCGGAAACACGCTGGACATTGTTTCAACCTACAGAATGGACCCGGTAGACATACGTGGTCTGACATGGTACCTTGAAACAGTGTACAACCTGAAAAACTTGACTGTGAATGACGTTGCGTGCGACGTGGTGTCAACGCACGCTACGCGGAACCGGGTGTGTCTTAACTTACAAGCGGAAGACACGGTGGACATTGGGTGGTGCGTCGCATGGATGCTGTACTTTACATACACACTGAGCCGCCCGGCAAATCATACGTTTTGGAGCAAGGGGTATGCAGAGAGACTGAAGGTGTACGCCGACATGTACCAGACCAACGAGTATAAACTCGTAGGTGGTATTGACAAGGGCAAGGAAGTATGGAACATGCTGATCCGCGTATACAACTCGTCGGACGGTGGGAAGAAGCGAAAGACCAAGAAGAGAAAACGGACTTAAAGCCCTTTACCGAGTACTTGTTAGCACGCAGAATGAATGAGGAGACATTAGCTCTCGAGACTGGACGCTTGTCCCTCGAGAACATTGAATACGACCGGTTGACCTATGAGAAGTGCCTTGCTGCAGTGAGGTATCGTGGAGGTGCGTTGTATTCTGTTCCGGAGCATATGCGCTCCTACGTGATTTGTCTCGAGGCAGTGAAGAACGATGGGTTGGCACTTATATTTGTTCCGCGCGACGTTATAGATAAGGAGCATTGTCTCGCTGCAATCCGACAGAATCCAGACGCGTTTGGGTGTGTTCCCGACCGGTTCATTACAAAGGAAATCGTAGATGCGTTTACACACTGAAACCTTCAAGTAAAATAAATGGATCTACAGAATATTCCGCTCGATGATAGTGGTTATACCACGTGTTTAGAGGCAGTTCAACGCTCTGGACTTGCTCTTCAGTTCGTCCCAGAAGATATGAAAACTCTCAACATGTGCCAGAAAGCAGTTGATCAAAATGGTGATGCGCTTAAGTATGTCCCTGATAGCATCAAGATGATTATGCATTCTCCTGCGTTGAGAGATACAGAAACACTTTTTGATATGCCAGCATATATTTGTTCGTATGGCGTGAAGCACTATAAACACCAATTGGGTTGTGTATGTACTCCACTAAAGCATAAAGTTGAAGTAAAGCCATTTGACGAAGAGGAACCAAACTTGTATGATATTGAAACCCCGGATCCAGCGTTCAAGTCGTCATATTCGAAAGAACATATGGGTGGCATTCTTAAAGAAATGGAGGAGGAACGCCAAGAGGAAATAAATAAGATGCGATATATTGCCCAGTAGGGATTTAACTATTCTAATATAAATGGACCTGATTCAGCATAATCCGTTTGCGATTCGCAGTATCCCCAAAAATGACCTGACGGATGAAATGTGTTATGCTGCAGTGTGTGGAAGCGGACCGGCGATACAGCATATTCCTGAAGTAATGCTTACCCACCGAATGTGTATGGCTGCAGTGAAAAATAGTCCATTCGCTTTG
>Ga0114979_10000556_pt1 | contig 24483 bp, 17 predicted proteins | sample S_140625_EF_Meta_FD_87315 | JGI IMG/M metagenome (GOLD analysis project Ga0114979, IMG submission 87315) | Freshwater microbial communities from Lake Simoncouche, Canada to study carbon cycling - S_140625_EF_MetaG | ecosystem: Environmental > Aquatic > Freshwater > Lake | place: Lake...
CCATCAGGCCTGTGAATCCGATCATCACAAAAAAATCAGGACTTAAAGACATCCCCCAAAGACTGATGGCAAAAAGAAAAAGCGAGAAGGATAAAAGCTGGGTGGTACTAAATTTACGCAAAATTTTGATCGAAAGCAGGCAGCAGATAAAACCAAAGGTGGCTGAAGCAGAAAACAAAAGTGATCCCATAGTATCAGAGATTTGATAGGTTTTTAGAACTTCGAAAAAAAGTGGGCCTCTGAGATTATCACTGAAACCCAAGACCAGCATGCTCAGAAATGAAAGGATAAGTGCCAAAGAAAAAAACCTTACTGGATTTGAGCTTTAAACTGATTCAAAGTTTTCAAAATCCTGAGTCGGTCAGAGTAACGGTCTTCCCAAGCATCTTGCAAGAAAACTTTCGAGCACCCCGCGAATGTGGGCATTTTTCCCGTCAAAACCATACAAGCAAAGCCCTGAGCAACCACATATTGGTACAGACGATCTCGAGAGCCATCCTTTGGCGCTTCAAGACCGAATTGTTTTTTGAAGAAGGGGATAAAACGTTGAGAGGCCTGAATCAATTCTTTCTTGGAAAGGCGATCATCCAGATCTGTATCAAATCGAAGATACATGCTTTCAATATAGTGAATAATGACGGCTGCGGTTCGAAGATCAGAGGTTTCAATTTTCCCTTCATTTTCAGCTGCAGTTCGGGCAAACAACATCAGTTGCTGGTAAAAATCGTTCCATTCAGTCTCGTTTAAACTTCTGATAGAGTGTTTAAGACCCGGTAAGTTTTTAAAAAAATCGGAAAAATGAGCTTTGAGTGTGGATTTAAAGCAGGCCTCATCCACCCAAGGGTTTCTGAAGACATCGAGTTCGGAAAGCTCACACCCATTGGACTTAAGCTTCGCCTGAATTTCCTTAAGGCCCGAAAGCCCTGAAGAAAAAATAATGTTTACAAATTCGAAAGCCTCTTGGCGATCCATGAACTCATTGCCATCCGCTGACATGACGAACTGATTGGCTTCAAAAAATGATCTCTTACCCGCATTGCCCCCTCGAGGATCAAATGCCTTTATTTCGATTCCAATAGGACCATAGTCCTCATACCAATCGATCATTGAATTCTCTATCATAACCTCATTCTTCAAATTCGTTGTTCTTTTGACCCCGTAACCAAGCATGAGAGATCGCGTAAGAGTCCTTTTTAAATTGAGCCGTGCAAGACTGTACCAGGGCCAATTCTGAATCTTTTTGACTTGGTTAGAAAGGACCAGCTCACCTGTTGGCAAATAAAGCATTGGATAGGTTTGTGAGAGGTGAAAAGTCCAATCTTCCCAAGCCCGTTGGACAGTTGTTAAATTCACGTCTGGAAATTTTGAGATGGGTACAAATTGGTAATTTTTGAGCCGCTCTTCAAGTTGAGGGTACTGGAAAACCTCAGGAAATGTATCAACAAAATACTGCGTGTTCTTCCAGACTTCGTACTCAGTTTTTAAAACTGAAAGATGCTTTTTTTCAAATCCAGTCACCGTTTCGATTGGATATCGGGATTCTCTTTCAAAAACCTTTATCACAAGAGTGCGATAGGTGTGGTCGATACTTTTGACTGAAATATTTTCCGGCAGAAGATTTCGATTTTTGAGAGACTCAAACAGTCTTAAAGTTAAGTGAAATGAAATTCCGCCGGATTTCATGACCCAAGAAGAGTCAAGAAGATTGAGCATAAGAACTGCGATTTCATCTCCTGCCTTCAGGCCCTGCTTAGAAATCAGAGGATGCTTTTCTAATTGATAGGTATAAATTAAATACGACTGAAAAAGTTCTGAAGCCATGAACACAGCCTCTCTCCATTGTGCTCGACTTTGAACATTCACACTTTCGCCGAAAAGGACACCTTTTATCGCTTCAAGAACTGGGAACCACTTATCCATCTCAGTTTTTTCAGAATCCGACTTTCCAATTTTTGTGAACTTTTCAATTTCTGTAATCAGATTTTTAAAATTATCCATCGAGTAATCTGATTTGTGAAGCTCTGTTTTTTGCAAGATTCTGTCTAAAGAATTTGCGAGAACCAACTGAGCTTGCTTAATTTGCTTCAGGCTTACCTGGGTTCGCTCCTCGGCTACTAGTAAAACCTTCCATTGGGGCTTCAAAACTTCAATTTCGCTTTTAATGACTTCAATCAAATCGATTAAACTTTGTAATTCGCCTTTGCTCATGCTCAGGCTCGACCCTGAAAAAAGAGCCGCTTTCAACTGCATCATCGCAGCTGCCATCTGTAAGGAAACCCGACTGTTATCACCTAGAAATTTTCCAAAAAAACTTCGAAGGTCATCTGAGGTGTAGTTATCTGGATCTTGCAAGGTTGCCTTTGTTTTTGTTTTGAAATAGGTAAGACCCTCTTGAATGCAAGCGAGACTTTTTTGGATGTCCTCGGCTTGGGTTTTCTTACGATCAAATTTTTGTAAAACCTCAGCCGCGGTGTCAAAACACTCGAAAGTCGAGCCTTCCACTTCGAACACAGTTTCGGTGTTTTCTTTTCCATTCAAAAATTCTGAGCAAGAAAGATTGACCAGAAGCAAAAAAACGAGAACCAAGGGTTTTATAATTTTAAAGCGCATGAGCCACCCCAACAAGTAATCGGTCATTGTCTGCAAATGACGTCATATCGTTCACATTTTTAACATTCAATTGTTTGGCTTTTACAAGCTGCATATCTGAATAGATTTGCCATTTGCGATTGTACTGAAAGGTTCCGCGGATTTGAAACAAATCAAACTGATTGCGATCACTGTGTGTCCAAGAGGTGTCTAAACTAAGCCTTTGTTGAGCTTTTAAATTGAGGTTCATTTGATGTCGAATTTTATAAGCCTCAGTCAAAGGATACCTGGAAGAGATCGGAGCACGGGTCGAATTGGCAAGATCTCCCACTTCACTGACTCGACCGTTTTCTAAGGTGAGATACTCGAAACTAAATTTTTGGTGCCTACGATTGATTTGTACATAAGCCGAGTAGATTTGTGCATCTTCGTAAACCGGCGCAGTCCACTCAGTATCAAAGGATTCATTTGTTGGATGATCTTGAATGTAAGAAGCTCCCATTTCAAACAATCCTGATTTAAAGATAAGATCCGCCGCAACTACACGGTGATAAATCACCTCTGGCAGTAGATCCACTTGCCCCTGATCCGTTGAAACGACGTAAGCCCCGCTATAAGCAAGTGCCAGCTGATTCATGGGTTTGTAAAAATATGTCACCCGAGTCAAAAGCTTTTCGAACATCAGTTTTTCAAAGGATCCACCTAAAGATGTTTGACCTATAATTTCTGAATTCGGTGGTCTTTTTAAACTGTACTTAATCGTTGAGTCAGATGTGGCACTTGAAAAGGGTCTAAAGGTTTTTGGGGGGGTTTGAAACCAGGGGTTTTTTTGCGTGAACTTTCCTTGATTATCGATCTCAAAACTGGGTCCCTGATCGGGAATATAAAGCGGTGACCAAAAGGCAGAAAGTGAAAAATCAGACTCATCTCGCTGCCAAAAAATGCCCGTTAATGCCAACCTCTCGCGACTCAGAGGATTCCACTCGAAGGTCGGCTCGATCACTCCAAAAGCCCAGCGCGAATCTAAACTTGACCAAAATTGCTGCCTTCGACCGAAAACAAACTTTTCTTTATCAGAGGATTTAAGTTCGGCGGAAAGATCTTTAATTTTAATATAATTCAGCAACGGCGCACCGACAGCCATGACAAGTTCGCTGTCCACATTCAGAAGATTTGCGTCCTCTTCGCTTTTGGCTCGGTATCCTAGAAATTGATACTGAACTTGATCCGTGGCTTGGTAATCTGGCGAAATGAAAGACTCATTTTGCAAAAGTAAAGACGAACTCACCTGAGCAAATGCCGGCAGACAAAAAAGAACTAAAGATAAGAAAATTCCACAAAAACGTGCCATCAACAATTTGGGTGCTCCAAGTTCCATGCCGACGTGAAAAAGGGATACTCTCACCCTGTCCTGTCTAAAGTTTGGTCACTTGCCAAAGCAGGGCCTGACATGACAGGATTGACTTGCCGTGAATGAGTCTTTTCAAGAAAAAATTTTAATTCTACGTTTTTCAAGTTTTGGTGATGTCACTCAATGTTTGAGTGTGGCCTCAAAGCTCTCTTCGCACTTCAAAAATTCAGTTATTCATTGGGCTGTCCGGGAAGACCTCAGCACAATGCTGCAGCACCATCCTTCGATTCAGCGAATAATTGCTCTTCCCAGGAAATCCAACTTCAAAGAATTAGTCAGACTTGCCTGGCAACTCCGTCATGAAAACTACACTCGCATTTATGATGCTCACAATAGCACACGCTCATGGATTATCTCTCTCGTCTTAGGCTTGACAACTTCGGCGAAGATCTTAAGAAAAAGTCAAATGCGCTGGAAAAGGATTTTACTTTTTAAGTTTCGATGGAATCTTTATCAGATGCCTCGAAGCGGTCAAAGGGATCTCATTGATCCGCTTAAAAAATGGGGAATTCAAAATTTTCTACCTGATACACCTCAACTTTTTTTGTTAGATTCAGAGCTTGAAGCAGTCAAAAAAATTTTACCCAGCAAAAAATTTGTTGCTTTAGCACCGTCAGCAGCATTCGAATTAAAAAGATGGCCCGTTGACCATTGGAAAGAGCTCATAGGACTTGATGCTGAACAAAATTTTGTTTTACTTGGCGGTCCAGATGATCACTTTTTACAAGAGATTCAAAATGTGGCACCCCACAGAGTTCTGAATTTGGCAGGCCAAACAAACTTAAGACAGTCTGCCTGTGTCGTTCAATTTTCCGAACTCCTGATTTCCAATGACACTGGTCTTTTGCACACGGCCGAACAACTCGGTCATCCCGCGATCGCATTGATGGGCCCAGCCCCTTTCGGATTTCCCTCTCGATCAAAGACAAAAATCTTACAATTGGATCTCAAATGTCGACCCTGCAGCAAACATGGTCAAGGCCCCTGTGTGAATCCAGAATTTCAAAAATGCCTTCGAGGAATTTCTGTTCAAAGTGTTTATGATGCGATTCAAACACTGAGGGTTTCCACTTGAGCCTGTCTCTGTATCAATTCGGGATGAAGATCATTAAGCAATTCGGATTTTTTATCTCGTGGTTCCCCCACCCTAAATTACAATACTATCTCAGACATCAGGGTGAAATCACTCGTCTCAAAGATTTCGTTGGAACACCCATTTGGATTCATGCTTCAAGTGGCGAACTCGAGTACGCAAAATCTGTTATCCGAGAAATCAGAAGACATTCCCCTCAAATTCCGGTTTTGGTGACTCACACATCCCTTTCCTCACTGCCACAACTCAAGAAGTTAGATGTGCATATGATCGGAGTTTTACCAATTGACGAAAAAGTATCCGTTGAAACCTTTCTCAACAAAATTCAGCCCCGTGCTTTTTTGGTGTCTCGAACAGATTTGTGGCCCGAGCTCATTTTACAGCTGAAGCAAAGAAAGGTCCCTGCCATTTTATTTTCTGCTACCTTTGCCACTGGCTCTCGAAAAAGCTCGGCACTCGCTTCTCGCTTCCTCAAGTCCACCATCCAGAATTTAACTCAAATTTATTTTGTGTCACGAGATGATCAACTCATGTGTGAGAAAATTTATGGGCCCACACAAGGAAAAATCTTGGGTGATACGCGATTTGATCAGGCCATTTTCCGACTTCAAAACTCGCCGGCCTCTTCACTGCCAAATTATGAAAAACTCATCGTAGCAGGATCCACCTGGCCCGAGGATGATCAGGTTTTGTTACAAACTGTCCTACAATTAAAAGACAAATCATGGAAGTGGGTCTGGGTCCCCCATGAAATTTCAGGTCCCCAAATTGAAAACCTAAAAAATAGATTGCATGAGATGAAAGTTAAATTCCAACTTTTTACCGAAATCAAAAATTTTAAATCTTGGGATGACCTTGACATCATTTTAATTGATGAAGTGGGAATCCTTGCCACTTTGTACCCTCTGGCTCGGGTTTCCTTCGTTGGTGGTTCGTTTAAAAAACAAGTTCATTCCGTGATGGAAGCCTTAGCTGCCGGATCCCCTGTTTTAGTGGGTCCTTTTCACCACAACAATCGAGAGGCCCTCGAGTTCAAAACCAAAAGTTGGGTGGTGGAAATTTCAAGTTCAGATGAGTTTGTCAAGGCCTGCCAAAAGTTCGATTTGCAAGCGATCGAGAGGTCTCAAGAGATCTTGAGTGAAGTTAAAAGCCGCTGTGGCGCAACTCAAAGTCTGATTTCTCATTTGAAAGAATTAAACCCGTCTATTTTTAAATAATTGATGCGCACGCTCTTGACCCTTTTTCAAGAACTATTAAATCCTTAAACATGCAAAATTCATTTTTAAAATCCAGCCATCCCCTTCGAGAGATTACAACCAAACGACCCAAAAATAATTTGGGGCATTTGGTTGTTTTTGGTGAACTTTTTAATCGCGGCTACGCGAACGGCTTGGTCGAAGAAGCTCAAAAAAATGGATACAAAATTATAAAAAGCACGGTCGGCAGGCGGGATGGGAATCAAAATCTGCGAGCTTTAGAAGATTCAGAAAAGCCAGTGGATGCTGACTATTTTATCAATGTCCCACTGGAAGCTGGATTTGATATGGAAAAGGGTCCCGACGGCCTTAGCCCCATCGATGATTTAAAAGAATTGGGCCTTAAAAATTGGTCCGAACTTCGATGGCCTGATGGAAAGTTAGAATATTGCCAACAGCAAGGTCGTCATCGCTTTCGAAAACAAGTTCAAAATTACATTCATGAGCTCGAAAAAATAATTCCTCCTCAGGGGGCACAGGTTCTGTTTGCGCATTTGATGGCCGGTGGGGTTCCTCGTGCCAAAATTGTGATGCCGCTGATGAATCGAGTTTTCAAGGGGGTCGGTGAGCGCCACATGCCAAGCGAAACCTTTTGGAACTCTTCCATCGGTCGACTTTGTGAACTCAGTTTCACTGAAGTCACTTCTCAAACTTTTGATATCCTGATTGAAGAAACAGCGGCTCTTCGAGAAAAAATAGAAAAATCCGGTGGACATGTTTCTTATGTGGCCTACGGTTACCATGGGACTGAAATTTGGACAGGTGAGGGTTTGAATTGGCAAAGTTACTCACCGTACTTACAGGGCTGGGCGAAAATAGCATTGGAAAATGTGTCTCAGAAGTGGCACCAGAAAGGAGTGCTCGCAAGCACTTACAATTGTCCAGAAATTTTGACCAATTCCAGCTCAATTTTTCAAGGCGTTGAAGTTCCTCTCTACACTTTATTAAAAGCATTCCTTAAGAATTTTCCTGATCACGGAAGAACTCATCAATTGGTAGCAGAAACGACAGCCCTCTTGAAAAAACCTCACTACCTCGAGGACATTTTCAATTGGGTGCAAGAGTATTATCAGGACCCTGAAGTTATGATGACGCTTCAATATGAACAGTGGCCTTCCCATAGTAGAAAAAATCAATTAGAAAAACTCATTTCAATTTCAGATCGAATTGTGGATTGTCACCAAGACGATAAAAAATTAATGGTATCCATTTTAAGTGAAATTGTTTTTCGATCCTGCGGATGGGTGATGTTTCATGACTCCTTCAAACCCCGCCACGGAGCCCAGTGGATCGGACATGACTTGATTGCTTCAGCAGAAGTTGGAAGATCTTGAAACAACATCAAGTGATCGTTGTCACCGGTGGCCCCTCGGGCGGAAAAACCACTCTGATCGAGGCCATCAAACGGGAATTAGGCCATGACTTATCCACTGTTCCAGAAGCGGCAAGCATTCTTTATCGAGGCGGTTTTCCTAGGGGAAAAAAACCGAGCTCTCAAAAACGATCACAAAAAGCCATTTATCATGTCCAAAGTCAGCTCGAAGGCTTAGCCCTTGATGAACCGACTCACTCGACCTTGGTCTGCGACCGAGGCTCATTGGATGGACTTGCCTATTGGCCACTGGATTTGTCCGATTTTTTTGCATCACTTCAAACCACTGAAGAATTTGAAATATCTCGTTATGATTGGGTCCTCCATTTGGACACGGCCTCTGCATCAAGCTATGACATCACCAATCCACTTCGAACTGAAACTTTCGAAGAGGCTTGGAAGTTAAATGAAAAAATTAAACAGGCTTGGTCACGACATCCACAGGTCCTCGTCGTTTCTTCGAATGCCGATTTTTTCTCAAAAATGGCTTTATGCTTACATCTGATTCGAGGTATCATCGACGGAAGAGATTATGAATCACTTCTCAAAGATATCACTTAACTTTTTTTTGCTATTTTCGATTCTAGCTGAATCAAAGGTACCGCTTTATTTTCCAGCAGAGAAAAATAACGTTCAAATTTTACCTCAAAAATTTGAATACAGCCTGCGGGATCAGTCTAAATTTTTACTTGGCAATCGAATCATCGACACCGAACAATTCAAATTCGATTTAGTCTTCGAGGGTCAAAAACCTCAATTGCTGATCTCGTGGCCAGCCAACGTGGTTCAAGAAGGACGCATTCTTTTCACAAATCCTTCGGGACTTAGTGTTTGGAGCCAGCCCATTTCCAATTCGAATTCCAAGCTTGTTTTGAAAGATGCGACAACTCTTGTTCGCGCTTTAGCAGGACTTTCTTTTTTTCGTTTTTGCGTCGGCTATTATGACATCGATACGGGCCTTGATGTTTGCTCTCCTGAAATTATGATTCAAGGGAGGGGGAAAAACTTGTCAGTCAGTCCCAGATCACTTGACCGGAAACCTTCTGTACAAATTAATGGTCGAGCCGTCACTCATCATGGAATCGTGTTTTTGAATGATGAAAAGGAAAGTCTCTCTTTTCGAGCCATCTCAAGGACCGGTGCTGAATTTAAAATGGACACTCGTCGAATTTTTCTAAAATTTGTTGATGTTCAAGATATTGATGAAAAAAGTTTTCTACTGACAGTCGAGGGTCCCTTCCCATTGGCTCCCTCAAACGTTAAAAGAATCAGTGAAAACCTGTGGTCAGTCCCTTTGTTTAAAGAGCGAGCGATGATTTATGTCGCAGGAGAAGGACAGGTTCCACTTCGACAAGAATTTATTGTTCAAGGTCCACTTCCAACTCAAAATCATCGGGTTCATCTTAAGTCATCAGCAGGCCAAAGAACCTACATCTCAAATCTTTCATTGCTGGTTGAAAAGGGGTCCGCTGGAAATCTTGTCGCCATTGGTACATCCTCACAGGTGGTACCATTTGGAAATAACTATTTGTGGTCAGCTAAAAACGTAGAAAAAATCTCTTACCTCGGGGTTCAAGACGAAGGCCTTATTTTTCAAGCAGCTTATGCAACTTTAAGGCAAGACTCTGGCAGAATAGAAGTCAGTCTGAACCTCCAATCTGATGAGTTTCAATTTTCTGCATTAGCAGAAGCCCAACTTTGGCTTGAAAGAACATTTATCGACCATCCTTTGACCTTTCAAAAAGTGGGACTGGACTTTTACTTCGAGCAGGACTTAGGCTCTAAAAATCCTATTTCTTCCCTACAGCTTTTTTTTCTCTATCGAAAAAATTCAGGTTTACAGTTGATCGATCCGAGCTGGTATTTTGGAATTGGCTTTCAAAATTGGACTTTTGAATCAAAATCCAATCTGACTTTCGCCCCCAGATTTGGATGGGCAGGAACCAACTTCAAAAAGCTACCTTATTTTCATTGGCAAGAATTCGATGTTCGATATTCGTTGCCTGGGAAGTCCTCTGTTTTTGATCTAAAATCAGCTTGGCTTGCAAGGTGGAAACTTTATCGTGACTTAAATGAAACTCAGAAGCTGAAGTTGACCATTGGCCTTAAATCCACAGATTTGGAAGTTGCAGGCCAGAAAGCACAATCTTTGAGCCCATTGATTGAAGCGGGTTGGATCAAAACTTTTTAATTTCTATCCCGCTTTTTTCTTAAAGAATCCCGCAACAACATCTTTTAAATCCATATTAAAAATGTCTTGTTTGGGTTGATTGACTTGTGAATCAAGCAGGGTGATTTCACGCTTAGCCACAATAAACGAAGGATTGATGGCTAAAGATTTTTCGAAGGATTTTTTAGCACCCGACAGATCACCTTTGGCTTTCAAATAAAGTCCCATGACGTACAGATAAATTGAATCATATCGCTCATCTGGTGGAATCTGCATCAACTCAAGCTCCACTTCTTTCATGGCGACAGCTTTTTTCTCTGCCGTCATTGTCCCTATTTGGATCCAAGCTTTACTAAGTCGCCCACCTGGTACATCATCTATATTTTTAATCACCTTAATCAGATCACTGGCCTTAGAAAATTGATTCAATTGTAAAAGAGCTTTGACCTCGTCAAGTTTCTGCAAAGAAACTAACTTTTGTTGGGATTTTTCATTTTTTCTAATTTCTGTGATCTCTAGACTTGATTGATCCCAATGAATTCGAATCGCCTTTTCAAAACGATCTTTTGCATTTTTCCAAACCTTTAGAACTTCAGGATCCTCTGGAGCTGGCCCTATAAATCCAATAAATTCATCCAGCCATGTCGAGTCTGGCTTATCTTTAAGCAGCTCTTGAAAAAGCTCAAGAACTTCTGAGCTGTCTTTGTCCTGAAGCTGAGCCTGAATTTTTTTAAGGTGCTTTCGCTGTGCCACTAAATCTAATGCCATTTTTTCAGCAGAAAAAATGATAATACCTTTTAACAACATCAAATGAAGAGCTTTGTGAACTGAAACAGAATCATATCCATCCAAGTTCAGAAGCTCTGTCAAAGAAACACCGGCTTCAATTTTTTGTGGAAGTTGCGACAGTCGTTTTACAAAGGATGTTTTCATCACAGGATGATCTGATTTCCAAGCCGCTGTTGTTAGAATTTTTTGACCTGACCACATCAAATAAAGAGACTCAAGCCAGCCGATGGGAAGTTTTGATGCCACCCAATCATGTAAATAAATAAGCAATTGTTCTGAGTCTATGGCGGCAGGTACATTTTCTACTTCTGTCGCGACAAAATTAACTTTGACTTGTCCCTCGACAATGGTTCGAGTCAGACGAACGTTCATTTGCTCACCCAGTATCAAATCAAAAGCATGGGGACTCAGCTTACTAGAATCAATTAATTTTTGCCCGATTTTTCGGGGACTCTTATCTTGAAGTATTTCCTGCAAATCTTCAGGCAAGACATATCCACTTTGAAGAAGCATATGACCTAGAATTGTCGATTGATCGTCCACGTCAACGCCAACAATGTGACCCTGACTAAATGAGACTCCCGAGACCTCGCCCGTTGACTTGAATATATTCAAATGACCTGATGATTTTGTTTCTGAAAGTAAACTGTAGATGAATGGCAAATCATATCCATCCACTTCTTCTAGAGATTCAATTAATTTTCTTTTCTCTCGAGGAGAAACTTTTTCTTTTTCAAAAGTTTCGTAAAGTTTCTTTCGAGGCTGCTCTTTGGTCTCGACCATTTTGGGCTTAATGGATGATAGAAAAAGATCAACCTCTTCTATTTTGAAAGGCTTTTTAAGAAACCCAGAAGCACCTGTCTCCTGCATAGATTCCTGCTGGAAAGACTTGTCATTGTAGATTCCGCTCATCAAAACAATTTTAGTCGAAGGTGAAAAATTAGGTTCAGCTTTGATTTTTTTAACAAGCTCAGTTCCGGTCATATTTGGAAGTAAACAATCGATCAGCATCAAATCAAAATTCTGACGCATCAAGAGTTGAAGAGCTTCATCGGGCTTCAAAACGTGAAAGGGGAAATGGCCCTTACGGGTCAATGCCTCTTTTAGAACATCACCAAGAGTGGCGTCATCCTCTACAATTAATATTTTAAAACCATATTGAGTCACACCATTTGATCGGTTGATTGAAGCTGTTTTTTGAGACTTTGACTTTTAAAAATCAAAAGCCTGGACCTAGAGCTAGGCCTTCGATTTGATAAACTTAAAATACTTATTTTCTATGATATCCATTTCCATGGGCTTGCCACTTTCATCCTTTACCGCAGTCGGATATTGCACCTGACCATCTTTGTATTCAACACCGTATCGAAATAATACATTTTTTTCAGAGCCTGATTCTTCATTGTAGTAAGGCACGTAAAAAGACTCAACGGTTGCTACGCTCGGCAAAAAACCATCCACCATGTTCATTTGATCAACGATCACTTTCGGACATTTTGAATAAACAATTTTTGAATTACCACTGGTGCCAATCCATTTGATCCATTCACGAATCCCGCAAGAATTGATACTTTTTATCTCATCCATATCAATATGAACTTCTTGAGCATCTTGAATTGAAAGCGTTGTGAAGTCAGCATCCTCGTCGATAACTCCACCCAGTTGGACAACGACTTTACTGCCTTGTCGATTCAATTTAGATTGAAACTTGCTCATTTTTCTTCCCTTCGTTCATCACGTTCTCTTTAGTTTTAACTATGAAAAACGTGAGGTCATCTGCTAACGGAGCTCCTTGACGATAGGCCTGAATATTTTCACTGATTGCAGCCATCACCTCTGTTGGGCTAGGCGAGGAATTCACAGCCAAAATTAAATTTTTGATAAACTCTCGCTCGCCCCAGTCTTGATTTTTTTTGTCTCGAATGTCTGGCACACCGTCCGTGTAAAAAAAGATTAAATCTCCTAGACCTAATTGGACAGAGACCTCTTTGTAGATCGAGTCTCGAGCCTGTCCAAGTCTTGGATTGTTCACTTCATTTAGAAATTCAATGTCTTTTTTCTTGTAGGGTTGACCCTCTTCCTTGTGTCGAAATAAGAAAGGCGCCTCATGAGAAGCATTTGAGTATGACATTTGAAATGTTTTAAGATCCAACTTTCCCAAGAAGAAAGTCATCATAATCTTGCCCCGAGAAACATCATAGATACTTCGATTCAGGGCACTTAATGCTTGAGACGGCGTAAAACCGAGGCCCTCAATCAGGCCTGCTGCAGATTTTGCAGCACTTGTAATCAGAGCTGCACCAGCCCCATGTCCTGTGGCATCACCGATCCAGAAGTAAACACTTTGCCCCACTTGGGTGTAGCTCCACCAATCCCCACCCACTTCACTTGCAGGCTCATAGAATCCAACAACTTCCACAGGTCCTAGAATTGCATGGGGTGCAGGAAAAAGTGTCTCTTGAACCATCCTCGCTGTTTGCAATTCATTTTCCATTCGAGCTGTCTCTGCGGTTTGTCCCATCAGCCTCGAGACTTCAGACGCCATCCGATTGAAGTTTGCAGCCAAGGCTCCCACTTCATCTTGAGACTGAACATCCACTTGAACATCAAACTGCCCCTTCGAGACTTGTCCTGTGGCCTCAAACAATTGAGTCAGGGATTGGGTCACAGAGCTTGAAGCAAGTAAACTCAAGATTGTTGTTGTCGCTAATAAGATAACAAAAAATAGGATTGATTTTCGTTTTAGAACATTCATCGCAGCCAAAGCTTTCGATTCTAAAACTGTGCTGACAACATAAAGATCACCCCACCCCACAGAGGCGTAGGAAGCTAGCTTCGCTGCTCCCTTTTGATCACTCAGTTTTTCAACTCCTGAGCCTGCGACCTGTTGATTCAAACGAAGAAAGCTTAAGGGGATTTGGTCTCGTAAATTTTGACCTAAATCCTTTTTAGGTCCTAATAAAATTTTTCCATTCTTTTCAATCAGGTAAAAACTTTGAGCAGAAAGAGTTTCAAATTGCTCGGTGAATTCGGTTAAATCGAAGAGCAAAATGACCAAATAAGGTCTTGAATTTGGGCGGTCCACTTTTTGGACAATAACAAAGCGGCTGTCTAAAAAGGGATTGGTCACCACGGTTTGATTCATAAAAACCTGAACCAAAGAAGGATTCCATTGAGTCCGCCAAGTCAGCCAAAACTTTTCAAAAGTGTAAGCACTTTTTTCTAAGACAGGACCCACTTCATAGTTTTGAGCCTTGTCATTCCAGACCATGACTGCCATGGATTGCAAATGTGAATCAAATTGTAAAAAGGCTCTTGAGATGCGGCTAAAGTCTTCTGTTTGACTCAAGTCCATCAAGATGGGTTGCGTAAGTTTTAAAATATTATCTAATTTGGTCTTCAGTTGACCGGCAATGGAAACCGATATCTGGCTGGTGGTATCAAAAACATAGGCCACTTTATCATCTTTGAAAACTTGCAAGGCGATTGTCAGGTAAATAAGTAATGCGACGGCTGGGATCAGCGTCAGCATGATCAGGATTTTATAGCGGATTGATAGGGATTTAATTTTCACTCTCAAAACATCTCATAGAAGTCTGATTCTAGACACGATGTCCGGACTTCTACTGGACTTAAGACTGTCAACTTTACTCACAGTTTTTCCGAACCTATCTTGTGAACATTGCAATGAAACTAACAAACTTTGAGAAATGGCTTCTCACTTCTTGCTGCCTGATCATCCTTCTCTTTTCGTATTTTTTATACGATGACTCTCTATTTTCAGAGGAGCGCCAAAGTTCAAATGAAAAAGTGGCACAATTGATCGTAAAAAATCAAGATGTCAGATTCAAATCCAGTGAAAATTTCAGTTGGATGAATGCCCGCGAGAAAGAAAATCTATTCGAATTCGATAGCTTGTTCACGGGTGAATCTTCCACCGCTGTTTTGCAACTGAATGATGGAAGTACACTTCGAATCGATGGCCAATCTTTGATTGTTTTATCCATGGAAAACGGAAAGCTTGTTCTGGATTTGAAATCAGGATCTCTTTCTGGTGACTTAAGCTCAAAGTCTGAACTTTTGATTCGCACGAAAGATGGTTTAGAAAAAATTGGGGGCCGTAGTTCACGGCAAATTCGACTCGAAAGAAACTTCTCAGGATCTACTCTGCAAAAAATCGATCGAAATCCAGCAGCCCTTTCACAAATTCTTTGGACAAGTCCACCAGATTTTAAAATCAACAAGCAAGACCCCCGAACCTTTCAGAATTTAGCTTGGCAGAAATCTCAGAAAATCGAAGAAACTATTGTTGAAATTTCTGCAAACCCAGATTTCAACTTACTGGATTCCTCGATTAAAACTAAAAATCGTGAAGCTGGGATTCCAATAGCCTTACTTCCTGGTAAATACTTTACCCGCCTCAAGGGGTACAATCGAAGTCGTACGCAAGTGGCTTCATCAACAGTTCATACTTTCGAAATCATCGACAAAAAAAGAAGTCTTTTACTTCCTCCTACTCTCAAAACGATGAACATTCAACACTCTGATAACTTTTCGTTCCCTCCTCTGGTTCAGTGGGAATCCGTTCAAGAAGCCTCCCAATATCGCTTCGAACTTTCAAAGACACCTCGCTTTGACCAAGTGATCAATTATGAAACTTCAGCCAGCCAATTGGCTTGGACAGGAGCTCGAGCAGGCACTTACTTCTTCCGCGTCTATTCGATGAAAGGTAACGACATCAGTTTACCGAGCGACATTGGGACTCTTGAGGTCTCATCACAAGCTCCACAATTAAACCCCATTGCACCTGTTGTTATCAGAACTGAAAAAGTTGTCGTAACTCCTCAAAAGTTTGATTTGAACTGGAATCATCTATCGAAGGGACAATCCAAATACCGCGTCGAAATATCTGATGACGAAACTTTTAGAAATCCTCAAGTTTCTTTGACTCAAAGGGGTCCTGCCTCTGTTCAAGTGCAAAAACCCGGTCAGTATTATGTTCGTGTTTTTGCGACCGATGAAGTGGGTCAACCCGTCAGCCCATCATCAAACATAGAAAGATTTAGCTATCAAATTAAAAATTTACTGCCAGCTCCTCTGCTGATTCGACCCTTCAATGATACGACGGTCTTCTTGCAGCAAGATGACAATCCTTACCTTTGGCTCACATGGAAGCCCGTTGATAGTGCTGAGCAATTCTTAGTTGAAATTGCAGCGGATTCTAGCTTTAGCCAAGTCATTGCTTCCGACACGATCAAAAGTAGCAATGAGAAGTTTCTGCGATATTTAATGACAAAAAAATTAGCTTACGGAAAATACTACTGGCGAGTCAAATCTGTATCCAAGACAGAAAATACTGAATCTCAATGGTCTGAAGTCAACTTGTTTTACTTGCTGCACAAGAAAAAGGAAATTTTCTTCGAATGATTTTAGAGAATCATCTGTTCGATTCACTACTTGAGCCCGTGTTTATTGTGAATGAAAATTTACAGATTCTGTATTGCAATGAAACGGCCGCCATCATTTCTCAATTGAGCCAAAGAAAATTAATGCGCTCTCAAATGAAAATTACAGATGTTTTTAAGTTGAATGAACCCATCGAAGGTTTTGAAAAATTAAGTCAAGTGACTGATCCTACTCCTTATAAAGAAGTGCAGTTTCAAACCATTGAAGGCAGTGAAGGAAAAGCACAAATTACAGTGCAAAGACTGGGTCAGGATCCCCAGTGGATTGTGTTTATTCGTGACGTGACGCTGGAAGAAAGACTTCAAAAAAAATATCGCGCTGAACTTGATGCCAAAGAAGATGTGATTGAAAAACTAAAAAAAGCACAAGTGGAGCTAGAAAATTACTCTAAAAATTTAGAAAAAATGGTAGAAGTTCGAACATCTGAGATCAGAGAGTTGAATCAAAAGTTAAAAGCACTTCTTGACAGTCTCAATCAAGGCTTCTTGATATTCGACAGCACAGGCACTTGTTGGGAAGTCACATCGAAGGCCTGCCAAAAAGTTTTAGAAACTGATCCTGCAGGACAAAAAATTTGGGATGTTCTGAAGTTACCTGAAAGTAAACACGAGGGCTTCAGAAAGTGGATGATCACACTTTTTGGTGAACTTCTGCCCTTTGAAGACATAGCGGCTTTGGGTCCGAAGGATTTTCTTCACAGCCAAGGTCATAAAATTAATCTTGAGTATTACCCCCTACGTAATCCAAAAAATGAAATCTCAGGGGTTGTGCTTGTTTCCACGGACATCACCGAACTGGTTCAAGCACAGATGGTTGCAGAAAAAGAAAAGGCCAATTCTCAGTTCATTTTAAAAGTGATCAAGCAGAAAAAATCATTCCTTGGATTTTATGAAGAAATTCATCGACAAAGTTTAGACTTGATTCAAGCCGTTCAATCAGCTCCTGCCTTTTGGAATCAAGAGTTGATTTTCAGACTTTTGCACACCATCAAGGGTGGAGCCTCAACTTATTCAATAAAATCCATCGCAGATACCGCTCACCGTTTAGAAAATCAAATTTTACGATTACAAAATGAGCCCGACGAATTTAGTCGTGATATTTGGAATGCGGAACTGAGTCAGCTTAACATCGAATTTCAGAATCTAAAATCTGATGTGGAGTTTCTTTTAGGTTCTCAGCACCATCAAAAATCCATGGATCAGATCGAACTCCCCAGGGAAACACTCAGCCAAGTCCTCATTCTTCTCGAAAGCTGGTCAAAAACTCGAGAGCTTTCTTTAGAATTACAGGCCCAGTTCTTGACAGAATCTGTCCAAGAAACCTTTTCTTCCTATGAATTTGTGTTGCAATCCACGGCGGATCAACTCGGAAAAAAAGTGGAAGATTTAAAGTTTGTTAATCCTTCCGTTAGATGGGCACCTAAGCCCTACTCAGCTTTTTTATCCACTCTTGTGCATGTTTTTAGAAATGCAGTTGATCACGGATTGGAATCTCCTGCAGAAAGATTGGCACTTGGAAAACCAGAAATGGGCTGTCTTCAATTGGATCTGAAAAAGTTGGCTACAGGATTTGAATTGACCATTCAAGATGATGGAAAAGGAATTAACCCCTTTGTCATTAAACAAAAAATGATCGAAAAGGGACTTCCCGTTGAAGGCCTCTCTGAGAGCCAAATTCTAAGTTCAATTTTTCATCCTCAGTTTAGTACGCGCAACGAAGTGACTGAAATTTCAGGTCGTGGGGTTGGACTTGATGCCGTGAAAAATGAAATTGAAAAAATAGGCGGCACTGTTCGGGTGAGTTCTATTCTAGGTGAAGGCACAACTTTCCACTTCTGCTTCCCGGAAATTAAATCTTCAGTGAAAAGTCAAGCACCGCTGAAAGCCGCTTAGCCACATTTTATTTTTTGTGCTTATCCCAAACAGTTTTTAATTTATCTTCGAAAATTTTGGCAGAAAAAGGCTTCACAATATACTGCGAGACCCCTGATAAAACGGCCTCTGTCACCTGCTCACGCTCGGCCTCTGAGGTCAAAAGCACAAAGGGGAGCTCTTTGAATTCGGCCGAAGCTCGAACTTTTTTTAACAATTCCAAACCTTTTAGCTTCGGCATATTCCAATCAGAGATCACCAGTTGAATGGGCTCACCATCTGCCAAACGCTTATCTAAAACTTGAAGACCCTCTTGGCCGTCTTGGGCTTCAACTATAATTTGAAAACCCATGGACCTCAGCTGACTTTTAACAAGATCACGAATGGAGGGCATATCGTCGATAACTAAAATTCGAGTGTCTTTTGGAAACATGATTTCACTTTACGGCAGGTTTTGCCCAAATCCAATCAGCCCTTGGTCCATAATCTGGGTGCGGCATAATTGATTCTTGGATCTGATCCTCTGACAAGCCTTCAGTCCTGACTTGAGAAACTGTCGTCACTTGCTGAACGCCTCGAGCCTTCAAACGATCTCCAAGCCCCCCACCGTATTGAGTGTGGAATTCTCCAACGATGACAACGAGCTTAATATCAGGATTTTCAGAGATAATCTTTTGAATATTCCAAGCCATCGTATCATCCCAAATCGATTGAGCGGCAAAGTATCGATTCAATATTTCTGGATCAGAAAAGTGTCCACCTCCGCCAATGGCTTTCTCGAACCTTTGTTTGTAGCTTTCCCGGCCCATTGCAAAATTGGGTGGCATCAGTCTGCTCAGTTCCTCACCCAAAGAACCCAAACCAAATTTTGCAACATGTGAGGTCAGCCATCGGGGGGCGTTCAGAGCCCAAGTTTTGTCTCCGAACACAGCCTGATCGCGGTAATAATCAAAAGAGGGGGATCCCCAATTGATCCGACTTAAAAAATCAGATTCCGAGAGAGTTTGATCCCGATACTGATCCACCAAAGCTTGATCAGGATAATAAAAGAATTCTAAGCCCACATGAATTTGAAATCCACGATTTTTCAAATCATTCAGAATTTCCATGTGCTGATCTTTGTGTGTCTGAAATCCGTGATTTTCACCTAAAAGGATCACTTGATAGCTCGCAAGCGATTGAAACATCTCAGCTTTTTCAACTTTTCGAAGCCCTTTTTCCCAGATTTGAGCGTGGGCACAGGCTCCTAGCAAAAAACTCAGACTCAAAATACCTGTTAAATGATTCAACTTTGTCATTGAAGACCCCCCGGTCATTTGCTAGAAATCACATTCTTGTTAGGCACACCATAGTTCGGAAAGGAACCTCTCCATGGCAAAAAAATCAGGCCGTATCATCGTCACTCTCGAGTGTACTGAGGCAAAAGCTGCCGGTAAACCAGTATCACGTTACACAACGACTAAAAACAAAACAAAAACTCCCGGTCGTCTCGAGAAGAAAAAGTACAATCCAAATCTTCAGAAGCACACAGTCCACAGAGAAACGAAGTAATGATCTATGATCTTGACTGACCAGCAGATTCTAGAATCCATGGACAAGGGGCTCATCAAAGTTGAACCCTTTCGCAAAGAAAGTTTAGGAACGAATTCCTACGACGTTCACCTTGGATCCACGTTGGCAGTTTACAAAGACAGCGTTCTGGATGCAAAAAAGCATAACCTCATTGAAACTTTTCAAATTCCTGATGAGGGGTATGTTTTAACACCGGATAATTTCTATCTAGGTGTGACTCTCGAGTACACAGAAACTCTGGCCCACGTCCCCTTCCTCGAAGGGAAATCCAGTGTCGGTAGACTGGGCATTGATATCCACGCGACAGCTGGAAAAGGTGATGTCGGCTTTTGCAATTATTGGACACTAGAGATTTCCGTCAAAAAGCCTGTTCGCGTTTACAGTGGCATGCCCATCGGGCAAATTATTTATTTCCAGACCTCAGGCGAAGTTCTCACTCCTTATAATAAAAAAGCATCTGCAAAATACAACACGATTGCACCGATTCCCATGGAATCAATGATGTGGAAAAATCTTTTCTAAATTTAATTTTATGAAACTGAGTTTCTAATTTGATCTATTTGGCCTTACACTGACCGCCAGGTTCAGTGTCTGACTGCTCTTTCGTTTGATCTGCGATGTACCCTAAAATTTGAGACATTTCAGTCCGTGTGACCCAAAGATCCCATGAGTCAGAACTTCCTCTCCATGTCAGCCAACGATAAATGTTCGTGACACTCGAGGCACTGGGTTGCTCTTTGTATTTCAAAATATACGTAAACACCGCAAGCAATTCAGATTCTTTAATTGTACCTGAATCGATCTGCTCTTGAGCTAGATCCTTCAACAGAGGCTTAAAGATGGGGAAGGCACGCTTTGCCTCTGGTACTTGCAAGGCTCCATTCTTAGTGGCATCAAAGCGCCCATACACGAATTCCAAGTAGTGAATGATAAAGGGGTAGTAAATCATATCTGCAAAATAAACAGACTCTCGACTTGCCCCCTCGTATCCATCATTTGGAATCCAACCCGTTGCTTTCAAAGCCGCACGGAACACTATATTCCAATCAGCAAACCCAGGACGTTGTGAAATTTCAGTAAAGTCATTGAGATTTGCTATTGGATCCTTGGCTGCCAACTTTTCGACGTATTTTTTGAACTCTGGCAGCTGTCCCATGTATTTTCTGACTGCCACATAATGGTGCTCACTTAAACATCTAAAACTGGTGAATTCTTTTTTGTCTTTGCCCACCGAAATAGGACACACAGATCTTAAGGATTGTTCGAGCTTGTCACTGACTTTGAGGCCCGAGAAAACAACGCCCAACAGTTCACCCAGCTCTAAAACATCCAGAAATTTATCTCCGTTAGCTCGGGGCATGAAAATATTGGCTTCTAAAAATCGTGAAGTGACAAAACTGGGACTGGGATTAAAAATCTCCAAATCACGAAACACACTGACCAAAAGTTGAAAACCACTTTCCGCATCACACTCAGAAACCTGGGCAAGCCCAGGATCAGTGGAAAAAGATCTAACAAGAAGTCTGGATAAGAAACGATTCACGTTAGCAGAAAACACGGCACTGAGTCCGTATTTCCAAGCCACCTTGTTTGAAATTTGTAATTGTTTTTCTGGATCCAAAGTTTGAGTCACCGCAGAGTTCAATAAAGAATAAACTTCCTGCAAACCTTGTTTCAATTGAGGTTTGTCATTCAAAGAAGCCATCTTCTGGTTAAGTTTCTGGAGCAACTCCGCAGGTTCAAAAAACACATCATTACGATCATTAAAAATCTCGTTAATTGAAACCTGTGTAAGGAGCCAATTCTTAACTTCATTTTTCAAAATCGTGAGCTGGTCGGCCGACAGGTTTTGATTCTTTTCTCCTTTGAGCCTTCTTTCGGGATCGAAAAGAAGATATTGAAGAGCCGCATGGGACAGATCTTGAATCGACTTTTCAGTTAGACCTTTTGTAATAAAACCGGCATCCCTGATTCCGCTCACTAAATGTTGAACTTCAGCTTGAGTGAATCGGTTGCCCTTTTTGGACTGAAGCAAGTCCTGGGCAACAATGATGGAAGAATCAAATAGCGTGCCCAAATCTAAAAGTGATTGGGTCTGTTGAATGGATTTATCAACAATAAAATAATCGTAGTATTGATACAAAGAGTACAACCGAGCCACGATGGGTACAAACACGACCCAATTTTTTTCTTCAATGACGGTATCGGACCTTTCAAACATGATTTTGTTGAACTCGATAAAAAGAGGCTCGTAAGATTTTAACTTATCACTGATTGTTTCCTTAGAGCTCGAAAAAACTCTTTGCCTGAAAGCGCTGATATAACTTGTTTGGGGGGGATAGAGCTTTTCATACTCCTTGACCAGACTGACCATGTCCTGGAAACTGTAGGACCCCTGAAAGAAACGACTGATATCCTGGCCCACGATATAGAGCCGACTTCTGGCCTCTTCAAAAAGTTTTCGAGAGCGCTCGGCCGTGTCCTCTTCGGAGTCCCACTCGAAGGCATAAATATTATAGTACGATAGAAAATTTTCTACGATTCGCCGCAGTTCGGGGATCTTGAGTCGTGCGTTTTCAAAGTCAGTGGCTGTCCATGCGTCAGAGCTTCCACCAATTAAAAGCCGCTTAATTTTCATAATTTCAGACAGAAGCTCTGGAGATACTTTGAGCTCTATCCAGGCCTGCTCAAACGCCTTCAAAATTTCAAATAGCTCAGCTTGAGAAACTGTTCCACCTTCTTTTTCTGTCAAAAGGTCTTGAAAAATAGAGAAGATGTCTTCCAGAGTTCTGGCAATATACACAAGACGAATTCCTGCGCCTGAATCCGCTGTGGATTTGATAAAATAATGGTATCTGAGATACTGATAAAATCCTCGAATCCCTAAAGTCAAAACTGGAGGCCATTCCAGATTTGAAATCATTTCCTCATTGCCACCAGCAAGCACTTTTTTTAATTTTTTTGCCGCAGGTAAAAGCTTCTGAAGATCCTCGATCCAAGCCCAATCATCCTTAAAAAAGACCTCAAACTCTTCGAAAAGCTTCAGGGCATCCGAAATCTTGTAAATCGAGGTATTGGATTTCATAATCACAGATAGTTTTTTTGCAAATACTTGAGCAGCTAAATTAGACTTTTCAAATGCAGCCAAATCATTGTCTCGGCTGCTATTCAGATCTGGCCTCCACTTGAGCATGATAATTTTCATGTAGGGATTTATGGCCACAGTCATCTCACTGATTTCACGCAAAAAAGTTTGAGATTTCTTCAATTCATCGCGAGTGATAGAGTCCACACTGCCACCGATAAAAACCTGCTTGAGTTTCATCAGCTCGAGTTGCAGCTCTTTGTGAATTGTTGAGGACGAAGAGTCATTTTCAAAGAAATTTTTCTCGAGGAAGGTGACCATCTCCTGAGAGGTGTATCGATCCCGATCCTGACCTACGACATATTTATCAAATTGAACAAAGGCTGCTTCAATACATCGCCAGGCGGTCACTAAATTCTGGTCGGTGACTGTCGCATCGAAAAACGACTTTAAATCAGTCGCAGCTTTCGATAAACATTTTGTTGCTCCTAATTCTATATTTGTGGGATCCGGAGGCTGTTCTCCAATTTTTGGAGTGCAACTGGCCAGCAACAAGGCCGCCACTCCAAAAAAAGATTTTACCGCTCCTGAATATTTAAAAAACATAGGAAGCTCCTGCATAGATGCGATCATTGGCTCGGTAAACATTGATAAATTCTTCTGAATTGGATTCATTGTCATCCACGCTGAGGCTATCAAAACCAAACAAGTAAGACCAAGTTCTGTTCCATTGGTATTGAAGCTCAAGACCCAGAATCGAGCCCTTCTGGTCAAAATCACGGATGAACTCAAGTTGAGTCATCAGGGGTCTTGAGTAAATCGACATGAGATCCCCAAGCATTGAAAAGCGAGCTGCATTCGAAAATCGATATCTCGATTTGAATAAAGTGACCTCAGAATCCTGACCCTGGTTTTCAATATCTTGGATTTGGCCACCCACAGTTTTCAAATACGCAGTTTGAAAAACCAAGGTGCGATTGAGGAAATTTTTTGTGCTGAGCTCAGCTTGAACCGAGTAGATTTTAACAGGTTCAAATTTTTGAACCGCGTAATCAGCTGGAGGACGAATGGTTTCTGGTTGATCCTCAAAATAAGATGCGGATGTTTTAAAAGACTCTAGGTTGTATCCCAGGTCAGCTGAAAAAACACGGTGATGAGTCACACGCGGACCCACGATGAATTCTGCTTCGCTGTCAGCAGAAACGCAGCGCAAACATCTTTGAAAGGCGATATCATTGACTGGTTTTCTACCACCGGAAACTGCCAACCAGGGACCCTCTTCAGCCTTGCCTAAACGAAATTGCAATCCATAGCTCTCTTGACGAACAAGGTCCAAAATATCGCCGTACTCGAGTTTGTAGGAGAGGCTGATTTTACCAGACTGGCTTGATGGGGGCCGGTACCAACGATTATCGGCTTTCAGCTGACCGTCTTCCTCACGAATTTCTGGACCCACTGTGGGAATAAACAGGGAAGAACCAAAAGCAAGAAATTGAAAATTGTCCGTCTTGTAATCAAAAAATAATCCCGTCAAACCGTTGTCTTCGGGCCTGAGAGCATCGATATTGTAGCGAGGTTGCCATAGACCAAAAGCCCAAATCCGATCGATTTCAGACCAATTAAACTTCTTTCGCCCCACAGACACTTGAGCTTTTTCATCAAGCAAAGTGGAGGCGTAAATTTCCTGCAAAGAGTAGTAGGACTGCTTGAGTGAAAAAAATGTCCCAGCTGATAAATCCAAGGCCCAATCGAACCGACCGGTATCTCGAGCAAAAGAAGTGGCCGTGATTCGACCCGATAAAAACTGAC
>Ga0114979_10000557_pt1 | contig 24470 bp, 23 predicted proteins | sample S_140625_EF_Meta_FD_87315 | JGI IMG/M metagenome (GOLD analysis project Ga0114979, IMG submission 87315) | Freshwater microbial communities from Lake Simoncouche, Canada to study carbon cycling - S_140625_EF_MetaG | ecosystem: Environmental > Aquatic > Freshwater > Lake | place: Lake...
GGAGCAGCTTTGAAGATGCCTGCGTTGCTGACCAAAACATCGACACGGCCATATGTCGAAATGACTTGACTCATTAAAGAGTCAACTTCAACTTTACTGCCGATATCACAGGCAATGAACAATACCTCGAAACCTTCTTGTTGCAATTGAGACTGAAGGGACTCCCCTTTTTCCTTGTGAACATCCACAATGATGACCTTGGAGCCTTCCTTCGCAAAGAGACGAGCGCAGGCTTCACCAATACCCTGAGCGCCACCGGTAATCAAACAAATTTTTCCCCCTAGTCCAAATGAGATTTGGTTCATTCTTTTACCTTTTATTGAAAGTCATGCCTAAATTGCCAGCTTGACGACGCTCATAAGCCAAGAACTCTTCGGTCATTTGGCTGCCTCGAACGCCGCCTCTGACCGATCCTGCTGCGATGTCGCCAAAATATTCTTTCCACAAGGCTGGCAAACGTTGACCTTGTGGAATGCTAAGCCAAAGGCGCAACAGATGACGTTTGCGCTCAGGCTCTTCGTGATCTTCAAAGTTGGTGCGGGAATGAATCACCACATAGTTGTTGAGCAACTGTAAATCGCCACGATCGAGTTGCATCGAATAGCAAAAGTGATCTGCAGGCAGCAGTTCATCTAACAGATCCAGAACCTCAATTTGTTCTTTTGTTAGCCTTGGCACTTCTGGAAAATCTACTTGTGCTGCAGTGACATTTTTGCGATTAGCTCGCAAAGAGAAGAATTCAGGATCATCTCCCAAAATAGGGCACTTGTAAAAAGGCGGTTGAGAAGCGTCGTTGGTGCCTTGGTAGCTGTAATAAAAAGGCTGCTTCATGACTGGAATGAGATCGGGTCGGCGGCGTTTGATTTCATCGACGACTGCTATTGAACTAGTGACTTTGCTAGTACCGCCCGATTTTGCGGTTTGTAAACACATCAAAGCGACGACATCGCAGGAGTCGACATGAAAATCTAAGCCAGCATTGGTGTTGTAACCTCGCCCATTTTTAACTTTGTAGCTTCCGCCTTCGTCGCGAACGTCGTTCATCACCTGACTGGCTCGGTTTTGAGTTCTGGCGACGCCTACGTTCAAGCCAACGCCCCAATTGACCAAGCGAGAATCCTCTACCGACCAACGGTCAACAGGAAAGCCTTTTAGCAAGCACATGCCGTAGCCAGTTTGAGTCACAGCAAAAGCTTGATCAATGGCTTGCTTGGCATGGCGTTTTAAAGGGAAATCGTGCGCTGTCATTTCAAGCCACGTTTTTTGAGTTGCCTTGGCATGGTGAAGAGCCTCATCAATTTCGCTGACCGCGTCACGACTGAGATGGTGAATCCAAGAAAAATCTCGACTTAGTTCGTTCGGGAACCATGCGCGCGGTTTTTCAAGCTTGGTTTGAATAAATTGACTCATAACGCTTTGATTTGCTCTTACAACATTCCATCTTAATGAAAAAATACGTTCCTATTTCTCACATAGGGACAACACCGATGCTTTGACCTTGCTAGACAGTACCATCTGTCCCTACACTTTAGGCTTAATTTGCATGGTTACCAACAGGCGTCACATGAATCGATTTTTGCTTGTCCTTTTATCTCTGCTTTCTTTCTCAAGCTACGCGCAAGATGCAGCCTACCCTGTCAAACCTATTCGCTTGCTGGTTGGCTATGCACCCGGAGGGGCCACAGACATTGTGGCTCGAAGCATTGCTATCAAGTTACAAGAAACGCTGGGCCAACCCGTGGTGGTAGAGAACCGCGCGGGTGCCAGCAGCAACATCGCCTCAGAATTTGTCGCGCGAAGCGCGCCTGATGGTTACACGCTTCTTTTGGGCACCATTGCCAACGCTACCAACATGACTGCTTTCAAAGGTCTGGGCTATGACACCATGCGCGACTTTGTGCACATCACTCAGTTCATGACTGCGCCCTCGGTGCTGACGCTTCACCCTTCTGTCCCCGCTAAAAACCTGAGAGAGTTCATTTCTTTTGCAAAGCAGAATCCTGGCAAGTTTGCTTTTTCTTCAAGTGGCAATGGCGGATCGCCCCATCTTGCGGGTGAGCTTTTAAAAATGCGCGCCAACATTGATTTAATTCATGTGCCCTACAAAGGTGCTGCACCTGCCATTGCCGATCTCTTGGGTGGTCAGGTTCAAATGAGTTTTCAAACAGCCTTGTCAGCCATTCCACATTTAAAAAGCGGCAAACTCAATGTCATCGCTGTGGCCAGTAAAAAACGAATGGGCACCCTGCCCAATGTGCCCACCATGGCAGAAGCCGGCTTACCAGACTTTGAAGTTTCAAGTTGGAACGGCCTGTTTGCGCCGGCCAAAACACCGCCACACATTGTGGCAGCACTCTACAGCGCCTCCATCAAAGCCCTGCAAAGCCAAGACATCAAAGACAAAATGGAAGCTCAGGGGGCAGAACCCGTTGGCAACAGTCCCGAAGAATTCAAAGCATTTGTCAAAGCCGAAATTGACAAATGGGAACAAGTGATTGTGAAGTCTGGCGCCAAAATGGACTAGGCTTTCGGCCAGTTGGCGTCTTTACATTGATGTCGATCAGCCAATTAAATTTGGTCAATGGCTGAATTGTTTTTTGGTGCTTCGCCTTCATGGTCTGAAAGGGCAAAATTGAATGCCTGAAGTCAAATGTTTGACTTAGGCATTCTGCGAACTTAAACAGCTTAACCAATTGTTAAAACGGACTGTCTCCAAGCGCAAGTCCCTCGCGCCGTGGATCAGCACCACCCCATAAAACTGGCAAGCCTGCGTTCCAAGCAGCGGGGGCTCGAACGATGGTTGAGACACCACTAGACTGCGCAGAATATGACACGGTGTGGCCCAAAGAACGGAGCCCTACCAATAAAGGATCGTTCAAGCCGTTGTTAGTGACGTCGATGGATGGATGTTCACCACCCACGCCAGTGGTGGCACTGTTTGCAGCGCCAAAATTAACCATGGAAGTTGCTTGCTGAGCATCTAGCTTCCAATCCAAAGCACTGACCAGTGTTTTAACCACAAACTGGATGATTGTTGCGCCACCAGGTGATCCAGTTGCCATGACAAAGTCGCCACGGCTTCCATCTGCAGCCTTACTGAAAACCAAAGTGGGGGCCATTGAGCTGCGTGGTCTTTTCAGAGGGCCAATTCGATTTGCAATCAAGCCTGAAGAATCAGAAGGATCAAAAGAAAAATCAGTGAGCTGATTGTTGAGAATAAACCCACGGGTGAAGTGAAAAGATCCCATGCCGGACTCAACCGTGGTGGTCATGACAAGTGCATTGCCATACTTGTCCACGATAGACATGTGAGTGGTTCCTTTTCCTTCTGCTGCACTGCTACCCAAAGCCTGAGCAGCAGGAAAGACGCCAGCTTGGGCAGTACCCATGCTCTTTGTTGGAGAAATTAAGGCTGCTCTGGTTTTCAAATAGTCTTTTGCAACCATAGAGCTCACACCGTTGCCTGGCAAGGGCACAAAGTCAGTGTCTGCAACATATTTGTTGCGGTCTGCATAGGCCAGTCTTTGTGATTCACTGATGACATGAACGGCAGCAACAGATGGCTTGCCACCTTCAGAGTTGACCAAAGTCGGCATGTATTGGCTGGCGGATAAATCAAAATTTTCCAAGATGCCTAAAGATTGAGCAACTGCAATACCGCCCGAAGAAGGTGGGCCCATGCCGCACACCCAATAATTGCGATAGGTGGTGCAGACAGGCTCTCGTTTGATAGCTTTGTAATTGGCCAAGTCGCTCAACTCGGTTAAGCCTGGCGTAATTGGAACTGGGTTTGCGCCACCCGAACTTGTGACTTTAATTTTGTCGACAATAGATTGTGCGATGGGCCCTGTGTAAAAAGCATTGGCGCCGCCTTTCGCAATTGAACTCAAGGTTTGAGCATAATCAGGGTTCTTGATAATGGTACCAAGTGTTTTAGGCGAAGAGTCTGCATTGAGAAAATAAGCAGCGGCATCGGGATCGCGCAGCAAATCATTTTTAGCACCGGCAATGGCATCTGCCATGCGGCCACTGATGCCAAAACCATTTGTTGCCAGTTGAATAGCAGGATCAAAAAGCGTATCCCAAGGCTTTTGCCCATGGTCTTGATGCAAAAGCTCCAACATTTTCACTGCGCCTGGGGTACCGATAGAACGTCCACTGGCTCGTGTGCTTGCAAAGGATGCTCCTAGAGCAGGCAATGGATTGGTTTGGTTGGTATCACTGATATAGCGCAAGTAGTTTTCCGTGGCGGCAGCAGGCGCTGTTTCGCGGCCATCGTAGGAAAGGACTTGTTTGGTATTGGCTTTGTAGTAAAGCGCGAACGCACCACCGCCTAAACCTGAGGACTGGGGCTCAACCAAACCTAAAACCATTTGAATGGCAACAGCAGCATCTGCAGCAGTGCCGCCAGCACTTAGAACTTCACAGCCGGCTTGGGTTGCGCGGGGGTTGGCAGTGACCGCCATGTAAGTGGCACTGGTCACCACCTTATTGCCCAGTTTGTAGCCTGACGACTTCTCAGGAATTGCGGGGTCTCCGGGCAATCCAGAACCCACTGAAACACCACCAGCGCTTGTGGCTTGCAAACACGCTTTTAATTCGGCACCACTGCCACCGCAAGCAGATAGGACCAGGGCTGTTACGCTTACCAAAGCTAAAGAATGCAAGCGTTGAAACTTGCCCAAAATTGGAGTTTTCATGGTCGACCCTTGAGTAATGTCTGTCAAACAATATACGCCTCATTGTCATAAAGGCGCAACCTAGGGTAAACATTGATTCAACTTACTTTATTCTGTATTTGGCTGCTGTATGTGTTTCTGGCAGCTTGTCATCGCCAAATAACTTTTTACGAAAGGTACCCGTTTCGTATTCGGTTTTGTAGGCACCTCGCTCTTGCAAACAAGGCACCACATGTTGAATAAAGTCATCAAAGCATTCAGGCACAACCGTGCGTGACAAATTAAAACCGTCCACGCCTGCTTGGTCACGCCAGTCGATCATCTGCTGAGCGATGCTGTGTGCAGAGCCTACCCAAGGCGCTTGCCTGCTGCCAAGAATCAATTGCGACAACAGCTTCCGCCTTGTCCATTGAGGACCTGCTGATCGCGTCATAGCCTCCACATTAGAAACAATGGCTTGGCTTTTGCCAGTCTCAATGGGCTCGTCGATATCGTATCTAGAAAAGTCAATGCCCATTGACGCAGCTGCATGCACCAAAGCGCCCTCTGAGCTGGCATAGCGTTTATATTCCTCAAACTTCTCTTGCGCTTGGCTGTCTGTGGGGGCAGTGATGATGGTGGCACCCATCCATATTTGAATGTCGGATGCAGCCCGGCCCTGAACAACTGCTTGCCCTCGAATGTTGTCTACGATGGTTTTCACGCTGGGCATGCTTTGTCCATTCAAGAAAACGCATTCGGCATGCGTTGCTGCAAACCTTGAGCCCCTCGCAGAAGATCCAGCTTGGTACAACAAAGGCGTACGTTGGGGCGATGGCTCGCTTAAGTGCATGGCTTGTACTTGATATTGAGGTCCTTTGTGATGGATCAAATGCACCTTTGAGGCATCGGCATACACACCACTTTGTCGATTGGCTAAAACTGCCCCCTCCTCCCAGCTCCCTTCCCAGAGTTGGTAAACCAAGGCCATGTACTCATCTGCCAAATCATAACGATCGTCGTGCGCAATCTGACCGGAAAGACCTGCAGCCCTGGCAGCACTGTCTAAATAACCTGTCACGATATTCCAACCGATACGACCCTTGGTTAAATGGTCAAGGGTCGACATGCGTCTAGAAAATAAATACGGAGACTCGTAAGTGAGATTGGCAGTGACGCCAAAACCCAGGTGTTCAGTCACACTGGCCATAGCTGGAATCAGCATCATGGGGTCATTCACGGGCACTTGTACCGCGCCCTGTACAGCAGCATTTGGGCTTCCACCCAGCACGTCATAGACCCCCACCACATCGGCAAAAAAGATGCCGTCAAACAAACCTGCTTCGAGTCGACGGGCGTAATCTGTCCAATATTTCAAATCAAGGTAGCGCGTCGATTGATCGCGTGGGTGTGTCCACAGGCCTTGCTGGATATGGCCGACACAATTCATATCGAAAGCATTGATTTTGATTTTTTGAGACATATGTGATGGCGTTCATGCAGAAGAATGATCTGTTAAATTCATCATCACCCGTGCTTGGGTCACAATGATTACCAACACAGTCTACTCATAAAACATGCCTACCGCGCCGAAAAGAATTCTTCCCATCCTTGTTTTGGCGCAATTTGCGGGTACTTCATTGTGGTTCGCGGTCAATGCCGTCATGCCCGATTTGCAGCAGCAAATGGGGTGGCAGCCTTCCGCAGTGGGACGCCTCACATCAGCATTGCAACTGGGGTTTATCGTTGGAACCTTCGTCTTTGCTTTGCTGGCCATTGCTGATCGTTTTTCGGCAAGACGTGTTTTTTTGTTGTGTGCTTTAGCTGGCGCATTTTGCACTTTGGGGGCCTTACATAGCGTGACTTCATTTTCTGAACTCTTGTTATGGCGAGCTGCAACTGGCTTTTTCTTGGCCGGCATTTATCCAGTCGGCATGAAAATAGCATCTCAATGGTTTCCAGAAGGCTTAGGCGTTGCACTTGGCTGGTTGGTGGGTGCACTGGTCTTGGGGTCTGCAAGTGCGCATGGCATTCGGGCTTTGTTTGATCAACTGCCTTGGTCAATGGTGATGATCAGCGTCTCAGTATTGGCAGCAGGAGGCGGCTTGGTTCTTTTTATAACGATTCCAGAGGCGCCCAATTACTCAGCGGGCATCAAAAAACTTGAATGGCAAGCATTGTCTTGTCTCTGGACAGACTGGCGTGTGAGAGCTTCGGTTCTGGGCTATTTTGGACACATGTGGGAGCTTTATACGCTCTGGGTGTTGGTGCCCCTTATCTTGGCAACCCAACTTGCGGGACAATCGCTTTCGTTTGCTGCTTTTTGTGTGCTCGGCATAGGTGCCTTAGGCTGCATTGGCGGCGGATGGCTTGCCAAATTTTGGGGCAGCGCTAGAGTTGCCACACTTCAACTCTGTCTGAGTGGCCTTTGTTGTCTTCTGGCCCCTTGGTTGATGGCAGCACCACTTCCCGTGTTCTTAACTTGGCTTGCACTGTGGGGCCTGACCGCTGCAGGTGATTCGCCACAGTTTTCAGCCCTCACGGCCAGCAATGCGCCGAAGCATGCGGTTGGCAGTGTGCTTACGCTGACCAATTGCATTGGTTTTGCAATTTCCATTGTCAGCATCGAATTGTTTACAAGTTTGGCAAAAGAAATCTCTTTGACCACACTTTTGCCTTGGTTAGCAATTGGCCCATTCTTTGGGTTAGTGGCAATGCGTCCTTTACGGCAAAAGCAAGTTACCTGAAGCTCTTAAACAAGACTGGCAAGGCCGTTTCGGAAGTAAAAACGCATCGTGCATCATGACCACATGCTGGCACCAGGATCGCTTTGTGATCGGCTTTCAGGCTTTCGTTCACAAATTTTGCATACGCAAATCCTCTTGCCAATCGGGTTGGCCCTTGCGCCATTGCGGAGCAAGAATCATCGAAACCATAGAGGGGCAAAATATCTAATTCACCCAAAAGATAGGTAGCAGGCCTTGAGCCTAATTGGCGTTTTAACTGTTCATCGGGGATTGATTTTGCAAAACCCACTTTGTTTTCTAGCCCGTAGGGCCAATGGTTAAATGCCGTGCAATTTTTCCTGTCATTGAAAGCAACAAATGCAGGTTCTGAAGCAGTTTTTGTCACAGGCATATAGCCAGGAGAATCAGCGGCAATCGTTTTTGGCAAGGCTGCTCGCGTTGGTCTTAGAGATTCTGGGTAGGTATAGGAAGATGGATTGCCTATGACGTAGGACAATTGAATTTTCCGATCAACCCATAATTTTTCGTGCATGTGGTTGGAAAATTGATAGCGATTGACGTACTGCCCGCCTGCTGAATGGCCCGCAATGACAATCGATCGAAGGCTTGGGAATGTTTTTGCATCTGAAAGCTTTGAAAGGATCACGTCCATCAAGTCAAATGAATTCAAATTCGATTCTTTGACATTGGCTTGGCCACCACCACTCCGCCAGCTGTCAGCACCTGAGCAAACCCAAGCCACCTCTTTAGCTTCCACTTGATCTAGGCAAGACCTTCCATTATTTGAAGCAAACCGAGGTGAAATAAGGATTGATTTTGGAAGTGCATCCGCCAAAAATGCAGCGGCCAAAATATGCCGAAAGTAGCCATCTGCATTTCGACCTTGTCCGTGAATCACTATCACGGCATGTTCGATTTTTTCATTGACGGAAGACAGTGAATGCGTTCGATAAATTCGAGCGCGATTTCCATTGGCATCTAAAGACACCCACTCGGTACAACTCTCATGAGCCTTGGTGCAAGGCTCTGTTGCAACGGCTTGCGATGAAGCCGCTAAAAATAACAGTGAAACAAAAAAAAGCGAAAGGATAGACATGTCATTGTGATCAAGAAACATTGAAAATTTGAAAATGATTGCCCTTTTGGCCCTTGTCATCAATCCACTCTAATTTAAATTCAGCCGTCACAGTTGTACGCACATAGAACTCAAAAAAAGGATTGGCAGACAGGCCCGATGAGGGTTCGACACGAAACACTTCTTGCTGACCCAAATGACATGTCAGCAATCGAATGATGTTTCTTGGAACCACCTTGCCCGTTAGGTCTTGTAAATAACCAGTGTCCATGGGATGTTGGACAAGCACTCTCACCTTGACAACTTCACCAGTTCTCACAGGTTCAGGCCACTGCATTCGGGCTGTGTTCATGAAGCATCCACACAAGCAGATTCAGTCACAATGATTTCCATTTGCTTGTAACGAAATTCACCATTTGAGAGGCGAGCGAGTGCAACCAGCTCTTGGGTACCCGCCAATCGAACCCGTGTGCTCACAATGGCGCGACCATTCCTGGGCCCGAGGTGAAACACCGCCATTTGTGTCACAGGATTGCGTTGAGACAACAAATAAACATGGGTCACGTGGTCTAGGTCAGTCATTGCACTTTGGACTGTCACTTGAAGGGGCACCAAGGAGCCGTTGTCTGCCAAAATGGGCGCCTCAATTTGCACATCTTTTTTAAAAATTTTGGCGCCCTGCACAATCGGCTGGACCATGTCATCGAAAGAAAGCAGCGAACCCGAATTCATACGCTGGGCATATGCAAATTGGCCCATGAAGCATGGCCATGAAATGCCAGCAAGCAAAAGACTTTGCAGTCTTTTGCGTCGCAACATGCCCTCAGCGTTCATTGCAAAGCGCCTTAAGCTTTGAGTGTCAAACCATGATTTTTAAGAGGCAATGAGCGAATTCGTTTGCCCATGGCTGCGGAGATGGCATTGACCAGAGCGGGTGCCAATGGTGCCTGCGCAGGTTCTCCCACACCCCCCCAAAAGCCACCCGTGGGTGCAATGACGACTTCAACTTTGGGCATCTCGTTCAAGCGCATCATGCGGTAGTCGTGGAAATTGGATTGCTCCACACGGCCTTCCTTGATGGTGTTTTCGCCCCAGAAAATGGCAGTCAAACCATGCACTACACTGCCCTGAAATTGCGCCACGATGTTGTCGGGATTGACCGCATAGCCAGGATCAATGCCAATGACCACGCGGTGGATCTTGACTTCGTTTTTGGCATTGACTGAAACCTCGCACACACAAGCCGTCCAACTGCCATAGCCTTCAGTTTCTGCGACGCCACGAAACACCCCATTGGGCAGTTGACTGCCCCACCCGGCTGCCTTCGTCACAGCTTCTAAAATTCCACGGTCGCGTTTGGATTTTTCGTTGTTAGGCAACATGTCTAGGCGGAATGCAACGGGATCTTTGCCAGCCGCAAGCGCTAACTCGTCTATGAAACATTCGCGACCAAATGGGTTTTGCGAATGGCCAACGGTGCGCCAAAAACCCACTGGCACATTGGTGTTGCGCTGCGCATAATCAACCAATGAATTGGGAATGTCGTAGGGGTGATCGTTGAAACAGGCAACTGCTTGGCCATCAACACCTCTCGGCAAAGGCAGTTTGAGGAGTGTTGCCAGAATAGAAGGCGCACTGACGCGAATGTGAAGTGCCTCCACTTTGCCGCTGGCATTCAAGCCTGCCTTGAATCGCATCAGGCTGGCGGGACGGTAAAGGCCATGTTGAATTTCTTCTTCCCTGGTCCACAACATTTTGACGGGTTTGCCCGCCATGGCTTTGGCAATCATGACCGCTTGTTTGGTGAAGTCTTGCGGACTCTTTCGGCCCAAGCCGCCCCCCAATTGCACGGGGTGAACTTTCACGTTGGACTGAGGCACGCCTGCTGTGGCGGCGCTCACCGCCAACGTGGCCTCAGGATTTTGAGAAGATGACCAAACTTCTAATTTGTCACCTTGTAACCATGCTGTGCAGACCATAGGCTCCATGGTGGCGTGGGCCAAGTAAGGCGTAAAGTAATCGGCTTCCACCACTTTGGCGGCTTTGGACAGGGCCTCAGTTGTGTTGCCATCGTTTCGCGCAACAGCCAATTCCGTTTGCTCCATGCCCGCTTTAAAGTGAGACAGGATGGCTGCACTGCTCAGAGTGCCGTGCTCCCCCACATCCCAATCGACAGAGACTTCTCGCAAAGCCTCTTTGGCGCGCCACCAGTTGTCAGCAACAACCGCCACAAAATCGCCCAAGTTCAAAACCTTGACAATGCCCCGCCGATTTTCAACTTTAGAGGCATCTAAGGATTTGACCTTGCCATTGAAAACAGGGCATGCAGCCACCGCTGCGTGCAGCATGCCTGGCAATTGGGTGTCGATGCCATATTGGCGTTTGCCCACAACGATGTCGGGAAGATCAACTCTGGGAATTGATGTGCCGATGATTGTCCAAGTTTTAGGGTCTTTGAGCTGCACAGTTTTGGGGGCTTCTAATTTGGCAGCCTCAGCAGCCAATTGACCGTAGGTGAAACTGCGTTTGGTGGCGATATGAGTCACTTTGCTCATGGCAGCTTTGCACTCAGTGACTGGCACATTCCATTTTTGGGCCGCTGCAGCAACCAGCATCTCGCGCGCTGTGGCGCCTGCTTTGCGCAAATATTCTTGAGAGTTTCGAATGGTGCGGCTTCCTACCGAGGCCATGTCGCCATAGGCACGTTTGGTGCGCAAATTTTCATGGGCAGTGGCATATTCAACTCGCACTTTTTTCCAATCTGCGTCGAGTTCCTCTGCAATGATCATGGGGGCAGACGTCATACTGCCCTGCCCCATCTCAGCTCGGGCATATCGGATCACAATGGTGTCGTTGGGTTCAATTTCGACCCACACATTGAGCTGAGGTGTGTCTGCCGCCTGCGCGCGCTCAGGCAAGAAAAATCCCAATGACATGCCTGCGCTGGTGGTTCCTGAAACTTTGAGGAAATGACGGCGATCGATGCCCTCACGCTCTGTGGATTGGCCAGTAGGTTGGCGGTTCGATTTCATGCGCGACCTCCCTTCTTAGCCACTGAGTGAATGGCAGCACGAATGCGCGCATACGTACCGCAACGGCAAATATTGGTCATGGCCGCATCGATGTCTTCGTCTGTGGGTTTTGGTTTTTTCTTAAGCAAGGCTACAGCCGCCAACATTTGGCCACCTTGGCAGTAGCCACACTGCGGTACTTGGTGGTCAATCCATGCTTGCTGCACAGCGTGCAATTTACCTTTGTCGGCAAGCCCCTCAATGGTGATGACTTTTTGACCCGCTGCAACCGAAACTGGGTAGGAACAAGATCGAACGGGCTCCCCGTTCAGAAGCACCGTGCACGATCCACACTGCGCAATGCCACAACCGAATTTAGGGCCTTTGATGTCAAGTTCATCACGCAAGGCCCAAAGCAAGGGCATCTCGGGTTCGACGTCAAGCGTGTGGCTCTTTCCATTGACAGAAAGCTTCATGAGAAGTTGCTCCAAGAGGTAGAAATAAAGTTGTATTTTTTACCTTGAATTTGCTAATTTTCCTAGAGGGATACAACTGATGTCCTTTAAATAAGAAGGGCTGCTAATAAGCTTTCAAGGAATTTCACTCACATGCCACTCATTGGGTCCAACCAAGCCATGCAAATTTGATGTAAAAATGCAGGCGCTGTCTACCAACCGCCATCCAAAGGAATGAAATGATTGAAGAACACATTGATATTCAAACTGCAAACGGTTCAATGAACACCTTTGTTGTGTTTCCTGAGGAAGATGGGCCGCACCCAGTTGTCTTCTTTTACATGGATGCCCCTGGCAAAAGAGAAGAATTGCATGACATGGCTCGCAGGCTTGCCAGTGTGGGATATTTTGTGGTGCTGCCCAACCTTTACTACCGCAGAAGCCGTGATTTTTATCTTCAAGAACGAACGCCTGAAGCGATGGCAGTGATGTTTGCCCACATGGCCACCTTGAATGCTCAAACCAGCCAAACAGACACCCTAGCCATGCTGAAGTTTGTGGACAACCACGCCATGGCAGACCAACATCGAATTGGTGCAGTTGGATACTGCATGAGTGGGCCTATTGTGATGTGGATTGCCGCTCAATTTCCAGATCGATTCCAAAGCATTGCGTCCATTCATGGTGCCAATATGGCTACTGATGAGCCTGACTCACCACACCTCATGCCACCTCAAATCAAGTGTGAAAGCTACTTTGCTTGCGCCGAAATAGACAAGTGGGCACCACCAGAGGATATTCAAAAACTTGAAGACTCACTGATTCAAGCCAAGTCGAACTACCGAATTGAGTGGTACCCCAAGGTGGAACATGGCTTTGTGTTTCCGCAGCGGGTTGGCATGTACAACGCCAAAGCAGCAGAACGGCATTGGGAACGTTTGTTCAGCTTGTTTGAACGCACTTTGAAAACAAAATAAAAGCTTCATTCATGAAAAACAGCCTGTGTTTGTTTGCAATGTCGCTCCTGATGACGGCCGTTACAGCGCCAGTTTCAGCACAGTCGTTTCCGCAAAAAAGAGCCATTACTTTGGTCGTACCTTTTGCGCCAGGTGGTGGCACAGATGCCATTGCCAGAGATTTGGCCAAGCCATTGGCAGAGAAACTAGGCGTTGCAGTTGTGGTTGACAACAAAGGCGGTGCGGGTGGGACCATTGCAGCGCAGCAAATTTCTCAGGCAAAACCAGATGGCCACACACTGCTGTTTGTGACATCAACTTTTGTGACTGCTGCGGCTACAGATAGAAAACTCCCATACGATGTCAACCGCGATTTTTCTCCCATCGCCAAGCTCGGAAGCGGCCCGCTTTTACTGGTGGTAAACCCTCAAACTGGCATCAACCAAGTCAGCGGGCTCATTGAAAACGCAAAGCGAAATCCAAACTCTCTCAATTATGTATCTGCGGGTCAAGGCAGTATCAACCACTTGTCTGGTGAACTTTTTGAACAACGAACGGGTATCAAGATGACCCATATTCCCTACAAGGGAAGCGGTCCTGCCACCATGGATCTCATTGGTGGCCAAGCTCAGATTTTTTTTGCAACAGTCCCTACCATCCTCAATCAGGTTAAAGCGGGTAAAGTCAAACTCATCGCTACCACTTCTAAAACCAGATCTAAACTTTTTCCTGATGTTCCGACAGTGATGGAAGGTGGCGTCAAGTCATTTGAAGTTGGCACCTGGTGGGGGATTGTGGGCCCCAAAGACATGCCCGCAGAGACATTGGCAATCCTTAACCGAGCTATCAACGAATCGACTGCATCAGAATCTTTGGTCAAACGGTTTGAAGAAGAAGGTGCTGAACGATTTGCGGGCACACCAGCCGAGTTTGGCTCTTCTATCAAGCAAGAACTCGATGGTTGGCGCAAAGTGGTGCAAGACGCTGGTTTGAAAATCGACTAAGCAGAAAGCAGATCGTTCCCATGAAAATTGCAGTATTGCCAGGTGAAGGCATCGGCCCAGAAATTGTCCAAGCCACTCTCAAAATCCTAAGACTTGTCGATCATCAATTTGCGCTTGGCTTGGCATACGAGCATCATGTTGTTGGCTTACCTTCATTGGCGACACATGGCACTACTTTTTTGCCAACCGTCCTGACAGCTTGTCGCGAAGCAGACGGCATTCTCTTAGGGCCAGTTTCTCATCAAGACTACCCTCTTCGTGCGGAGGGCGGTATCAATCCATCTGGAGAACTGCGCATACAGCTAGATTTGTATGCCAACATACGCCCTAGTCGCTCACGGGAAGGTATTCCGCATTACGGCAGAACCCCCATGGACTTGGTCATTGTTCGAGAGAATACCGAGGGCTTTTATGCTGATCGCAACATGTTTGCTGGATCTGGTGAGTTCATGCCCACACCGGATACAGCTTTGGCTGTCAGAAAAATTACTGCCAAAGCCTCTTCGCGCATCGCTCGCTCTGCTTTTGAATTGGCCATTCAAAGACGCAAGCATGTGACTGCGGTACACAAACAAAATGTGATGCGAATGTCTGATGGTCTCTTTTTGTCAGAGGTTCGCAAGATAGCGGCAGAATTTCCTGAAGTTCAATACGACGAACAATTGGTTGACTCCATGGCCGCCCTGCTGGTGCGCGATGCAGCGAGGTTTGATGTGGTGGTGACCACCAACATGTTCGGTGACATTTTGTCTGACGAAGCCTCTGAAATTTCGGGCAGTCTAGGCTTGGCAGGCTCTGTCAATGCCAGCGCCACACACTGTATGGCGCAAGCCAGCCATGGCTCAGCACCAGATATTGCAGGAAAAGATTTAGCCAACCCCACCTCGCTGATACTTTCTGCAGCCATGCTTTTAGACTGGTTGGCTTTGAAGCATCAAAACGATTCGTTTCACTTAGCCGCTCAAAAAATAGAATCTGCCCTAGATGCAGTATTGCTCAACCCAGAGTCCAGAACAAAAGACCTTGGCGGCCCACTTGGCACCCAAGCATTCACGCAAGCCATCTGCCAACAATTAAGCAAGACTTAATTTAATTGGGGTCAGATCACAATTGTTTTGTTGATTTGAGGCTTGTCGAGTTGTTTCACAAAGTGCGACAACTGCACCGACATTGCACGTCAAATTAATTCACTGACTGCAAATTATGCAGAGCCTCTTATTTCAGTCAAAAAGATGGCGTGTCTTTGCTGCTCTGATCTATGTGTCCAATCGAACAGACGGGGTTTGTCCATTCAAGTAAGTTCAATGCATCAAGACAAATGACTTGAATTGTTCATTCACTTTAGGATAGCTCCTATTTTGAAAACAAACCACAAGCTCGGAATCATCGCTTTGATCAAGCGCTCACGACCTATCAACCTGCTCACGGGTCCCATCATTTACAGCATGTTTTTTCCCATTGCATTGCTTGACCTCTTTGTATCTTTTTACCAATGGACATGTTTTCCAATTTACGGTATTTCGAAATATTCAAGAAGCAATTACATTATTTTTGACAGGCAGGAATTGAAATACCTTGACTGGATTTCAAAATTTCATTGCACCTACTGTGCATACAGCGTAGGCGTTGTCGCTTTTGTGCGTGATGTCATTGGTGCCACTGAAGCCTATTTTTGCCCCATTAAGCACCAACAAAAGCGTTCACTTAAAACTCACCAGCAATGGCAAACCATCGCATTTAAACAAGCCGATGATTTTGACTTTGGCGAGTATCTCAGTAAGGTTCGTAGCAATTTAGAACATTCTGCAAAATCTGATGACACTCAAAATTCAGACCTCAGCAGTGTTCAAACAAGCGTTGAGTCGCAATTGAAATTATTTGAATCCCACTCTGTCTAGCATTTGCTGAACTTTGATCTGATTCATACCCACAGCGCTCACAGGCAACACTTCACTTTTGAAAACACCACCAGACATGGCCTTCAATGCCGGATTGTCAAAACTCATGCCCTTTGCAGCTGGCCATTCGTTGTTGCCATTGGCAAAATGATTTTGTGCTGAAGTGCTGGCCAAGTATTCCAAAAACTTCAAAGCATTGTTTTGGTTTTTTGAATTTTTGGCCACTGCACCGCCTGCAATGTTCAAGTGAGTGCCCCAACTTGCTTGGTTTGGAAATACAACGGCAACTTTATCTACCATGGCCTTTTCGGCGGGATTGCTAGATCTCATGAGTCGGGCTAAATAATAGGTGTTGGTAACAGCTACAGCGCACTCGCCAGAGGCCACACCTTTAATTTGGTCGGTATCACCACCTGCAGGATTACGCGCCAAGTTATTGACCAAACCCTTTAACCAAATTTCCGTTTGCTGAGGGCCGATGTGCTCTGTCATGGCGCCAAACAAGCTGAGGTTGTAGGGGTGAGATCCAGAACGAATGCACAACTTGCCTTTTAACTTGGCATCAGCCAACTTTTCATAACTATCGACATCTGATTTTTGAAGTTTGAGTTTGTCGTAAACAATGACTCTGGCACGCGTAGACAAACCAAACCAAGGGATGCCGCCATTCTCAGTGCGCTTTGCCCTTAGGTTCTCGGGAATGGCTTCCTCAAGCAATTTAGATTTGACAGGAAGGAACAAACCATCTACTTCGGCTCGCCACAACCGAGCAGCATCAACCAACAAGATGACATCGGCAGGTGAAGATGCGCCCTCCGCTTTCAATCTCGTCAAAATGCCCGCATCGTCTGAGTCGACACGGTTGATCTTGATACCTGTCGTTTTGGTGAAATCTGAATACAGCGCTTCATCGGTTGGGTAATGCCGCGCTGAATAAATATTGATAAAAGCCGCATCTGTCGATTGGGCAATGGCGAACGGCGCGGCGACGAAACTAGCAGCAATCAGGCAAAGGCTGCTAATTTTATTTACCAATTTAGTGTTCATTTTTACAATCTCAAGTCCGTAATGTGCCGATTCTACATCAAACAAGAATGATTCTCATTTGCATGCAGAAAGAAAACAAAGGAACTGAAACTGAATATTTAGATTTGCCGTTCAAAAGTCACCACATGGTCAACCTCTGCGCGAATACCAATCCATTCGCCAATTTTGTGATCATGGTGGCTGGGAACATGGGCCATGACGGTCTCACCCGAGCGAAGTCTCAAAGTGTACAAAAACTCTGAACCTCTGAAGGACTTTCTCATAATTTCAGCTTGCACCATGGCTTCGTCGTCATGAACAATGTCGTCCGCCCGCAGCAAGACATCACAGTCATGGGTACCCTCGCCTTGCGCATTCACTAACTCATGATGATCTGTGAGTTCGCCCAAAATAGTCTGCACGTGAAGGTGCCCATTAATTTGGGAGCGAACACCTGGAATAAAGACGCCATGGCCAATGAATTCGGCTACGAAACGTGAAGCGGGACGATGGTACAAATGATAGGCATCGTCCCACTGATGGAGATGACCCTCTTGAATGACCCCAATGACATCGCCAATGGCAAAAGCCTCCATTTGGTCATGTGTGACAAACAGAGCCGTGGCATTGGCAGCCTTCAAAATAGTCCGAATTTCCAGAGCCAAACGCTCTCGCAAATCAACATCTAAATTGGAAAAAGGCTCGTCTAAGAGCAACAATTCGGGCTTGGGGGCCAATGCCCTGGCCAATGCAACTCGCTGTTGCTGCCCCCCAGACAGTTCGTGGGGAAATCGGTCTCTTTCGCCCTCTAAGCCTACCAGTTGAAGTACTTCTGCAATGCGTTGTGTTTTGCTGGAAGCAGAATGGCCATGCAAGCCAAAAGCAATGTTGCCAGCCACAGTAAGGTGCGGAAAAAGTGCGTAGTCTTGAAACACCATGCCCATGCGACGCTTCTCTGGTGGTGCCGTTAATCCTGACTGGCTGACTACGCGGTTGGACAACTGAACGGTGCCAGCAGCCACTGGCTCCAAACCGGCAATGGCTCTTAGCAAACTGGTTTTGCCACAGCCAGAGGGGCCAATGAGAACACCAATCTGACCTGCTTTAAGTTGCAGAGACACGTCTTTGACCGCGGGCTTTGCATTCCCCGGGTAGCGAACATCAACATGGGAGACGGTGAGAAACATACTCCCAATTGTAAGGACTGATTAAAGCCCCCAGTTTTGAACACAGAAGGGGCTTCTACAATGCATGGTTCAACTCAAATTTTCTAAGCAATGCACGCATTCCGAATCCGTTCGGTTGTTTTTATTTTCACAGCCCTTTTGATCAGTTTGCCCATCTTGGCACTGATCGGCTCCTGGCTTGAGTGGAATTCTGTTTCCACTCAGGTTTTAAGCGAAATGGCTCAAACGGTTCTGCCCGATTACTTGCTAACAAGTATGCTGTTGTGTGCAGGCGTTGCGATCGGAGTCACTGTCTTAGGTTTGACCACCGCGGCGGCTGTCACTTTGTTCAGGTTTCCCGGTCAATCTTTTTTTGAATGGGCATTGCTATTGCCCATGGCCATGCCCGCTTATGTGGTGGCTTATGCCTACACAGACTTTTTTCAATTCAGTGGTCCGCTCCAGACATTCATCCGGTCTACATGGTCCATGGAGGGCCGCGTCTTTCCGGAAATCAGAAGCCTTGGCGGTGCCATTTTTGTGTTCTCACTGACGCTTTATCCCTATGTTTATTTGTTAGCAAGAACCGCACTGAGCGAACGAGGATCACACCTGATGGAGGCTGCCAGATTACTGGGTGCACCCCTTTACAGGCGCATCTCTGAGGTAGCCCTGCCCTTGGCCAGACCAGCCGTGGCGGCTGGTGTAGCTTTGGCGCTCATGGAAACTCTGGCTGACTATGGTGTGTCCAGTTATTTTGGAATTCAAACTTTCACAGCAGGTATTTACAAGGCCTGGCTGATCATGGATAACCGCATTGCAGCAGGGCAGTTGGCAACTCTTTTGTTGGTCGTCGTACTCATTTTGTTGCAACTTGAAAAGCAAGCTCAAGCAAGAATTCGGTTTACTTCCAGCAACACCAACGCTGCACACTCTCGCGAAGCACAACCCGCCCAACTGAGCCAAGCTGCGGGGCTGGCAATGTCTGCATGGTGTGGCTTCCTGTTTTTTTTGGGGTTTGTATTGCCCATCATGCTCATGCTCAAACCCTTGCTCGTGTCAGACACCATGATTCCATGGCAACGGTTTTGGGAATGGTCTTTCAACAGTCTGCGCTTAGGCGGCATCACTGCTCTTTTGGCCGTAGGTTTCTCACTGCTCATTGCATTTAGTTTGCGCAACAAGGCCGATCCCTTTGCGCGCTTCATTGCTCAATTGATTGGATTGGGCTACGCCATTCCGGGTGCCGTGGTGGTGGTTGGCTTGCTGCTTCCTGTCACTTGGGTTCAAAAGCAATGGCCAGAATCATCATTGGGCTTTTGGATCACTGCCTCCATGCTAGGGCTTATTTGGGCTTACTTGGTTAGGTTTTGCGCAGTAGCGTTGCAATCCATTCAAAGCGGTTATGCACGAATTCCTTCTAGCCTCGACGACTCTGCCCGAACACTGGGTGTGAGTGGCTTGGCCTTGCTTAGTCGTGTTCACGCGCCTCTGCTCAAGCGCTCAGTTTTTGCCGCTGCCTTGTTGGTATTTGTAGATGTCATGAAAGAATTGCCCGCCACCTTGGTGCTGCGGCCATTCAACACAGATACCTTGGCCGTGGTGGCATTTCAACTAGCCCGAGACGAAAGATTGGGAGAGGCTGCTCTTCCCAGTTTGGCCTTGGTGGCAGTAGGTTTGATACCCGTACTTTTGTTAAGCAGGGCTATGCGGCAAAAATCATCTGCGCCTTAATGCGTGTAGCCATGGTCAATCATGATTGATTTGGCTTTGGAGGTTTTTAAAAAGTTCATCAAAGCAAGGGCTGCCGCATTGCCTTGACCACCTGAAAGTAAGATGGCATCTTGTTGGATGGGAGCGTACAAATGGGCAGGCACCAACCAGGCCGATCCGCGGGCCAATTTGCCTTGGGCAAAAACTTGGGACATGGCCACAAAACCAATTTGAGCGTTTTCGGTTTCAACAAATTGGAAGACTTGGCTGATGTTCTCGCCCTGTACAAGCTTGGGCCGAATTTCATTGATCAAACCCAAGTTGATCAGGGTCTCGATAGCCGCTGCGCCGTAAGGTGCCAGTTTGGGGTTGGCGATGGCCAATTTTTGAAATTGCCCTCTTCTCAAAATCTCGCCTTGCTGATCGACCAAGTTAGGCTGCCGGCTCCAAAGTACCAATTTTCCTATGGCATACGTGAAGCTGGAACCAGCCACACCCAAGCCTTCCTTTTCGAGCTTGGCTGGTGTTTCTCGATCGGCAGCCACCAGAATCTGAAAAGGTCCACCATTTTTGATTTGGGCGTAAAAACCACCTGTGGAGCCATATGACAGACGAACCTTGTGGCCCGACTCCTGTTCAAAGCTTTGCACGATTTTGCGCATGGGCTCACTGAAATTGGAGGCAACAGCCACCGTCACCTCGGCGGAATGCGCGGTCATGTGACTGAGTAAAAAGAAGCCCACACATAACATGGGGGGCATAAGGATATGAAGAAACGATCGTTGGAATAAACTCGGCATGTCTGAAATAATAGCGCCTCAACTCTACTTTAACTGAGCAAATTGTTAATCTTGCTCCAACACAATTCACCATGAAAATTGCTTTAGCACTGGCTTTCAGCCTTTTTTGCGCTGTCTCTAACGCGCAAGCTCAAACTCAATCTCCTGATCCTTTGCAAGTTCGCAGCTGGGCTGCGGGGTGTGCCAACTGTCATGGCACTAACGGACGCTCTGAAGCTGGCATGGCAGCTCTTGCAGGTGTCGACAAAGACGTGATCGTCCAAAAAATGCAAGACTACAAGACTGGACGCACGCCGGCAACCATCATGCACCAGCTCTCAAAAGGCTACAGCGATGCCCAAATTGTGGCCATTGCAAGTTACTTTGCTGCGCAGAAGAAATAAGGAGCTTTCATGCAACGTCGTCAATTTATTCAGGGTGCGGCTACAGGCTCAGCTTTGGGCACATTGGGCCTGATCACTGGCTGTGCTTCCATCGGTTCAAACAACAACGCCAAGGTGGTAGTGGTGGGTGGTGGCTATGGTGGCGCTACAGCCGCCAAATATGTGCGCATGTGGTCAAACTATGGCATTGACGTAACCCTCATAGAGCCCAACCCTAATTTTATTTCTTGTCCCATCTCAAACTTGGTCATTGGCGGCAGCAAAACCATTGCAGATGTGACGGTCACCTACGACAACCTGGTCAAACGTCATGGTGTCAAATTGGTGAAAGACTTCGTGACCCAAATTGATCCAGACAAGCGACTGGTCAAGCTGGCGGGCGGCTCTGAAATTTCATACGACCGCTTAATTCTTTCTCCTGGCGTCGACTTCATGTTCGATGCTTTGCCAGGCTTAAAACAAGCAGGCGCTCAAGACAAAGTTTTGCACGCTTGGAAAGCTGGCGCACAAACAGTTGCGTTGCGAAAGCAACTCGAAGCCATGCCTGATGGTGGCGTTTATGCTCTGTCAATTCCCCTTGCACCTTATCGTTGTCCACCTGGACCCTACGAACGTGCTTGCCAAGTTGCCGACTATTTCAGCAAGGCCAAACCCAAAAGCAAAGTTCTTATTTTTGATGCCAACGATGACGTCACCTCCAAGGGTCCTTTGTTTAAAAAGGCTTGGGCAGAGCGTTACAAAGGCATTGTGGAATACCAAGGCAAACACAACGCCGTCGATGTTGATGCAAGCACCAACACCTTGAAATTTGAGTTTCAAGACGACGTGAAAGCCGCTGTGTTGAATGTCATACCACCCATGCGCGCAGGCGAAATTGCAGTCAAAACAGGCTTGGCCACTGCCAACAAGCGCTGGTGTGAAGTTGATTTTCTAAGCTTTGAAGCCAAAGCTGCTAAAAACATCCATGTCTTAGGCGACGCCATCCAAATTGCACCTGCCATGCCTAAGTCGGGGCACATGGCCAATCAACACGGCAAAACTTGTGCTGCTGCGGTAGTCGCCTTGTTGTCTGGCAAAGAGCCAAATGCTTTGCCCATCTACAACAATACTTGCTATAGCTTCGTCAGTGCCGAACAGGTGGTCCACGTTGCCAGCGTTCATGCCTACGACGCTGAAAAGAAGACCATGTTGACTGTGCCAGGATCAGGCGGGGTATCTAGCGAAGCCAGTTCGCTTGAAGGTTTTTACGCCATGGCTTGGGCTCGCAATATTTGGGCTGACACCTTGGCTTAAACACTTTGGCTAAAAAAATCGCTGTATGAAACTCCCTTTCTTTTTTTCTATGACCTTGCTTGCCATTCAGCTCAACCTCAGTTTGGCTTGGGCTAGCATTGACATTGCCAAAAAGAACGCTTGTATGTCTTGTCACAACAATGAAAAGAAGTTGGTCGGGCCTGCTTTCAAAGATGTGGCTAAAAAGTACGCTGGCGTGCCTGATGCGTCTCAAAAATTAGCTTTGAGTATCAAAGCAGGAGGCGCTGGCAAATGGGGGCCTGTTCCAATGCCTCCACCCACCTCATTGAGTGACGCAGATGCCGTGAAACTGGCCTCATGGATTCTAGAAGGTGCAAGATGAAGAACACCTTCCCCCAAACTCCCAATCGAAGAGACGCCTTGAAACAACTCGCAAGCTTGACAGCATTGCTCGTTGGCGCTGGCTATTCCACTTTTGCTCAAGCCGCTTACAACAAAGCAGCCTTTGATTCAAAATCTGTGAATGAAGCCGTTAAGTTTCAAGGTGGCGGTGGTATTGCTGAAAGCAAAGACATCCTACTGAATGCGCCCGACTATGCCGAAAATGGCGCAGCTGTAGCAATTGGGATGAGCACTGGCCTTCCAGGTGTGCGCAAGATAATGATCTTGATTGAAAAAAATCCTGCTAGCCTAGCGGCCTCATTTGAAGTGAGTGAATTTGTTGAAGCCAACTTTTCAACCCGCGTCAAAATGAGCCAAACATCTGATGTCTATGCGGTAGCAGTCATGGCGGACGGTCGTGCTTTGTTCTCTAAAAAAGAAGTCAAAGTGACCATTGGCAGTTGTGGATCGTAAAGAAATGTCAGAACCTACACGCATTCGCGCGCAAGCTCAGGGAGGCAAAACCACGGTTCGCGTCCTCATGAGTCATGAAATGGAATCTGGTCATCGCAAAGATGGCTCAGGAAAAATTGTTCCCAGTTGGTTCATTCAAGAAGTGAGCATTTCTCTTAACGGCAAAGTCATATTGGACGCAGATTTTGGACCCTCGGTGTCAAAGAATCCTTATTTGCAATTTGTCATCAAGGGGGGCAAGACTGGCGACAAGTTGTCGCTTGCTTGGAAAGACAACAGAGGACAAACACGCACCGACGAGGCCAGTGTGTCTTAGCACTCAAATGCTGTTTGCAGATTCATCGACCTTTGCATCTGTATGCCTGTCTTGCCGCTCGCGCAGACTTTGCTGAATAACACGCGATCGGTCACCACCAAGGGGCAAATTCTCATGCGCCAGACAAAGCGGACGCCCTCTTGCACCACTGGCCAAATAATCTTTCAACAAAGACTTGCGAACCACGCTTTCTTCAAACAGTTGCGTGGCAGTGAGATAAGCAAACACGGCATCGACCAAGGCTTCGGGGGTAAGGCCATAAGTCTTTTGTGTTTGCCGCCACAGGTTATCTGAAAAAGACATGAAAGCCCAAAAAGGCGAATGATGTGTTGATTGGTGAGGCGAAAGATGAGGCAAATTGGTTTGCAAAATCAAGGGAAGTGTTTGCTTAAAGCGACCGGAATTGGCCACCAAATCCCAATACTTTGCCAGCCTGGTAAATCGCTCAAAACTTTCGCGATCGATGTCCTTGTTTTGTCGAATGACATAAGGCGGCTTGCTGTCGTAAACCATGCCATGCGACTCAGTGTGACGTGCTAAGGGGGTTCCCCTTAAGCGCTTCAAGATACCCAATTGAATTTCTTGAGGCCCGATGCTGAGCAAACGGTCAAAACCCTCCGCAAAACTTTGAAGAGTTTCGCCGGGTAAGCCAAAAATTAAATCGGTGTGCAGATGTGCGTTCGATTCACTGAGCAGCCAGCGTAAATTAGCTTCTGTTTTGGCATTGTCTTGTCGCCGAGAGATTCGCTGTTGAACCTCTTCGTTGAAGCTTTGGATACCAACCTCAAATTGCAAGACGCCTGGCGGAAATTGTGCAATCAATTCTTTCAAGCGATCTGGCAGATGATCTGGAATGACCTCGAAATGAACCAGTAAGCCCTTTGCAGAATCTGCTTGAAGTCGGTCAAGGAAGAACTGCAAAATTTGAGCAGAGGCGTCTATTTTCAAATTGAATGTACGGTCTACAAACTTAAAATTTCGAGCACCTCGGCTGAACAAGATGTCCAGTTCTTGAAGAAATGGATTTAAATCAAACGCCCATGCCGTTTTGTCTAAAGAGCTCAAACAAAATTCACACTTAAAAGGGCATCCTCTAGAAGCCTCAACATACAGCACTCTGTTGGCCAAATCAGAATCTGAGAATTCGCGGTAA
>Ga0114979_10000561_pt1 | contig 24390 bp, 19 predicted proteins | sample S_140625_EF_Meta_FD_87315 | JGI IMG/M metagenome (GOLD analysis project Ga0114979, IMG submission 87315) | Freshwater microbial communities from Lake Simoncouche, Canada to study carbon cycling - S_140625_EF_MetaG | ecosystem: Environmental > Aquatic > Freshwater > Lake | place: Lake...
AATTCCAATTGGTACGCTGGCCAATTTTGGTTATGAAGACACGTTGCTGCTGGTCACGCCCATTCAAATAAGCAAGTCCTTCAAGCCAAAAGGCCCTGAAAGCTCCGTGCAAATTGAACTGCATGCCAGCTGGCTAGTGTGTCAAAAGGAATGTATTCCCCAAGAGGGAAATTTCAGTTTAAAGCTGCCCCTTCAAAGCGGCACATCGATGGCTCAAAGCGCATTTGAGAAAGCTTTGCAACTGCAAGCTCAGCCTTTGAAGGGAAAGCACCAGGCCCACATTTCCCAAGACGGTCGAACCCTTGACCTCAGCTTGGCGCAATTGCCACCAGACCTCCTTCAGGGCGACTGGACGGTATTTCCACAAACAGCCAATGTGATGCAAAACAACGCAGTCCCAGTTGTTCAGCCAGCAGCAGCCAAACAGGGCAACGCAGAAGCGGGCGCAGTGACCAAAGTGAGCTTGCAAGTTTCGAGTGAGCGCATGGACAGCCCTCAGCACATGACATGGTTGTTGGTACAGGGAAAGGCCAATGCACCAACAGGCAAGCAATGGACGGTCGATACCCCCATTCAAGGTCAGTGGCAAACTTTTTCAGACCCTCCAAACATTGAAGGCAAAGCGACAAGCGGCATGCTCAAACTAGCACCCACCAGCCTTGCCGCTGCGCCGTGGGCCACTTGGGTCTTGGCCATGCTGGGCGCATTGTTGGGCGGCATTTTGTTGAATTTGATGCCCTGTGTTTTTCCCGTGTTGGCCATCAAACTCCTAAGCATCACACAACTTGCAGACCGGCCCAGAGACATGAAAAGCTCGGCTTGGGCATTTACTGCAGGCGTCCTCATTTCTTTCTTGGTTTTAGGTGCACTCATGCTGGCACTTCGAACTGCCGGATCGCAAATGGGCTGGGGCTTTCAGTTGCAATCGCCTTGGGTGGTCGCCGCCCTTGCCATGTTGTTTGCCGTGATTGGCCTGAACCTGTCGGGCATGTTTGAGTTTGGCTCTTTTGTGCCCAGTTCATTGGCTGGCTTCCAATGGGCCAACCCCATGACCAACTCACTGTGGTCGGGTGTGTTTGCCGTGATCATTGCGTCGCCCTGTACCGCGCCATTTATGGGGGCCTCATTGGGACTGGCCATTGGATTGCCAGCTTGGCAGGCCTTGCCCGTTTTTCTGGCCATGGGCCTTGGTATGTCGCTTCCCTTCATAGCGCTTTCTTTCAGCACCGCTTGGGTCAAGTACTTGCCTCGGCCTGGGGCATGGATGCAGACGTTTCGACAGTTCATGGCCTTTCCCATGTACGCCACCGTCATTTGGTTGGTGTGGGTTTTGGGGCAACAGGTGGGCTTGGACGGCGTCTCCGCATTTTTGGCCTGCTTGTTGTGCTTGGCCATGTTGCTCTGGGCCCTGACACTGAAGGGCAAAGTCAAAAACACCATGGTGGCTTTGGCCTTGTTAGTCTTAGGCTTGTCGGTCTGGCAATGGGGCCCCACCTGGACGAAGGGAGAGGCCCAAGCAGCCAATGCTGCACCTAACGCAAAACCCACCAAGCTTGGCCAATGGGAGGCTTGGTCGACTGAAAAAGTGGCGGCGGCACTCAAAGAAGGACGACCTGTCTTTGTGGACTTCACCGCGGCTTGGTGCGTGTCGTGCCAGTTCAACAAAAAAACAACTTTCTCTGACGTCAGTTTGTTGTCCGAATTTGCCAACCGAAATGTTTTGCTGTTGCGAGCAGACTGGACCCGCTACGACCCCAACATCACTGCGGCTCTGAATGAACTCGGCCGCAACGGTGTGCCTGTCTATGCATGGTATGCCCCTCAGCAACCTGTGCGTTTGCTGTCTGAATTGCCATCAGTGAGCGAAATACAAGAGGTTCTCAATCAGTGGAAGGCTCCTGCTCAATGAGCAGCGTTTCGGCCATAGCGCACTGACTTGAAGTCAAGTCTGCGAGAATGCACAAGTTTTCGATTGAAAAGCACAAAAATTTTCTGAATTTATATGACCACAGCCAGTTTTGCTCCTCTGTCCAACGATACTTTTTTGCGAGCCTGTTTGCGTCAAGCAACCGACCACACGCCTGTTTGGCTCATGCGCCAAGCAGGTCGTTATTTGCCAGAGTATTGCGCCACACGTGCCAAAGCTGGTAGCTTTATGGGCTTGGCCACCAATGTGGAATTTGCCACCGAAGTGACCCTGCAACCCCTTGAACGTTATCCTTTGGATGCGGCCATTTTGTTCAGCGACATCTTGACCGTACCCGATGCAATGGGCCTAGGTTTGAGCTTTGCGCTTGGTGAGGGCCCCCGCTTTGCCAAATCTGTGCGCGACGAAGCCGCCGTGGCCGAGCTTGCAGTGCCCGACATGAACAAATTGCGGTATGTGTTTGATGCTGTCACATCCATTCGCAAAGCTTTGAATGGCCGCGTGCCCTTGATTGGCTTTTCGGGCAGCCCTTGGACTTTGGCCTGCTACATGGTGGAGGGCAAAGGCTCTGACGACTACCGCTTGGTGAAGTCCATGCTCTACAGCCGTCCCGATCTGATGCACCGCATTTTGGACATCAATGCCCAGTCTGTGGCCAGTTATTTGAATACCCAAATTGAAGCCGGTGCCCAAGCCGTCATGATTTTTGACAGCTGGGGCGGAGTAATGGCCGACGGCGCCTTCCAAGAATTCAGCCTGGCCTACACCGCCAAAGTATTGGCGCTGCTCAAAAAGGAGCACAACGGCGCCACCATCCCTCGCCTTGTGTTTACCAAAGGCGGTGGCTTGTGGCTTGATGAAATGGGTCCATTAGATTGCGAAGTTCTTGGCCTTGACTGGACCATGAACTTGGGCCGCGCCCGCCAGATGGTAGGCGGTGCAGTCAATGGCCCTGGTAAAGCCTTGCAGGGCAACATCGATCCCAATGTGCTGTTTGCTCCCCCAGCGCAAATTCAAAAGGAAGTGGTTCGGGTGTTAGACAGCTTTGGCAAGCCGCACACCGACAAAAGCACCACTGGCCCAACGCACATCTTCAATTTAGGCCATGGCATTAGCCAATACACGCCACCAGAACATGTGTCGGCTTTGGTTGAAGCGGTTCATACGCATTCGAGAGCCCTGCGGCGCTGATTCAGAAAAAAGCATTTGCTACTGCAAAAAATCTTGAAAAAAGACCCAAAAATATTTAAATTTTTGGGTTTTTTCTATTGACTTATGCACAAAAGTTCTTTTGGTAGATTTAAAGATTTCGATCACAAGCACGGCCCAAGTGACATTCCCTAAACCTTTCTAAGTTGTTGTTTTTATTAACTTTTATGAAACTGCTCAGTTCGCGGGCAATCCAAGCAAAGCCTTATTTTTCAAGGCTTTGCGGGCGGTCATGCAGAGTTTTCAACAAAGTTATCCACAGTTTATTGGGACACCTTCTAAAAATCATGAAAAACAACAACTTACATCTTGTTTCAAGAATTTTTATGAGCAAGAAACTGACAAAATGCCATGTCAACTTCATGTTGACACTTGATCACAAGGTTTTGAATGCAAAAGTGGCTTGACGTCGCAGTTTCGGCACCCGCACACAGCCAAGTGGGCGGCTTGCTGACCTATGTCACCGAATTGCAGGTAGAAGTGGGCCATTTGGTCAGGGTGCCTTTTGGAACGCGAGAGGTCTTAGGCGTGGTGTGGGGCGTGCATGCTACAGCGCCCGAAGACCTAAGCACCTCGTCATTGCGGCAAGTGATGGCTGTCTTAGAGGGGGTCGCGCCTTTGAGCACGCATTGGCGACAATTGGTGCAGTTCACAGCACAGTACTACCAACGCGCCTTGGGCGAAGTGGCCATGGCCGCCTTGCCACCCCAACTCAGAGATCTGAACCCTGTTCAATTGGGCAGACGCTTGAAAAAACAAACGGCCACGGCGGAAGCCTTGGCCGCAGCTCTTCAATCTCCCTGGCCTTTGTCAGATCAACAATCCGATGTTTTGACGCAAATGATCGATGCACCAGGGCCCTTTTTGCTACACGGCGCAACAGGCAGCGGCAAAACTGAGGTTTACCTTCAAGCCGTTGCCAAGTGTTTGGCGGAAGACCCCAACGCACAGGCCTTGTTGATGGTGCCCGAAATCAACCTCACGCCGCAACTAGAAGCGCGCGTGAAGGACAGATTTGGCACTGTGGGCGTGGTCTCCATGCACAGCGGCATGACGGGGCCCCAAAGATTGAAGAGTTGGCTGTCAGCCCACCAAGGCAACGCCCGAATTGTGCTGGGCACTCGGATGGCCATTTTTGCCTCCATGCCCCATTTGAAATGGATAGTGGTGGATGAAGAACACGATGCCAGCTACAAACAACAAGAGGGTGCGCGCTACTCGGCGCGAGATTTGGCCATCTACAGAGCCCGCCTTGAAGGCGCCAAAGTGATTTTAGGTTCGGCCACGCCCTCCTTAGAAAGCTGGCATCACAGCAGGCCCGCTGCAGAGGGCGGGCGCTATTTGCGCTTGCCCATGCCTGCCCGCATTGGTGCGGGTCAACTGCCTTTTGTACGGCGCGTTGACATGAACCATCAGCCTCGCAAAACTGTTTTGTCAGCCCCCTTGATGGCCGCCATTCAAGCACGTGTGGCCAAAGGCGAGCAAAGCATGCTGCTGCTTAACCGACGCGGCTATGCCCCCGTGTTGCACTGCTCCGATTGCGACTGGAAAAGCGAATGCGCCCATTGCAGTGCGTTTCGGGTGTTTCACAAAATTGACCGCACCTTGCGATGCCACCACTGCGGCTTTACGGAGCGTGTGCCCCGTGCTTGTCCGGCATGCGGCAATGCCGACATTGCGCCCATGGGGCGCGGCACAGAACAACTCGAAGAGCATTTGGCCGAGCTTTTGGTCGACGTCAAACGGCCTGATGGCCAGCCGGTGAAGGTGATGCGCATTGATGCAGACAGCACCAAATTGAAAGGCGCGCTAGAAGCACAACTGGCGGGCGTGCACAGCGGCGAAGTGGACGTGTTGGTGGGCACGCAAATGATCGCCAAAGGGCATGACTTTCGGCGCATCACTTTGGTGGCAGCAGTCAATCCGGATGGTGCTTTGTTCTCTAGCGATTTCAGAGCACCAGAGCGCTTGTTTGCTTTGCTCATGCAAGCTGGCGGTCGGGCTGGTCGCGATGCCGCACAAAGTGCCAGCAGTGAAATGTGGGTGCAAACTTTTCATCCTTCTCACCCCTTGTTTGAAGCGCTTAAAAAACACGATTACCCTGCCTTTGCAGAGCAGCAATTGAAAGAGCGTTTTGAAGCAGGTCTCCCGCCCAGTACTTTCCAAGCCTTGATCCGCAGCGATGCCCGCATGCAATCGGTGGCGCAGGCGTTTTTAAACCATGCCAACGCGCAACTTCAATCTCTAGAGGGGTTCAGTGTCAGCGATACATCGGCCTTGGCCGAGGTCAGTGTCTATCCGGCCGTGCCCATGAGCATTCAACGGGTTGCCAATGTGGAGCGCGCTCAAATGCTGATCGAGAGCCCGTCCAGAAAGGCGCTTCACAGGGTGTTGGAATTGTTGCAAGAACAACTGCATGCTTCGCGATCATTGCCTGAACACAAGGGTTTGATTCGGTGGATGGTGGATGTCGATCCGTTGGCAATTTAAAGTTCTTGCTTCAAGCTCTTACTTCAAGCATTTATTGAAGCAATGCCACTGCGCCAGAGAACGTCAGAAATGCAGCCGCCGTTGAGACCAATATAATTCTGGCGATACGGCCGCTGTCGGCACCGAAGCGCTCTGACAACATGGCGACATTGCTAGCACTTGGCAACGCGGCCACCAACACCATCACTTTGAGTGCAAACACATCGATGGGCACGCCAAATGAAATGGTGGCCAAACCCACCACCAACACCAACACGGGATGCAAAAACAATTTGATAAGCGCCACTGGCACATAGTCATGCCACGTCAAGGGACCAAGCTGTGCGTGTGCAATTTTCTGCGAACGTGCTAAGACAGCACCAATGGTAAAGAGCGCAACAGGCGACGCTGCATCACCCAACAATGCCACTGTTTTTTCGGCAGGCCCTGGCAATTCAATTTGAAACGCAGAGAACACGGTGCCTAGCAAAATGGCCCAAGGCATGGGATTTTTAACAACGCCAAGCAATGCATTTTTTGCGGCTTGACCCACACCCTGTTCACCTGCACCATCCAAACGAGACAAGGCAATGCAAAGTGAGGTGGTGATGACCATGTCAATGACAATGGTGACAATGGCAGGCCCAGCAGCCGCAGACCCCAACAAGGCCACCAACAAAGGGACGCCCATGAAACCGGTGTTGGGAAACGCACCGACCAAGGCGCCAAAGGCAGCATCGTTCCAGCCAAAGCGTTTGTTCAAGGTCACGGCCACTGAGAAGGCCACCATGACCAAGGCGCAAAACAAGTACATGAAAAAAGCGCCGGCGTCTAAAAGCTGGGCAATGGGCGTATTGGCCCCAAAGCGAAACAACATGCATGGCAGCGCAAAATAAAGCACAAATCCGTTCAAACCTGGGATGGCTTCAAAGGGCAGCATTTGGCGCCGAGCCGCCCAATAGCCGCATAGAACCAGCGCAAAAAATGGAAATGTGACTCGCAAGACATCTAACATGGTTCACATTGTGCCTTGGAAATTGAACCCTCATTGCCCGCTATGATCGATCACTTGGCCGAATGTGCATTTCAATGCGGTCTTCTCCATTTCTACCCATGGCCACCCCTTCTTCAGGTTTGAATTCGGCTCAACTCGAAGCTGTCAATTACGTCAAAGGCCCATGCCTTGTTTTGGCGGGTGCGGGCTCGGGCAAGACACGTGTGATCACACAAAAAATTGCGCGGCTGATGGCGGTGGGGCTTGAGCCCAAGCGCATTGCGGCCATCACCTTTACCAACAAGGCGGCCAGTGAAATGCGCGATCGAGCGCGCAAGCTCATTGGCAAAGGCGCTCAAGAGGTGATGATTTGCACCTTTCATGCATTGGGTGTGCGCATCATGCGGCAAGACGGCCATGTGCTGGGCTTGAAACCACAGTTCAGCATTTTGGATTCAGACGATGTATTGAGCATCTTGAAAGACTGCGGCGGTACCACCGATGCCAACACAGCAAAGCAGTGGCAATGGGCGATCAGTGCTTGGAAAAATGCCGGGTTAACCAGTGCGCAAGCTGAAGGCCAAGCGCAAAATGACGATGAGCGCGTTGCGGCGCGCATCATGGGTCGCTACGAAGAACGTTTGTCGGCCTATCAAAGCGTGGACTTTGACGATTTGATTGGCTTGCCTTTGAAATTGTTAGCGCAATTTTCTGATGTGCGTGAGCGCTGGCAAGCCACCATGGGCCATGTTTTGGTCGATGAATACCAAGACACCAATGCCACGCAGTATGAAGTTTTGAAACACTTGGTGGGCGAACGTGCTCGTTTTACCGCAGTGGGAGACGATGACCAATCTATCTACGGCTGGCGTGGCGCCACACTCGATAATTTGAAGCGTTTGCCGCAAGATTTTCCCCAGCTCAAAGTGGTGAAGTTGGAGCAAAACTATCGCTCTACCAGCGCCATTTTGCGAGCGGCCAACAATGTCATTGAGTCTAACCCCAAGCTGTATCCAAAAACTCTTTTTTCAGAGCTTGGTGAGGGCGAGCCGGTGCGGGTGGTTGATGCTGACAACGAAGAGCACGAGGCCGATCGCATCGTCGCGCGCATTCAGTCTTTGCGTGCAGGCACCGCCACGACGGCTGGCGGTGTGCAATACCGAGACTACAAAGAGTTTGCCATTTTGTACCGCGCCAATCACATGGCCAAGCCCTTTGAAAAAGCTTTGCGACGTGCGCAAATTCCTTACAAAGTGTCGGGTGGACAAAGCTTTTTTGACCGTGCAGAAATCAAAGATTTGTGCGCTTGGTTTCGCCTGTGGGTGAACAACAACGATGACCCCGCATTCTTGCGCGCCGTGACCAGCCCCAAACGAGGCATTGGCCATCAAACCTTGGCTGGCCTTGGCACCTTGGCAAGCCAATACAAATTGAGCTTGTTTGAAGCTTTGTTTTCCAACAGTTTGGGCAGTCGACTTTCTGCCCGTGCCATCGGAAGTTTGCACGAGTTTGGACGCTTCATGAATGATTTGGAATACCGCGCCAAACGCACGCACGGAGCCGAAGATGCCAAAGTTTTTTTGATGCAATGGTTAAAGGACATTGGCTACGAAAAACATTTGTACGATGGTGAAGACAACGAGAAAGTAGCCGCTGCACGCTGGACCCATGTGCTTGAGTTTGTCGACTGGATGTCGGGGCGCTGCGGTGGCACCATCGACGATGCCGCCGGCGTGAGCGTGATGGCAGAAACCAAATCGCTTTTAGAAGTAGCACAAACGATTTCCTTGCTGTCGACATTGAACGAGCGCGAACAAGACCCCAATGTGGTGACCCTGTCTACCCTCCATGCGGCCAAGGGTTTGGAGTGGCCCCATGTGATGTTGGTGGGTGTGAATGAAGGTTTGCTGCCGTTCAAAATGGACGAAGACAACAAAGAATCTCTCAACGCCGCTTTGCATGCTGAAGGCCAACTGACACGGCTTCAAGAAGAGCGTCGTTTGATGTACGTGGGCATTACCAGAGCACAAAGAAGCTTGGCCGTCAGTTGGACCAAGCGCCGCAAAAAAGGACGCGACACCATCGCCGCACTGCCCAGCCGATTTATTGCCGAGATGGCACTCGACAAAAATACAGTGAAGGAAGATCCGAGGGAAAAATTACGTGCCCTGCGCGCTGAGTTTGCGTTGAGGGCTACGGCTTCTGCCACCCCGTTCAAGGATTGACATGCAAGTCTCAGTTGGCTGGCTGCCAAAACTTCCACAGTTGCGCCAATTCAACCGCCGTGGCATCGCCTTGGACACTGCTCCACATGGTGTTAGCTTCTGCTTTTTGCCCCAACTTGAACAAGGCAATGCCAGCGTGCAAACGCGTTTCAGCTTCGCGACGCAAACCCCCCATGGCCAAAGCTTTGCTGTAAAAAGCATGTGACTGATCCCACTTTTGTTGGGCGGCATACACATCGGCCAAACTGGCCAAAGTATTGGCATCTTTGGCCGACTTTTCTAAAGCAGGCAAAGCCTTTTCATCTTCATTCAAACGCAGTTGAATTTGTTGACGCAATTTTTGATGCGCGGCCGCGTCAGTCCCTTTGCCCATGAGCCCCTGAGCATAGGCCTGCTCAACAACTCGCATTGCTTCTGCAGGCAAGCCGGCTTTGAGTGCCAAGTTGGCCATGTCGACATACTCGCCAACATCCTCCAAGTTGCCGGTCAATTCCAGCAATCGGTAAAGATCCAAATCAAAACGTGCGTTGAAATGGGCTTGGCGTGCCAAGCGTGGAATGACTTCGGCCCAATAGGCCTTAGAAGGGTAGTTTTGAAGCAAGCGTTTAAGCGTGTCGTTGTAACCCGATTCGTCTTTTAATTGGCGCTGACTGACCGCCAGCATGCGCAAATCACTTTCGGGCGTTTTCAATTTGGCAGCTTCATCCAATCGAATTTTTTCATTGACTTCTTGCACCACTTCGGCGTGACGTTTTAAGACGGAAAGTGTTTGAATCAGCACCGGCCTCACAGAGGGATTGCTGCCTTCTAGTTTCAAATAAATTCGCGCCCAATCGATAAGTTTGCTGAAGTCTTGCGCCTGCTGGGTAGCGTTGAGTAGCGATTCAATGAGCGGGATTTTTTGAGCAGCAGGTGTGCTGTCGGGCATTTCTTGAAGCAGATTTTCCAGCGTGCTGACGGCCAAAGGGAAGTTTTTGATTTGCAGGGCTGCGACTGCCAACGTGCGCTGAATGAGTGGCTTTTCAAAAGCGGTGACGCCTGGCATGGCCAAGGTTTGCTGAGACAGTAACAAGGCATTCTCAAGTTGCCCTGCTTTCAAAGCATCTTGTGCGGCCTGCAAAGATTTAGCCACCTCGGGTCGAATAGGGGTTTGTGCTGATACGGGAGCAGAAATGTAAAAACAAAGTGCTAGGCTTGCTAACATCAGACTGCCTATGAGCTTTAAGGTGCATGAAAACTGTGCTGATTTTTTGAATTGAGAAAAGGTATTCATGTCTAGAGGCATTGAATTTTGCTAAGTTAATGTATCTCTCAAATTATCAGCTTTTAGCTCTTTACAATGGCACTCCATTGACTTCTGACCCAACAACAAGTGCTGCAATCCCGCAGTTCTAAAGGCTTCATCCCAGAAAGAATAATGACGACATGATAGATTACGCCAGCCGGCAGCGAACTCCCCGCAAGCATGTGATCGGGTTGACCGTTGTGGTGGTGTTGCATGGGCTGCTGTTTTGGGCCATCAATTCCGGACTTGCGCGCAAGTTTGTGAAGGTCATCAAAGGACCGGTGGAAGCCGTTCTTTTGGAAGAAACCAAGCCCGACATCCCGCCGCCGCCGCCGCCTCCTCCACCCAAAAATCTGCCGCCGCCACCGCCCGCCTATGTGCCGCCAGTGGAAGTGGCTGTGGCAACGCCACCTCCTGTGAACGCCATTGCGGCTGTGTCCAACACGCCCCAGCCTGTGGCGCCACCTTCCCCCTTGCCTGTGCAGGTGAATGCACCGCCTGCACCGCCAGCGCCTCCAGCACCGCCCGTGGTCACTGCTGCAGTCATCAGTGCAACGAGTTGCGAAAAGCCTGAGTACCCCAGCGCCTCCAAGCGCTTGGAAGAAGAGGGCACAGTGCAGCTGAAGTTCTTGGTGGGCGTGGACGGCAAAGTCATTGAATCGGCCGTTGAGAAGTCCTCGGGCTTTAGGCGTTTGGACGAAGCGGCCAGGGCTGGCTTGTCCAAGTGCCAGTTCAAACCCTCGACGGTAGATGGCAAGCCACAGCAAAGCTGGGCGAGCATGAAATACACATGGCGTTTGGAATAAGTCCTATTTTTATTTCAAGCCCAACACATTTGTTGAACATTTTTTAAATTTTATTGAATCCCTTTCAGAGGAGTCCTTCCATGATCAAGCAACTCAAAACTCTCGTTCTCAGCATTGGCTTGGTAGCCGGCCTGAGCTTGGCCAGCACCAGCTTTGCGGCCAAGCCCAAAGAAGCAGCAGCCCCGGCAGCTGCTGCCCCAGCACCAGCTGCTGAGGCTGCACCTGCTGCGCCAGTCGCCGCTGTGGCCGCGCCTGCAGCACCGACAGCTGCGCCTTCTGCACATGAAGAAAACCCCTACGGCCTCAGCGCACTGTGGGCCCAGGGCGACATCGTGGCCAAAGGCACACTGCTCATCTTGGTCATCATGTCCATGGGCTCTTGGTACGTCATCATTACCAAGTTCTTTGAGCAATCGAAGGCCGCCAAGTTTGCCAAGGAAGCACAAGAGTCTTTCTGGTCAGCCAACTCCCTGCGCCAAGGCGCTGATGGCTTGGCCGAAGACAGCCCTTTCCGCTTCATTGCAGAAAAAGGTCTGGAGAGCGCCAACAAGCACACAGGTCTTTTGGGCGCCGTTGACTTCAACACTTGGACCACACAAAGCATTCAGCGCGCCATCGGCAACGTGCAAAGCCGCCTGCAAGACGGCTTGGCTGTGTTGGCCACCGTGGGCTCCACATCACCCTTCGTCGGTTTGTTCGGTACCGTTTGGGGCATCTACAACGCGTTGGTGAAGATTGGTATGTCTGGTCAAGCGTCGATTGACAAAGTGGCAGGCCCTGTGGGCGAGTCTTTGATCATGACAGCCATTGGTTTGGCTGTGGCGGTGCCTGCCGTGCTCGGTTACAACTGGTTGGTGCGCCGCAACAAGGCTGTGATGGAAGACGTCAACGCCTTTGGTTCTGACTTGCACTCTGTGTTGCTGGCTTCTAGCAACAAGTAATTGCAACAAGTCATTGATAGCTTGTTGAATAGACAAGCTTCAATGACTCAAACTCAAAACAAACTCAAAGTACTGAGAGGCCAACTATGGCAATGAGCGTCGGTTCAGACAAAGACGATGAGATCATGAGCGAGATCAACACCACCCCCCTGGTGGACGTGATGTTGGTTTTGCTGATCATCTTCTTGATCACGATTCCTGTGGTGACAACGTCCATCAAGGTGGACTTGCCCAAGGAGAAGAACATGGTGCGGGAGACCAAGCCAGAGAACGTGATCATCTCGGTGGATGTGAAGGGCAAGATCTTTTTGTACGACACACCCATTAAAAACTCAGACGACCTGCTACAGCGCATGAAGAAGTTTGCAGTCATGAAACCCCAACCTGAAGTTCAGATCAGGGGCGATGGCAAGAGTGACTTTGAGTCAATCGGCCGGGTGATGTATGCGGTTCAGCGCGCCGGCATCACCAAGGTCGGGTTCATCACCGAGCCACAATAAAGGAACAAGATCATGGGAATGAACGTAGGCTCAGGCTCAGGGAATGACGAGCCAGAAGTGATGATGGAGATCAACACCACGCCATTGATTGACGTGATGTTGGTACTGCTCATCATGTTGATCATCACCATTCCAGCGCAACTTCACTCGGTGAATCTGGACATGCCGGTGGCCTCACCGCCCACTAAAAAGATCGACCCCGTGGTGATCAAGATTGATGTGGACGCCAGCAGCGTGATCAATTGGAATGGCAAACCCATTGCGGGCCGTGCAGATTTGGAAGCGAAGCTGACAGAGGCTTCAGCCATGCAACCTCAACCTGAATTGCACATTCGCTCGCATGCCAAGGCCAAGTACGAGTCTGTGGCGCTGGTGATGGCCAGTGCGCAACGCTTGGGCTTGAACAAGCTGGGCATTGTGGGCTCTGAGCAGTTTGTGAATTAACTCACAATTTCAACGACAAAAAAAGCCGCATGAATGCGGCTTTTTTTCTGATTGAATCGAATCAGTCGGCGTAAACGCCAGCGGCCTTAATGATAGGGCTCCACTTGGCAATTTCGGCGGCTACAAACTTTTTGTGTTCGGCGGGTTCAACGCGTTTGTCCGTGACCACCACAGCGCCTAAACCTTCTTGTTTCTTGATGAACTCGGGGTCTTTCAAAGCCACTTTGAGGGCTGCATTGATTTTGGCCAAGACATCGGCAGGTGTCCCTTTCGGTGCATACAGGCCGTGCCAAATGGTGACTTCAAAACCTTTGAGGCCAGCCTCTTGCATGGTGGGCAAGTCCTTCAAGGCAGCTGTGGTTAAACGTTTGCTGGTGGTGACTGCAAAGCCCTTGACCTTTTTGCCTTCAATTTGGCTGGTGGTGTTGGTGGTTTGGTCGCACATCAAATCAATTTGGCCACCCATCAAATCTGTCATGGCAGGTGCTGTGCCCTTGTAGGGTACGGTTGCCATTTCGACTTGAATGGCGTTTTGATACAGCAAGCCACACAGGTGAGATGCTGAACCTACGCCAGCATTGCCCAAATTGACTTTGTCTTTGTTGGCCATGACCCAAGCCGAGAGTTCTTTGAAGTTATTGGCTGGCAAAGATGGCTTGCTGATGAGTGTCATGGGCACATCGTTGATCATGCCGACGTACTCAAAGTCGCTGTCGACTTTGAATGGGATGTTGCGAACCAAGGTGGGCATGGTGGCCATGCCAATGTGATGCAACAAAAGTGTGTGGCCATCAGGTGCTGCTTTGGCCACCTTGTTGGCGCCAATGGAGCCGCCTGCGCCCGCAGCATTGTCAACCAGCAAAATGGCACCGCCCAAAGGCGCGCGCATGGCTTCTGCCAAATCGCGAGCGACACGGTCTGTGGGACCGCCTGCGGCGAAAGGAACCACAAAAGTGATGGGCTTGGTGCCGGGGAAATTTTGAGCCTGTGCAACCAATGTCAGGGTGGCAGCGGCAATGACCAACAAACGTTTCATTTTCATCTCCTAAATTAGACAAGTCAGTGTAGCGTCTACACACTCCAAAAAGCAGGAGCACATCGACCAAGACCCCATTAATTTTGGGCTTGCTCAGCCTCAAATAAACCCATTCTGTGAAAAGTCAAACTTTCATTGATAACTGCGAGCGTCTTCGATGACCTTGCCGTCGTTGGCCAAAGTGCCAGGCGCCACCAAATGGACTTCGCTGCGCAATTTGGTAATGTCTCTGATGGCCTCGGCAATTTGCGCCTTGAATTCAGCCTCTGCGGTGCCCGTGACACTGGTTTCTACATGCAAAGCCATGCTGTCATTGGCCATTTCGCCTTGAACCACCAGGCGTGCCCGCAAAGCGGATGGGAAGCGCTTGACCACTTCGGCCACTTGGCCTGGATGCACAAACATGCCCCGAACCTTGGTGGTTTGATCGGCACGCCCCATCCAACCCTTGATGCGCTGGTTGGTGCGGCCAGTTGGGCAGGTACCCTCCAAGATGGCAGACAAGTCACCCGTGCCGAAACGAATGAGGGGGTAATCAGGGTTCAAACTGGTGATGACCAGTTCTCCCACTTCGCCTTCGGGTACCGGATCACCCGTGCCAGGACGCACAATTTCAACGATGACGCCTTCGTCGATGACCAGACCTTGGCGCGCACTGGTTTCATAAGCAATCAGGCCCACATCGGCCGTGGCATAGCACTGGAAAGCTTGCACGCCACGCTCCAGCATCCAATCGCGCAAACTGGGAGGGAAGGCTTCGCCAGAGACCAAGGCTTTTTTCACAGAGGGCAAGGCCACACCCATTTCGGCCGCTTTTTCAAGGATGATTTTCAAGAAGCTGGGCGTACCAATGTAGCCTGCTGGCTGAAGTTCAGCCATGGTTTGCACTTGCTGCTCGGTTTGGCCAATGCCGCCCGGAAACACCGTGCAGCCCAACGCATGCGCACCCGTCTCCATCATGGAGCCCGCGGGCGTGAAGTGGTAGCTGAAACAGTTGTGAATGAGCTCTCCCGACTTGAAGCCTGCGGCTGCAATGGCCCGAGCCATGCGCCAGTAATCGGGGCGCAAACCTTCGGGCTCATACAAAGGGCCTGGGCTAGAAAACACGCGAGGCATTTTGGGGCCATAGCTCACAGCGCTGAAGCCGCCGAACACACTGCCGCCCGCTGCCCGTGCGGCTTTTTGTTTTTCAAGCAATTCATATTTGCGAATCACTGGCAATTTGGCCAGTGCATCGCGAGATGTGAGGTCGGCGGCCTTAACGTCTTTCAAAATATCTGCAAAGGCAGCTGCATTTTTTTGTGCATGTGCCACTTGAGCAGGCAATGCCGCCAACAAGGCTGCCTCGCGAGCTGCAGGGTCGCGCGTTTCCAATGCATCCATGTGCGTCTTCATAAAACTCCTTTGAATCTGCTTGGAAAAAATTAAGCCAGCCAACGCTTGCGGCGCTTGTAGCTCTTGACATCTTTGAAGCTCTTTCGCTCGCCGCCGCCCATGCCGAGGTAGAACTCTTTCACGTCTTCGTTGCTGGCCAAATCCCTGGCAACACCGTCCATCACAATGCGACCGCTTTCCATGATGTAGCCATAGTCAGAATATTTCAACGCCATGTTGGTGTTTTGTTCGGCCAAAAAGAAAGTGACTTTTTCTTTGGTGTTCAAGTCGCGCACAATGTTGAACACCTCTTCAACAATTTGAGGCGCCAAGCCCATGGAGGGCTCGTCTAGCAGCACCATGCTGGGGTTGGTCATGAGGGCACGTCCAATGGCGCACATTTGCTGCTCACCCCCCGAGGTGTAAGCTGCCTGTGAAGTGCGGCGTGTTTTGAGCCTTGGGAAATAGTTGTAGACCTTTTCCAAGTTGGCGGCTATCTCGCCCTTGTCTTTGCGCGTGTAGGCCCCAGTGAGCAAGTTCTCTTCAATGGTCAGGTGCGCAAAGCAATGCCGCCCTTCCATGACCTGCACCACCCCGCGCTGCACCAAATCTGCTGGGCTGAGATTTTCGATGCGCTCACCCCGAAGCTCAATCGAGCCTTTGGTCACGGCACCTCGTTCGCCTCGCAACAAGTTAGACACCGCGCGCAATGTGGTAGTTTTGCCAGCGCCATTGCCGCCTAACAAGGCCACAATGCTGCCCTGTGGCACCTGCAAGGAAACACCTTTTAAAACCAAGATCACATGGTTGTAGATGACTTCAATGCCATTGACGTTGAGAACAATATTTTTAGCGTCCATGTTGACCCTGATCCATGAATGAAGAACTCCACCTCAAACCTGCACGCAAGTCTGAGGAAGAGGGGCGACTGTCTTTCGTTCAGCCACCCGCTCTATGACCTCACATTAAGACTGGCAATCCGCTGGCGTGCGGCGTGTCAGCTTTCGTTCTGCAGCGTATTTGTCGGCAAATTGCTTGACCAGGGGCTTGATGATGGACGTGTCTGCTTCAATCCAGTCAGAGCTGTAGTTCCACGCCTTGCCATCCCAAGTGTGCATGCGGGCTGAACGTGAACCCTCGTGGTCCAAGCAAGAAGTGCTGAGGGGTTTCATGACGGTGTCAAGACCCAGCTTCTTCAAAGCTTTGTCGTCCATGTTCAGGTTTTCCAGTCCCCAACGGATTTGGTCACCATTGACAACTTTGCCTTTGCCAAAACGCTCTTGCGCAGCGCGTACGCCTTCAACAGCCAAAGCCGCACTCACCAAACCGCGGTTGTACAAAGTGCTGCCCACTTCGTCAGCAGGGCCGGTGCCTTGCTTCTTGTCGTGCACAAACTTCTTCACGTCTTCAATCACTTTGCCACCAGGGCCAGTAACGACCAGGCCAGAGTAACCTTTGGCAGCTTCGCCCACGTCTTTGACATCGGGTTCAGCAGCAGACCACCACACACCAAACATTTTGTCGCGGGGGTAACCCGTGGCCACCGCTTCTTTCAAAGCCGCAGAGTTCATCACACCCCAGCCCCAGAGCAACACGTAGTCAGGGCGAGATTGACGAATTTGCAACCAGGTGGCTTTTTGCTCAACACCGGGTGCTGTGACGGGCAAGAGTTGCAGGTCATAACCCTGCATCTTGGCGCGCTCTTGCAACAAAGGAATGGGCTCTTTGCCGTAGGGGCTGTCGTGATACACCAGGGCAATTTTCTTGCCTTTCAAGTTGCCGTTTTCTTTTTTCGTCAAGAATTGCATGATGATGTCAGCGCCAGACCAGTAGGTGCCTTGCAGGGGGAAGTTCCACTTGAACACACCACCGTCGCTAGACTCTGAACGGCCATAGCCGCCAGTGATCAAGGGGTTTTTGTCGGCCGGTGCTTTTTCAGTCAAAGCGAACGTGATGCCGGTCGACAGAGGCTGGAAGATGCCGCCTTGTGCTTTGCCCTTCAGACGCTCATAGCACTCGACACCGCGGTCAGTGGCATAGGCTGTGTCGCACTCTTCGAAGGTGATTTTCACGCCATTGATACCGCCGTCTCGGGCGTTGATCAACTTGAGGTAATCGGCATAACCGTTGGCCCATGGCACACCGTTAGGAGCATATGCACCGGTGCGGTAAGGCAATACGGGGAAGAATTGTTCTTTGGCTTGCGCGTAGGCAGCCGTGCTGACCAACGCGCTGGTAGCAGCGGCAGCCACTAACGATGCAGCGAGAACGAGTTGACGAAGCTTCATGGTTTTGTCTCCTGTTGAAAAATTAAAAAAGAAGGGGTGAAAAACTTTAAAAAACGATTGAAATTTTCAGTGAGGGAAAGGCCAGACACGCATCTTTTGCTTGCCCACACTCCACAATTTGGCCAAACCATGCGGCTCCACAATCAGGAACCACACAATCAATGCACCAAAAATAATTTGCTCAGCATGTGTCAGTGCTGCAGTGCTGACCGCCACACCCACGAGCGATCCCAAAATTGGCAACACGATGTTGATGGCAATCGGCAAGATCACAATGAAGGCTGCACCAAAAAAGCTGCCCATGATGGAGCCCATGCCACCCAAAATCACCATGAACAGCAGTTGGAATGAACGGTCAACGGAAAAGGCCGCAGGCTCCCAAGAGCCCAAGTGCACGAAGGCCCACAAGGCACCCGCCACGCCCACAATGAAGGAGCTCACTGCGAACGCACTGAGTTTGGCGTACATGGGACGAATGCCAATGACGGCAGCTGCCACGTCCATGTCGCGAATGGCCATCCACTCACGTCCGATGGCGCCGCGCACCAAGTTTTTGGCCAAGACACCAAAGACCACCAAGATGCTCAAACAAAAAATGTATTTCTGCAAAGGGGTGACCACATCAAAACCAAATGCCGTGAGGTTGGCCACTGAGGCGGTGCCAGAGGCAGAGTTGTTGGTGAACCAGTTGATGCGCAGAAATGCCCAATCGCAAAAGAACTGAGCAGCCAACGTGGCCACAGACAAATACAAGCCTTTGACGCGCAAGCTGGGAATGCCAAAAAAGATCCCCACCAGCGTGGCAAAAAATCCGCCGATCAACAAGGCAGCAAGCAAGGGGATGCCTTCCAAGCGAACCCAGCAATTGAATGCCGCATAAGCCCCTACGGCCATGAATGCACCGGAGCCCAAGGAGATTTGACCGCAGTAACCGACCAAGATGTTCACACCCAGAGCAGCCAGCGACAAAATGAGGAAAGGAATGAGGATGGCCCGCATCATGTACTCGTCGGCCCATAAAGGCACGGCCAAAAAAGCGAAGGCAATGAGGAGCAGCACACCCCAACGGTCTTGTGCAATTGGAAAGATTTGCTGGTCAGCTTGGTAGCTGGTTTTAAATTGGCCGTTTTCTCTGTAAAACATAGATTCTTTCTGCGATCGTGATTCTTCAGTGCTGACGTTCAGGCTTAAACGCGATCGATGATCTTTTCACCAAACAAACCTTGTGGACGAATGAGCAAGAAACCCAGGGCCAGCACATAGGCAAACCAAATTTCAATGCCGCCGCCAACATAGGGACCCAAGAAAACCTCGGACAGCTTCTCACCCACACCAATAATGAGGCCGCCAATGATGGCGCCAGGCACAGACGTCAGGCCACCCAAAATGACCACCGGCAAGGCACGCAAAGCCACCGTTGACAAAGAGAACTGAACACCCAATTTAGAACCCCAAATCATGCCGGCCACCAAGGCCACAATGCCCGCTACGCACCACACAATGACCCAAATGCGATTCAAAGGAATGCCAATCGATTGCGCTGCTTGGTGATCATCGGCCACAGCACGAAGTGCACGCCCTGTGGTGGTTTTTTGGAAAAACAAACTGAGGCCCGCCACCAACACAGCGGCAATGACAGCAGCCACCATGTCCTCTTGGTTGATCATGAGGCCGCCTTCAAAGGCATTTTGAAATGCCATTAAAGGCTCTTTGGGCATGCCAATGTCAATTTTGTAAATGTCGCTGCCGAAGATGGTTTGTCCCACACCATCCAAGAAATAGGTAATGCCCAGGGTGGCCATGAGCAGCGTGGTGCCTTCTTGGTTCACCAAGTGACGCAGCACCAAATACTCAATGACCCAGGCCACAATGAACATCACCGCAGCTGCCAACACAAATGCAATCAAGTTGGCCACGACAGGGCTGGTGATGCCCGCATAGACAGGCAGCCACTCAGCAAATCTGGCCATGGCCAAGGCTGCAAACAAGACCATGGCGCCCTGCGCAAAGTTGAATACGCCAGAAGCTTTGTAAATAAGCACAAAGCCCAAAGCCACCAAGGAATACAACATGCCAGCCATCAGGCCGCCAATCAAGGTTTCAAGAAAAAATCCCATTTTGATGTCCTAGTGCTTAATGTGAAGTGCCCAGATAGGCACTGATCACTTCTTCGTTGTTGCGAACTTCTTCCGGTGTGCCATCGCCAATTTTTTTGCCGTAATCAAGCACCACCACGCGGTCAGAGATGTCCATCACCACGCCCATGTCGTGCTCAATGAGCACAATGGTGCAACCGAACTCGTCGTTCACATCCAAGATGAAACGACACATGTCTTGTTTCTCTTCAACGTTCATGCCCGCCATGGGCTCATCGAGCAACAAGACTTGTGGCTCCATGGCCAGGGCGCGGCCTAAGTCGACGCGCTTTTGCAAACCGTAGGGCAACTGGCCCACAGGCGTTTTGCGATAGGCCTGGATTTCCAAAAAGTCGATGATCTCTTCCACACGTGCGCGGTGTTGAATTTCTTCTTTTTCAGCGGGGCCAATGCGAAGTGCTTGCATCAGAATGTTGCTCTTCATTCGCAAGTTGCGGCCGGTCATGATGTTGTCGATCACGCTCATGCCTTTGAACAAGGCCAAGTTTTGGAAGGTGCGAGCCACACCCATCTCGGCCACTTGTCTGCTGTTCATGTGGTCAAAAGTTTGACCACGGAATGTGATGGTGCCCTCTTGTGGTGTGTAAACCCCATTGATGCAGTTGAGCATGGAGCTTTTGCCTGCACCATTCGGGCCAATGATGGCGCGAATTTCATGCTCTTTCACATTGAAAGAAATATCGGTCAAAGCCTTCACCCCGCCAAATCGGAGGCTGATGTTGTTGACATCCAAAATGACGTCGCCAATGAGTTTTGTCATGTTCTGTTCTCTGAGGTGAGGCTGGTGACGGCTTTAGGCCGCAGCCTTCACGGGGACAAATGTTTGCGCATCGGAAATGTTCAAGGTGGCACTCACACTGCCTGTGCGGCCATCTTCGAACTTCACCACGGTCTCAATGAACTGAGTGTTCAAATCACCATACAAGGCATCAATGAGGGGTTGGTATTTTTCAGCAATGAAACCCCTTCGAACTTTGTTGGTCCGCGTTAGTTCACCGTCGTCGGCATCGAGTTCTTTGTGCAGCACCAAGAAGCGACTCACTTGGCTTCCCGCCAACAAAGCGTCTTCGGCCAAGTCGGCATTGACTTGTTCAACACAGTCTTTGATCAACTGATAGACCTCTGGTTTTTGTGCCAAGTCGGTGTAACCGGCATAAGGCAAGTTGCGGCGCTCGGCCCAGTTGCCCACGGCATCAAAGTCGATGTTGATCATGACGCATACTTTTTCGCGCTGGTCGCCATAGGCCACCACTTCTTTGATGTGCGGGAAGAACTTGAGTTTGTTTTCAACGTACTTGGGCGCAAACATGGCGCCATCGTTGTTGCCGCCTTTGATGCGGCCCACGTCTTTCACGCGGTCAATGATTTTGAGGTGGCCGTGGCTGTCTAAGAAGCCTGCGTCGCTGGTGTGATACCAGCCATCGGCTGTCAAAACTTCGGCGGTAGCTTCTGGGTTTTTGTAATAGCCTTTGAGCAAGCCAGGGGACTTGACCAAGATCTCGCCGTTGTCGGCCACTTTAATTTCGACTCCGCGGCAAGGCACACCCACGGTATCGGCGCGGGCTTGGTTGTCGGGCTGCAAACACACAAACACCGCCGTCTCAGTAGAGCCATACAGCTGTTTCAAATTGACGCCGATGGATCGGAAGAAGGTGAACAAGTCGGGGCCAATGGCCTCGCCTGCGGTATAGGCCACGCGCACTCGGCTAAAGCCGAGGTTGTTGCGCAAAGGGGCATACACCAAGAAGTTGCCCAAGGCATACAACATGCTGTTGAACAAACCAATTGAGTCGCCATCCATGCGTTTGGGGCCTACCTTCTTGGCCAAGGCCATGAAGTACTTGAACAAACTGCGCTTCAGTGCGCTGGCGTCTTCCATTCGAATGCTGACGCTGGTGAGCATGCCTTCAAACACCCTTGGAGGTGCAAAATAATAGGTGGGGCCAATCTCTTTCAAGTCGATGGTGACTGTGGCCATGGACTCAGGGCAATTGACCACATAACCGGCCACCAACCACTGAGCGTAGCTGAAAATGTTTTGACCAATCCATGCAGGCGGCAAATAGGCCAACACATCTTCATTGGATGTGAGGCGGTCAAACTCTGCACCTGCTTGCGCCCTGTCGATCAGGGTGCCATGCGTGTGCACTACACCTTTCGGGTTGCCTGTGGTGCCAGAGGTAAAGAACATGGCGGCCACATCCTCTTGGCTGCCCAACGCTACTTGCGCTTTGTAAAAGTCAGGGTGCTGCTTTGCAAAAGCTTCACCGGCCGCCAGCAACTCGTCCATGGAACCCAAGCCGGGCTCCTCGTACTTGCGCAAGCCGCGGGGGTTGTCAAAATAAATGCGCTCAAGTGCCGGATAGGACTCACGCACTTCCAACATCTTATCGACTTGCTCTTGGTCTTCCACCACACACAAGCGCACATCGGCGTTGGTCATGGGGAAAACGCACTCTGCCGCCGCAGCATCTTGATAAAGAGGAACGGGAATGGCGCCCAAGGATTGCGCGGCCAACATGGTGGCATACAAACGGGGACGGTTGGAACCCACCACGACCATGTGCTCACCACGCTTCAAGCCTGCTTGGTGCAAACCACAAGCCATGTGCTCAACCATCTGGGCCATGGCTTGCCAACTGATGGTTTGCCAAATGCCATATTCCTTCTCACGCATGGCCGGCGCACTGGGTCGCTCTGCGGCATGCTTCAAAAGCAATTGAGGAAAGGTCGTCTGCATACGGGTCCCTGATGTTTAGCCGCCCCATCTGAAAAAGATGAGGTCTGTTCATTACTCGGCTTGAATGCTAGACTTCGATTTGACGTCTAGTTGTCATTTCAACGACAATTAGAGAGTCGCAACCCTAGGATTTTCCCTAGGGTTTTCAATGGCTTACAGCAAGTTGACATGAAATCTGATCTGTATCAAAGAAGGCGGCCGCCCACCGAGGATGAATTGAGCAATATTCCTTGGCTGGCCTTGCTCTTGCCCAAGGAGCGAGATCGGGCCGTCAATGCTTTGCGAGTCGGTGATGCTGAAAAAGGTGACTTTGTGTGCCGCGTGGGTCGGCCTGTCACCTTCTGGTTTGGCACCGTGTCTGGCCTGCTCAAAATGAGCACCGACAACGAAGATGGTCAAACCATGACCTTCACAGGCGTCCCCCCTGGCGGCTGGTTTGGTGAAGGAACGGCTTTGAAGCGGGAAGCTTATCGCTACAACATACAAGCCTTGAGGGCCAGCGTGGTGGCGGGCTTGCCCTTAGACACCTTTGAGTGGCTCATTGACAATTCTTTGGGATTTAATCGCTTTGTGATGAACCAGTTGAACGAGCGATTAGGGCAGTTCATTGCAGCGCGAGAGTTTGACCGCTTGAACAACCCTGATTTGCGCGTGGCTCGAAACTTGGCGGCCCTGTTCAATCCGGTGTTGTTTTCTGGCGTAGGCGACTTATTGCGCATCACGCAACAAGAGCTGGCTTACTTGGTCGGTCTTTCCAGACAACGGGTCAATGAAGCTTTGATTCATCTGCAAGAGCAAGGATTGATACGCGTTGAATATGGCGGTTTGCGAATATTGGACTTGCATGGCCTTCGAACGCGCATGATTGACCGCAGAAACAAGGACAATTTGCCTAAAGACAAAGTTTTATGAACCAACCACCCGCCAAGTCCACTTTTGTTCGCGCCCCTCGGCCTGCCCATGCCGTGTCTTCTGCACATCCCAGCGCTGCTGGCGCAACCACCGTTCGCTTAAACAAACGCATGGCCGAATTGGGCATGTGTTCGCGCCGCGAAGCTGATGCCTGGATTGAGCAGGGCTGGGTCATGGTCAATGGTCAAGTGGCCGAGATGGGCATGCAAGTGGGGTCCACCGATCGCATCACGGTAGAGCGTGCCGCGCAAGCTCAACAAGAGCAACAAGTGACCGTGCTGATGCACAAGCCCATGGGCTATGTCAGTGGTCAAGCGGAAGACGGGCACGAGCCTGCCATGGTTTTGTTTCAAGCCCGCAATCAATGGTCGGGAGACAACTCTTCCATTCGATTCAGCCCTGCGCAATTCAAAGGCCTTGCACCTGCAGGCCGCTTGGACATTGACTCCGTGGGTCTGCTGGTCATGACGCAAGATGGCCGAGTGGCGCGCCAACTCATTGGCGAAGACTCTGGCATGGAGAAAGAATATTTGGTACGCGTGACTTGTGCGGGGCCTCAAGGCGATGTGGCGGTCAACGTGCAAGCGCATTTTCCTGCGGCACAAATGCAACGCTTAAGGCATGGCCTCAGCTTAGACGGCAAAGCCTTGAAACCAGCCCAAGTGGAATGGCAAAACCCAGAGCAACTTCGCTTTGTACTGAAGGAAGGCAAGAAGCGCCAGATTCGGCGCATGTGTGAGCAAGTGGGTCTGAAGGTGGTCGGACTCAAGCGCATTCGCATGGGGCGCATCAGCTTGGGTGCCTTGCCGGTAGGACAGTGGCGTTATTTGGGCCCCAAAGAGTCTTTTTAAAGTTTCCTCTGCCCACAACCGCCTCTTGAAATTTTCAAATCCATCCCCAACTCAGAAGTTGCGGCTGTTTTGGCCCTTGCCGTCTGTGCGGCAAACCCCTTTGAAACCCCTTAACCGCTCTTCAGAAGATGACTAAAAAGACCCATGCTTTCCAAGCCGAAGTGGCCCAACTGCTTCATTTGGTGACCCACTCGCTTTACTCAAACCCCGAAATTTTTGTGCGTGAATTGGTG
>Ga0114979_10000562_pt1 | contig 24373 bp, 22 predicted proteins | sample S_140625_EF_Meta_FD_87315 | JGI IMG/M metagenome (GOLD analysis project Ga0114979, IMG submission 87315) | Freshwater microbial communities from Lake Simoncouche, Canada to study carbon cycling - S_140625_EF_MetaG | ecosystem: Environmental > Aquatic > Freshwater > Lake | place: Lake...
GGCGTGCTGGCAGGTGGCAGAGTGGGATATTTTCTACTTTATCAACCAGAGGCGCTACTCGCCTCGCCCTTAAGCATCTTCTCCGTGTGGGATGGCGGCATGGCGAGCCACGGCGGCTTCGTCGGTGTTGCCTTTGCTCTGGCGTGGTCGTCCTGGAAACTCCACCTGACCTGGCGCCACCTCGCCGACTTGATCGCAAGCACGGCCTCGGCAGGTCTATTTTTCGGTCGCGTAGCCAATTTCATCAACGGCGAGCTCTGGGGTAAAGTGAGCACGGTCCCGTGGGCGGTCATTTTTCCCGCCAGCGCCCCGGAGGGCACGCCGGTTGCACTGATCGCAGCACGTCACCCCTCGCAACTTTACGCCGCTGCACTCGAAGGACTGCTCCTGTTGGCTTTAGCTCAATGGCTACTTTGGAAAACCACCTGGATACGACGAGCTCCCGGTCGCCTGGCCGGAGTCTACCTGCTAGGCTACGCCGTGGTGCGCTCGATTGGGGAAATCTACCGTGAACCCGACGCCAGTCTTATCTTAGGCCTCAGTCGGGGCACCTTCTATTCGATTTTTATGGTCCTCGGTGGCCTGGCGCTCTGCCTCCTCCAGGGGCGAGCCCTGCACGACTCTAGCAGCCCGGAGTCGAAAAATTAAACCCGTCGGCGACCAACGCCGACCGCACCGCTGCCAGCAACCGCGCCGCCGCCGGACCGTCGCCATGCACGCACAGGGTCCGGACCGCGCCCGACCGCGCCAACCGCAGGGACTGCGCAATCGCCACAGATTCTTCCTCGATCAACGCCCCCGGTTCGCCCCGGGGAATCAAAGTCCCGTCCGCCCGATAACCTCGATCAATAAAGCCTTCCGCCACGAAGCACAAACCGGCTGACCAAGCCGCATCGCGCAAAGCGCCATCCGGTGGCCCGAAAAGCACGAGCGGCCCGGAGCCAAAAGTTCGCGCCGCCTCGACGCACACCCGGGCGGCAGAGACATCGTTGTTTAGAAAATGATACAAGGCTCCGTGAGGTTTGAGGTGCGCCAAACTCACTCCTTCCGCCGCCGCCGCCCCGGCCAGCGCTGCCAACTGCCCTTCAAGAAGATCCTTCAACCCATTCAATGATAGAAACACGGGGCTCCGCCCGAAACTCGCCCGGTCAGCGTAGCCCGGATGCGCCCCCACCGCGACCCCGCTGGCCCGCGCTAGTCGGCAAGCCATGCGCATGGCGGCCTCGTCGCCCGCATGACCACCGCAGGCGACATTTGCCGAGGTGATGCCCGCCGCAAACAACCCCGCCTCACCCGGCATACCTTCACCGAGATCGGCATTAAAATCGATCGGCTTCGAACCATTCATCGTAAGAGCCCCAGCCCGACCCGGATACGGCCGATATCCGCCGCCACTCTCAACCTCGCCTGTTGCGCCGCGGAGACATCTGTCATTCGGAAAACGATCTGCGCCCCCGGCCGCGCTTGGGCGAGCAGCGGCAAATCGATCGTAGCCACCTGCCCGAGTTGCGCGTAGCCGCCGATAGTTTGCCCTTCAGCCATCAGCACGATGGGTTGCCCATCGGGCGGCAGTTGGACTGTTCCTGGCACCACCGGACGAGAAATATCTCCGCCCGCCCCAGCCGGCAACGTGAAGGCCTCGCCTTGTAACCTCAGGCCCATGCGGTCAGATTTGGCACTAAGCTGAAACCGTCGCGCCTCCACCGCCCGCACTGCACCCTCTGGGCTGTGGCGCCGAAATAGCCGCGCCCAGTCCAGACCGGGAATGAGCCGCACCTCCACCACCGCCCGGCGCCCGGGCGGCCGCACCGGTGCGGACAAACACCAACCGCCGCCCCCGGGCACTTCGCCGGCTCTTTCCGGACCAAACGAAATACGATCCCCCGCCTCAAGCGCCCGACCGCCCAGCCCACCGAACCCCGCACTGATTAGGGTGCCAGCCCCGCCCAACAACCGCGGCACGCGCACCCCGCCCCCTGCGAACGCCACGTAGAGCCGCACCCCACGCACCAGCGCCGAGCAATCCAAGGTTGCCCCAGCCTCCAGCCGGATCGGCCGGCCCGCCGCTAGGCCCTCGACCTCGGCCCCGACTAGAGCCACCGTCGCGGCCTGCGGGAAACGCAGCACCGGCCCCACATAGGTGCACTCCAACACCGCCGCGCCAGGGGGATTACCCACCGCTAGGTTCGCGATCGCCGCCGCCCAAGGGTCGAGAGCTCCACCCGACGCAATGCCCACCGCCGCGAAGCCCCGCCGACCCAGATCTTGCACCGTGGTCAGCAGGCCAGCCTTCACCACCTCGCAATACCGCCCCGGCTCCGGCTCCCGCGAACTGACAGCCCTAGCCTTTGAGATCACCACCGCCGGAGAGGCTAATTTATCCACCACCTTGAACTTAACCTCGTCACCCGCCGCCAACCGTGTCGGCGGTTCGAAACCAGAATTAAACAACTCCAGACTAGTTCGCCCGATCAATTGCCAACCGCCCGGAGTATCGCGTGGATAAATACCGGTCTGCGCCCCGCCTATACCCACGCTGCCCACTGGCACCCGCAAGCGCGGCGTCGCCCGGCGGGCCGTCGCCAGCGCCGCGGGTAATCCGAATAAGTAAGGAAAACCTGGCGCGAACCCGATCGCCGCCACCACATAGTTCGCCCCAGCATGGAGATTGACCACCTCGTCGACGGATAACTTGGCCGTCTTTGCCACGTGCTCAAGATCCGGACCATGCTCACCGCCGTAGCACACCGGCACGACGTGCGCGCGCGCCGCCCGGACCTTGCGCGACGCCGTCGGGCCCTCGCCCGCCAGATGCCGCTCCAGCCACTCCGCCACCACACGCCAAGGTAACTCACCGCGCGGTGTCCGCACCCGTTCAGGCTCATAGGTCACCCCGATTGACGAATAGGCTGGGACGATCTCGATCACGCCGTCCAGTCGGTCTGCCGCGAGATCGGCGGCCAACCCTCGCACCCGAGCGAGCATGGCCGCATCAAGCGCCCCCGCCAGCGTGATCAAGTAGGCCGTGTCCCCCATCGCATGCAGAGTCATCCCAGCAAGCTGGCGCACGCCTCGCCGCGGCACAAGCCGCCACGCGGACGTCTTATCGCCGACTCAGGGCCCGCTGATAGATGACTGGAATGGGTTGCCCTTCGCCGCTTGGTGGCGACACGTTTACCTCTTCTTCGTATGCGCCGCCCACTTTCAGTCTTCTTGTCCGCATCTCTCTCCGTGCTTGCCCTAAGCGGTTGCCGCCGGGAGGAGATCCAGACCTACACCGTTAAAAAGGAACCCGCCGCCACCCCGGTCGCATCCGCGCCAGTAGCTCCAAATGCGGACGCCGCGATGCGAAATACCGCCGTCACCACCGCCGAAGGCCCCGGCCTAAATTGGACCACACCCGCCCACTGGAAGCCAGGTCCCGAAAAAGCCATGCGCAAGGCCACCTTCCTCATCCCCGGCGTAAACGGCGCCCCGGGCGCCGAGCTGGCCGTGACCGCCTTCCCCGGCGACGTTGGCGGCCCACTGGCCAACGTGAACCGCTGGCGCGGCCAGCTCTCGCTCCCACCCCTTGCCGAAGGCGATCTTACCGCCGCGCTGAACCACCTGGACGTCGGCCCTCTCCACCTCGACTACGTCGAACTGGCCGCCGCCGGTTCGCCTCCCGCCCGCCGCGTGCTCGGTGCTCTGGTGCCCCACGCCGGCGCGACGTGGTTCTTCAAACTCGACGGCCCCGATGCGGTCGTCGCCCAGGAAAAACCCGCCTTCCTCGCCTTCCTGCAAAGCCTGCGCCCCGCCAACTGACCCGGCCTGCCGCCGCCCTCCATAAACTTACCCTCTCACCGTTAACCCGCCGCGCCCGCGCGGCGACACCATGCGCGCCCTCTATCTTGAATTCGTCCGTTTTTTTGTCTCGCTCCGCCTGACCGTGGGACTGCTCGCCCTCTCCGCGCTGCTGGTGCTGTTCGCCACCCTCGACCAAGTTCACCTCGGCATCTGGGCGGTTCAGGAAAAATGGTTTCGCAGCTTCATCGTGCTGCACGAGCTCAAGGGCTTCCCCGTGCCGGTCTTCCCCGGTGGCTATTTCATCGGCGGCCTGCTGCTAATCAACCTTGTCGCCGCCCACTTGAAACGCTTCGCTTTGACCTGGAAGAAAGCCGGCATCCAGCTCGTGCACGGCGGACTCATCTTGCTGCTCCTAGGCGAACTTCTGACCGGCCTGCTTCAGGAGGAATACCAGCTGCGCCTCGACGAGGGCCAGACCCGGAACTACTCGGAAAGCTGGCGCTTTAACGAACTTGCCGTGGTCGATGAAACCAATGCCACGACCGATATCGTCACGGCCATTCCCGAGCAGCTTCTTACCGACCTAGGCAATGAACTCCAAGTGCCCGCCCTGCCCTTCCGCGTCGTGCCGCGCGCATACTATCCAAACGCTTCATTGATGCTAAAGGAGAACGTCCCCGCCGGCCGCCCCGTGGTAGATAACCCCGCCACCGCGGGCCTCGGCGCTCGCCTCGCCATCACCCCCCTTCCAATCACCTACCAGCAGGACCAGCGCAATCTTCCCGCCGCTCTAGTTGAACTGTTCGGCCCCGAGGGCAGCCTCGGCACCTACCTCGTCTCGACCATGCTAACCGAGCCGCAGCGCTTCTCCTACGCCGGTCGTGAGTGGACCCTCGCCCTGCGCTTCCGCCGCGCCTACAAACCTTACGCGCTTACCCTGATCGATTTTTCCCACGACCGCTACGCTGGCACCGAGATCCCAAAGAACTTTTCCAGCCGCGTCCGTCTGACTACGCCAGACGGCCGCGATGACCGCGAAGTGCTGATCTACATGAACAACCCGCTCCGCTACGATGGGCTGACCTTTTATCAGGCTGGTTTCGACAATAACGACAAGACCACCGTTCTCCAGGTCGTGCATAACCCCTCTTGGCTCATCCCTTACATCAGTTGCCTGCTCATGACCCTCGGCCTGCTCTGGCAGTTCGGCGCACACCTCCTTGGCTTCTCCCGCAAACGCGCCGCCGCCTGAACGCCGCCCACCCGATGAAAAAGTTTTTTCCCCTCCTTTTGCTCGCCCTCGGCCTGCTCTACGTCGGCTCCACCCTGCGTGAACCACGCGGCCCTGTGGGCAAACCCGACGCCGTTGCCTTCGGCCGCTTGCCCGTCCTCGTCGGTGGCCGCATCAAGCCCCTCGATACCGTCGCGCGCAGCACCCTGCTCCAGTTTCAGGGCCGCCAAACCGTGCGCCTAAACGACGGGCGAAAACTCTCCCCCGACGAGTGGCTCGCCGACGTCCTTCTGGCTGATAAAAAGGCCCACGCCTACCCAGTATTCGAGATCCTTCACCCCGACGTCTTGGCACTGTTGCAGCTGAAATCCGAGGACGGCGCCGGGCAGAAACGTTTCTCCTACGAACAGCTCACCCCCGGCCTAACCGAGCTCGAACGTCAGGCCCAGCTCGCCCTCCCCGTCGAAGCCCAGCGTCGCACTCGTTTCCAACGCGAGGTCATCCGCCTGCGCGATAACATCGGCCTCTACGTCCGCCTCCAAGCCTCGCTCGTGCCGCCCGATCTCGAGGCGCCGCTCGACGCTCTCACCTCTTTCCAAAACACCCTCCCTGTCGGCATCGCCGCCGTCCGCTTGCGCCAGCAGAAACAACCCCACGATGAAGCCGCCGCCACTCGCCTGATGGACCTTGCGGGGCGCTTCGATTTCATGGCGCAGAACGCCTACCTCCTTCCCATCCCTCCGGAGGATGCGAACAAGGAAGACACCGCCTGGCGCAACACCGGAGCCGTCTTACTCGATACTTTTCAAAGCGGCACGATCGAGGCTCACGCCCTCAGCTTCTCCGGCCTCGCCTACGCCTGGCGCGACGGCAAGACGGATGAGTTCAACACCATCGTCCGCCTCCTGCGCGCAGAGACCGAGAAACGCTTCGCCTCCCGCTTGGTGAAAGTCGATGCGGAGACCCGTTTCTCCGCCGCCGCGCCCTTCTATACTGGCATGGTCCTCTTCGTCGCTACCCTCCTGCTCGCCCTCGCCTCGTGGTTGAAGTGGCCCGAGACCCTCGGCCTCGCCGCATTCTATCTGCTCGCGCTGGGCTTCATTCTGATGACCGCCGGCATCGCCACGCGCATGTGGCTGGAGGAACGCCCGCCCGTGACTAACCTCTATTCCTCGGCCCTTTTTGTCGCTTGGGCCGCGGTCGGGCTTTGCCTCGTCCTAGAAAAAATCCACCCGCGCGGCCTGGCTAGCGCCGCCGGTGGCCTCATCGGCTTCTCCGGCTTGATCATCGCCCACCACCTTTCGCTTACCGGTGATACCCTAGAAATGATGCGCGCAGTGCTCGATTCGAACTTCTGGTTGGCGACCCACGTAGTCGTTATCACGATAGGCTACAGCGCCACCTACCTCGCAGGTTTCCTCGCCGCGCTCTACGTTTTGCGCGGCGCCCTCAGCCGCTCGCTTGACCGTGAGACCGCCGCCGCCCTCGAACGCATGGTCTACGGCATCCTCTGCTTCGCCACCCTCTTCAGCCTGGTCGGCACGATCCTAGGCGGCATCTGGGCCGACCAATCTTGGGGCCGGTTTTGGGGCTGGGACCCAAAGGAAAACGGCGCGCTGATCATCGTAATCTGGAACGCCCTCATCCTCCACGTGCGCTGGGGTAAACTGGCCGGGCCTCGCGGACTCATGGCCCTGGCTGTGTTCGGCAATATTGTGACCAGCTGGAGCTGGTTCGGCACCAACCTGCTGGGCGTCGGGCTTCATAGCTACGGCTTCACCGACCGCGGCTTCTGGGCCCTGATCGCCTTCGCGGCGAGCCAGCTCGTTCTCATCGCCCTCGCCGTTGCTCCAGGCCTGCCTTGGCGCAGCGAACCGCCGGCTACCAAGCCCCGGACGGCCTAAATCTGGTGCCCGTGCCTCACCCGCACGGCCCCTCCTCCAGCAGCGTTAAGGCGGTCCAAAACCGCCGCAAGCCGGCGTTTTTTCTCATCTGCCTCGCCGGCGAATAGATCCATCTGTCCCGCACCATTCTCGATGCCCGAGAACCGCGCTCCAACCAGTCGCAAGGGCCGCCGCCGCGTCCAAGCCTTACGCAGCAGCGGTTCGACCAGCGGGTAAAACGGTCCCTCCAGATCGCTCGCTTGGGAAAGGCTGCGACCGGCCGTCTCCTGGGTGAAATCGCCGTAACGCACTTTGAGCGTGAGCGTCCGCGCGCGTTTCCCGTCCGCCCGCACTTGGGGTAGCAATTCGTCAATCATGCGTTTGACCACACGCTCGATGGCCGCGAAGTCGCCGACATCCGACCCGAAGGTCTCCTGTTGCGAGTAGCTTTTTGCGTCCTCCCGATCCACCTCCACCGGCCGGAAATCCTCCCCGCGCGCCATCGCCGCCATCTCGCGCCACCCGTCGCCGAAGATCGCCGCCAGTTCGCTCTCGGATCGCGCCAAAACGTCCCCGATCCGCACCACGCCCCGGACCTTGATCGCCGCCTCGGTCTTGGTGCCCACCCCCGGTAGTTTTCCAATGTCGAGCGGCGCGAGAAAGGCCGCCTCTGTTCCCGGCGCCACCGCCACGAAACCACGCGGTTTGCGCAGCTTACTCGCGATTTGGGCGACCAGTTTGTTGGTCGCGATGCCGATGGAGACCGGGATGGACAACTCGTCCCAAATCCGCGCCTGCAGACCGCGCATCGCCGCGTCAACCGCCGCCGCGTCCGCCAAGCCGCAGGGCCCGAGATCGAGGTAGCCCTCATCGATCGAGTTGCGCTGCACCAGCGGTGTGAGCGTTTCGCAGAGATCAAACATACGCTTCGACACCTGCGAATAGAGTCCGGCGGTGTGAGGCAGCAGGATAAGGTCGGGGCATACCTTAAGCGCGCGGCTGGTGGGCATCGGGGTAAAAACCCCGCAAGCGCGCGCCTCGTAGCTGGCCGAGGCGATGATACCGCGCTCACGCCCGCCGACTGCGCACCTGGTGCCGCGTAGCTCGGGCTTCAACGCCAGCTCGCAGGATACGAAAAACGCGTCCGCATCGAGATGAACGATAACGGCACGAGCGGGCATGAACGAGAGGTCTCTTCTCAATCGCCGGCAACCCGCCGCGGCCTCAACCCACGCCGAGCAACTCGACCTCAAACACCAGAGTTGCGTTGGGCGGGATCACGCCTGGGTAGCCGCCGCGGCCATAACCGAGCTCGGGCGGGATGGTGAGCTTCACCTTGTCGCCGACCACCATGGTGGCCACGCCCTGATCCCAGCCGCCGATGACCTGCTTCGCGCCGAGCACGAACTGGAACGGCTCGCGACGATCGACCGAGCTATCGAACTTCTGGCCGGTGGTAAGCCAACCGGTATAGTGAACCGTCACGAGCTCGCCCTTGAGGGGCGCGCGCCCGTTGCCGGCGGTGAGTTTTTCAATTTGGAGGGACATGGGAGAAAGGAAAAAGAAGGACGGAGGGGTTAACCACGAAGTTCCCGAAGGCACGAAGCCCGGAAAATTGAAGATTCCCTAGGAGGCGATGTCAGGTCCGTCTTTCGTGCCTTCGCGTCTTCGTGGTTAAAAATCAGGCCGGCGCCTGCTTCAGCGCGAAGAGGTGTTTATCGATCTTGTTGGCAGTGATGACGCCATAGTTGATGGTGCCAAGCCAACCGCTCATAATAATCCCTACGCTGCCAGCGTGAAAGAGGCCAGGCAGTTGCTCGGATAGGTTCATGGATACCGGTAGGCCCTCGAACTTGGTTCCGAAACTCGTCCCGGCCATATGCGTGGTATAGCGTTCGATTGTTCGCGGCGTGGCCGCCTCCATCCAGTCGATCTTGGCGCGCACGTCGGGGATATATTTCTCCAGCGCCACCAGGCTCTCCTCGATCAGCCTGGCCTTGTGCTTCTCGTAGTCCACGTCGGAGAGTTCCTTCCAGTGCGGGTAGCGACCGTTGAGCGAGGCGACCACGGTGTAGCGGTCGCCGCCCGGCCGGGTGTCGGGATAATAGACGGAAAAAGTGCGACTGGTGGTGTGCAGCGCGGTCAACTCCTCCGGGCTGTAGCGCGGTGCCTCGCTGGTAAAGACGAGGTCGCCGATGTGCGGTATGCTCTCGCCCTTGAGAATACCAAAATACACCTGACAAGAGCTGGTGTTGATCCGCACGGCCTCGGCCTGTTTCACGAAGTCAGGGGAGAAATTTTCCGCACCCGCGAGGCGGAAGATGGTGTTCTTGATGTTGGCGTTGGAGAGCACCGCCTTGGCCCGGATAACCCGTCCATCCCCCGCCACCACGCCGCACGCGACCTTCCGCCCTTCGCGCTCCTCCACCAGGATGCGCTGGACGAGCACGTGTTTGCGCAGCTCGACCCCGTTTTTGCGCAGCTCGGCGGTCATTTTTTTAATCAGTAGATCGGATCCGCCTTGGAAGGTGAACACCCCCGAGCCCATGAAGTTGCTGAATACGATTCCAAACGTGATGGCGGGGTCGTCGCGGGTAGAGCCGTTGGCGTAGGCGATAGGCTCCATGAGAAGGCGGTGCACGTCGTCACGCCCCGGGAAAAACCGCTCGAACATCTCGCCTGTGGTCTCGGGATTGTTGTCGTAATAGTTCATCGCCCGGAGGTGGTCGTAGAAGGCCTCCACCTCGGCACGGGAAAGCTTAAACTGCTCGACCAGCACGCGGGTGTAATCCTCGCGGGTAAAAGTAGTCCAGACGTCCATCTGGGGGTTTACGAAGCGCACATCCTTAAGCTGATGAATGGAGTCCGAGATCTCCTTCGTCCAATAACGCCGGCAGCTCTTAATCATGCCGCTGGGGAAACCGTGCAGCGAAATATCGAAGATGTGCCCGCCCTTGCGAGTGAACCACGTCGCGAGGCCGCCGAACTGGTAATGGTGCTCGAGGAGCAGGACCTTGTGCCCGGCCTTGGCCAAGACATTCGCGCCCGTGAGGCCGCCGAGGCCGGAGCCAATGACGATCACGTCGTATTCATCCGCGACACCTTTGAGCCAATCGTAAGCCATGAGAAAAGTTGGTCACCCAAAACCCCGACCGCCCCCGGCGCAAGCGCGGCCTCAATCCCGCCCGCTCATCCTGCAACCGGCCCGCGCCCGCTCAGCCACCCGCTAAAACCGGCCGGAACCCAGCCTCGCGCAGAATCCTCGCCACCACCTCGCGCTGGTCCCCTTGGATCTCGATCTCGCCTTCCTTCACCGTGCCCCCGCAACCCGCCGCCGAGCGCATCTTTTTGCACAGGGCCTCCTTCTCGGGGGTGCCGATGCCGATAAAACCCCGCGCCAACGTGACCGTCTTGCCACCCCGCCCCGCCGTGGTCCGCAAAACATCTACCCGCCCACGGTTTTTCTCCGGCGGCGCGGCCGTCGACGCCGCCGCGCCCGCCGCTCCACCACTTCCCGGCCCAGGCGGCAAAGCCCCTAGCCCCTCCAAACCAGCTAGCCCAACAAAGGGATTTTGCCCCAACCCGCCGCCCCCATTCGTTGCGATTTTACCCTTTTCTGGCCGGCTCACACACCACCCGCCTTCCCTGCCCCGACCTCCGGACGCGCCGCCCGCCCACCGCACAAACCGACCGGGATATCAGACTCACCACCGAGGAACATCAAAGCCTTGGCATAGCTTCTACGTTCTAGAAAATGAACCAGTTGCGGATGCAAACTAGCCGCCCCACGCACCGCAAAATCATCCAGCCTGGCCATCTCTGATGCCACGACTGTCGCATTAATATTTTTAATCGCATCCAAGAGTGCGATAAGAGCGGCTTTGATCTCGGGTTCCATGGCGGCTTATTTGATTAATTAACGTCATAGCGGCAGACGTTTAGCAAAACTCAAACCTCTCCCTTCCGCACCTTCCTCCCTTGAGCGCGGGGCGAAAACGCGCAAAGATCATTCTTTTAACGCAAGTCATAGCCCAACGCCCGCTCCTTTTTCCCGTTCAAAACCCTTCATGAACTCAGTCCCTCTCGCCGCTCGCGACAATACCGACCTGATCGAGGCCGCCTACGCCCAATGGCTCGATAATCCCGACTCAGTCGACCCCACTTGGCGCGCCTTTTTTCAGGGCTTTACCTTGGGGAATTCTGTCGCTGCGCCCGGCGCCGCACCAACCGCCGCCGCCGCGCAGGCCGCCGGCGTGCGCGTGGTCGATTCCTACAAGCAAGCCCAGATCATCCGTTACATCAACGCCCACCGCTCCCACGGCCACCTTGAGGCCCACCTCGACCCGCTCGGGGAAAAACCCGCCGCACACCCCAAACTCACCCTCGAGAGTTTCGGCCTCGGCACCTCGGATCTGGACGAGAGCTTCACCCTCACGAACTTTCAGGGCGGCGGCCAAAGGAAACTCCGCGACATCGTCTCCGCGGTGAAACGCACCTACTGCGGCACCATCGGCGTCGAGTATATGCATATTCAGGACTACGACGCCCGCGAGTGGTTGCAGAGCCGTATGGAGGCGGTCGAAAACGTCCCATCCTTTACCAAGGAGCGTCAGACCCGTATCCTCCGCCGCCTGCACAAGGCCGAGCTTTTCGAGAAGTTCCTCCACACCAAGTTTGTTGGCCAGAAACGTTTCTCGCTTGAGGGCGGGGAGACCATGATCGCCGCGCTCGACGCCACCATCGAGCACTGCGCCGACCTCGGGGTAGAGGAGATCGTCATGGGCATGGCCCACCGCGGTCGGCTCTCCGTGCTCACCAACATCCTGCGCAAACCGTTCGAGGTGCTGTTTGAACAATTCTCCGAAAACTACCTGCCCCATACCGTGGCCGGCGATGGGGACGTGAAATACCACCTGGGCTACGAGGCCGTCCTGAACACCACCTCGGGCAAGACCGTAGAGGTCCGCCTCGCCGCCAACCCCTCCCACTTGGAGATCGTCAATCCCGTCGTCGAGGGCAAGGCCCGCGCCCGCCAGCGCATCCGCGGCGACGCCGAGCGCAAACGCGTATGCCCACTGCTAATCCACGGCGACGCCGCCTTCGCCGGCCAAGGCGTGGTAGCCGAGACCCTGAACTTCTCTCAGCTCCCCGGCTACCGCACCGGCGGCACCCTGCACTTCGTCATCAATAACCAGATCGGCTTCACCACCCTGCCCCAGGATTCGCGCAGCACCCGCTACTGCACGGACGTCGCCAAGATGATCGAGGCCCCCGTCTTCCACGTAAACGGCGACGACCCCGAGGCCGTGTGCTTCGTCACCAGCCTCGCCCTCGAATTCCGCTGTCTGTTCCATCGCGACGCCGTGGTCGACATGTATTGTTACCGCAAACACGGCCACAACGAGGCAGACGAACCCGCCTTCACCCAACCCACCCTCTACAAGAAGGTGGCTGCCCACGCCCAAGTCTCCACCCTCTACACCACCCGCCTGATCGCCGCCTCCTCCCATACCCAGGCCGACGCGGACGCCATCAAGGCCGAATACTCCGCCGCGATGGACGCCTCACTCGAGAAGGCCAAGCGCGCCGAGCTCCAGCGCCACTCCGCCGGCGAAAAAGGTGACCCCTTCCGCGACTCGAATCCCGTTTTTCAAACCGGCTACACCCACGCCCCGGTTTCCACCGGGGCCACCCGCGAGACGCTCGAAAAAGTCATCCGCGGCCTTACTCAGGTCCCGGCGACCTTTACCCCCAACCCCAAAATCAAACGCCTGCTCGAGACCCGCGCCGCCGCTCTGACCGGCGCCCCGATCGACTGGGGCATGGGCGAAGCGCTCGCCTTCGGCACCCTCCTCGCCGAGGGCACTCCCGTCCGTCTCTCCGGCCAGGACTGCGAACGCGGCACCTTTAGCCACCGCCACGCCGTCCTCTACGACACCGAGACGCGCGAGAAATACGTCCCCCTACTCAATCTGGCCGAGGGCCAGGCCCGCTTTTGCGTATACAATTCCCTGCTCTCCGAAGCCGCCGTGCTCGGTTTCGATTACGGTTACTCCCTCGACTACCCCCAGATGCTGTGCATTTGGGAAGCCCAGTTCGGCGACTTCGCCAACGGTGCCCAGGTCGTCATCGACCAGTTTATCGTCTCCGGCGAGTCGAAGTGGCAGCGAGTGTCCGGGATCGTTCTCCTCTTGCCCCACGGCTACGAAGGCCAGGGCCCCGAACACTCCTCGGCCCGCCTCGAACGTTTCCTCCAGCTCTGCGCCGAGGATAACATCCAAGTGGCCAACATCACCACCCCCGCCAATTATTTCCACGCCCTCCGCCGCCAGATGAAGAGCGACCTCCGGAAACCGCTGGTCGTGATGTCGCCGAAGAGCCTTCTTCGCCACCCGCTCGCCATCTCCAAACTCGACGACTTCGCAACCGGTTCCTTTCAGGCCATCTTGCCCGATACCCACCTGCCTGACGCCAAAAAGGCCAAACGCGTGCTGATTTGCTCCGGCAAGGTCTACTACGATCTCCACCACTACCGCGTGACAAACGGTATCGAGGATACCGCCATTATCCGGCTCGAACAACTTTACCCACTCGACCGCGCCACCCTCGCCGAACTCGCCAAAACCCACGCCAAGGCCAAGCTGGTCTGGGTCCAGGAGGAACCGCAAAACATGGGCGCCTGGAGCTACATCGCACCTGAACTCGAGACCCTCTTCGGCCGCAAAGCCGCCTACATCGGTCGAGACGCCGCCGCCTCCCCTGCCGTCGGCGCCCTCTCTCTCCACAAGATAGAGCTCAACGCCTTCCTGAAACAGGCGTTCCAAGCCTAAAAAGTAGCGAGTGGCGGGTAGTGGGTAGCGAGCATTCCAAGCCGCTACTCCACCTGACACCCGCTGCCTCGATTCCGCCTACTCGCTACCCGCTACCCACTACTCGCTACTTCCAAACCAACCATGTCCCAAATCGAAGTCAAAATCCCGCCCCTCGGCGAATCCATCAGCTCCGGCGTGCTCGCTAAATGGCACGTGAAAAACGGTGACCCCGTGAAAAAGGACCAGCCCCTGTTCGAACTGGAGACCGACAAAATCACTTCCGAAGGCGTCGCCGAGGCCGCCGGCGTGATCACCCTAAAGGTCGCTACCGGCGCCGAAGTAAAAATCGGGGAGGTTGTCGCCACCATCGACTCCGCCGCCGCCGGCTCGGCACCAGCCGCCGCCGCACCTGTCGCCACTCCGGCAGCGGTGCCCGCTCCAGCAACGAAAGCAGCGGCCATCGCCGAGGCCTCCCCTGCCGTTCGCCGCCTCGCCGCCGACACCGGCATAGATCCCGCCAGCGTGGCCGGCAGCGGAAAAGCCGGCCGCGTTACCAAGGGCGACATGCTCGCCGCCGCCGCTTCGCCGAAGGAAGTCGCCGCCGCCATCGCCGCCGCGCCCGCCACCAGTATTCCCGCCAGCGCCCCCGTCGTTTCGACCCCACCCGCCGGCAAGAAAACCCGCGTGAAAATGACCAAGCTGCGCCAGACCATCGCCAAGCGCTTGGTCGCCGCCCAGCACGAGGCCGCCATGCTCACCACCTTCAACGAGGTCGACATGTCAGCCGTGATGGCCCTGCGCGCGAAATACCAAGACGATTTCGTGAAGAAGAACGGCGTGAAACTCGGCTTCATGTCCTTCTTCACCAAGGCCGTCGTCCACGCCCTAAAGGAAGTCCCCGCCATTAACGCCCAGCTAGACGGCGATGAGGTCATTCAACACCACTACTATGACATCAGCATGGCCGTCTCCACCGAGAAGGGGCTCGTGGTCCCCGTGGTGCGCGAGTGCGACAAACTCGACATGGCCGGCATCGAGAAGGCCATCGGCGAGGTCGCCAAAAAAGCCCGCGACGGCAAACTCGGCCTGCCTGACTTCGAGGGCGGCTGCTTCACCATCACCAACGGCGGCATTTTCGGCTCGATGCTGTCCACCCCGATCATCAACGCCCCCCAGAGCGCAATCCTCGGCCTCCACGCCATCAATGAGCGCCCGATGGCGGTGAATGGCCAGGTCGTCATCCGCCCGATGATGTATCTCGCTCTCAGCTACGACCACCGCTTGGTCGACGGTAAAGAAGCCGTCACCTTTCTCGTGAAGGTGAAACAAGCCATCGAAGACCCGGCCAGGCTCCTGATCGGAGCCTAATGAAGTAGCGGGTAGTGGGTAGCGAGCATTCAAGTCTCCTTTCGCCACCCGCAGTCTCGCCCTTCCGACCTACTCGCTACCCGCTACTCACTACTCGCTACTCCTCATGTCTTCCTTCGATCTCATCGTCATCGGCGCCGGCCCCGGCGGCTACGTCTGCGCCTTTCGCGCCGCCCAACTCGGGCTCAAGGTTGCCCTCATCGATAAACGCCCTACCCTTGGCGGCACTTGCCTGAACGTGGGCTGCATCCCGTCCAAGGCCCTGCTTCACTCCTCGGAACACTACGCGTTCGCCAAGACCCACGCCGCCGCCCACGGGATCAAATTCGATGGCGTGAGCCTCGACCTCGCCGCCCTGTTGAAGAAAAAAGACGACGTCGTGACCAAACTCACCGGCGGCGTCGCCGCTCTCGCCAAGGCCCGCAAAATCACCGTGCTCACTGGCTCGGCTAAATTCACCGCCGCCAACACCATCGTGGTCGGCGATCAGAGCCTCACCGCAAAAAACATCGTCATCGCCACCGGCTCCACACCGGTCGAACTGCCCTTCCTGAAGTTTGACGGCACCACCATCGTGTCGTCCGACCACGCCATCAACCTGCCCACCGTCCCGAAGCGTCTCGCCGTGATCGGCGGCGGCGCCATCGGCCTCGAGCTGGGCTCTGTCTGGGCCCGCCTGGGCGCCGAAGTGACCGTAGTGGAGTTCCTGCCCAAGATCGCCGCCGCCTACGACGACGATATCGTCCGCGCCTTCACCCGCAGTCTCCAGAAACAGGGTCTGAAAATCGAGGTCGGTGCCAAAGTTACCGGCTACGACACCCACGCCGGCCTGCTCAACGCCGAGCGCGGCGCGGAAAAACTCTCCTTCCCCGCCGACGTCGTGCTCGTTGCCGTAGGCCGCCGCCCCTATACCGACGGCCTGGGCCTTGAAGTCGCGGGCATCAACCTCGACGAGAAAAAACGCATCGCGGTCGACGCCCACCTGCGCACCAACGTCCCCGGCATCTGGGCCATCGGCGACGTCGTCGCCGGCCCCATGCTTGCCCACAAGGCAGAGGAGGACGGCGTCGCCGTCGCCGAGTGGATCGCCGGCCAACACGGCCACGTGAACTGGGACCTCGTGCCCGCCATCGTCTACACCGACCCCGAAGTTGCCTCCGTCGGCCTCGGCGAGGACGCCGCCAAGGCCAAGGGCATTGCCGTCAATGTCGGTAAGTTCAACTTCGCCGCCAACGGTCGCGCCATTGCGGCCGACGCCACCGACGGCTTTGTGAAAATCATCGCCGACGCCACGACCGACAAGATCCTTGGCGCCCAGATCCTCGGCCACAATGCCGGCGAACTCATCTCCGAGATCGTCACCCACATGGAATATGGAGGCAGCGCCGAGGACCTCGCCCGCACTATCCATGCCCATCCGACTATGTCCGAGGCGGTCAAGGAAGCCGCCCTCGCTGTTTCTAAAGCCGCTCTGCACGCTATCTAGGGCCCTCTCAACCGACTAAAATCGTCGCCCTTAAGAAACCTGTGTTGACACCGCCCCCGCCGTCCCGCACTTCCGTTAACCTTTAACTCCTCAGACCACCATGGATCCCACCTTCCGCCCACACCGTAAGAAACGCGCCCGCAAGATCGGCTTTCGCGCCCGCAAAGCCACCAAAGGTGGCCGTAAAGTGCTCGCCGCCCGCCGCGCCAAGGGCCGTAAGCGCCTCACCGTCGTCTAAGTCCGGCGACATCCCTCCCGCCTCCCGGCTATCACCCGGCTGGCGTTCAGCGAAACCCCGGGCCCACGCTCGGGGTTTCGTGTTTTACCAGCCGCCCGTCATGCGCTTCCGTCCCGAGCAGCACCTCCGACGCCAAGGGGATTTCGACCATATTCGAAACGTCGGCCGGCGCTTCGATTGCGGCGCGTTTACGGTTTTTTACGCCCCGCGCCGTCCGCCTTTGGCTACAGTGAATACGACGGATGCCCCCCCTCCAACCGCACCCGCGCCGGCCCGCGCCGGCTTCGTCGCCTCCCGCTCTGCCGTCGGCAACGCCGTCGCCCGCGCCCGCGCCAAACGCCGCCTCCGCGAGGGTTTCCGCGCTCACCAAGCCGCCTTCCCGCCCGACGTTGATTTTATCTTCGTAGCCCGTCGTTCGCTCAATGGGCTTGAACACACCGCCCTGCAGGAGAGATTTTCGACCCTTTGCCGTAAACTCTTCCCAAATCGTGCCGCCTGACCTCCAGCCCCCCGCCTCCGCCGCCCCCTCGCCCGGCCTCGCGACGCGCGCCCTGGCCATCGGCATTCGGGCCTACCAACTGACGGTGTCGCCGAGCCTCCACGCCCTCGCCGGACCCGGCGCAGGCTGCCGGTTCAGCCCGACCTGCTCGCACTACGCCCTCGAAGCCCTCGCCGCCCACGGCGCCCTGCGCGGTGGTTTTCTCGCCACCCGACGCGTTCTGCGCTGTCATCCTTGGGGCGCCCATGGCCACGACCCCGTCCCAGCCCGCACCCTTTCCACCTGATCCGCCCGCCCCCCACTTTAACCAAATGGATAAGAAGAACCTGACTATCGGCATCGTGTTTATCGTCGCCGCCTTCGCGACCCTCATCGTCGGCGCCCGACTCCAACCACCGCCCCCTCCCGCCCCGCTGGCCGCCGCCCCCGCCACCACCCAGGCCGATCCCGCCATGCCCGTGCTCGCCGCGCCCAACGCTGCACCTAGCACCGCCTTCGCCGCCCTCACCACTAGCCGCACCGACGCCCAGACCTCCGTGCTGGCGAATGAATTCGTCGCCGTGCGCCTGACCGACTTCGGCGGCGCCATTCAGGACGTCGCGTTCAAAAAATACCCCGCCACCCAGCACGGCCCCGAATCCTTTGTTTTCAACGAGCGCCACGCCGCCCCCATCCTCGCCCTAGGCGAACTCGCCGGCCTCGGCCAAGAAACCCGCTACGAACTCGTCTCGGCCTCCGCCTCCGAAGTCGTTTACCGCACCGTTTTCGAGAAACGCCTCGAGGTGACCCGCCGATTCTCCCTGCCCCACGCCACTGACCCCAAAGCCGACCCCTACCGCATCCGCCACGAGACCACTCTGCGCAACCTCACCGACGCCACCATCCCGCTCCCACGCCTCGTCCTCGAACTCGGCACGAGCTCGCTCGTGAGCCCGAACGATACCGGCCTCTACCTCAACGTTGCCAGCTACGATGGCAAAGACTCCGAAGTAACCGACCGCAACGCCTTCGATCCGAGCTTTTTCGCCCGCTTCGGCGCCGGTGACCCGAACCCTAAAACCCAGCTTGAGCAAACCCGCCCCATCGTCTGGGCGGCAGTAAAGAACCAGTTCTTCGCCAGCATTTATACCCCGGACCAACCCGGACAATCCGTCGTCATCCGCCGCGTCGAGTTACCGCCCTTGCCCGGCGGCAGCCGCACCGACGTAGGCATCACCGCCGCCGCCCGCTTCGACCAACCCTCCCTCGCCCCCGGCGTCACCCAGACCCACACCGGCCTCCTTTACGTCGGCCCCAAGGAGTTCACCCGCCTCAACCGCTCCGCCGAGTTCAAACACCGCGAGGATAAGGTGATGCAGTTCGACCGCTATTTCTTCAACCGCATCTTCCTATCCGGTATCGTCGCCCCCATTCTTAATAAATCCTTGGTTGGCATCCACTCTTGGGTCGGCAACTGGGGCGTCGCCATCATCCTGATGACCATCCTGCTAAAGCTGGTTAGCGTCCCCTTCACCCTTGCCGCCTCCAAGTCGGCCAAGCGCATGGCTAAACTCTCGGAGCCGATGAAGGCGATTAAGGAAAAATATAAGGACAACCCCAAGAAACTAAACGAAGCCACCCTCAACCTGTTCAAAGAACACAAGGTCAACCCCGCCGGAGGCTGCATCCCCATCCTGATCACCATCCCTCTCTTCATCGGCTTCTTCGCCATGCTCCAGGGCACCGCCGAGCTGCGTTTTCAAGACTTCCTGTGGGCTCATGACCTCTCCGGCCCCGACACCGTCTGGCGCATCCCCGGTCTCGGTTTCCCGCTCAACATCATGCCCCTTCTGATGGGTATCACGATGATCGTGCAGATGCGCATAACCCCCCAGACCACCACCTTGGAGGGCCCGCAGGCCGCAATGATGAAATTCATGCCGGTCATGTTTGCGCTCTTCTGCTACAACTTCGCCGCCGCCCTCGCCCTCTATTCAACCGTCAACGGCCTGTTCACCATCGGTCAGCAGTTGTTGGTTAACAAATACGTGAAGGACGAACCCCTCACCCCCGCGACCGCCTCGGCCGGCAAAGGCGGCAAATCGGTCAAAAATATCACCCCGCCGAAAAAGTAAGCCGCCCGCCGCGGTCACCCCGCGAGCCCATTTATGAACCGCGTCCGACAATAGACGCGGTTTTTTCGTGCAATATTAGAGCCGCTGCAGGTGGAACCCGCCATCCACGTCGAAACACGCACCGGTTGAGAAGGGAAACCGGTCTTCCGCAATCGCCCGCACCGCGCGGCCGATATCCTCCGGCTTGCCCCAGCGGCGGATGGGCGTGATGCCGCGTTCGTCCTGGAGGATGAGCTTGTCGTATTTCTCCTTCACCCCACCAGTCATGTCGGTCGCAATCACGCCCGGGCGGATCTCGTAGACGTTGATGCCGTCGTTGGCCAACCGGTCGGCAAAGAGCTTGGTCATCATCGCCAGGCCCGCCTTCACCATGCAGTAGTCTCCACGGTTGATTGAAGCGGTGTAAACCGAGATGGAGGTCACGTTGACAATCCGGCCACGAAACCCCTCCGCGTCAGGCACCTGCGTAATCATTTGCTTCGCCACAAGCTGAGAAAGGAAAAACGGCCCCTTGAGGTTGATCGCGAAGAGCCGATCAAAACTCTCCTCGCCCGCGTCGAGCAGATCCGCCCGCACCTTGGGCGCCACCCCGGCATTATTCACCAGCAGATCAATGCGCCCAAACCGCGCCACCGTTTCGGCTACCAGCCGCTCACGATCCGACGCCACCGCCACATCACCCTGCACGATGAAGCCATCCCCGCCCGCCGCCCGCACCAACGCCAGCGCCTCGGCCGCCGCCTCGGCATTGCCGGCATAGTTGATGGCCACCCGACCGCCCGCCTTGGCCAGCTCGAGCGCGATACCCCGGCCAATGCCACGTGAAGCGCCGGTCACCAGCGCAGAAAATTTAGAAGCGGGGGAGGAGGAATGCATCGTCATGACGCCATCCCAAATGCCCAGCCGCCCACCCGCCAAACCCAAACCCTCGCGCACGCAACCAGTGAAGCGGTTCCGTGCTACAACACCCCGCCGGACTCCGCTCTCCCGCGCCACGCCCGGGGTGAAACTCCTAGCTCGGCCTTAAACACCCGCGAAAAATGAAATGCATCCGCAAAGCCCAATTCGGCCGCCACCTGCTTCACCCTCGCGCCCGGAAGTCGCAGTCGCTCCGCCGCCAAACGCATACGGCGCCTGCGCAAGTAAGCCCCCGGCGTCGTATCGGCGTAGCGCCGGAAAAGCCGGCACAAGGTCTCGACGCGCAGACCCGCCGCCCCCGCCAGTTCCGCCGACCCACGCAACCGCGCCGCGTCGCGATCCGCCAAAGCCCGACAGCGCTCGAAACTCTCCCGCGCCCCCTCGATCTCGTCCAAGCCGCCGGCATCGCGCGCCTCCGCTAGTTTTAACAACAAAACCTCCGCCAGCGCCCGCACCAGATCCGCCCCGTTCGCCCCCGGCTTCGCCCCCTCGCGCAACAACCACTCCCATATCTCCCGAATCTCACCCGGCAACGCCACCACCCTTACCCGCGGTCGACCCAAACCCACCGCTGCAATCCGCGACGCCACCTGGGGCCCTTCCAACCAGAGGTAATAGCGACGCAGCCCTCGCCCCGTCTCCCCGCGCAACCCCAACCGCGTTTCTGGCGTCGTCGCATAAACCCGCCCTCCCGCCAGCGCCTGCCCCAGCCCACCCAACTCCGCCCGCCCCCGCCCCGCCGCAAAGAACTCCACCGCCCAAAAAGGAAATTCCCGCCGCTGGATATAAACCCCTCCCGCCAGCACCTCCCAACCAGCCCCCACCACCCGCCAACCGTCCGCGACCGATCCGTCCGTCCGGAAAAATCGCCGCGCCTCCGTCGCCTCCCGCGCACACAGCTCTGCCGGGGTCCCCACCTCGCCCGTGCTGGTTATCGTTTGCTTGGCCACACCCGCATCCACACCCCCACCCCGTCCGCCCGCGAGCTTGAAAAATCACCCTCTCCCGCCTCGCTCCACTCATGGCCCAACACGACACGCTACCACCTCTGCCCGACGCCCCTGCCTGCGGCGTCTACCGCCACACCAAGGGCAACCTCTACGAAGTCCTCGGCCTAGTCCGCCATTCCGAGGATCTCTCCCCCCTCGTCCTCTACCGCCGCCTCGATGAAAACGGCCGACCCTTGCCCGACGCACCTTGGGTCCGCCCCCACGCAATGTGGAACGAACTCGTTCCCAGCCCACTCGGCCTCGTGCCTCGGTTTCAGAAAATATCGTAATAATTGCACTCTATTTTTATTTCATAAACATATATTTATTAATTAATTAATATTTTAATTAATAAATTATAAAAATTTATTGCACACTTTATTGCATTCACCGGCCGCGCTCTGCTTAGTCCACTGGTCCCGTGACGCGTGCCACCAGCCAACATCTTCTCGCCCGCCGCCTGAAGCTCTCGGGAGCGACCGTATCCCGCGCGCTGGCCAACCACCCCGCGCTGAGCGCCGAAACCCGCGCCCGCGTCCAAGCCCTCGCCGCCGAACTCGGTTACCGCGGCACCGCCGGCCGGAGCGTGCGCCGCACCGCCGACGCCCCAGCCCTTAAAATCGGCGTCTTGCTCGGCGAACCCCTGGTCGCCGCCGACCACCTCGCCCTGCCCCGCATCCTCGAAGGCATCCGCGCCCGCGCCCGTCTGGACCGCGCCGAGATCGATCTGCTGCCCTTCGCACCCGGCGAGACTACTCCACTGGCCGGTCGCCGCCGCCTCTTCGGGCACCTCCGCGCCGCCAGTTGGCGCGGCGCCCTCCTGCTCTACCCCTTCCCCGAGGCCACCGTCTCCATGCTGGCCGACAAACTCTCGGTTGTCTCCGTTCTGCACGAGTGCGCCGATGAGCGTATCGATACGATAGATACCGATCACGGCGCCGTCCGCGGCCTAGTCGCCCGGCTTGCCACACTCGGCCATCGCCGGATCGGCTTCGCCACCTGGGCCTACCCCACTGGCGGCCTGTGGGCTTCGCGCCGCTTCGCCGCCTATACCGAGGCGCTCTTCGCCCAAGGCCTAGGCCTCGACCCCGCCCGCGTATGTAACGTCGGACCCGCATCAGTAGCCTGTCCTGGACCGGTCGCTCTGGCCGACGCCGTCGCTGCCATCACCCGCCGCGATGGCGTTACCGCCTGGGTTTGCGCCGCCGACCACCAAGCTTACCAGTTGATCGCCGACCTCGCCGCCCGCGGCTTGCGCGTGCCCGCCGACGTCTCCATCACCGGCTTCGACGGCCAGCCCGTCCCTCCGGGCCTACCCGCCCTCACCACCGTCGCCGTGCCCAACGCCGACATCGGCGCCTCCGCCGCCGCCCGCCTGGTGAACCGCCTGCTCCAGCCCTCCTCCCAACGCCGCCTCACCCTCGTCACCCCGCAGTTAGTCGAGGGTGCCACCACCGCATCACCCCGTTAACCCGTCATCCCTAGTCTTTTTCCGCTCTCCGCTTTTCCGTCCATCCCAACCCACCCAAACCCACCGACTACCATGGCCAAAGCCACCAAGTCCAAAACCGCCGAGCACTTCGCCGGCCTCCCTAAGATCGCCTACGAAGGCCCCGGCAGCGCCAACGCCCTCGCTTTTAAGCACTACAACGCCAACGAAAAAGTCGGCGGAAAAACCATGGCCGAGCACCTGCGCTTCGGCATAGCCTACTGGCACGCTTTCCGCGGCACCGGCGCCGACCCCTTCGGCCCCGGCACCATCGTGCGCAAGTGGGAGTCCTCCTCCAAGGACCCCATCTCCGTCGCCAAAGTCCGCATGGACGCCGCCTTTGAGTTCTACCAAAAGATCGGCACGCCCTTCTGGTGCTTCCACGACCGCGACATCGCCCCCGAGGGTGCCACCCTGGCCCAAAGCAACAAGAATCTCGACGCCCTCGTCGCCCACGCCAAGTCCCTCCAAAAGGCCACCGGGGTAAAACTCCTCTGGGGCACCGCCAATCTTTTCAGCAACCCGCGCTTCATGTGCGGCGCATCCACCAACCCCGACGCCCACGTCTTCGCCTACGCCGCCGCCCAAGTTAAAAAGGCACTCGAGGTCACTCAGGAGCTGGGCGGCGAAAACTACGTATTCTGGGGCGGCCGCGAAGGCTACGAGACCCTGCTCAACACCGACCTGAAGCGCGAACAAGACCACCTCGCCCGCTTCCTGGCCATGGCCGTCGATTACGCCAAAAAGATCGGCTTTAAAGGGCAGTTCCTCATCGAGCCGAAGCCAAAGGAGCCCACCAAACACCAATACGATTTTGACTGCGCCACCTGCATCGGCTTCCTGAAAACCTACAAACTCGATAAGCACTTTAAGTTCAACATCGAGACCAACCACGCCACCCTCGCCGGCCACAGCTTCCAGCACGAAATAGAGGTCGCGGGCTCCGCCGGCATGCTCGGCTCCATCGACGCCAACTCCGGCGACCTTCTGCTGGGCTGGGACACCGATCAATTCAACACCGACGTAAAGGAACTCACGCTCGCGATGATGAGCATCCTGAAGTTTGGCGGCCTCGGCTCTGGCGGCTTCAACTTCGACGCCAAACTCCGCCGCCCCTCCACCGACCTCGCCGACCTCTTCCACGCCCACATCGGCGGTATGGACGCCTACGCCCAAGCCCTAAAAATAGCCCACCGCCTAAACTCCGAAGGTAAGTTCGCCAAACACGTCGCCGGACGCTACGGCAGCTATGACACTGGCTTCGGCAAGGAGATCGAGACCGGCAAAGCCACCTTCGAGTCCCTCGAGAAACTCGTCCTCAACCAGCTCGGTGAACCCACCCTGCGTAGCGGCCAGCAGGAAAAACTCGAAAACCTGCTAAATCACGAACTGTTCCGCTGACCGAACCCTTGGCTAAACCCGCCAGCCTGGGCTGTGCCTTTGCACGGCCGGGCTTTTTCGCACAGCCACCCAAGAATATTCTCTGGGCAAGAGTAAATTAAGGCCAAGTAAAGCTAGGTAAAAATAACTTAACGTGGTGCCCCCACGGGGAATCGAACC
>Ga0114979_10000564_pt1 | contig 24363 bp, 16 predicted proteins | sample S_140625_EF_Meta_FD_87315 | JGI IMG/M metagenome (GOLD analysis project Ga0114979, IMG submission 87315) | Freshwater microbial communities from Lake Simoncouche, Canada to study carbon cycling - S_140625_EF_MetaG | ecosystem: Environmental > Aquatic > Freshwater > Lake | place: Lake...
CGTATATAGTATATAATGCTTTTAAATATAATTTGTATAATAATAAAATTTTAAAAACATATGTTGTAAACTACGATACAAATATTCATAGTGATAAAGTTATACATCATTTTCCTGGATGTCCCGGAGACTATCAACATAAAATTGAAGCAATGACTATTTTTTTGAATAATATAAAAGATTTAACTATAAATAATAATATAAATAAAGCAAAAACATATATTGATACATATTTATTACCAATTATTAATAATAGTGGAGAATTATTAGAAGGTAATATTTTTATGCTACATCATACTACTCATTATACAGATATATATTTAAATAAATCAAAAAATATAAGTAATATGGTATTAAATAAAAATATAAAAAATGTAATAGAAATTGGATTTAATGCAGGGTTCTCAACATTGTTAATGCTTTTAACAAATCCAAATATTAATATAACGTGTTTTGATTTAGGAGAACATAAATATACAATGCCTTGCTATGAAAAATTAAAAGAAACATTTGGTGATAGAATAAATATAATAATTGGAGATAGTACTGAAACATTAAAAAATGTTAATGATATTTATGATTTAATACATATAGATGGAGGACATACAACAGAAGTTGCTAATAGTGATATTATAAATACATATAGATTATCTAAACAAGGAACAATAATAATTATGGATGATTATGATTTTCCTAATTTACATAATTTATGGGATAGTTATATTATAAAATATAATTTGAAAAAATTACATATAAATGTATATAATTCTCCACATCACGATATTAAATATGTGTAAATAATATAATATGTTTATATATTATATTATAATATATAAATATAAATATATATATATGAATTGTATTTTTTGTTGTGTATTTAATCAAGAAAAATATGTTGATATGTTTTTTCTTCTTTTAGAAAGTATATTTATTTATGGAGATTTAGACTATAATACAAATATATTAGTATATACATCTACTGTATTCATGAATAAGATTAAACAAAGTCATTTATTTAATAATGAAAAAATAAAATTTGAAATAAATGATACATACGATGATATTAATAAAGCTTGTAAAGCGAGATTAGATTTGTTTAATTTACCTTCAATAACAAATTACAATAAAATTCTTTATTTAGATACTGATATATTAGTAAAGGATAATATTAATAAGGTATTTGATGTTTGTAAAGAAGATATTTTATATGTATTAGAAGAAGGAGAAATTAATAGTGATAGAGATTTTTGGGGAAAAACACTATTTGGAAATGAAATTAATAATTATGAAGATAAAACAGCATTTTCAAGTGGTATATTATTATTTAATAATAGCGAAAAAATAAAAGATTTATTTATTAAAATTAATGAAGATATTATTAAAAGACCTTATAATTTTGAGTGTTATGATCAACCATATATAGTATATAATTCTTTTAAATATAATTTATATAATAATAAGATTTTAAAAACACTTATTGTGAATAATGATAATAATATTAATAGTGATAAAGTAATACATCACTTTCCAGGATATCCAGGACGTTATGAACATAAAATTAATAGTCTAATAATATTTATGAAAAATATGAAGGATAACACAATAAATAATAATATCAAAAGTGTGAAATAAATAATTAATGAAAACTTATTGCCAATTATTGCAAATACCAAAGAATTATTAGAAGGGAATATTTTTATGACTCATCATACTACTTATTATGCAGATGTTTTTTTAAATAAAGTAAAAAATATAAGTAATTTAGTTTTAAATAAAAATATTAAAAGTGTAATGGAGATTGGTTTTAATTCCGGATTTTCAACATTACTAATGTTAATATCAAATCCAAATATACATATAACTTGTTATGATTTAGGGGAGCATAAATATACTATACCTTGCTATCAAAAATTAAGGGAGATATTTAAAGATAGGATAAATATTATAATTGAAGATAGTAGGAAAACGTTACCTTCCGATAATGATATTTATGATTTATGGGATAATTATATTATTAAATATAACTTAAAATCATTAAATACTGAATATAATTCACATTATCATGATATTAAATATGTGATTAAGAACGCATAAATTACACATATTTTTTATTTGCTTTTATTTTATTTATAAATTTAACATAGTCATCATATGATATAGCATATCCTTTATTATCATATGCAATATTATTAGTATATTGTGAAGATTTATAACTTTCTTTAATTACATTATTTGTGATATTAATTTTGCTTAATTTAGAATATTTTGCTATATTAATTGATTTTCTAGTTGTAATATTCATTTTACCTCCTATTTTTCTTTCATATATTTTTGGTTCTATTTCATTATAAATATTACCATTCTCCATATTTTCAATATAATAATTTATTGTAATTTTTAAAGAATCTACCAGATCATTAAACATCTCTATTAAATCCTTGTATTCCTCTGTTGAATTATCTATCTTCATATTGATATTTAAAAAATTAATATAGTTATCACATAGCATATCAATAAATTCATCTCTAAATTTTATTAAATAATTAATCGTTTTTTCAATAATTATTTTCATGTAGTCGCGTGTAATATCTTTAATAAATAGACTATCTCTATCTTCATTTCTTGATATATATTCTTTTATTAACTCCATATATACTTTTGAAGGTTCGTGAATATTAAAATTTATTTTCTTAAATCCATCTGTATCAAATAATCCTGCGCCTCTAAAAGAATTTAGTTTATAATTATGATCACTCCTTCTCTTTTTATTCTTCATATAATTTAAAGGATATAATGCATCTTCGTTATGTAATAAACTATCTATAAATAAGTTTTCAAAATTATATTGAAATCTCTTATAATCATTACTTCCAATATTAATATCTTCATAATTATCATCTTTCTTGTACCCAGTATATAACTTATCTGTATCATAATATATCCCATATTCAACTACATTAATTTTTAAAAACTTATCATCACAGTCAATAAATTTAAAAAATTTATAACAGTCGCATATAAAATGCTGATGAAGAGTATATTTGATGTTAAAATATGTATTATACTCAACATCATTATTTACTTGATTTCCTAAGCATATATAAGTATAATTAGGATCTTCAATACTATTTAACAAAATATTTGAAGTTAATGGATATTTGTCTTTATCTTTGTATATTTTATAATTTTTTATATTATATAATTTTAATCTTCCATTTCCTCCTTCAAATATATTACTATATAATACCTCGACATATTCTTTATCTGTATTGCTTACTTTGCAAAAATTATATTTAATACTTCCTACAACTAATACATTTGTTATTGTTATTTTTAATCCAGGTGCTAAAATAATTTGATAATATTCGTCATTAAAATTAACATACTTAATATTATCATTAATCTCTAATATATATACAACACCACTATTTTTAACATTTTCATAAGCATAATTTATTGCGATGCTAATATCAAATGTGCAAGATAAAAATGATGTCAAAACTACATCTTTATTATAATCGCTACTGAAATCTCTGTAAGTCCCATGAAAAACATAAATTGTTTTTTTATTGTTTTGCATATTATACTCAGCATCATTATAATACTTCAATAAATTTCTGACTCTTTTATATGCTCTTTTTTCCATAACTATACCATTCGCGATATAATTTTGCAAAGAACTATTAACTATTATACTATAAGGATATTTTCCTACATAATTTTCTATAATATCCGAAATTCTTGTTTCTGTTAATTTTAAAGGTTGAAATGTATGAATACCATAAATGAATGTTTCAGTATCTAAAATTGTTATTGCTGGTAGAGGAGAATTATATGGAAACCAATAGTAATAGTCTTTATTAATAACATTATTATAATTATTATTAATAATAGTATATAATATTGTTCTTAAAGTATTATCGTCGCTATATCCTTTAATATCATTAAAGTGTTTGTTATATTTTTTATTATTATATGAGATAGTATATTCTTCTGGTAAATAACTACTATGTAATAGATTAATTTTTCTAAAAATATCTTCTACAGTTTCAATATCATATATATATTTCATTCGTTTTTTATCTATAATATCAATATTTGTAAATAATGGTATAATATCTTCACATCTTTCTTTTAAACTTATGTAATAAGGTATTATTGACATATATTTAATATATTCAAGATCATCTAATGTGTCTTCCGAGTATTTCTTTTCTGGTTCACTATTAAATAATATCTTCCCGCCTATAAATGATAATCTAATACATCTGTGAATTATTGTAGAATATAATAATTTTTCATTATATTTTGTATATTTACCTCCCGACTGCTTATCATCCAAACTATACCTTTTAGAAAGAGTTTTGCTATCTGAAAATCTTACAATATATTTTGTCTCTTCTTCACCATAATTATTATTTGCAATTGGCAATATATATTCACTATTTATAACTGATGTATTGCTTCTCCTTTCTATTAGAGTGCCAAAAGCATCAATATAAATATATTTTTCAGTTTCTATATTATGCTTTTTAATACTTTGCATGTCAAACATATTAATTTGAGGCATATTTTTCTTAAAAGTTATGCGATATATTTGATGTATGAAATGTAATAATAATAATAGTTTCTTTATATGCCTTTTATATACATCAATATAAATTGATTTATGCTTAGATATTTTCTTACAAGATTTGGCATATTCATCAAATAATTTATCATATTTTTCGAGCAGTATTAACTTTTTCCTATTAATATATTTTTTACTATTACTACTAATCATAAAAATCTATATAACGACAATAAAAAAAAAGTTAATAAATAATATTACTTACGCACACGTGTTGCTAAAATCTTGCGAGGTTTATTTACCCTATATTATTTTAATAATAAGAAACTAATAAGTAATTACTTATTATACTTCATAAATATAACTGTCGTCATATTTATGGTATTATCATTATTTATTATAGGACATATATCATCACGCGTTTTATAATAGTTTATTTTTTTTAAAGCATAGTCAATATACAAGGTAGAATGAATAGGCATAATTACTTCATAATCCCCTTTTGCTAAAGTAATTCCTTCAACAAATATCAAGGGCATCCCTTTTTCAACAATTATTTTTAATATTATTTTTTTTTTTTTAGTATAATTATAAGCAATCTCTGTGAATAATGATGTTGATGAAAAATGGTTTGTAATATAATAACCTTTTTTAGATTGATTTAAAATATAATTTTCGTTGACACCCCTATATAAAACAATCTCATGTTTTATCCTAGGTGCTTTGTTAAATATCTCTTTTAATTCCTTAATATATGTTTCAAATACAAACTTATAAATGTCTTCATTAAAATCTAAATAATTATCTTTTAAAAATTTTATAAATAATTGGTCGTTGTCTAATGGTATTTCTTCGCCTTTATAATTATTATTAAGTTTAAAATAATCTGAAAATTGAAAAAAGTAGTAGCAAAGGTCACTATCATCATCAACAATACCACCGCCATTATTTTTAATAACATTAGGGTCAAATATACCACCACAATCTATATATGAATTTAAATAAATATCTCCACGATACGTATAATATTTTAAATTATACGTATCTCTAATATTTAAACTTTCAATAAATGTGTTTTGTTGCTCTATAAATTCATTAAGATTATTAACATCAATATGCTCTTGGATTTTATTTATGAATTTTTTATTATATTCGTTATATTTAATATTGTATTTATATATTTTATTGCTGTAATCTAAAGAAGAATTATCTCCTTTGCTTCGCTTTTCTATAAATGTATCTAATTCGCTATTATTTACCAAAATGTTGTTTTTATAATTTATTTCTATATGTTTATTAAGAATTTTTATTTTTTTCGTTAATTCTATTAATTTCTCATTATAATAGCATAGTTGCTTATGTTCCTTACTTACATATATATCGTTGTCTTTCAGTATTTTCTTTCGTGATTTTTCTAACTTTGATAATAATTTATCATGTGTTTTGGAATCTTTAAATTTTAATATGTTTAAATCTTTGTCATTCTCTTTACTTGATAATGGTTGTGCTGGGGTTGAAGAAACAGAAAGAAAACCCGTATTGAATTTATAATTTAACGGCAAAGATTTTCTTCTAATTAGTGGCACAACAGACATTTGACAACTAGACTCTAATTTAATATATTATTAAAAAAATAATAATTATAATCTTTACTTATTTACTATAATACAAAACATATTCATCCATTTCCAGTCCAATAGTTAATTTCACATAGAACAGCCCTCTCATATATTGTTAATTTATTGTTAATGTCTTCGAATTGCTTCTGATGTATTTTATCTTGCTCTAATAATAATTCATCAACTATTGATTCAAAGTCAATTTCTTCTACAACTTCAAGAATAGGTTTAAAAGTTTTACGTCTATATTGCATATATCTACGATTATTAGATTTATTATATTTCAAAATAGTCATTATTTGCATTTTAATTGCACAAGTTGTTAATAATAATATCTATTATACATAATCAATTTATATTATTATATAAAAAAATAACAATTGCAAATTATTACAATAATAATATCTATATATTATATATATATATCATCTACATAATGCATTGTTTAGGGTGTGCAATATATTTACCTACATTTAATGACATACTTCAATACTTTAACTTATAAGAGATACATAAATTATTCACTATCTTTCTTATTAACAAATCTAAAATGACAATGATTACTTACATCAATATATTTATCAGTATTAATATATTTTCCTTTTTCATCCTTACCTCCGCCATAATATTCTTGCATATCTTTTGGCATATCTTTAAATTTACGCATATCTTTTGATTCTGATATGGGAACATTTTTGAATACTTCATATATTTTCATATGATCAATTTGTTTTGGTTTATCAGTATCTGTCTTAAATTGTAATCCTCGCTTTTTCATTTCTTTCATACTAAGAATACCTCCAGAGAATGAATCATTTTCTTCTTCTAAAATTAGATCTTCTAGAATTGCATGTTTGTATAATTTAGAATTATGAGTATTCTCTAGCGCACCTAGGGGTCCATCGCCTAATATATTTCTAACTAATACTATTAAATCAGGGATACTTAATTGAAAAGTACAATTTTTATAAAACTTTGCTCTTTCCAACAAAGTTTCTTCAAGATTTTTTATTAAAGAATATAATTCTTTATATTCTTGTGTATTCGGAAATAAAACACCTTCTCTCCCTAGTTGTTGACTAGTTTTTGTATTTCCTTTTAATGTTTTACTAATAAAGAATAAATAATTTTCTGATACAGAACTAATAATTTTGATTAATTTTTTTATTCGTTCATGACACCATGTAAAATGTTTTGTTAAATCTTCGTCACTAGCATCCTTATATTTAATAAATAAATGTTTCCAATCTCTCATATATTGTATATGTTCTCCAACTACTGAATCCTTAGTAAATAATTGGTTTATAACGCCATTAAGATATGCTCCTGCATCCCTGAACCCTTCTATTTTATCAGCATATTTATTATCATCGTCTGATGTCTCATGTAAATTTAATTTTTTATTTTCATGTTTAACGCTGTCAAACTTAAAAATCGAATCAATAAGGAAATTGTTGATATTGTATTTATATTGATTAGTGCGATTATTTTTATAGTCTTTTAACGATATACCAGTACATATAGGATTTTTATTGAATTGCGTGCCTGCAATTTTATCTTTTGTTTTATTCGCTCCATGAATAAATATATAGTCTAAGCAAGGTATACCAAGTGCAGTATAACAATCTTTAATAAAGTGTTGATGTATGCTATATTTAATATCTTCTAAACTTCCTGAAATTAATGGTATCCCTCTATTAACATATAATTCATATTCCTGACCAAGACTAAAATATAAAAATTCATCTTTTCTTTCACGATGTGTCATATTCCATTTATCATTAATCATTTTATTATTTAAATCACTACGCTTTACTTTATATATTTCAAAATCTTCTTTAAATTGCGGTTCCTTATTAATTTTCCATAAATCACCTAAAATATAAGCACATTTAGGCATAATATTAGTATTTGCAGTTATTCTATAAGTTACATAAAATTTAATATCAAGTGCATTTCGATCTAATAATTTATTATATAGTAAATTATTTTGTTTAATAGTTGGTGTTCTAAATAAGCGACAAAGGATAAGACATATCCCCCCTATATTAAACTCCCTAACAATTCTAAGTCTTGATTGTGGTAAAATAAGTATTTGGTTTAATATGTCTTTTAAATTTATATATGAATGTGTATCATCTACTTCAATTATATAAATAAGTCCTACGTTATTTTGACTAATTCCTGAATAATATGAAGCGGTATAAACATTTAAACTGGTTGATAAAAATCCTAAAATTTCTATTTCTTTTTCCTTTCCGCCTATACTGTGTAATCTATTTTTTGTTCCGTGATATAGATATATTTTTTTATTTTTATAGTCTTGTTTTATAGTTTTATCTTTGTAAACACCTATAGTATTTATAATTCTTAATGTCATATCCTGAATTCGGTTTGCATGAACAAGAGATTTCACAGATGTATATGCTTCTGTTATTACCTTGTATATTGTTTCATTCAAATATGTACTGTATGGTTTTACGCCATGATTTTTATAATCTAATTCTAGCAATTTAAGAACGACGGAATCTATTTCGAAGGGTTGCCATTTTATTGTCATAGGATAACAATATTTTAGATTTGTGTCAGAATCAATATTTTTGTGATTTAAAGGTATCCATGAAAATAAAGGAAAAGTACCTGTATATTCATAATTATAGTAGAGATCCTGTCTATGCGCATCCATATTGTTTTGAATATATACTGGGTCTTGCGCATTAAGCGAATATAATATATTCTTACGTATCATATCGTCATCTCCATATTCAGTTTCATTATTACCGTAAGAAATATCTCTCATATCCTTTATTATTCCATCATAATACTGATGTATTAATGATGTATCCTTTGCAATCCCTGTTATTGTAGGAAGTTTTCCCAATATATCATTAATTATAGTATTAAGTTCTGAAAAAGGCTTATTTGTACCTATAGTTGCATCTGTAGTTGCACAAAAGATAGTTTTTGGTAATAAACCATTTGTTATATTATAGTTTATATTTAATTCATTAATAACTTCTTTAGCAAATTTTAATGAATCTGGAAACATATAATGTCCAAAATGTAATTTACTATAATAACTGGTATTAATTTTATTATACTGTATAATATGATTTTTATAATCATTACCATTATAATGGTCGTATCTAAATGCTTCAAATACATGCTGGCGATTTATTAATGTATTAAGATGATAATTTTCTATCGTGTAAGGGTTCAAAATAATATTAGTATGATCGACGCTTCTCGTTAAATCATTTTTCTGATATATTATTTTTGAACTACCATAAAAATGTTTTTTGAACTCTTGCCAAGGAAATAATGAATTGCTCTCATAATATTCGCGAAATGTATCATCATACATAAATATTTTCAAATCTAATTGAGATGAATAATTCATATATAATTCATTATAATAATATGGTAAATGTAGATATTTTGTGTATATTATAATAATAATTGAGTTAATCACATTTGAAATATATTTATATTCTCTTAATACACCTTTTTCATCGCAATTAGCAATTAATTCATCACAGTGCACATTTAATTCATCAACAAGTCCTTCAATATATTTATCAATAATTGGTATCTTTTCTTTCATCTTTTTCTTCGTTTCTTCAAGTGCAAGACGTTTTTCTTCCTCCTTTTTTTGAAATGCAAGACGTTTCGCATCTTTTGCTGCCTGTGCATCTTTTTTTCCCTTTGTAAGTTTTTCATTTAAAAGATCTAATGATTTAATATTAACTATCTTTTTAATTGATTTTTGTAGTTCTTTATTATGGTTAAAGGTAAAATAACATTTAGACATAAAACTTTTAAATATTGGACTTTTTAATGGAATCTCTCTCTTTGTTATTGGATTAATAAACGTTAATAATTTAATTTCTTCTGCTGTCTTCCCACGTTTTTTCTTTCTTATTTCTTTTACTAATTCAATACAATCATTCTCTGTAAGTTTATCGGCATTTGTACTCAAAGACCCTGTGTTTTTTACTATAGAATTTATGCTTTTTGGTGAAAAATCAAGTTTTGCACTTGACTTACTTGAACTACTTGAACTACTTGATTTTGGTCTATTTGTTGCTGCGCCAGGTGGTGATTGAGATGCACGACGAGGTCTATTTGTAGCAGCACCAGGTGGTGATTTTTGTCGTGGTTGTGCTTGAGTTACCGCTGTTACAGGAACTCTCTGGGGTGATCTGCTCCGTGGTAAAGGCGCCCCAGCAGGTGAATGACTTCCTGAAGAAGCTGCACCAGGAGGTGGCGTCGCTACAGGAGGTGATTTACGTTTTGGCGATGGTCGATTCCGAACATCATATAAATACGCTTCATGTATAAATTTTTCAACATGATTTTTGTATTTTAGATTGTTTCCTTTTATAATTACAAATTTTTCACTCCATTCACCATAATAACATTTAGATAAAAAACTGAGAGTAATAGGACTATCTCTTTGTACCTCTTTTTTTGTTAATGGATTAATCCATTCTGTAATATTATGTGTATATAAATGATGTAATAAATATTTACAATGATTCTCTGTAATTTCATCATATCTACTATAAAGTGTTGCTAAACTAGGATGTACTTTTTTAGGTTTTAATTTTTGTACGGACATAATATATATATATACTACTTTATAATAATATATTTAAAAAAAAGTATATAATTTTAATCAACATTACTTAGTTTAATTTCATTCCAATTACTTGCAGCTAATTTCATCAATTCTTTTCTCTCTTTATCAGGAAACTCAATAGTTAGGCGCGCCATCTCATCTTTAATATATAGGTTATATTTTGTAGGTTGCTTCTTAATAGCGACACCATCTGTATCAAACTTTACAACTCGTTTTTTTGTTACTCCGACTTTTGAAGCATCTTTAAAGGCATTAATAGCAATTTTTTTAGTTTCATCCAGAGTATATTCAGTTTCCTCTTCAAATGCTAATTGAAGACATTCGATAATTTTTTTACCAGATACATTTTTTGAAGAACTCATTATAGATAAATATAATAAATAAGTTTTATATAATTTTATATATATATTAATATAATAAAGGATTTATTAATAAATGAATGATATTATAATTTATTTTATAGGTGTTGAATATGAAGATTATATAATATATAAAGATTTATTTAAAATACTGAATGAAATACTTGATACTATTTTATATTTATGTGATAATGTTTTAAATGATAGAATAAAACAATATATAATAAATACTATTGAATATGAAGAATATTATCAAGATTTAGGAGAAGGATTCAGTATTATAGATGATAATGATATTTTTGAAAAAATAACAAATGGTAAAGAATATAATAAAATGTTAGAATATATAAATAGTAATCTAAGTAATATTAATAAAAAATATGAAGAATTTGATATTAAATATAAAGACATCGCAATTTATAATGATGATAAATATAAAGATCCTAAATATGATTTATCAAAACAGAAATTATATATTAGTGAAAAACTAGAAAATATTATTAGCAAACTCGAAATACTTAAAATGGAAAAATCTGAAGAGGACGTAAAGTTTAATATAATATTAATTAATAAAGATAGTTTTCTAGATTACAAATTTTTCAAACAATTTTTTAAAAACTTACATATTATCGAAAATTCAACCATCGGATATGATAAAGATTTAATTAAATTTAAAGAAAAACTTTTAAATATATATGATAAGGTATTTAAAGATATTAGTAAAAAATGTAAAGATTATAATTTAAAAATCGATAAACTAATAACTGATACTAATAAATTAGTAGAAGAATTAAAGACAAAGGAGTTAATAACCCAATAATATTATTTTTTATTGTTTCGAAGTTCTGCAATTTCTAGTCTTAATTCATTTATTTCTTTTTTAAGAGCTTTTATAGATTCAACAAATAATGGCGCCATTTTATCATAGCATATTGTTAAATAGTCATTACCACTTTTAGATACAATATTATTATAATCATCACGCATCATATCAAATGGTGCTAGTTTAACTATTTCTGGAAGAATAATTTGCACTTCCTGTGCACTCAACCCAATCTCATTAATTTTTTTAAAACCATATTGTTGCGCTAAATTATTTGGAACATAATGAAATCCATTTAATTTATTAATTAAATCTATAGGATTTTTTATATTAGAAGTGCAATCTTTTAATCTATCATCTGATATACTTGATGACATTTTAACTTCATTACAATATATGTCCCCTTCAACATGTAGATCAACACCTATTTTAACATTAGAATTGTAAAATATATTATCATTATCGATAACTTGCCATGGAGTTTTACTATTTATATATTGGTATAAAAAATTGCTAGTATCTGCAACATAATTAGAAGTATCAAGTATGACATCCCTATTATTTTGCTTGAAACTACCAATAATATTAACGCTGGATAACAATCTTACTTCTTTACATGATATGGTACCGCCAACACGTAGTTCGCCATCTATGTTAACATTCGATTGGTAAAGTATATTAGAACTATCAATAACTACCCATGGAGACTTACTATCTATATATTGATTTAAAATATTGCTTGTAGTTTCTATGTAATTACTTGTATTATTAATATAACCTACTAAAATATTACTAGTAATTTTTACATAATTACTAGAATTGTTATCATTTATATTTACATTAGTAATTAAAATATTGCTGGTTGATAACACATAATTACTAGTATCTTGTATTACATCTCTATTATTTTGTTTATAACTACCAATAATATTTACATTCCCATTTTTTGAAATATTAAACACTTCTATATTTTGATTTAAAGCTGAAAAGATATCTTTGTCGCTGGCATTATTTTGCTTTATCTTTAAAGCGACATAATCTTCATTCACATTAATAACTTCCAAATTTTCTGTAGTATATGTAATAGTTTCTAGTCTTGTTAGATCTCCTCGAACTATTAAATTAGAATTGACAGTTAAATTTCCATTAACTGTCAATTCATTATTAAATCTATTATCGACTATAAATCTATTATTTGCGGTGGGATTTTCAATTATCATATCAGTAGTTAAATTATTTATTCTGTCTGATATAATATTGCTTGACAAGACTATTTCTCTTAATATGCGAGGAACCAAAATATTACTTGTCGATAATACATAATTACTAGTTGAATCTATTTCTCTTAATATACGGGGAACCAAAATATTACTTGTTGATAATATATAATTACTAGTTGAATCTATTTCTTTTAATATACGATGAACCAAAATATTACTTGTTGATAATACATAGTTACTAGTATAAACTAGTCCATAATCTATTTTATCATTTAAACTTGAAATCTCTAAATAAAGATTTGAGTTAATATTTTTAATAATATCTACGTTATTTTTATATATATCACCTGTTATATGAAGATCCCCATCGCTTTTAAATAATAATAGATTCTTCTCTCTTAAATTTTCTTCATATTTTATTTGAAAATTTCCATCGTAACTATATATTTTATGTATTTTTTTATCTCTATTTATAATCTTATCATCTTCTACATTATTTGATAAGATTATTTGAGGATTAAAATTTGAATTATTATAATTAGTAAGTTGTATGTTTATACTATCATTATTATTCGCTTTGTATTTTTTATAGTATTCTGTTAATTTAATTGTATTAGATAAAATATCACTACTATATTTACTAACAACAAAGTCATCTTTAAGTTCAATAGATTCATATGGAATTAATTCAGTTTCATATGTATTGTCAATAAATACGTTAGAAGTTTTAATATCTATTAAATTTGAAGTTCCTATATTTATTATATCATACCGGAAAATATTTGAGTTATATTCCATAGTGTAATTACTATTTGATTTTGTGTTTGGGATAATATTTGAATTATAAATATTAAATATATTAGTTCGATGTATATCAAATCTCCCATTACGCCGTGTTAAAGGATTATATAGAAAAACATTTGAAGTTATAGTAGATAAAAATATAGCAGTATCAACGTCATCAATTAGTTTATTATTAGTATATTTTTCGATTACCTTGTATTTAAATGTTTCATCTACCTTATCGCGGTTATCTATTAAATATGTATATATTTCATTATTAATAGTTATAATATTACTTGTTACGCCATTAGAATAATTATGAGTAATATTAGAAGTATAATATTGATTAGATGTATATATAGATGTTAAATAATCAGGTATTTTATATGAATTATAGAATGCATAATCAATCTCTATCTCTCTAGGAGGTGTAACATTTAATAAGTTCATCTTAAATGTCTTTGGAACTATATCAAAATTTGAAGCAAAATTTACCTTTATTTCTGTAGTATTATCCTTAATTACATTATCAGTACTAAAATCTGTTAATGGTGTATATATATTAAATAACTCGTTACCATGTGAATTACTAAAATTAACATTATATTTATTTGGTTCGTTTTCATCAAGTGGTGCTAAATTAAAATTATAATTATTATTAATATTTTCAATTATAATATCATTTAAATCAAAACTCAAATTAATATTAGAATGTATAGATAAATATGATATTTTCTGTAAATCATGTACAGTTTTATAAACGATACTATCATTAGTTAGTACTACTGATGAACCATAGACATCTACTTTTTGAATATCTTCAAGAGGAATATTATATTTAAATTCAGATCTAAATTCCTTAACTACGCCTTTATTAGTGTTATACAAATTACAAGTATATGAACGGATTGGTGGTAATGTTAAATTACTGGTATACTTACTATTAGTATAAATATAATCTTTTGTATATCTTCCTGTAATTATAAAAGGGTCTTTATCATATTCACTATTAAAAACAACTGTTTTTTGAGGGTTTGGTTCATTTAAACCAAATCTAGCACCTTTCAGCATTTTATTATCATTTGAATAAGGTGATATTGTAAAAACATTTTTTAATATATTTGGTTGTACAACTTCATTAATATTAGTTAATACAGTATTTGCAATACCTATATTAAATTTAAAATTATCACTAGAGTTACCTGATGATAATATAGTATATTTTTTGCTATAATCTTGACAATTAACCATATTTATTCGTATAGGTTCAACAGTATTTGTTATTTGAATACCGCATTTATTATTATCATTAATATGTAAACTAATATTACTATCACTTTCTCTTAAATTTCCATCTTGTCCTAAACGCATATATGTTTTTGAATTATTAATATTATTAAACTCAACAAATGGTTTATAATCATTAAAATTTTTACGATGATAACTAAATGCAAGTTTGGTATTATCATTATTACCATTTTCTACATTAATTTTCACTTTATTTTTAATATTTTCTTGGTTATTATTATTATCATATGCAGTTGTATAGTCATTACTACCATAAATGCATAATTCAATCGATGAAGAAGCATTAATATTTGAAGATGAATATGTAATAAACTTAGCAACAGAACGATCATAGTTATTCTGTTTAACAACAAATGGAATTTTAGCATTAGCATTAATACCTACCGAATCAACTATAATTGATTCAAGAGGCGTGAAAATAATATTTCTGCCAGAATATTCAACATCATCATGGTCGACTACTCTGTTATAAATAATATTAGAAGAATATATTGTACTATTAATATCATGATATTTTATGTATCTTTTATCATCTTCTAATTTTTGTATGCGAAAGTTAAAGTTGTTGCTATTGTTATCTATAATATTTATATTGCCATATACATCTAGATCGCCATATATTGAAACAGCTGATTTTGGTATATTTGCAGTTTCTACAATAGGGTTATTAAAATCTATATGATAATTTGAATTAATATTATTATAATACATAGACATTCCAAAAGTCTTAGGGTCAATTGTTTTATCTGCGTATCCAAATTGCAAAGGACCTATTCTTTTTACATCACGTGAATCAATATCATTATGTCTATGGTTTTTATAAATAAACCATCTTTCTAGATTTCTGTCATCGCCTCCATCTCTTTCATTTTCGCATATATCAATACCACTAAATGCCGCATCATTATTAATACCTTTCCCGTCAACACCTCTATATATTCTTATAACAGAATAGTTGTAATCTTCAATAGTTGTATTACGTATTTGTAAGGGTACTTTCAGAAGATGATCGCTGTTATTCCACCCTATTGCTATTTTATTATTTGTATAATAACCATCAAGATTAGTAGTTGATTTCAAAGTTTCAATAAGTTTATCATTTTGATAATATGCATCTGAATTAATACCATCTTTTACATTTAATCCTTTCATTCTTGATGAGACTGATGAAAGACTATCATAATTAATGCAATATTTATAAATATTTTCATTATATATATTAAAATAATCCTTCTTATTAATAAATCCTGATATTTTACTTATTGTATCATCTTTTGATACATAATAATCTGTCGCTGCCATTTTTCCTTTAATATCTAGACGTAAATCATCACGAGGTAATTTATTATTTATTCCAATACCCTTATCTGTAATAGAAAACATAGGAGGATAATAAGGATCCGATTGCAATTTTTCGATATTATATGACGGATAAAAATATATATTGTTCTTTTTTACATCATCAATTCTATTTGTATTAATTATCAAACTTTTATCATCAGTATTATCTAACTCAGTATATGATACTCTACCAATTTTTGCGATAGCACCTTCTGTATTTAAAACTACTTCAAATGAATTTAATGATCTGCTATTTTTATAAATATTAAATATACCAGTAAATGGTTCATTTGCATTACCAACACTCAATCTATTAGGAAAACTTAAATTTTTATTAAAATCCAAAGTTACTAAATTACTATTAATATATGTAAAAAAATAGTTACTCCCATTACGAGTACTGCTACTAGTATATCCTTGTTCAGCATCTCCTATTTCTATTGGAGTAATTCGTTTATTACCTATAAATAAGTCAGAGTTAACTGTTAATTTATCAATTGATATTCCATTTGGATTAATAAATTTTGTATTACCTTGAAAAGTAGCATCTTTATTTACTATAATATTGGTTGTTGTTATGTTTGATGTACGTAATTCTTTTGAATTAAATATATTATCTGTATTTAATGTTTTTGCAGTTATATTATTATTAAATGTATAATTTAAACCATTAAATGTACCTTCATCCCCTATTTGTGAAGGTTTAATAGTACCTAATCCTGTGTCTGCTCGAATATATATGTTGTCAATATGTTTATAATCACCATTTTTGCTTCTAATTAATATATCATCAAATATAGATATTCCTTTAACGTCAAACTTACATGTTTGTGAATCATAAGGTTTTTGACCTAATGCACCATTATTTATTTCAGGTTTTGTATAATTTACAGATTCGCTCTTATTTTTTCCGATACATACAGTTCCTAAACTATCAATTGCCATAGCAGGATATTGAATATCATTTAAATATGTCGGAATAGCATATCCTTTATATGAATCATTAATTTCAGATGCATCTTTGCTAACATGAAATTCTAAAGGCATTCCTTTAGTTGTAGCAATAACAGCGGGTGATGTATAACTCCCTCCAATAATACCAATTGATAATTTAGATAATTTAGAATTATTTGTATCATCTGATGCATCATTTCTAATTGCTAAATGAATATTATTAAAATTATTATTTGGGGTTGAATTAATATGTAATGGATGTTTATTATTATATGTATCTACTCTTCCGCCTAAAGTTATATAGTTTGGTGAATATATATTATCAACGGGATAACTAATATCTCTATTAGCGAAGTATGTTGATACACCTACTTTGAATGGTTGTGATAGCGTATTATCATTTATTTTATTTATCATATTTATTAAAAAATTGCTATTTACTTCTCCTGCGAGAGTAATATTGCCAAATCTAAGACCTGCGACGGCATTAATTACACCATCACAGTGGATATTTTTACTAACATAAAGAGATGTATTAATGTCACGATTATGTTTCATTTCATATCGATTTGTATTAATTGCGACACCTTGATGATTAACATATAAATTATTTTTTGTAAAAAATTGGTCATTTGAATAACTACCATTAGGGTTACCTTGACTATCGCCAACAATTAGATATTCATTATCATTCAAAGATAAAGATTCAACATTACTTTGAGACTTAATGCCGATGCCTAATGAATCAATTTTAATTACAGGTTCGGATCCTTGAATAATAAAATCTGTCATTATATATATAATACTATTTTATTCTAATTAAAAGAAATAAACAAATAATATTTATATAATAAAATGATATAATGAAAAAGTGATATAATATAACACCATTAATATTTATATAATAATGAAACGCATTCAAGGGATACATAACAAAACAAAAGATGTTGAAATTATTAATCAACCATATAATAATAAGAATATCCTTCTGCAATCTAATGACTTACAAGAAATATTTAATAATAATGGATTAAATGATATTAAATTTAAAAATATTGATTTATATCGCGTTGCATTTGTTCATAAATCATATTGTACTATGAAAAATATTGATTTTGATAAAAGTAATATTAATTGTCCAGCAGATTGTTTACCACTTCAAGATATGTCTTATGAACGTCTCGAATTTCTTGGCGATTCACTTATTGGAATGATAGTTGCTAATTATTTATACAATAGATTTCCAGATCAAAATGAAGGATTTTTATCAAAGATCAGAACAAAAATAGTTAATGGTCGGATGCTAGGTTATTTATCAGATAAGATAGGGTTTCCAAGATTTGCAATAATTTCTAAGCAAGTTGAGGAAACAGGAGGAAGAAATAATTTTAAAATTATGGAAGATATATTTGAAGCATTTATTGGTGCATTATTTCTAGATTTTCAAACTGAAAATGATAAGGTTCAACTTCCAAATAATATTAATATATCTCCGTTCACAGGAGCAGGATATTTTATAGTTGAAAGTTTCATTATTTATATAATAGAGAATTATATAGACTTTTGCGAATTAATAAGAATAAAGAATAATTACAAAGATATGTTAGTATCTTATATGATGCATAATCTTCAAGATATACCAAAATTTTATGAAGTTAAAATATTAATGAAAGATAACATGCGTATTTTTACATATTGTATAAAAGACAGAAATAATGCTATAATAGCAACATCTACAGGAAGTAATAAAAAAGAGGCAGAGAATAATACAGCGAAGGAAGCATTATTATATTATAACGTAGATATATACGAATATAATTCAAATATATAAAGATATTATAGTATCAAAATATAATATTATTAATTATTTAATGGATAAATTAAATATTACGCATCTTGTTTTATCAGGAGGAGGTATGAAAGGTGTAATATTTATAGGTGCATTAAGATATATGTATATTGAAAATTTACATAAAAATATAACACATATCGCATCAAATTCGATAGGTTCATTTATAGCATTATTTATTGCATTTAAACTAACAATTGAAGAAATAGAGAAGATTATATATGATTCAAAAGATGATAATAATTTATGCTACATACCTACTAAAAATTATTATAAAATCATATCAAATTTAGGTTTATGTTCAATATCAAATTTTATGGAACATTTGAAAAAATTATTACGGATTAAATATCCAGATATTAATGATGATATTAGTTTTAAAGATGTTTCAAAAAGGTTTGGGGTTAATTTATATTTTTCAACAACAAATATCAATAAATGTGAAAATCGTATTTTTTCTATAGATGATACACCTGATATTTCTGTATTTACTGCATGCGAAGCATCTATGTCAATACCTTTAATATTTAATCCAATTGCTATTGACGGTGAATATTATTATGATGGTGCATTTTCAAATAATTTTCCTATTAAAATTTTTTCACAAGTTTCAAAAGAAAATATTATAGGGATGGTTATATATAAAGAAACAAATAGTCATGAACCTTTAAATAAGAAAATAAATATTTTTTTCTTACTAAGACAAATATGTAGAATGTTTGAAATATTGCGTATTAATCAAGTTACCGGACGTGAGATAAATTTAGAAGACAGAGATTATTATTTTATGCCAAAAAATATTTCTATGCAACATTCTATGAATATAGTTGTTAATAGGAAAGGTGTAAAATTAGAATTATCTACAGAGCAGATAAATGAAATGATACTATATGGATTTAGTAGTATGGCGGAGTATATTGATAAAAGGAAAGAATTATTATATAATAAAAATAAAATGAGGTTGCAAGATAATACAGAATTATATATATAAATTTATATATATATATTATAATATATAATGAATAATGCACCATATATATTCCTTTTAGATTTAGATGGAACAATAATAGGAGATTGTAGTTATCAATGTGATATTTATAATATACAAGAGATAATAAAAAAAAATATAGTATTAAAAAATACTAATATTAATTCAATAGTATTAGCAAAATATAAATCTTTGTGTGATAAAATTCTTGATAATTGCTATAATTTACAATCTAAATTACTAAGACCTAATTTTGCAAGATTTATGTCAGATATGAAGAAACTATATCCAAATAGTTTTTTTTTTATCTATACTGCATCTGAAAAGACATGGGCGAATAAAGAGATTTTAATTATAGAGAAGCAAAATAATATTAAATTTAATAGACCAATATTTACTAGAGATAATTGCTTAAAAGATAATAATGGTAATATTAAGAAATCAGTAATAAAAATACTACCACAATTATTAAAATCAATAAAAATGCCAAAGACACATTCTATAGTTAATAATATAATGATTATAGATAATAATCCAACATTTGTAGATTATACAGATAATTTATTAATTTGTCCTACTTATGATTACCTTAAGTTTCATAATCTATGGGAAAATATACCTCATGAATACGCAAAAATATCTGAACTTAAGCATTTTGTATCAAGATTAATAATGACTAAAAAAATGTATATTAAAAATAATCCCTCTAATACGATTATAATGGAAAAATTGCATAAATGGTTATATAGGAAATATAAAAAAATAAATAAATATAATAGTAAATATGATAACGATACTTTTTGGTTAAATCTTGCTACTTTAATTAAACATCATAATATTACAACATTTAATAAGAAAAGTATCAATATGTTATATAATAGTTTATAGGTAATACTATTATATAAATAAAACAAATATTTAATATATATTATATGATATATATATATGATCTATATAAGTTTTGATATTGGTATTAAAAATCTCGCTATGTGTATTTTAAAAAAAACTGAGAGCGAAATAAAGATATTAGATTGGCGAATAATATCTCTTGCAGATAAAAAAAAAGATATTAAAGGAATAGATGATATATCTGAGAGAATATATATGGAACTTGATAATATAATAGGTAATTTAAAAGGATTAGGGATTGATAAGATAGATTATGTATTAATTGAGAATCAACCTTCTAATTTAAATGGAATTATGAAAACTATTCAATATATAATTTATTGTTATTTCAGTTTATTAAAATATTGGGATAAAATTATTGATAATGTTGTTCTTGTTAATGCATCTCTTAAAACTAAAACGCACGACTTCAAACCGGATATACAAATTAAGATGGATGAAACACAAAAGACTAAAAATGTCAAAGGGTTTCGACGCGATAAATATAAAATGAATAAGTTGACAAGTATAGAAATTTGTAAAAATTATATCAAAGATGATGTGTATTTATGTGATTTATTTGATAATAATAAGAAAAAGGATGATTTATCAGATGCATGTTTACAAGCAGTCGCATATATTAGACAAACTGCAAGTGATATAGATAAAAATAATTATAATAAATTAACGTATTTAGAAATTTTATAATATTTGAAAGATTATTATATTATTATATATATAGAAGATACTATATAATGGCGAGTAGTTGCAGTATGACTCAAGATGGAGGAGCAAAAAAGCGTAAATTAACACCTTACAATAAATTTGTAAAAAAGATGTTCAAAGAACTTCAAAAAAAGCACCCAAAAGAAGATGCGCCTAAAATCATGAAAAGGATTGGTTCAGAATGGCAAAAAGTGAAGAAATAAAGTAGATACACATATACCTATTTAGTTGAAGCACGCGATGCAGATGAAGAAGATGGAACATTAACATCACCAATTTTTTTTGTTAAAACTTTAGTTTTTTTTACTTTAACTTTGCTATAATGAGAGCAATAAAGTATTGTACTGTTTAAATTATCTATATATGTGTTATCTCTCAAATATCCCTCGATTTTTTGTCCTACCCCCTTTTTATATTCTATATTTAATTTAAAGTAATTTATGAATTTATCATTTAGTTCTTTATAAATTAAATTATCAAGAGTAATAAGTTTGTCAGGTAATATTTTAAATTTATTATTTAAAACTTTTCCACTATTAAAATATTGTGCCTTCTTTTTTATTTTTAAATTACCTAGAGAATTTGAACCTCCTCGATAATCCATGCCTGCTTCTAAATCTTCATTCTCAAGTTCCCAAAATTCATCATACATATCAATCTGTTCAGGTAGAATAGAATTTATCGCTAACCATTTAGTTAATTTTTTAGTTCCTTCCAAACTATCTGACTTTCTTTGTATTGCAGCCGCATTAATTTGCCACCATTCAAAACCATCTAACATAGATACAGTTCTGTCAATCCACCATTTAGGAGGTGGATTATTCCATTCTTTAGGGTCTTTATAATTTTTAAATAATGATTCCCATACTGCTTCGCTGGGTAATAATATATTAGGAATATTATCCCAATCAGAACGACTAATATAATAATTTTCTTTTTGTTTATTATTTCGATAAATTCCTTCAAAAGGTAGTGGATATTTTACTACTTTTTTAACATCGCTACTATACTCATATGGAACTTCATACCCTAATGGATAATTTTTACCATATATTCTCATATATGATATCAATCTGCGAATAAAATTTCTAACAAATAATCTTAACCCTTCGTCATATTTTTTTGAATAATTTATACCATGTATAGATTTTATACCTAAAAACTCTTGCTTACGCATCCATATACCAATATACCATGAATGTGTTGATTTATTGTGATATGAGAAATCAATTTTGGTTGTATTCCCTGTACTATCACCAGTCATATAATGCATAAATACTTCTGGATAAACTGCTAATTCTAAGATTGAAGCGATTCTTCTATAAAATTCTATTAATGAATTTATTGATGTTTTTTTATGGTAATTTGCTATTCTTAATACTGCACCACCAATATATGAAAGTAATAAATTAATTTTTTTGCAATTATTAATTTTATTTGTTCCATCTTTAAATTGCTCAAATAACGCATCATATAATCCAATATTAAAATTAAGAGTGTCCTGATTATCGAACACATCATCAAACCCTCCTGCTACTAGGTCTACTTTATGCATATCGGATACTCTTAAATGAGAAAGCCCTGGTATTTTTTTAAAACAAACGCCCATATTTTTTTCAATATATTCAAAATATTCGCAAAAAAATACAACCCAATCTTCATCATTAATAGGATATTTTAATTCATCTTCTATATTTTTTGCAATCTTCTGTTTTTGTTTATCAGTTAATTCAGTTGATAAGTTTTCCAAGTTATATTCTATTTCTTTATCTAGCGCTTCTTCTTGTTTCTTTGCTTTATCTTGAAGACGAGAACTTCTTCTAGATGACATATTTATTTACGGTTATTATCTATTAGTATAAGTAGATATTATTTAAAATATGGTTGCTAAATATGTGAAACCTTCGAATAATAATTACACAGTTTATAGTATTTCAAAATGTAAATATTGCGATATGGCGAAAGAGTATATTAAAAAAAAGTCTGTAAAATGCACTTATATATGCTGTAATAAGTTTATAGAAACATGTAGAGAGAGAGATAATTTTTATGGTTTTATTAAACAATATACAAAAATTCCATATTTCTATTTTCCAATGATATTTAAGAATGGTAAATTTATAGGAGGAGTAAAAGAATTATTACATAATAAAAAGATATAAAAGATATTAAGATATATAAAGTATAAAAGTATATTAAATGATTGCTGTTGATGGAATTATTCTTGTAATAAGTTGTCAAAAACATTTATCTACAAGATTAAAAGAGATTAATCTTAAAGAAAATTATGAAA
>Ga0114979_10000566_pt1 | contig 24349 bp, 21 predicted proteins | sample S_140625_EF_Meta_FD_87315 | JGI IMG/M metagenome (GOLD analysis project Ga0114979, IMG submission 87315) | Freshwater microbial communities from Lake Simoncouche, Canada to study carbon cycling - S_140625_EF_MetaG | ecosystem: Environmental > Aquatic > Freshwater > Lake | place: Lake...
CCGGTTGCGATGCCGGTGATCCGCCCGCCGTCAATCGTCACTTCAACATCCTGCGCCCAGCCATCAGCCAGCAGGGCGGTTTTGGCATTCAGGACGGTCATGGCAACCTCGCTTGACAGGCGATATTATGTGCAGACATATTACGGTCAAGCGCAGACATAAGGCAAGCGTCATGGCGATGATTCTGACCAATGTGACCCTCGCCACGATGTCGGGCGGCTATGGCCTGATCGAAGATGCAGCGCTGGTTGTCGAAGAGGGTAGGATCGTCTGGCTTGGCCCAATGGCCGGGCTTCCCCCAGGGGATCTGCCTGTTCATGATCTGGGTGGGCGGCTGGTGACGCCCGCCCTGATCGATTGTCACACCCATCTGGTTTTTGCCGGAAACCGGGCACAGGAATTCGAGATGCGGCTGAATGGCGCAAGCTATGAAGATGTCGCGCGGGCGGGCGGCGGCATTGTTTCCACCGTCCGGGCAACGCGCGTCGCCAGCGAGGATGACCTGTTCACCCAGGCCCTGCCCCGGCTGGATGCCATGATTGCCGAAGGGATCGGCACGGTTGAAATCAAGTCGGGCTATGGGCTTGACCTGGCAACCGAACTGCGCCTGCTGCGCGTGGCCCGCCGCCTGGGAAGGACGCGGAAGGTCGCGGTCAGGACCACCTTTCTGGGTGCCCATGCCGTGCCACCCGAATTCGCAGGCCGTGCCGACGATTATCTGACCGACGCCGCCCTGCCCGCCCTGCGCGCCGCCCATGCCGAAGGGCTGGTCGATGCGGTGGACGCTTTTTGCGAAGGCATCGCCTTTTCCCCGGCACAGGTTGCCCGGGTCTTTGATCAGGCCCATGCGCTGGGCCTGCCCGTCAAGCTGCATGCGGAACAGCTGTCCAACCTGGGCGGGGCGGCGCTGGCGGCCCGGCATGGCGCGCTGTCGGCGGATCATCTGGAATATCTGGATCAAGACGGCGTGCGCGCCCTGGCAGCGGCGGGAACCGTGGCGGTGATCCTGCCCGGGGCCTTCTATACCTTGCGCGAAACGCAAAGCCCGCCCATCGCGCTGCTGCGCCGGCATGGCGTGCCGATGGCGGTGGCGACCGATTGCAACCCCGGCTCCTCTCCCATGACCTCGCTGACGCTGGCGATGAACATGGCCTGCACCCTGTTCCGCATGACGCCGCAGGAGGCGCTGCTGGGCACCACGGCCCATGCCGCCCGCGCCCTTGGCCTGACCGACAGGGGCCGCATTGCCGCCGGGCAGCGGGCCGATCTGGCGATCTGGGACGCCACCCATCCTGCCGAACTCAGCTATCGCATCGGGGCCACCCGGCTTCATTCCCGGATCATCGGAGGCCACCTTGACGCCTGAAATCCTGACCCCCGGCCACACGCCGCTGGCGCAGCTGGAGCGGATTTACCGCAGCGGTGCCAGTGCTTGCCTTGCCCCGCAGGCACGCCCTGCCATCGAGGCCGCCGCCGCCCGCATCGCCGCCGCCGCCGCAGGGGGTGAGGCGGTGTACGGGGTGAACACCGGCTTCGGCAAGCTTGCCTCGCTCAAGATCGCCGCTGCCGATACCGCCACGCTGCAGCGCAACCTGATCCTGTCGCATTGCTGCGGCGTGGGGGAGGCGATGCCCCGCGATGTGGCGCGGCTGATGATGGTGCTGAAGCTTCTCTCGCTGGGGCGCGGCGCGTCCGGCGTGCGGTGGGAGGTGATTGCGCTGCTGGAAGCGATGCTTGACCGGGGCGTCACACCCGTTATCCCGGCGCAGGGATCAGTCGGGGCCTCGGGCGATCTGGCCCCGCTGGCGCATATGGCAGCCGTGATGATCGGTGAAGGCATGGCAGAGTTTGCCGGTGCCTCTCTGCCCGGCGGTGCGGCGCTGCATGCCGCCGGGCTTTCCCCGGTGGTCCTTGGGCCAAAGGAAGGGCTGGCGCTGATCAATGGCACGCAGTTTTCCACGGCCTATGCCCTGACCGGGCTGTTCGACGGCTGGCGGGCGGCGCAAACGGCGCTTGTCACCTCGGCCCTGTCAACCGATGCCATCATGGGGTCCACCGCCCCGCTGCATCCCGAAATCCACGCGCTGCGCGGCCATTCCGGGCAGATCGAGGCGGCAGCGGCAATGCGCGCCCTGCTGGACGGGTCAGAAATCCGCGAAAGCCATGTCACCGGCGACAGCCGCGTGCAGGACCCCTATTGCATCCGCTGCCAGCCGCAGGTGACAGGGGCCGCGATGGATGTGCTGCGCATGGCCGCCGCGACGCTGGAGACAGAGGCGAACGCGGCAACCGACAACCCACTGGTCCTGTCGGACGGCCAGATCGTGTCGGGCGGGAATTTCCATGCCGAACCCGTTGGTTTTGCCGCCGATATGATCGCACTGGCGCTGTCGGAAATCGGGGCCATTGCGCAGCGGCGCGTCGCCTTGATGGTGGACCCCACACTCAGCTTCGATCTGCCGCCCTTTCTGACGCCCGATCCCGGCCTCAACTCCGGTCTGATGATTGCCGAGGTCACGTCGGCGGCCCTGATGAGCGAGAACAAGCATCTGGCCCATCCGACCGTGACCGACAGCACCCCCACCAGTGCCAATCAGGAAGACCATGTCAGCATGGCCGCCCATGGCGCGCGCCGGCTTATACCCATGATCGCCAACCTGAATGTCATTCTGGGGGTCGAGGCGATGTGCGCCGTGCAAGGCATCGAATTCCGCGCGCCCCTGGCCACATCCGCCCCCTTGGCCCGCGTTGTCGCCCGGCTGCGTCAGGATGTGGCGAGGCTGGGCGAAGACCGCTATCTGGCCCCCGATATCGCCAGCGCCGCAGCCCTGGCGGCCAGCGGCGCATTGGCAGAAGCCGCAGGCACCGACCTGCCCTTTCTTCTGCTCTGAAATATCCTGCGGGGGCGGCCATCGGGTCGCCACCGGTTCAAGACCCGATGGCTGCGGGGTGCAAACCCGCGGCGCTGTCCGCCCAACCCGGAGTATCCTGATGACGAATCCCCGCCACAACCTGCGCGATGTCTTCCCCGCTACCGGCCCCGAAATCACTGCGAAAAGCTGGCTGACCGAAGCGCCCATGCGGATGCTGATGAACAACCTGCATCCCGATGTCGCCGAAAACCCGCATGAGCTGGTGGTCTACGGCGGCATCGGCCGCGCCGCCCGGACGTGGGAAGATTTCGACCGCATCGTCGCCACGCTGAAGACGCTGAACGACGATGAAACCCTGCTGGTGCAATCGGGCAAGCCGGTGGGCGTGTTCCGCACGCATAAGGACGCACCGCGCGTGCTGATCGCCAATTCCAACCTGGTTCCGCATTGGGCGACCTGGGACCATTTCAACGAACTCGACAAGAAGGGTCTGGCGATGTACGGCCAGATGACCGCCGGGTCCTGGATCTACATCGGCACCCAAGGCATCGTGCAGGGCACTTATGAGACCTTCGCCGAAGCTGGCCGCCAGCATTACGGCGGCAGCCTGACCGGGCGCTGGATTCTGACGGGGGGCCTGGGCGGCATGGGCGGGGCGCAGCCGCTGGCTGCCGTGATGGCCGGGGCCTGCTGTCTGGCGGTGGAATGCGACGAGACGCGGATCGATTTCCGCATCCGCACCCGCTATCTGGATGCCAAGGCGCACACCCTGGATGAAGCACTGGCGCTGATTACGGACTGGACAGCGAAAGGTGAAGCAAAATCGGTGGGCCTGCTCGGCAATGCTGCCGATATCTTCCCCGAACTGGTCGCCCGCATGAAACAGGGTGGCCCCCGCCCCGATATCGTGACCGACCAGACCAGCGCCCATGATCCGCTCCACGGCTATCTGCCGCAGGGCTGGACCGTTGCCGACTGGCGCGCGAAGCAGGAAACCGACCCCAAGGCAGTGGAGAAAGCCGCCCGCGCCAGCATGCGTACCCACGTTGCCGCGATGGTCGCTTTCTGGAACGCTGGCGTGCCGACGCTGGATTACGGCAACAACATCCGTCAGGTCGCGCAGGATGAGGGGCTGGAGAATGCCTTCGCCTTTCCGGGCTTTGTTCCGGCCTATATCCGCCCGCTGTTCTGCCGGGGCATTGGCCCGTTCCGCTGGTGTGCGCTGTCAGGCGACCCGGCCGACATACACGCCACCGACGCCGCGATGAAGCGGCTGTTTCCCGACAACCCCCACCTGCACCGCTGGCTGGACATGGCGCAGGAACGCATTGCCTTTCAGGGGCTGCCCGCGCGCATCTGCTGGATCGGCCTGGGCGACCGGCACCGCGCCGGGCTGATGTTCAACGAAATGGTCGCCTCGGGCGCGCTGAAGGCACCGATCGTCATTGGCCGCGACCATCTGGATTCGGGCTCCGTCGCCTCGCCCAACCGCGAAACCGAAAGCATGAAGGATGGGTCCGATGCCGTGTCGGACTGGCCCCTGCTCAACGCGCTGCTGAACACGGCCAGCGGGGCGACCTGGGTCAGCCTGCACCACGGCGGCGGGGTTGGTATGGGCTTCAGCCAGCATTCGGGCATGGTCGTGGTGGCCGATGGCACGCCGGACGCCGCGCGGCGGCTGTCGAATGTGCTGTGGAACGATCCCGCGACCGGCGTCATGCGCCATGCCGATGCCGGCTATGACATCGCGCTGGACTGCGCCCGCGACCAGGGCCTGCGCCTGCCGGGCATCTTGGGGAACTGACCGGCGCGCGCGGTCAGCGCGCGATCAGCACCGCCGTCGCCGGGGCCAGCACCATGGCGGCAGCCTGCGGCAGCGCGGCCGCATGGGCCCCGAAGGTGACTTCCGGATTTGCCGCCGTTGCCCCCGACGGAATGGCCGTGGCCAGCATCGCCACCTCTTGTCCGGCGGCGATACAGCAATTCGCAAGACCCGCGACATCGGGCAGGGTCGGGTCAAGAACGAAGGTGACGGGAAGGGGAAGGGCTGCCAGCGCAGCGCGGTCAAGGCCGGGGTCCCCCCGGTCGATCAGCACGATGGCAAAGACCGGCTTGCCCTGCGGGTTGTTGAAGGCGCGCGCATAACGGTCGATCGGGTCCAGCAGGGCCGGATCGGCTACTGCGGCCGGATCGGTTTCGGGGGCATCGCCGATCCGGGGCAGACGCCCGGTTACCGCACCGCCCACCGCGCCGGAAAAGCCTGTGACGGGACGGCCTGCAGGGCTGGCTGCTTGCCCGGATACCGCGTTTCCTTCGGCATCGGACAGCGGATCAACCGGCTTCAGCACCGGCTCACGCGGCAGTGTCGCCGTCTGCGGTTCTTACGGATTCTTGGGCAGAGTTTCCAAAGCCTTATTGACCAGCGCCTGTTCTTCGGGCGTCAGCGGCGGCGGCGGCGGAAGATCGGCCATATCCGGCACAGCTTCGACAGCGGGCGCATCGGGTGCCGGCGCTGCCGCCTGCGGGGCAATGCCCGGCTGCGGTTCCGGAACCGCAACACCTGCAACGGCGGTATCCGGTGCCGCGCCGGCTTCGGCCGAAATCAAGGGGGGCGCGGGCGCGCTGCCCGGTTCGGTGTTTGTGTCGGGCAATGCTCCGCCCTGGCCGGGCGCGTCAACCTTCGGGGTCAACCCGGGCGCAGGTGCAGGCTCAACACCCGGCAGCGTCGGGGCTTCATCCTGCAAGACGCGGTTGACCTCTGATCCCGGCGACACCTGACCGGCTTCTGCCACCGCTGCCGGAGTCTGGCCCGGCTGGGACAGGACCGAAGGATCGGCGGACGGCGTCGCCTGCTTTTCCCCGGTCCCCGCCTGCACCTCCGGTTGCGGTGCCGGCAAAACGGGTGCCGCCGCCGTCCCGTAAGGTTGGGCCAGGTCTGCTTGCGGCGCCTGGACTGGGTCCCCGGTGGCAGTGGCGGGCATCAGCGTGATCTCGGACAAGATGACAAGACCGATGGCGCTCAGAACGCCGCCCCAAAGCAAACCGGAAAAGAACCCCTTCAACACTGCCCCCTGTCGCTGCCCCGGCCCCGCCACACACGGGGCTGGCATCTTTGCCTTGACGCCCCGACATGCCTGGTCCCATGTATAGTGCGGCCCCGTCCGCGGATCACCCCAAAACAATCATCGCGCGGTAAAGTATGCTGCTTCTCATCGATAACTACGACAGCTTTACCTACAACCTCGTGCATTATCTGGGCGAATTGGGGGCAGATGTTGTCGTGCGCCGCAATGACGCTTTGGACGTGCAGGCGGCGATGGCGCTGCAGCCCGAAGCAATCGTGCTGTCCCCCGGCCCCTGCGATCCGGCGCAGGCCGGCATCTGCCTGGCCCTGACGGCGGCGGCAGCCGAAACGCGGACACCGCTTCTGGGGGTCTGTCTGGGGCACCAGACCATCGGTCAGGCCTTTGGCGGCAAGGTGGTGCGCTGCCATGAAATCGTCCATGGCAAGATGGGCGTCATGCACCATGCCGGTCAGGGCGTGTTTGCCGGTCTGCCCTCGCCGTTCAGGGCCACGCGCTATCATTCGCTGGTGGTGGAACGGCAGACCCTGCCCGATTGTCTTGAGGTGACGGCCTGGCTGGAGGATGGCACGATCATGGGCCTGCGCCACCGCGAGCTGCCCATCGAAGGTGTGCAGTTCCACCCCGAAAGCATTGCCTCGGAACACGGCCACCAGATTCTGTGCAATTTCCTTGATCTGGCGCGGGTTCCGGCATGAGTGACCGCCTGCGCCCGCTGATCGGGCTTGCCGCCGACCGCGCCCTGACCCGGGCCGAAGCCGAAGCCGCCTTTGACTGCCTGTTCGCCGGCGAGGCGACGCCCGCCCAGATGGGCGGCTTCCTGATGGCGCTGCGCGCGCGCGGCGAGGTGGTTGATGAATATGCCGCCGCTGCCAGCGTGATGCGGGCGCGCTGCAACGCCGTGATCGCCCCGGCAGGGGCCATGGACATCGTCGGCACCGGCGGCGACGGCAAGGGCACGCTCAACATCTCGACCGCCACCGCCTTTGTGGTGGCAGGCGCGGGGGTGGTAGTGGCCAAGCATGGCAACCGGAACCTGTCGTCAAAATCGGGGGCTGCCGATGCGCTGACCGAGTTGGGCATCAACATCATGGTCGGCCCAGAGGTGGTGGAACGCGCGCTGTCGGAAACCGGCATCGGGTTCATGATGGCACCCATGCACCATCCGGCGATGCGCCATGTCGCCCCGGTGCGGGCCGAACTTGGCACGCGCACCATCTTCAACATCCTTGGCCCGCTGACCAATCCGGCCGGCGTGAAGCGGCAGCTGACCGGAGCGTTTTCCCCGGCGCTGATCCGCCCCATGGCGGAAACCTTGCTTGCGCTTGGGTCTGAAAAAGCCTGGCTGGTGCATGGCGGCGATGGCACGGACGAGCTGTCCATCGCTGCGCCGTCGAAAGTTGTGGCGCTTGCCGACGGGGCTTTGCGCGAATTCGACATACATCCCGAAGATGCCGGCCTGCCGCTACACCCGTTCGAGGCCATTCTGGGCGGATCACCGGCCGAGAATGCGGCGGCCTTCCGCGCCTTGCTGTCGGGCGCGACGGGGGCGTACCGCGACGCGGTTCTTCTGAACGCCGCCGCCGCCCTGATCGTGGCGGACCGGGTGACAAGCCTGAAGGACGGTGTCGAGGTGGCCAGGGAAAGCCTGGACAGCGGTGCGGCGCGCGGCAAGGTGGCGGATCTTGCGCGCATCACGCAAGGCAGTTGAGCGCACCTGCCGCGGGGCCCCGCTTTTCCCTTCCCTTGCAGGCCTCCATTGGCTAGGCAGACCGGCATGAGCACCATTCTTGACCGCATCAAGGCCTACAAGCTGGACGAGATCGCGGCGCGCAAGGCCGCGACCCCGCTCGCCGATCTGGAGGCTGCAGCACGGGACGCAGCCGAGCCGCGCGGCTTTGCCCTCGCCCTGCAGACCGCCGCCGCAAGCGGATACGGGCTGATCGCCGAAATCAAGAAAGCAAGCCCGTCCAAGGGGTTGATCCGGGCCGATTTTGACCCCCCGGCGCTTGCCCGCGCCTATGAGGCGGGCGGGGCCACCTGCCTTTCGGTCCTGACCGACGGCCCGTCCTTTCAGGGGGCCGACGCCTATTTGCTGCAGGCCCATCAGGCCGTGTCCCTGCCCTGTCTGCGCAAGGATTTTCTGTATGATCCCTGGCAGGTCATCGAATCGCGATCCCTGAATGCAGACTGCATCCTTATCGTGATGGCCTCGGTCTCGGACCGGCAAGCGGCCGAGCTGGAGCAGACGGCGCAGGACTGGGGCATGGATGTGCTGGTCGAGGTGCATGACCGGGCCGAGTTGGAGCGGGCGGCGCAGCTGTCATCCAGGCTGATCGGCATCAACAACCGCAACCTGCATACTTTCGAAGTGACGCTGGACACCACGCGGGCGCTGGCGCGCCGCGTGCCGGAAAACCGGCTGATCGTGTCTGAAAGCGGGCTTTATACCCCTGCAGACCTGGCTGACATGGCGCGCTACGGGGCACGCTGCTTTCTGATCGGGGAAAGCCTGATGCGGCAGGACGATGTCGAGGCGGCAACCCGCACGATCCTGGCAAACCCGCGCGTGGCGCAGGGCGGCCTGTGATGACCGGCGGGGGCCTTACGCATTTCGATTCCAGCGGCAATGCCCATATGGTGGATGTGTCGGCAAAGCCGGTGACCGACCGTATCGCCGTTGCGCGGGGATCGGTGATCATGCAGGCCGAAACACTGGCCCTGATCAGCGAAGGCCGGGCAAAAAAGGGCGACGTTCTGGGTGTGGCGCGGCTGGCGGGGATCATGGCGGCGAAAAAGACGTCCGACCTCATTCCGCTGTGCCACCCCCTGCCCATCACCAGGGTGGCTGTCGATCTTTGGCCCGATCCGGACCTGCCCGGCGTCGTGATCGAAGCCACCGTGCGCACCGGCGGGCAGACGGGCGTCGAGATGGAGGCGCTGACCGCCGTCAGCGTCGCCGCGCTGACTGTCTATGACATGGTCAAGGCAGCAGAGAAATCGATGATCATCGCCGATATCAGGCTTATCCTGAAAGATGGCGGAAAATCAGGTCGTTACGAGGCAAAGCCGTGATCACGGTCGAAGAGGCGCTGGCGCGGGTTCTGGCGCTGGCAAGCCGCATGCCCGAAGAAACCGTGCCGCTGGCGCTGGCTGCGGGCCGGTCGATGACCCGCCCTGCCCTTGCCCGGCGCGACCAGCCGCCCTTTCCCGCCGCAGCGATGGATGGCTATGCCCTGGCCGATCCGGCCCGGCCCGGAGACCGCTTTGCGGTCATTGGCATGGCGGCGGCAGGCCATGTCTTTGAGGGCGCTGTCGGTGCCGGACAGGCCGTGCGCATCTTTACCGGTGCACCGGTGCCCGCCGGGGCCACCCGCATCATCATTCAGGAAGACGTGGACGCCCAGGGGGAGGTGATCCTGCTGAAGGACGGGCTGGACAGCGGCACCCATATCCGCCCTTTGGGGCAGGATTTCCGCGCGGGCGACAGCCTGCCGCCCCGCAGGCTGCGCGCCAATGATCTGGCCCTGCTCGCAGCGATGAACCTGCCCGAGGTCACCGTCGCGCGCCGCCCCGTGGTGGCGCTGATCCCGACGGGGGACGAACTGGTCATGCCCGGCGAAAGCCCGCGTGCGGATCAGATCATCGCCTCGAACGCCTTTGCGCTGAAGGCGATGGTCGAGGCCGAGGGGGCCGAGGCGCGGCTGCTGCCGATTGCGCGTGATACCGAGGCGGACCTGGCGACCGTGCTGGGTCTGGCCGAGGGGGCCGATCTGGTGGTGACCATCGGCGGGGCCTCGGTGGGGGACCATGACCTGGTGGCACGCGTGGCCGAACGCCTTGGGATGGAACGCGCCTTCTATAAGATCGCCATGCGACCCGGCAAACCGCTGATGGCGGGACGGTTGCGCGGGGTGCCGCTGCTGGGGCTGCCGGGCAACCCGGTGTCGGCCATTGTCTGCGGGCATCTGTTCCTGCTGCCGATGCTGCGCGCCATGCAGGGGTTGTCGGCGGCCCAGGTGACCCGCCGCGCTGTGCTGGCCGAGGCTGTGGGCCCGAACGGCCCCCGCACCCATTACATGCGCGCCCGCCTGTCCGCCGGTCCGGCCCTGCCACTGGTCACGCCCTTTGAACGTCAGGATTCCGCGCTGCTGCGCATCCTCACCGAAGCCGATGCGCTGCTGATCCGCCCTTTGGGCGATCCCGCCCGCACGGCGGGCGACGAGGTGGATTATCTGCCGCTGTAGGTTAACGGGCTTGACACAAATCGGGAACGCGGGCAGAACAGGCCGTGAACCTTTCGCCCCGCCGTTCTGGAGGCCATACTGATGTTGACCCGCAAACAACTGGAACTGCTTGATTTCATCCGCGTCCGTATGGATGTGGACGGTGTTCCCCCATCCTTCGACGAAATGAAGGAAGCGCTGGACCTGCGGTCAAAATCGGGCATCCACCGCCTGATCACGGCGCTGGAGGAACGCGGCTTTATCCGCCGTCTGGCCCACCGCGCCCGCGCGATGGAAATCGTCAAGCTGCCCGAGGCGATGGAACGGCCCGGCTTTTCCCCCCGCGTGATCACCGGCGACAGGGCCGCGCCGCACGCTGCCCCACGCAACGCAATCGCGGTAGAGCCGATTCATGCCACCGAACTTCCCGTCATGGGCCGGATCGCGGCCGGTGTCCCGATCGAGGCGATCAGCGAAATCTCGCACCGCATCGCCGTTCCGGGATCGATGCTCTCCGGCAAGGGCCAGCACTATGCGCTGGAAGTGAAGGGCGATTCCATGATCGAGGCGGGCATCAACGATGGGGACATCGTGGTGATCCGCGAACAGGCCACCGCCGAGAACGGCGATATCGTTGTGGCCCTGGTCGAGGATGCCGAAGCCACGCTGAAGCGGTTTCGCCGGCGTGGCAATACCATCGCGCTTGAGGCTGCGAATCCGGCCTATGAAACACGGGTCTATCCCGATCACATGGTCAAGGTGCAGGGCCGCCTTGTGGGGCTGATCCGCAGCTACTAGGCGGCGGCTCGTTACGGAGCGTCCCCGGCAAGCCGGTCTGCCCCGACATCGCGCCAGGGCTTTTTGCGGTTGCCCGACCACAGCCGGTTTGCCCGATCAGTCGCCACGATCCGCAGCGAACCGTCCCGTGCCACCCAAATCGCCTGCGGGCCGCTCGCGGCAAGATCATCACTGTCGATGATGCTGCATCCCTCTGGCGACTGTTCGGCTGGCACCGACAGGATCACCAGTTGCGCTGTCCGGCAGCCGTCCGCCAGACGCGCGGCGGCCCCCTTGCCCTTCAGGTGCAGGGCGCGAACCGGCCCCAGGGCAAAGACCCGCGCCCCCTTTGGTCCGGCAAAGCCGGGGCGGTTCGCCGCCGTGATCTGATCGGCCAGATCGCCGTCATTCTCCAGCCAGCTTTGGGCGGCAAACCCGGCACCCGTGGGCGATGACAGCGCCCGCCCTTCCGGCCCGGCCAGCCCCACAAGTGCGCCATCCGCACTGATCAGGACATCCGGGCGGGTGTGGCCCACCCACAGCACCAGCCCTGCAACCAGTGGCGCGGTTGCCAGGACCCGTGCCGGGCCGCGCATCAGAAGAAGGATCAGCCCGCCAAAGGCCAGAAGCGGCAGAACCAGCGGCCCCGGCGTGGGAATGCCGGTGACTGCGCCATCCCATCCGGCGACGATGCCGGCGATGAACAGGATCCAGCGGGCCCCCATCTCCATCAGCCAAAGCCCGATGCCTTCAAGACCCACCGGCAGGCCCAACACGGCAAAGACCGCGCCCGGCATGATGAACAGCCCCATCGCGGGAACGGTCAGCAGATTTGCCACCAATCCATAATCGGTAAAGCGGTTGAAATGCGCCGCAGCCAGGGGGGCCGTGGCCAGCCCTGCCAGAACCGAAGACAGAACCAGCGTAAAGACCGGCATCATCCAGCGCGGGACCCGCTCTCTCACTATCCCCCGGTCCAGCGCAGCAAAGCCCGCGATCAGCACGACAGTGGCCGCAAAGCTCATCTGAAATCCGGGGGCCAACAGGCTTTCCGGGCGCAGCACCAGCAGCAGGATTGCGGCAAGGGCAACGCTGCGCAAGGTCAGCGCCCGCCGGTCCGCCAGCACCGCCACCAGCATGACCGCAACCATGATAAAGGCGCGTTCTGTCGCCACATTGGCCCCCGACAGGGCCAGATAGAATGCCGCCACCGCAAGGGCCGCAAGGGCCGCAATCTTCTTGCCATTGACGCGCAAGGCCACGGGGGGCACCAGCGCCAGGCCATAGCGCACCAGAGCAAAGACAAAGCCGGTGATGAAAGCCATATTCATCCCCGAAATAGCCAGCAAATGTGAGAGGTTGGAGTCGCGCAGCCGCTCCACCGTGTCCTGGGTGATGGCAGACCGGTCGCCCGTGACCGCACCCGAGGCAAAGGCCCCGGCCTGCCCCGGAATGCGGGCCACGACGGCATTCGACAGCCGTGTCCGCAACCGGTTGACAATCTGCGTGCCAGACTCGGGTGGGGAAAGCACCAGCATCGGCGTTCTGGAATAGCCCACGGCCCCCAGCCGGTCGAAGAAGGCCATGCGGCGAAAGTCGAAGGCATCGGGTTCGGACGGTCCGGGCGGGGGCGAAAGATGCGCCGTCAGGATCACGGTCGTGCCAGGCTGCGGGGCAGACATGGGGGCATCATGCAGCGACACCCGGACAAGCTTCGGGGTCTTCTGAGGTGACAGGCGGTCCAGCACCACATGGTCAAGCATCACGCGCAGATCATCGCCCTGCGAGCGGTCGATGCCGATCACCCGGCCTTCGACCGGGCCATAGTAGCGGAAGTCCAGTACGGGTGCTGCCACCAGATGGGCCCGCGCCCCCGCGGCCATCCCGCCGGCCAGCACGCAGGCCAGCGCCAGGGCGGGGGCCTGCAGCAGGTCCGGCCCCCAGCGGCCAAACGCCAGAGAGGCCACCAGTCCAAGGGTGGCCAGGGCATAGAAGATCAGCCCAGGCTCTTGCAGCAGGGAAAACCACAGACCGATGCCCAGGGCCAGGAATACCGGGACCCACAGGAACAACAATCCCAGACCGCGAGCGGCCTGCAGGGCTGCCAGGGGCCGCATCATCCACCGCACCTTGCCACCCCATGCGCCATTGCCTAGACAGACGCGCAGCCTACCGCCCGCATGGTTTCCGAAAGGTTAATTCCGATGGCAGACGCCCCGTCCCCCCGCCCTGTCGTCACGCGCTTTGCGCCCTCGCCCACCGGGTATCTGCACATCGGGGGCGGCAGGACGGCGCTGTTCAACTGGCTTTATGCACGCGGCCGGGGCGGCAAGTTCCTGCTGCGGATCGAAGACACCGACCGAGAGCGGTCCACCCCCGAGGCGACGGCGGCAATCCTGCGCGGGATGACCTGGCTGGGGCTGGACTGGGACGGCGAGGCGGTCAGCCAGTTCGATCAGCGTCACCGCCATGCCGAAGTGGCGCATGACATGCTGGCGCGCGGTGCGGCCTATCGCTGCTATTCCGCGCAGGACGAGATCGAAGCCTGGCGCGAGGCGGCCCGCGCCGAGGGCCGCTCCACGCTGTTTCACAGCCCCTGGCGCGACGCCGATCCGGCCACATGGCCCGAGGGTCCCTTTGCCATCCGCATGAAGGCCCCGCGCGGCGGCGAAACGGTTGTCGAAGACGCCGTGCAGGGCAAGGTGCGCTTTGGCAATGACCAACTGGATGACATGGTGGTGCTGCGGTCCGATGGCACGCCGACCTATATGCTGGCGGTGGTGGTGGATGACCATGACATGGGCGTCACGCATGTGATCCGGGGTGATGATCACCTGAACAACGCGGCCCGCCAGCAGATGGTCTATGACGCGATGGGATGGGAAGTGCCGGTCTGGGCACATATCCCGCTGATCCACGGGCCGGACGGCAAGAAGCTGTCCAAGCGCCACGGTGCCGTCGGGGTCGAAGAGTATCAGGCGATGGGCTATCCCGCCGCCGGCATGCGGAACTATCTGACCCGGCTGGGCTGGTCGCATGGCGATGAGGAATTCTTCACCAGCGAACAGGCCATGGCCTGGTTCGATCTGTCCGGTATCGGCCGGTCGCCCGCGCGACTCGATTTCAAAAAACTGGAGAATATCTGCGGCCAGCATATGGCCGTGGCAGAGGATGCTGCGCTGCTGCATGAACTTCAGGCATATCTTGCCTCTGCCGGGCAGCCTGCCCTGACGTCCGGGCAGGCCGATCTTCTGAAGCAGTCACTGTACTGCCTGAAAGACCGTGCGAAAACCTTTCCGGAACTTATTGAAAAGGCTCAGTTTGCCTTGGCGTTTCGGCCCATCGTTCCGGATGAGGCGGCGGCAAAGGCACTGGATACGGTATCCCGTGGTATACTGCAATCGTTGACGCCGCAGCTGCAAAGTGCTAGCTGGACAAAGGAGGCACTGGAGGTGATCCTGTCAGACGCGGCCGCTGCCCACGGCCTTGGTTTTGGCAAGATTGCGGCACCCCTGCGCGCGGCACTTGCGGGCAGAACGGTGACACCAAGTGTTTACGACATGATGCTAGTCATCGGTCGGGACGAGACTGTCGCACGCCTGCAGGATGCAGCGGCCTGATCCGCTTCACCCGACAGGGCGGCACGTACAGACCGCCCGGCACAGCGCGCGGCGGGCAAGAAAACTGGGGATGAACATGGCCGAACCGACCAATACTGCGACGCTCACTTTCGGGGACAAGGTCATCGACCTGCCGATGTATTCGCCGACCCTGGGCCCGGATGTCATCGACATCCGCAAGCTTTACGCCCAGGGCGACGTCTTCACCTATGATCCCGGCTTCACCTCGACCGCTGCCTGCGAAAGCGCCATCACCTATATCGATGGCGACAAGGGCGAGTTGCTGTACCGCGGCTACCCGATCGAGCAGCTTGCCGAACGGTCCAATTATCTCGAAGTCTGCTTCCTGCTGCTGTACGGCGACCTGCCGAATGCCGCACAACTGGCCGATTTTCAGCAGCGCGTGACGCGGCACACCATGGTGCATGAACAGATGCACTACTTCTTCCGCGGGTTCCGCCGCGACAGCCACCCGATGGCCACGATGGTCGGCGTCGTGGGCGCAATGAGCGCTTTTTACCACGACTCGCTGGATATCAATGATGAATGGCAGCGCGAAGTGGCGGCAATCCGGATGATCGCCAAGCTGCCGACCATTGCGGCAATGGCGTATAAGTATTCGATTGGCCAGCCCTTCGTCTATCCGAAGAACAGCCTCGGTTATGCCGGCAACTTCATGCACATGTGCTTCTCGATTCCAGCCGAGGACTATGTCGTCAACCCGGTTCTCGCCACGGCAATGGACCGCATCATGATGCTGCATGCCGATCATGAACAGAACGCCTCGACCTCGACGGTGCGGCTTGCCGGCTCGTCGGGGGCCAATCCCTTTGCCTGCATCGCGGCGGGTATTGCCTGCCTGTGGGGGCCGGCGCATGGCGGTGCCAACCAGGCCTGCCTGGAAATGCTTCGCGAGATCGGCACGGTTGACCGGATTCCGGACTACATCCGCCGCGCCAAGGACAAGGAAGATCCGTTCCGCCTGATGGGCTTTGGCCACCGCGTCTACAAGAACTTCGACCCGCGCGCCAAGGTGATGAAGCAATCGGCGGATGAGGTGCTTGACCTGATGGGCATCCACAACAACCCGACCCTGCAGGTCGCCAAGGAGCTGGAGAGGATCGCGCTGGAAGACGAGTATTTCATTTCCAAGAAACTTTACCCCAACGTCGACTTCTACTCGGGCATCATCCTTGATGCCATGGGCTTCCCCACCGCCATGTTCACACCGATATTCGCGCTGTCGCGCACCGTGGGCTGGATTTCGCAGTGGAAGGAAATGATCGCCGACCCGACCCAGAAGATCGGCCGCCCGCGCCAGCTTTACATCGGTGAAACCCAGCGCGATTACGTGCCTGTCGGCAACCGCTGAGCCCGCCTCTGCGTCGGAAAAAACGGCAGCCTGAGGGCTGCCGTTTGCATTTTGGCAGCGCGGATAAGTTTCATAGCAGGAAGAATATTTGACATTCAGTACGGTTCCTCGCTAGCGTTTTGCCAAAGACGCGGCCCCTTGGCCGCTGCACATCGGGAGTATGACATGACGAAACGGGTAGCGGTGATCGGGGCGGGGCCTTCGGGACTGGCGCAGTTGCGGGCGTTCCAATCTGCGGCACAAAAGGGTGCCGATATCCCCGAGATCGTCTGTTTCGAAAAGCAGGACAACTGGGGCGGGCTTTGGAATTACACCTGGCGCACCGGGCTGGATGAATATGGCGAACCTGTCCACGGTTCGATGTACCGCTATCTGTGGTCGAACGGCCCGAAAGAAGGGCTGGAGTTTGCCGATTACACCTTCGAGGAACATTTCGGCAAACAGATCGCCAGCTATCCGCCGCGTGCGGTCCTGTTCGACTATATCGAAGGCCGGGTGAACCGGGCCGGGGTGCGCCCGTGGATCCGGTTCCGCACGCCGGTCCGGCATGTTGCCCATGATGCGTCGACGGGCAAGTTCACCGTCACCGTCCACGACCTGAAGAACGATCGCACCTATTCCGAAGAGTTCGACCATGTTGTGGTGGCATCCGGCCACTTCAGCACCCCGAACGTTCCCGAGTTTCCGGGCTTTGACACCTTCAACGGGCGCATCCTGCATGCGCATGATTTCCGCGATGCGCGCGAGTTTGCGGGCAAGGACATTCTGATCGTTGGCACCTCCTACTCCGCCGAAGACATCGGCTCGCAGTGCTGGAAATACGGCTGCAAGTCGGTGACCGTATCGCACCGCACCGCCGCCATGGGGTTTGACTGGCCCGCGAACTGGAAAGAAGTGCCCTTGCTGGAAAAGGTCGAGGGCAATATCGCAACCTTCAAGGACGGCACGACCACGCATGTCGATGCCATCATCCTGTGCACCGGCTATCGCCACCATTTCCCGTTCCTGCCCGACGAGCTGCGCCTGAAGACGAAGAACCGGCTGGCCGCAGCCAACCTGTACAAAGGCGTCGTCTGGGCAGCGAACCCCAAGCTGTTCTACCTGGGCATGCAGGACCAGTGGTACACCTTCAACATGTTCGACGCCCAGGCCTGGTATGTGCGGGATGTCATACTGGGCCGACTGGAGGTGCCCGCCACTGAAGCCGAGCGTCTGGCCGATGCCACAGCGCGCGAGGCCGCCGAAGACGCGCTGGAAGACAGCTATGGTGCCATCGCCTATCAGGGTGCCTATGTGCAGGAGCTGATCGACCTGACGGATTATCCCAGCTTTGACATTCCCGGATCGAATGCGGCCTTCTACGAATGGAAAAAACACAAGGTCAAGAACATCATGGCCTTCCGTGACAATGCCTACCGGTCGGTCATGACCGGCACCATGGCCCCGCTGCACCACACGCCCTGGAAGGATGCGCTGGAAGACAGCATGGAAAGCTACCTTCGGAACTGAGGTGCTGCTGCCACCGCGCCCCTCAGCGGCGCGGTGGCGGGCAGCCGCTGTCAGGCGAGCTTGGCCAGACGTTCGAAAATCGCAACTGCTTCGGCCTGGGTGGCATGGTCAAGCACGCCGTTGTCGACTTCGCTGCGCGACCAGACCCAGGATTTCGCCGGATCATCCCGCATGGCCCAGCGCGGAAACAGGCGCCCGTCATCGCCAAGCGTGCGGCGCGACAGACAGCGCACTTCAACATGCCTGTCGTCCCGGGCAATGCGCCCGAAGGCGGCGTCCACCACCTCGTCCGGCCCTTCCAGCAGTTGCAGGAACAGATCATCGCGGCAGATCAAGGCCCCGGTGATCCCGTCGCGGGTATTGCAGCGCCGCGCATCCATCAGGATGCCTGCCAGCAGGGCCGCATCAAAGCCGAAGGGACGCGAGGCATATATGATTTGCGTTATCGGCATTGCCGGACACTTTCAGTAAGGATGACGGAGTGTGGCCGAAGCCGCAGCAGGGATCAATCCATAGCGGCCGTCATCGCGTCAGACGGCAGACCCTTCCCTGCCAACCCATTGCTACGGCGGTGTTGCCGAAACGTCCCGTCTGTCCCATCATGGCGGTCAGGGAATGGGACGAATACTTGCAAAAGGACCAGTGAGTGATGGACAGACGGATCGCCGCAGCGGCTGCACGCCCCATATCCGCCGCCGAAGCTGCGGGGCTGGTCAGATCAGGCATGTGGCTCGACTACGGCGGGGGCCTGTGCCAGCCGGACGAGTTTGACAAGGCGCTGGCCGCCCGGCGTCACGACCTGCGGGACGTCAAGATCCGGACCTGTTTGTCGACCCGTCCCCGCGCCGTGCTGGAGGAAGACCCGGAAGGCCAGCATTTCTATGGCCTCAGCCTGCATTTCTCTGGCTATGACCGGCGCAAGCATGATGCCGGACGGATGGGATATCTTCCCGTCAACCTGGGTGAAATCCCCGATTATTATCGCCGGTTCATCCCCCCCGTAGACGTCCTGGTGCTGCGTACCTGCAGGATGGATGCAGACGGGTATTTCAATTTCAGTGCGGCGAACATCTGGCACCGGGCCAGCGTCGAGCAGGCGAAATGCGTGATCGTCGAAGTCACCGATGGCCTGCCCTACTGCCTTGGCATCGACAATGCCGTCCATATCAGCGAGGTCGACTTCATCCTCGAAGGCGACAATCAGCCGGCACCTGTCCTGCCGAACCCGCCCGCCAGCGACGTGGACCGGGCAGTGGGACGCCTGATCGCCGCGCAGATCGAAGACGGGTCCTGTCTGCAGATCGGTATCGGCGGCATGCCCAATGCCGTCTGCACCGAGTTGCTGGACAGCCCGGCCAAAGACCTTGGCGTCAATACCGAAATGATGACCGATGGCATTGTTGACCTGTACAGGGCCGGCCGGATCACCGGCGCGCGCAAGCAGGTGCATCCGGGAAAGCTGACCTATACCTTTGCCCTTGGGTCAGCCGACCTGTACGCAACCCTGCACCGCAACCCGGATTTCCTGTGCCTGCCGGTGGATCAGACCAATCTGCCGGTCAGTATCATGGCGAATGACCGGGTGATTTCGATCAACAACACCACGCAGATGGATTTGCAGGGGCAGGCCGCGTCGGAATCGGACGGCCTGCGCCACATCAGCGGCACGGGCGGGCAGTTGCAGTTCGTGCGCGGGGCCTATGCGTCGAAGAACGGCAAGTCGTTCATCTGCCTGTCCTCGACCTTTGAACGCCGGGGCGAACGCAAAAGCCGGATCGCCCTGCACCTGACTCAGGGCAACATCGTCACCACGCCGCGCACAGATGTGATGTATGTGGTCACGGAATACGGCATCGTGAACCTGAAGGGAAAATCGGTGCCGGAACGGGCGCAGGCGCTGATTTCCATCGCCCATCCGGACTTTCGCGAAGACCTGACACGTCAGGCCTACGAGCACCGGCTGCTGCCGCACGGCTTCACCTTCTAGGCCGTCGCGCCCCGCGCATCTGCCCGGGGCGCGGTCAGTCGCGTCACCGCGTCAGATATAACGCGTCAGATATCAAGCGTGTTGTCGCGTTCCCACGACGAGAAATGGGCGGTGTAATCGGTCCATTCGCCGTGCTTCAGCTTGAGGAACGCGGCCGAGAACTCTTCGCCCATCATTGCCTTCAGCGTCTTGTCGCGGTCGTATTCGCGCAGCGCATCCAGAAGGTTCAGCGGCAGCTTCGGCGCGCCCTTCACCGTATGGCCCTGCGTGTACATGTCGATATCATGGCGCCGGCCGGGATCGGCCTTGGTGCGCATGCCGTCAAGGCCGGCCGCGATGATGACCGCCTGCAGCAGATAGGGGTTCGCCGCCCCGTCGGGCAGGCGCAGCTCGAACCGGCCCGGTCCGGGGACGCGCACCATATGGGTGCGGTTGTTGCCGGTCCAGGTCACGGTGTTCGGGGCCCATGTGGCCCCCGATACGGTGCGTGGCGCGTTGATGCGCTTGTAGCTGTTGACAGTGGGATTGGTGATCGCGGCAAGCGCGCTTGCATGTTTCATGATCCCGCCCAGGAAGGTGCGTCCCCGGTCGGACAGGCCCAGTTCCTTGCTGTTATCGGCGAAGGCATTCTTCTTGCCGTCCATGTCCCAGACCGAGATATGTGCATGGCACCCCGATCCCGTCAGGCCCTTGAAGGGCTTGGGCATGAAGCTGGCGCGCAGCCCGTGCTTTTCGGCCACCGATTTAAGCATGAACTTGAAGAAGCTGTGCTTGTCGGCAGTCTGCAGAGCGTCATCGTATTTCCAGTTCATTTCGAACTGGCCGATCGCGTCTTCATGGTCGTTCTGATACGCTTCCCAGCCCAGGCCCAGCATGTAATCGCTGACCTCGGCGATCACGTCATAGCGGCGCATCACCGCCTGCTGGTCGTAGCAGGGCTTGACCGCATTGTCGCAGGGGTCCGAGATCTGGCTGCCGTCGGCGGTCAGCAGGAAAAACTCCGGCTCCACCCCGGTCTTGACGCGCAGGCCTTCCTTGGCCGCCTCGTCTACCAGGCGCTTGAGCACATTGCGGGGGGCCTGATCGACAAGCTTGCCTTCCATCGTCGCATTGGCGGCCACCCAGGCCACTTCCGGCTTCCACGGCAGCTGGATGACCGAAGAGGCATCGGGCACCGCCATCAGGTCGGGATGGGCCGCCGTCAGATCAAGCCAGGTGGCAAAGCCTGCGAAACCGGCCCCATCCACCGACATTTCGGCGATCGCCTGTGCCGGCACCAGCTTCGCCCGCTGGCTGCCGAACAGGTCGGTATAGGAGATCATGAAGTATTTGACGCCCTTGTCCTTGGCGAATTTGGCGAGGTCCTTGACCATTCCGGTGTGCTCCCTGTCGTTTCTTGTTCAGAACCCGTTGCGTCCGGGAATCCAGTTTGTGCCGGCCAGCGGAACGCCCGCCATGGCGGCGGCTTCCAGCGTCAGCGCGCAAAGATCTTCCGGCTCCAGGTTGTGCAGGTGGTTCTTGCCGCAGGCCCGCGCGATGGTCTGCGCTTCCAGTGTCATCACCTTCAGATAGTTCTTCAACCTGCGCCCCCCCAGAACCGGGTCGAAGCGCCCGTAAAGCTCTGGGTCCTGCGTGGTGATCCCGGCCGGGTCTTTGCCTTCGTGCCAGTCGTCATAGGCCCCGGCGGTGGTGCCCAGCTTGTTGTATTCGGCTTCCAGCGCCGGGTCATTGTCGCCCAGCGCAATCAGCGCGGCGGTGCCGATGGCCACCGCATCGGCCCCCAGCGCCAGCGCCTTGGCCACATCGGCCCCGCTGCGGATCCCGCCCGAGACGATCAGCTGCACCTCGCGGTGCATCCCCAAATCCTGCAGCGCCTTCACGGCCTGCGGGATGCAGGCAAGGATCGGCATGCCGACGTTTTCGATGAAGACGTCCTGCGTGGCCGCCGTGCCGCCCTGCATGCCGTCCAGCACGACAACATCTGCCCCGGCCTTCACCGCCAGCGCCGTGTCGTAATAGGGGCGCGCGCCGCCGATCTTCACATAGATCGGCTTTTCCCAATCGGTGATCTCGCGGATCTCCAGTATCTTGATTTCAAGGTCATCCGGCCCGGTCCAGTCAGGGTGACGGCATGCCGAGCGCTGGTCGATGCCTTTGGGCAGATTGCGCATCATCGCGACCCGGTCCGAGATTTTCTGCCCCAGCAGCATGCCGCCGCCGCCCGGCTTGGCCCCCTGCCCCACGACAATCTCGATCGCATCGGCGCGGCGCAGGTCATCGGGGTTCATGCCATAGCGGCTGGGCAGATATTGATAGACCAGCGTGCGGGAATGGCCGCGCTCTTCCTCGGTCATGCCGCCATCGCCGGTGGTGGTCGAGGTGCCCGCCTCGGACGCACCGCGCCCCAAAGCCTCTTTGGCCGGGCCGGACAGGGCACCAAAGCTCATGCCGGCGATGGTCACGGGAATATCCAGATGGATCGGCTTCCTGGCATGGCGCGTTCCCAGCCAGACATCGGTCGCGCATTTCTCGCGGTAGCCTTCCAGCGGATAGCGGCTTATCGAGGCACCAAGGAACAGCAGATCGTCGAAATGCGGCAGGCGGCGCTTGGAGCCACCGCCGCGGATGTCGTAGATGCCGGTCGCCGCGGCGCGGCGGATTTCCGCGTTCACGTCATTCGAGAAGGTCCAGGACTGGCGCGGCGGGGTATGGGGAAAGTCGCTCATCAGGGGCTCCGCGTCGGAAGGATTGGAAAGGGGATGGCAGGCACGCCCGGCAGTATCGAACACTCTGTTCCGGCTGCGGAAAGATGGGCGTACATGATCAATAAGAGGCCGCGTTGTCGATATTGAACGTGTAGAGCTTGCGCGCCGAGCCGTAGCGGCGGAACTCTTCCGGCTTGGCCAGATGGTCCGCCTCGCCCCGCTTCAGCAGGTCTGCCAGCAGCGCCACGTGTTCCGGGCGCATCTCTTTTTCTATGCAGTCCGCGCCCAGGCTTTTGACCGAGCCGCGCACGAAGAGACGCGCCTCATACAGGGAATCGCCCAGCGCTTCGCCGGCATCCCCCAGAACCACCATAGAGCCTGATTGCGCCATGAAGGCAGACATGTGGCCGATGTTGCCATGAACCACGATATCGATGCCCTTCATCGAGATGCCGCAGCGGGACGAGGCATTGCCCTTGATCACCAAAAGCCCGCCGCGCCCGGTGGCCCCGGCATATTGGCTGGCATCGCCATCAATGATGACGGTCCCGGACATCATGTTTTCGGCAACGCCCGGTCCCGCGCTGCCCTTGACGCGGATCGTGGCCAGCTTGTTCATGCCGGCGCAGTAGTACCCGGTGGATCCGCGCACCGTGATGTCGACCGGCGCATCGACGCCCACCGCAATCGCGTGGCTGCCCTTGGGGTTCACGATTTCCCAGGCCGTTTCGTTGGTCTGGCCGTTCAGCGTGTGAAGGGTGGCATTCAGTGCGCGCAAGCCCTGCGCCTCAAGGTCGAAAACCTGCATTCTCAGCGTTCCCAAAAGTAGACGGTGGCGGGTTCAGGTTCCCAGATGCGGGCGGTGTCGATGCCCGGCAGGTTGACCATCGCCCTGTATTCGGACCCGAAGGCCACATATTGATCGGTTTCGGCCATCACGGCCGGCTTGCAGGCGATGGGGTCGCGTACTACGCCGAACCCGTTCCTTGTGCCGACAACGAAGGTGAAGAAGCCGTCCAGATCGGTGAGCGTGGCTTCCATCGCCTCGCCCAGATTCGCGCCTTCGTGCATCTTGTGGGTCAGAAAGGCCGCCGCCACCTCGGTGTCGTTCTCGGTCTCGAAGGTCATGCCGGCGCGCTTGAGCATGCGGCGGACCGAATTGTGGTTGGACAGCGACCCGTTGTGCACAAGGCATTGGTCTGACCCGGTCGAGAACGGATGCGCCCCTGCGGTGGTCACGGCCGATTCGGTGGCCATACGGGTGTGGCCGATGCCATGGGTGCCGGACATTTTCACCAGATCAAAGCGTGCGGCCACGTCTTTGGGCAGCCCGACTTCCTTGTAGATCTCGATTCCTTCGCCCGCACTCATCACCTTGGCAGTCGGTCGCAGGGTGGGAATTGCCGCCCGGGCGGCATCCAGGCGGTCCGATGGCAGATCAAGCACGATATGGGTATCCTTGACCGACCCGGTCACAGGCGCTTTGATCAGGGCCGCAAGATCATCGGCCAAATCTTTGAAATCCTTTGCAGGTTCCGGAGACTGCACGGTCAGCTTCGCATGGCCTTTCATGGGACGGCCATAAATCGCAATCCCTGCGCTGTCAGGTCCGCGATCGGTCATGGTGATCAGCATGTCTGTCAGCATCGCCCCCAGCCGGGGTTCAAGCCCGGGGTCTTTCAGGAATAGTCCGACGATGCCGCACATGGTTCGACTCCCTTGTCATCCTTCGGTTCAGGCTAGCATCGAAGCGTGGCCCACTCAACTGTGGAGAAACTTTTTTCACTGCAGGGCAATTGTGACAAGCCCGATTCGCTCCTGCTGATCAGATATCGGGCTGACTCACAGAGTCTGCGCCCCGGTTTCGGCGCGTCAAAGATACGCAATTTCAATCGTATTCGTGCCACGAAACACGCCGCAAGGAAAAAAATTTTCCCCCAAGGTAAAAACCGCTTTGTCGCAAAGGCCGCCTGCAGCAAGGTGACAAAACCGGAATTCGCCTGACACAGGCAGGACGCTTTCGTTCGACATCCGGTGCAGCTGCGGCACAGGACCGGGCCAGCCCGTGCCGCCAATAGGAAAGGTCGGCTCGACGGTGGGGACGCGTACAAGGTCAATACCGGTGACGTCCGGTTCTGCGCCAGGGGATTTGGTGCAGCCGGCATCCGGCAAAGGCAAAGGGCGCCCCGCCCCAACA
>Ga0114979_10000567_pt1 | contig 24324 bp, 22 predicted proteins | sample S_140625_EF_Meta_FD_87315 | JGI IMG/M metagenome (GOLD analysis project Ga0114979, IMG submission 87315) | Freshwater microbial communities from Lake Simoncouche, Canada to study carbon cycling - S_140625_EF_MetaG | ecosystem: Environmental > Aquatic > Freshwater > Lake | place: Lake...
AGAGCTCGCTTGAAAGAAACCGGCGAAAGTTTAGTCATCAAGATTCAATACCCGGGGGTGGATCAAGCCATCGAGAGTGATTTAAAAGCTCTGAAAAAATTTATTATTCTAATTAAAGCCCTGCCTAATAACTTAAGCCTTGATCCCTTGATGGACGAGATGAAGGAAATGCTCACTCAAGAGATGAATTACACTCGAGAGATCGAGCTCATGGAGATGTACCGAGAATATCTCGGAGAGGACTCTAGATTTATCATACCTCAAGTTTACTCTCGGTTCTGCACTCAAAAAGTCATTGTTCAAAGTTTTGAGCGTGGATTAAAGGCAGATGACCCCATTATTCAAAGCCTCAGCCAAGAGCGCCGGAATCGAATTGCTCAAAACTTTTTAGAACTTTATTTTAAAGAACTCTTTGAATGGCACTTGATTCAAACAGATCCTCATTTGGGAAATTATCGTCTGCGGATGGATCCCATGGGGCATGATAAGATTGTTCTTTTTGATTTTGGTGCGACAAAAAAATTTGATGCTGTTTTCATGAAAAACTACGCGGATATGATTTGTGGTGCCATTCAAAGATCACCTGATTTTGAAGAGGCTTCTTTCAAACTTGGTTTTATTCAAAAATCAGATGATCCCAAGCTGATTGAAATTTTCACAGACTTTTGCTTTCAAACTGTCGAACCCTTTGGGAATACGGCCTATGATTGGAAAAACACCGATCTGCCCAGACGAATCACGCAAATTGCCATGCGTATTGTTAAAGAATTTCCCTTAAGAACACCACCTCGGGAAATCGTTTTTTTAGATCGAAAAACAGCCGGCGTCTTTATTTTTCTCTCTGTTCTTGGTGCCAAGTTTGAAGCGGGTCCTATGATTATGAAGTACTTAAAACCCAGGGATCAAAATCTAAAATGATTAAAAAACTGTGTGGGTTTCTTCTTTACTACACAGTTTTTGTGATTGTTTGGGGGGCCTGGGTTCGTATCTCTCATTCGGGGGATGGATGTGGAAAAAGTTGGCCTCTGTGTGAAGGGGCCCTGTTTCCAAAAACCTTAGAGAGCGAAGTGTGGATTGAGTATTTTCATCGGCTCACCTCTGGGCTGTATGGACTGTTTGTCATATTTATATTGATTCTTGTTTATCGAAATTATGCTCAAAATTCGGTTGTTAAAAAAGCCGCACTGACGACCTTTGTTTTGATGATGATTGAAGCGGCCCTTGGTGCGGCCCTTGTCCTAAAGGGACTGGTGGGATCCAATGCCACACTTTACAGACTTATCGTTATGACTCTGCACCAAATTAATAGTTTATTGTTGGTGGGATCAACAGTTGTTCTTTATTCTTTGCTGAAAAATTCAGAAAACTTTAATTTAAAAAGACTGCTTTCTCACAGAGGGTTGCTGATTTTATTCGTCGCTCTTCCAGCAACAGGTGCTTGGGCTGCACTCTCAAATACTCTTTTTCCATCCAGTGGTTTAATTGAAGGCTTATCAGCAGATTTTGATTTAAACAGTCCTTGGATTTTAAAGCTTCGAATTGTGCATCCAATTTTGGCAACAGGCTTTGCTATTTATTGGAGCCATTATTTTTATAATTTATCAATTGAATCTAAAGATCCATCAGTTCAAAAATCCAGTCGAAACTTAGCTTTATATTTGGTGGTGTCATTTCTGTTTGGGGGACTGACTTTATTAAGTTTAAGTCCCGTTTGGATGAAGCTTATTCACCTGACTTTGGCGCAAGGACTTTGGATATTTATGGTCCACTACGTAATGACTTCATTACTTTCGACAAGTCGATAAAGCACGCGAATTTTTTCATTCAAATCATTCATTTCTAAAACCATTTGTTGGACATCATAATCACGAATTAAATAGGTCGCAAATGCCCCCACAATTTCTTGGGGACCTATCAGACCATCTAAAAACATTTTCTTTTGCTCCACATCAGGAATATGGTTATGAATCCAACGGGCTAAAATCTGATTTAACAATCCCACCCACTTTTCGCTGCTGGCTGAAAGAGTTTGAATCTCTTCTATTTTTTCAGCTTCCAAAATCAAATACGGAGATTGGGATGACTTTAACTGTCCGAGCTTAAGCTTTCCACCCGCTTGGATAAAAACCAACAGTGTGCCATTCAGTCGCTCTTGAATAATTTTTGCATATCCAAAGCCTGCCACTTCTCGAACATAGGAAAGCTTTTCCCCTGGCAAGTGAGGTCTTACACTTTCAATATTGTCGATAAAGGCAAGAGCAATAGGGATATTTTGTGCGATTGAATCTCTGATCATTTGAATGTAGCGAGGTTCAAAAATATTCAGTGGTTTTGTTGTTCCTGGAAACAAACACATATTCACCATTGGAAAAAGAAAAACATCTGAGATCTTCACTTGTTTTCAGGATAAGCCTAAATCTGAAGTGGGTCTAGGGGAAACCCCTGGCTTTCAGCCAATCTTGCACGGGACTGATAAAAACTTTGTTGGACTCAAGAAAGTCCACTTGATCAATAAGGTCCTTTGAGACCCACTGGACCTCGTCATGATCGAAGCATTCAAATTTTGAGTCCTGGATAAAAGTCCCATACAGGCAAAGCTCGATTGTTTGACCCTTTAAATTCTTGAATTGATGGGTGTGGATGGGAAAGCAGGTTTTGATGTGGATCCCCAGTTCCTCAAAAAGCTCTCGCTGCAAAGCCATCTGATCGGTTTCACCGGGTTCAACTTTGCCCCCTGGAAATTCCCAAAGATTCTTTACGCCTAATGATGTGGATTTTCTTTTTGCGACAAGCACAAAATTTTCAAAAATAATGAGGCCGGCCACCACCCGAATCATGCAGTTCTCTGATCTGGACTGTTCATTTGTGCACCAATTGCGACATCATAAGGTTGTGATTTCACAAAACTCACCCGCTCCTTCAATTAGTAAAATTATTCTATGGAACACTCTCGCATTTCAAGCTGGGAGTTTATCGGACTTCTTACTTTGCCCCTCGCTTTTAAAAAAACATTACTGTAATCTAACAGTGTTATGATCGATGTCGGAAACTCCTATTTTATCATTTTACTGGCAGGTATTGCTTTTTTTCATTATGGCATGGGTCTGGCAAGTAGCTCCATCGAAAAAATTCTTGCCTCTCGAATTACTCAGCTGATGACAAAAATCTCGGACAATAATTTTCTCTCGGTAGTCGTTGGAATTTCTCTGACCACACTTTTGCAAAGCTCTGGTGCTGTGACTTCAATGCTTGTGGGTTTAGGTTCAGCCAAAGTCATTAATTTGAAGCAAGTCATGGGTGTGATCATTGGCACGGCCATTGGTACAACGATTACGGTACAATTCATTTCTTTGAATATCTCAGAACTCGCACTGCCCGTTTTTGCTCTTTCATTTTTAGTTTACTTTCAAACAAAAAAACCAAGTATTAAAAATACAGCTCTGGCCTTTATGGGATTTTCACTTCTTCTTTTGGGAATGAAAATGATGGGGGACAGCGCTCAACATTTTGTCGAAAATCCCCTGCTGGCAGATTTCTTCAAAACCCTTCGTGATAACCCCATGTACTCACTTTTTATTGCTGTGGTGTTTTGCTCTTTTGTTCACTCCAGCGCGGTCACTGTCGGTCTTGCAATGTCACTGGCTTCAGCTCAAGCCATTCGAATTGAAGATGCCATGCTCTGGGTTTACGGAGCCAACATCGGCACAACTTCAACCGCTTTGATTGCAGCCGCAGGCTCTAATTACATTGGCAAACAAGTGGCCTGGGCTCACTTTTTTTACAAGACACTGAGCGTTTTAATGTTTTACCCCTTCACTCAAGGATTCGTGCAGTTGCTCATGAGTTTTGATACGACTCCTGCCAGAATTACAGCCAATGCTCATTTGATTTTTAATGTGATCTCCGCTGCGATTTTTTATCCCTTCATCGACAAAGGATCCGAAATCATTCAAAAAATGTTTCCAAAAGGGCCTCAAGATGAATTTGGAACTGATTACTTAAAGCTGAATAACTATCAAAGCAGTGCATTGGCCACCTCCTACGCTAACAGAGAAATCATGCGAACTGCAGACATTGTCGCCACAATGATCCATGATTCTTTAAAACTTTTTCAAAACTTTGATGCTGTCCTTTTAGAATCCATAAAAGATCGTGATAACAAAGTGGATTTTTTGTACCGAGAAACTAAAATGTTTTTGCTGGATCATGCCAATAAATCCACTGTGGCGGTCCAACAAAACATTTTAAGTATGATTATGTTTATTTCAGATCTCGAGCGGGCCGCTGATGCCATTGATATCAATATCACTACGCTTGCGATCAAAAAAAACGCTTTGCATTTAGAATTTTCACCCGAAGGTTGGGAAGACATTCAAACCATGCATGTGGCCGTCACTAAAGCGGCAAGTCTTGCTATCAACGCTTATCAAAATAAAGTCCTCTGCGCAGAAGCCATCAAGCTCAAACGAGATCTTGCAAAACTTGAAATCACGTTAAGAGAGAATCACATTGGACGATTAAATAAAGGAATTAAAGATTCCATCAACACCAGCTCTATTCATTTAGATCTTTTAAGTGAATATCGCAGGATTGCATCTTTGCTATGCAATCATGCCTACAGCCACGGCACTTTTAAGGGCGAAGCCCCTTGAGTGCTCATTACATCTCAACTTTTTAGTCTGCCTATTGATTGAAATTGTCAAAGTCCATCTCGAAGTGCTGCTGGCTGAGGCAGGTTGAGTGTGTCTTTTTCGTCTACGAAACTCTTCCTTGTCGCTCCTCTACTATGGAGCGACTATTTCGAAGAAAACTGGGAAGTGATCACTGAGTCCCGCTTTGTCTGGGTTCGACTCATTGTGATTGTAACGAAATGGCACACCTTCTACGATAGATCCATCTTGCTGTCTGACCGATCTAGAAACCGAGGAATCAATCCTAAAACGATTGATAGGAATTTTTAAACCAAGATCCGCAAAGAAATGTCGAGACACAAGAATTCGATCAAACATACTCCATGTATTATTAGGATAGAAATAGTAAGTTCCCGGAGGATTAGGAATAGAATACTGACCAGACAAAGGATGAAGATCTATTAATCTCAAATACCAACTTGGATCCACCAAGGGAATCATCGCAATATTATAGTCAGGATCTCGCACATTGAAATCTCCAAGTGCAACACTGAAAGGTGGCGTTCTTAACATTGAGGCTTCCGCTTCAATGTGGGTTCTTAAAGCAAGTGCAATCGGATGGGGTTGTTGCATTTCTACGCCGGCTGTCCAGTGATTAACGTAAATATGCAAGGGCTTCTGATTGAACTCAAAAGCCACTTGAAAAACAGGACGACGACGCTGTCCTTGGAGCACATGAAATGATTTTGTGGATTTGTACCTTAAACCTTGAGTCTGGTTAAAAATGACTGCCGTGCTCAATCCACGTCGATCACTCCAGTGGCTAATCGCGGCACCTGTATAACCTAAGATTCGCGCAAGCTCTTGAACCACTTGAATATTTTCAACTTCTGTTAAAGCAACGATTTCAGGTTTTTTACTGAGTGTCGAAAAGTATTTATTAATTTGTCCGTATTTAACAGCTAATTTTTCACGGGTCCAATCCGTTTTCAAACAGCTTTCCAAATAAGCCTCACGGGAAGTTTCTCGGCATCCTTTTTCTTTTAAAGGATGGGCTTTAGGAAGAAATTCGTAATCATCTTTACTGTCATCATGTTCAGTATCATAAAGATTTTGAACATTCCAAGACATCACTGTGATTCTTTGAGCGGACCAAGAAATAGATGCAAAAATAAGAGAGAGAAATATAATTTTTTTCATCACCCCTCTTAAATTCAAAGAGGCTCAAAAACAAGATATTCAAAAGATTATAGAAACTTTACATTAAAAATTAGCCAGCCTTACGCTAAGACAAATAAAAGGCTTTTTTGATTCCAACACAGAGTAGTATCCCCCACCGGCTCCGTGGGGATCCAATCCGCAGACAAAGAAGTTTAACAGCAATGGATTCGTTCGTTCAAAATCTGAAAAAGTATCCTCCGCAATTCAAATTCGCACTGCGACCCAATCGCACTTCTTTTCAAACCGCAGGCCCAGGCTCAGTCATTCCCACTGAGTCTAATTGTTTAAAAGCACTTCACTTTATAAGTCGCTTTTTTAATATCCAAATACTCTTCACTGATTCTTTCGAGCAAAATCTCTGCAAAAGCTTTGGGTTCAAGACTTAAATCCTTTAAGCAACAAGTCGACACCGGAGTTCCTTCATTTGTGATATTCATCGCAAAGTGTACAAGAACGGAATTTGTAGACCTTGAGGCGATACTAATCGAGAGCTTCTTTGTCCCCCAATAAAGATCATCCCCTTTTCTATCCAGAAAAATCTTGGTTCTTTCAAAAATCAGGTTCTGAGTGATGCTTGCAAATAGTCTTTGCAAAAACACGCCAGTTGTTAAGTTTTGATCGAAGACCTCAAAGATGAAATGGAGCATTTCGTCGCTTTGAATTTTTGACTTTTCGAGCAAATCCTCGCCGTCCAGCATGTGCTCGAAGGAAACATCGCAAGCCCCTAAAAATGCCAAACATGAATCACCCAACATCTCGAACTTAAGATAATTATGCAAAGGACTCAGTTGAGATCCATCATACTTCAATTTTTCATTCAACAGTCGAGTGTGCATAGCCCCAGTCTCCTTTAAAAAAAATGAAGTGAGTTTGATTCAAAAGCACGCTTAGCTCGAAGGCAAGACTCACACTTCCCGCACCACTTTTCATGGTCATGGTAGCAAGGCCAAATATTTGCAAAAGGAACTTGAAGCTCGAGCCCACGCTTGACGATCTGTGTTTTATTTAAAGCTGTTGTAAAGCACATTGTCTTGACACCATTAGCAGTTGAAAAAGAAAGGCTTACATCCAGAGCTTTTAAAAACTGATCCGTGTTGTCAGGAAAAGTCGCGGCCTCTTCGATGTTAAAGCCAGGAATGATAAATTCAGCCTTTAAGTTTTCTGCAATGCCAGCTGCAATGTTTAGAAAAATTCCATTCCGATTGGGAACCCACACAGCTTTAGCAGTTCGCTGGCTTGTGTTCAATTCATCAATTTTAACATCATTTTTATCTGGAACTTTTAAATCTCGATTAATCAAACTTGAACTTAAGAATGTTTTGAAAAAACCAAGTGGGATCACTTGATGAGGAATTTTTAAAGTTTCACAAAGCACTTTTGATTTTTTTATCTCTTGAGCGGCTGCCCTTTGGCCGTAGTCAAAAGTCAGTGCCAATAAAACTTCCCCGTGATGATGGGCTTCAAAAAGATTCACTGTGGAATCAAGTCCTGCTGACAAAAGAACAACCGACTTCATGGATGAGCCTCTAAAGTTTCTTCTGGCTGCGCTGTCTCGAATAAAGTTTCCCGCACATCTTCCACGAGCAACTGCAACGTGCGGTTGCCCTTCCATTCATTGGTTTGGACTTGGATCAAAAGATCCACATCGGTTCTTCGGGTGACTATTTGGGTTTGACGAGGGCTCGGACTAAAAAGCAGAGCTTGAAAAGTTTCGCTTTCAGAATTTTTAGTCAGCTCAAATTTAAGATGGCCACCTTTGAGTGTCTTATAGGATTTAATTTTGACATTTTCCAAGAAAAAAACTGGGGCTTCGAATCCGACTCCAAAGGGTTCCAGTTTGTCGAGTTTTTCGACCAAATCCCAATTCAATTCTTGCCAAGAGATTTCAGAATCAAAGTTTGAAACAGAAACTTTTTGTACTTGCTGAGCAAAATAATTCTGTAAACCAAGTGTCACATCGTTAATTTTTTTCAAATCAGTTTCAAATCCAGCCGCTTGAGCATGACCACCAAATCGCAGCAGATGTACTGATACACGGGTCAAAGCTTCAACCAATGAGCTTTCTGAATCCTCGGGTCTTCTGCAACTGCCTACAATTTTATTTTCTTCTAAATCAAGGCTGCCCACGAAGCAGGGCTTTTGCGTACTTTGTGAAAGACTGGTTGCAATCAAACCAATCACACCACGGTGAAAATTTTCTGAAACCACCACATGACAACTTTGATCTTTCTGAGCCCCCACAATCTCAAGTGCCTCTTTCAAAGCTTCTGCTTGAAGACTGACTCTTTCTTGGTTCTGAAAAAGCACTTGAGTGATCATGGATTCTGCTTTTGCACCGTCGCTCATCAAGTAAAGATCCAGCGGCAAAATCTCACCTTCAAGTCGAGATAATGCATTCAGCTTTGGCGCAAATCGGATCGCCACATCACCACTGGTGAGTTTTTTCCCGGCCAATCCAAGTGCTGCCATCAGCGCAGCCAGCCCTGGACGTTTGGTTTGACTTAAAGCTCGCATCCCCACTTGGACCAATACGCGATTATCACCAATTAAAGGGACCATGTCTGTGATTGTTGCGATTGTAAAACAATCCAGAAGTTCCTTTAAATTTAACTTTTGATGATTTCCCAAATTTTGATCAGTGAAATGTCTTTTCAGAGCACGCATCAGATAAAATCCAACACCTGCACCACTTAAATATCCAAGTCCCGAATCATCGCTTGGTTGATTAGGATTGATAATGAAAAGAGCGTCCGGAAGTTCACCTGCTGGCAAATGGTGATCAGTAATAATGACGTCCAGACCCAGCTCTTTTGCTTTTGCACAGGCCTTCACTGCCGTAATCCCCACATCACAGGTAATAATCAGACTCACACCCAGAAGGCTCAAATCTTCAACCACAGGGGCATGAAAACCATAACCATCCTTGAGGCGCTTGGGCTGAAAATGAAGAACATTTTCAAAGCCAAGATCTTCAAAGCCTTTTTTCAGAAGAGCGCATCCACTGGTCCCATCCAAATCAAAATCGGCATAAACACAAATTTTTTCTTTATTTAAGAAGGCCTTTTCAATACGAAGGCAGGCCTCTCTCATGCCCTTTATAAGCAAAGGACTTTTTAAAGACTGAAGATCCTCTTTCAAAAATTCCAGAACAGAATCGTTCTGATGAAAACCCTTACTTTGCAGATACTTTTTTAAAGCACGAGGCCAGCTGTTGAGAGCTGGCCCATCATCTGCTTGAATTGCAGGATTGTGTTCTTGCCAAATTTTCATGTGGTTTGGATACGAGAAAGTTTTCCACCGCGAAGTTTATCCATCACGATAATAAATGGAGCCGCCACGTATATCGAAGAGTACACCCCAAAGAAAATACCAACGGTCAGTGCAAAGGCGATATCTTTCACAGTGCCCTCTGCAAAAATAAAAAGCGAAAGAGCAGAAATAAAGACTGTTCCTGAGGTGATGATTGTTCGACCGAGCATATCGTTAATCGCTTTATTGATAACAAAGGTCCAACCCTTGTCGTAGTTTAATGAAACAGTTTCTCTGATTCGGTCAAACACCACAATGGTATCGTTGAGTGAAAAGCCAATTAAAGTCATGATCGCAGCCAGAGCAGGAACATTCACTTCTTTGCCAACAAAATTATAAATCGCAAGCGTGATCACAGCATCGTGGAAAAGACAAACCACAGCATCTGGTGCATATTGGTAATCAAATCGAAAGGCCACGTAACCCAAAATGACAAGCAAGCAATAAAACACTGCTAAGAAACCATTTCTCTTTAACTCTGCACCCACCTGAGGACCCACAGTATCCACTCGACGGATTTCGGGACTTTGATCTTTAAAGTCAGTCTCAATGGTGGTTTTTAAAGTCGCCAGTGCCTTTTGCATTTCTTCATTTTGCTCTCGCTCAGTGGATCTACTTGGTGTTTGAAAACGAATCACATATTCTGATGTATCACCTAAACTTTGAAGACCAACATCTCCAATTTTCAAGCTTTCAATTTTTGTACGCAGTTGATCAATAGATACCGAGTTATCTGCAAACTTCACTTGTATTTCTGTTCCACCACGAAAATCAATGCCGTAGTTGATACCTTTTGCCCCAAGATAAATAAGCGAAATCACCGTCAGTAAAAGTGAAATGCCACCGAAAATTCCAATGTTACCAACAAAATCAAATCGTCCGAAGCTTTCTGTTTTTTTCATTCTATTTATCCTTAAATGCTAAGTTTTTTGAAACCCATTTTGTGAACTAAAGTGTCAGCGATCACTTTGCTGACAAATACGTTTCCAAAAAGAGTTGTGACGATACCCAGTAACAAAGTGACTGCAAATCCACGAACTGGACCTGTCCCGAGGAAGTATAAAATTAATGCGACTGATGCCACAGTTACGTTTGAATCTAGAATCGCAGACATGGCACGATCATAGCCTTCTTTGATCGCAGAGACCCAGCTGACACCTCTGAGGATTTCTTCTTTGATTCGTTCTTGGATCAAAACATTTGCATCAACTGCAAATCCCACAGTCAAAGCGATTCCTGCGATACCCGGCAAAGTGAGTGAGGCCCCGAAAGCTGCCAAAAGTGCAATCAGAGATAAAATATTCACCAAGATTGAAACTGATGCAATCACACCAAAAGCTTTGTAATAAACCATCATGAAAATCAAAACGAGGATCGCCCCAACGTAGGCACCTTTTTGCGCTTTTTTGATTGAGTCCGCACCGAGTGATGGACCCACACGTCGTTCTTCGAGTTGCTCAAGTCTAGCTGGCAAAGCACCGGCCCGAAGTGAAGTTGAAATCATTTGCGCCTCTTGCATCGCTTGATCACGAGTGCCTTGTCCCAAAGTGATCTGTGCTTGGCCACCGCGGATGGGCTCATTGATACTCGGTGCAGATTTCACAACTCGGTCTAAAACGATGGCCATTTGTTTGCCAACGCTTGCCGTTGTGAGATCACCAAACTTAGTCGAGCCTGCAGGATTGAACTTTAAGGAAACAACAGGAACCCCGCTTTGTCCATCGTAGCTGACAAAGGCGTCATCCAAATCATTTCCACCCAAAGTTGTGTTTGTCTTCAACAAATAGGGAACGGCTCCAATTTCAATTTTTTGAGCATTTTGGTTTTTTTCAAAATAAACAACGGTCTCGGCAGGTAACTGAGCCTTGATGTCTGCATTCAACTTTTCAATGTACTCAGAATATTTCAAAGTGGTCATATTATAACCACCCGCTTTTTCTGCGTTCGCGATCATCTCAGATAATTTATCCATTCCTATTTCTTGAGATACGATTTGAAAATCCAGCTTGGCAGTGGTGTTGATGAGCTCTTTGGCACGCTCTGCGTTTGCCATACCTGGCAGCTGGATCATAATTCGATCCTCACCCTGCTTGGCAATCGAGGGCTCGGCGACACCGAATTCATCGATCCGGTTTCTGATGGTTTCGATGGCTTGCTGGATAATTCGATTTCTATAATCCAGCATGTAGGCATCGATAAATCTATAAGTCATCCCCGAAGCGTCTGTAGAGATCAACTGAAACATCGTTCCGTAATCACGGTCCATAGCTGTTTTAATTTTTTCCTCAGAGCCCGCTGAGGGCACAATGAGGACTTCACCTTTTTTTGCATTTGGCGCAGACAGAGTCGCCATCGCTGCATCTTTTAACAAAACAGATTCAATGGATCTGATTTCACGCTGAGTGCTTTCGGCCACCACGTTTTCAACGTCCACACCCATGACGATTTGCAATCCACCTTGAATGTCGAGACCGTAATTAAGACGAGTCTCTGTGATCCATTTTTTGACTGGGACCACATTCGGGAAAACCCAAAGAGCAGCAAATAAAATTCCTGTCAGTGCTAAAACGAGTCTAAGACGGTAGTTATCCATGATGTTTTAACCTTTTTTTTCTGGGGTTGTGGGACTCGTTAAACTTTTTGACAAGGCAGACACCTGAGTGCGCAAGATTTTGATTTTGACTTGGCTTGCGACCTCTAGGGTTACAAATAGATCTGTCATGCCGTCAATGGTTCCTAGGATTCCACTGGTCGTCACAACTTCGTCACCCCGTTTAAGTTGAGTTAAAAAATTCTGGTGATCTTTTTGCTTTTTACCTTGTGGTCGAATGATCAAAAAGTAAAAAACGGCAAAGATGACAACAAAGGGAAGCATCATCTCGAATAAATTAGGCTGAGCTGCGGGTTGCATGAAGAACTCCTTCAGGTGTTTAAAGAACACTTAAGTCATCATGAACACCGAGGAATTTCAATATCTGCTTTAGACCTTTTTGACGAATCGCGATATGCAATCGTCACGGAAAGCTTCCCATGTGCCACTTTCAATAGCACTTCTCATTCTTTCCATCAGCTTCATATAAAAGTAAACGTTATGAACTGTGTTCAAGCGGTGACCTAAAAGCTCTCCTGTCATGAACAAGTGTCTAAGATAGGCCTTCGTGTAGTTCTTGCAAGTGTAGCAATCACATTCAGGATCTAAAGGGGCTGGATCATTTCGATATTCGTTTCGCTTGATGCTGACTTTTCCGCGCCAAGTAAAAAGTGTTCCATTTCTTGCGACACGTGTTGGCATAACACAATCAAACATGTCGACACCGCTATCAACAGCCAAAATTAAATCCAGTGGAGTTCCTACACCCATCAAGTATCTGGGTTTATCTGCAGGCATTTGCGGAGTCACATGGGGAAGCATCTCGTGCATCAAATGAATGGGTTCACCCACGCTGTAGCCGCCAAGTGCATACCCTGGTAAATCCACAGAACAAATTTGCTCCATGGATTTCATTCGATGCTTCATAGAAAGTCCACCTTGAACGATTCCAAACAGCAAAGATTCTTTTCTGGTCATGGCTTCTTTGGAACGAAGAAGCCATCGATGGGTCAGCGCCATGGATCTTTCAATTTCTGAATCTGGCGAAGGATGCTCTAGACATTCGTCAAAGGCCATAATGATATCAGCACCTAAATTCATTTGAATCTGCATGCTTTTTTCCGGCGTTAAAAAAAGTGGAGCCCCGTCAACGTGGGATCTAAAATGCACACCTTCTTCTGAAAGGGTTCGAAGTTGACTTAAAGAAAAAACTTGAAAACCGCCAGAGTCCGTCAGGATTGGGCCGTTCCAACGCATAAACTTGTGCAGCCCGCCCATTTCCAGAATCAAATCATCACCGGGCCTGACCCATAAATGATAGGTGTTTCCTAAAACCACTTGAGTGCCACACTCGATCAGATCCTCGGGCGTCAGAGCTTTCACTGTGGCTTTTGTTCCCACCGCCATAAAAACCGGTGTCTGCACAGGGCCATGGGCTGTCATCAGTGTGCCTCGTCTGGCGTTTCCCGCTTTTGCATGAATTTTAAATTGGCCTGTGGTCATGGAATCCATACTGACAAATCTCCGTAACTGAAAAGTCGAAAACGTTTTTCAATGGCGGATCTGTACACATCCATCACTGTTTTTTTATTTGAAAAAGCCATGACCAAGGCCAACAGCGAGGATTCCGGTTGGTGAAAATTCGTCATCAGCCCCGAGACAACTTTGAATTGAAAACCCGGTTGAATAAATAGACTCGTTGAACCCACATAGCGATTTTGCGATAAGCTTAAATCTCCGCGGGCACAGGCTTCGAGAGACCGAGTCACCGTGGTACCTAAAGCCCAGACAGTTTTTTTGGATTGTTGGGCTTTTAAAACACTCGCCCAAGTGGAACTTGGGATTTCAATCACTTCTTCATGAAGTTTTTTTTGCTCGATGGCCTCTTTTGTCAGGGGCAAAAAAGTGCCAAGACCCACATGCAAAGTCAGAAACTCAACTTGCACTCCCCGACTTTTTAGAAGCTCAATGCTTTCATTATCAAAGTGCAAAGAGGCCGTGGGTGAGGCAAGGCTGCCTTCATTTTTTCCCCAAACTGTTTGGTACCATTGCTCATCGTCAGACACAGTCTTTCTGAAGCCCCGGGCTTTTTGAATATAGGGCGGTAGCGGAAGCTCTGCATTTTTAAGAAAGTACTCAGGATTTAATCTTTCAGAAGTCCTGATTTTTTGTGGTCGTCCTTTTTCAATGAGCTCGGCTTGGATGCCACCCGGCAACTCAAACGCACTTCCCACTTTTAAGGATTTTGAGGGGAATAAAACTTCCCATTCCAATGGATTGTCTAAAGCATTTAAAAACAAGATTTCAAAATTTTCTGCAAACACCCGTCTTTTTAAAACTCGGGTGTCGTTGAGGACCAATAAATCCCCGGATTGAAATTGCTCAAAAAGCTCAGACCACTGGATTTCTTTGTGATCAGAACCACTGGCAAACATCACCCTGGGGGGCTTCGCCGGAGATTGAGCGACAAGCTCTTCGGGGTAATCGAATTTAAGATCTTCAAGATTGAGATTAGAGTTCATCAGGAGTGCAACATTGTCTGAGCGAGCTCAGAAAATCAATGGCATCTTAAAAAAAAATTGCCGAGCTGGGATCGCCAGCTCGGCGGGGACCTCAGCGCACAAGGGAACCACCAAACCTCATACGCTAAATGGTCACAAAAACCTGGAACTAGGGGGAACTCGCACTTAATTTCGAACTTTTACTTTTTGTTTCAACGGACCTGGATCTAGGGTGTAGGCCAAGGCGCCGATAATGACGCTCGAGTACAAGGCACAAAACGTCAGAATTTCTTTCATTTCACCCATATCTTGAGTCCTCCTTTTGCTCTTCATTGAGCCAGAATCCAAGAGACCCTCCTGGTCTCTTTTTTTGGATCTTTGTGAAGCCATCCATGGCTTTCATAAGTAAAGATCCACAGACCTCAGACCCGGGTTAGGTGGGGTAAAAGAATTCTTCCCGTAAGCTTATCCAAGCAATAAACAGAAGTTATTGACGAGTCCCAAAGCCTTTGTATAAATGAGGGAAGCCTCAGTTCAGATGAATTCGTTTCAGAGATTGCGCGGGTGGTGTAATGGTAGCCACGTATGTTTGAGGTGCATATGCCGAAAGGTGTGGGGGTTCAAGTCCCCCCTCGCGCACCAACTGTATTTCAAGGACTTAGCTCCTCACCCCAGAGCGGATGCTCGAACCAAGAAACTGAAATTAAAATTACGACTTAGAGATCAGCGCCCTGGCGGACTCGAAATTTCGTCACAGACTTTCTAGTCTGGTCAGCTGTTCAAGTATCTTTTAAATCATCCAAAGATGGAATTTTGCTCCACGGTACATTGAGTCGACCCAAAGTTAAGTCGTTGTAAACGACTCGTGCTGCTTCCTCCTTCGGCCACAGGGGTATTGGCACATCCCAATTCGAGATTTTCTAATAATCCTCACGGCTTACATTGAACCCACATAATACACTTGTAGTACTGATACAAATGTAGTACTGTCAGTTTGTGGATCGCATCTTTGTTTATTCACCTTTAATTGAAGAAGTTTTGGCTGAATTTGCTAATCGCGATGAATTGGCGAAGCAAATAGAGGACGAAATTCTTAAAAATCCAGAAGCTGGTGATATCGTCCAAGGTACAGGTGGAATTCGGAAAATGCGATTGGCAGATCCAGGACGCAGCAAAGGAAAACGCGGAGGACTTAGGGTCTTTTTCCTAGATCTGCCAGACAAAGAAAGAACGCATCTGATTTATCTTTTGAGAAAGGGTGAAGCAGACGACATTTCACCAGATGAAAAGCAGACTTTAAAAGAATTAGTAGCCCGAATTAAAAAGGAGTCTTCAAATTGAAAAGGAAAACTAAATTAGGCCAAGCTTTAATTCATGGCCTTAAAAGTGCCGTTGCCTATGAAAAAGGCGAGCTGAAGCTAAAAACCGTCAAGCGCTCATTAACGGCCCCAGCTCCCACTTTTTCAAAGAATGAGATTCGCAAGCTTCGGGATGCCCTTCATCTGACTCAGCAAGAATTTGCTTCACTGTTAAATGTGGATATCGGAACGCTTCGTCACTGGGAACAAGGACGAAGGAAACCGACAAGCACGACGAATAGACTTCTCCAATTATTCAAAGAAAAGCCCGACTTGGCGGAAATGCTAATTGGGGCATAACTCTGGAGAACACTTAGCTAGTCCCTCTTTCAATTTAATTGGCATAAGAGTCAGATAACCAATTAACCGCCAGCAAACCCAAATTCGATTCAATTTGCGACGTCCCAACTTGGGATCTATGTACTCAAGTCAAGTCAAAAATCTGCCGATAAAAGTGCTGATGTCGAGACACCAGGTTAAATTGAGATTGCCGAAGCTTTTCCAAGTTATGCTAGTGCTTTTTTCTTGTGCGTCTCACGCGGCAGGGCCGCTATTTTACGTCGTCAGAACTGGCGACACTCTTTCAGCTATTGCACAAAACAAAATCGGTTACCCGATTTTTGCTAAAGACGGGTCACTCGATAAGCTTTTAAAATTGAATCCCGCCATCCAAGACCCAGATCTCATTTTTCCAGGCCAGCGCTTGCTGATTCAGTCAAGCAAGATGGATAGCCTTGCAATTGCAAAACCGGATTCAAAAACTCAACTTGGAACTGTACCTAGAAAACTCGCCTCAACTGAAAGTTTGTCAGAAAAACCATCTAGTTCTGTTGAAACGTCAAAAGCTTTTGATGAACCTGCCAAAGCGACTTTAGCCTTAGTTCCAAAGCAAATGGAAATTCCCCATCATCTTTTGCTCGATGCCGCAATAGGCATGACAACTCTCGCCAGCACTGATGAGATTTCTGCCACGAGCGCCACATTGTATTCATCACAAGACCTCCGCATTCAAGCTGGTTGGCAACAAGATTGGTCCGATTCGTTTTCAACGATGTTCTCAGTCAAATTTCGAAGTGTTGATTTTCAACCCCCGACAAGCAGCGCGAAATCCATTTCAAATTCCAAACAACTTACAACCGGCATTTCGCTTGACGCTAAAAATCCACTGACTTCGAAATTTTCGCTGAACTACGGAGCGAGTTACACGCAAGAGCTTTTTTTGCGCGGACTGACCTCCACCCTTGTCAGTGTTGATTCTGTGGCCATTCCAAAATTTAGCCTCGGAGCAACTTATCAAATCTACGAAGTTGGCAAAACATCAGTGGGCCTCAACGGCAACTTCGATTACCTCTTGGGTGCAACAACCGACGGTTACACAGTCAAAACAGGCATGGCTTATCAGGGTGGCTTTTTTCTTAAGCGTCGCTACGGCGCCGACAAATCGGTCGAGGTCAACATCAACTATCGGGATCGTACTCAAAACATGTCGATCGTTAATTTGAACGAAAAAACTGTTTTTGGAAGCTTGATTTTCTCGCTCCCTCTTTTTGATGAAAGTGAGAACAAATGAAACTGATAACAATTCTTTATTTCGCCATCCTTGCGTTTCTGTCCTCTTGCACCGAGACGCCGTCTAAAATCGATGACGGTTTTTTGGGAGGCATTACATTTTCATCGAGTCAATCTTCAGTCACTGCAAATGCGGCGTCTGTTGTCGCTGGCAGCAGCGTTACAGTGACTTTGTCTGCTAAAGATCAAAACGGCAATGCCTACTACATCCCAAATTCAAGCCCCGTGGTTGTTTTTTCCCATTCCGGTGGCACAAGCAACGGGACTTTCAGCTCCGTTACAGATTCCGAGAATGGAACTTTTACGACGACATTTACTGGCACAGGAGCAGGCACCCCGACTCTGATTTCCGCCACAATTGATGGTAAAAGTATCAATTCTACTACAAGTGTAGAAATCACAACTCCTCCTCCGCCACCAGGCGCATTCACTCTTTCTTCAGCCACTGCTGGTGCTTCAAGTGTTGTTCTCAACTGGGGGACTTCGTCCAATGCGACCACTTACGCAGTGAAGTTCGGAACCTCGAGCGGCGTTCACGGGACGACGTTTTCTAGTAACGCGACCTCACCAACAACTGTCACCGGACTCACACCTGGGACCCTGTACTATTTTATGGTAACAGCCACCAATGTCACTGGCTCAACAGACGCCACTGCACAATCCTCTGCGACGCCATTGAGTTCATTTACGATCACATCTGCGACACCTGGCTCAAGAAGTGCGACCGTGGCTTGGGCGAATGCGACCGGGGCAACAAGTTATGATGTCTTGTATGAAACAAGCTCGGGTCTTGTGAGTGGAACTTATGGTCTCAGCGCAACAAATGTGACTTCAGGTAGCACCCTTACGGGCCTTACCACCGGGTCAACGTATTACATTCGTGTTCGTGCCAATGGGGCCAACGGTTCTGTGCTGTCAACCAACGAGCTTACGGCCGCGATCGTTTCAACGATCTCGATTTCTCCGACAGCTGTGAATTTACTTAAAGGTGACAGCTATCAATTTTCGTCAACTGGCGCAGCTCCCCTAGCGTATTCAGATGCGGGCTCTGGTTTTATGAACACACTCACCGGATTTTATGATTCCATTGTGAATTTTGTGAGCTCCAGTGAGCTCGTCACACTAACGAAAACCGACTCAGGTGAAACGGCAACGGCCACCGTGAACTTCAGAACTTTCGCTACGACAAACACAGATACTCCCACTTTCGATGCAAGTTTTGTCGCTAACAAAATCATTCGCGTGGGCACCACTTTGTATGCCGCAGGCTCAGCACTGGGTTGGTGGATCGTTCGTAAAAGCACCGACGATGGGACAACCTGGTCCATGATTGATCAATACCGACTGACTAACACCGAAGACCCCTACTACACGCCTGCAGGTGGCAATAACGAAGCGAGGGATATCGCCATCAAAGGGACTGACTTATATGTCGTAGGCTCCATTTACAGTGGAGCGAGCGGTGACACACTTCACTGGATTGTGCGCAAATCCACGGACTCAGGTGCGACCTGGGCGACAGTTGATAATTTTAATTTAGCATCCGAAAGTGATGCCCGAGCCAACGCTATTTTTGTCAGTGGATCAGCGATTTATGTGGCCGGCATGGCCAATAATTCAAGCAACAAAAGAACAGCCATCGTGCGGAAATCAACGGATGATGGAGCCAGTTTCGGGGCGAATTTCTCGACCTCAGAGTTGAGCATTTCTTCGAATCAATGTCAGGAGTTTAACGCCATTGGCACGGATGGGACCGATATCGTAGTGGGAGGATTTTTTCGTCCTTCTAGCAGTTGTAATGACTTAAGCAATTCTGTCGGTGAAGTTGTCGATAGCAGTAGCATATTTGGTTTGGCCCGTCGCTTTAACGGCACCAGTTGGACGGCTGTCACCAATTCCACTGGTAAAAGCATACGATCAATGACCAATTTAGCAGGCACGCTTTACGTCGCCCACGTGAATGGGGGGCTTAATAGCGGTACACGGTCTGATGTTTATGTTTCGACTTACAATGCAGGCGTATTAACAGATCATTCCACGTTTAATTTGAGTAGCGCTGGTTTTAATGTGCCCTTCGAAATCAATAACGATGGCACCAGTTTATACCTATTGGGTGTGGGGAAAGATTCAGTGGCTAATCTCGATAAAGCTTTTCTGCTCAAATACAATACGGGTTCAAGCACGTGGCAGCAAGTGGCTGGATTCCCTGCCTATACGGCGGGGACAAATCATACATTACTTAAAACAGGCGCCTTTTATGGAACGAACATGATTGTTTCAGGTCGATCTAATGCATTCTCGGAAAGTTTATCGATCGGAATTTATACCAGTGGCCAAACTGCCCTGCAAAATGGAAGTTTTCAGTTTAAAAGCACAGATACAGGAGCCAGCTTTTCAGCGGCTGCGTTTACCAATACACCGATACAGGTTAAGGCCCAACCTGAGCTTCTTCGATTTGCTAACACTCTTTACGAATTTTCAACTTACTCGGTGATGACTTCCACAATTCGTTTTCGCCGAAGCTTTGATTCGGGTGCTACGTGGACCGTGCTCAATACCCTGCCTGCTAATTTTGCCAATCCACGAATTGATGCCTCTGGCAATCTTTTTGGATCAAGGACTTCGGGGACAGGGATGACGGCAAGCATAACGCTGTGGCGAAGCACCGATGGCGGAGAAACCTTTTCTTCTCAAACAGCAATGACACCTGTGGATGTGAACAGTCACGGAACTATTTCGCTCCAGGACTATCTCGTCGATTCCGGAACGGCTTACCTTGCGATTTTAGCGACTGTAAGTGACGGTGACATGATTGCCTACAACCAGAACTATCTACTGAAATCGACAAACAACGGGACGTCCTACACCAGCGTTGATTTGGGGACAGGTTCCGGTTCGTACGTAAAAATTTTAAAAATTGCGACAGGGACTTTTTTAAGAACTGTTAAAGACGTAGCGAGTACGATCAGCACCGATAGCGGCGCGACCTGGTCAGCTTCAACTCTACCCTCGACAAACTTTGTTAACTTTAACACAGATAGCAATGGGCACATCTATGCCATTTACAAAGATACAGCAGCAAAAACTTGGGTTGTTAGAAAAAGCACTGATGCAGGATCCACTTGGTCATTAAGCGACACTTTTCAACAGACCGGAGGCTTACAAAGCTCACCTTCTAAAATTGCATTCGGCGCAGATCATTCTGTTTATGTTTTTGGGGTGGAAGAAAATGCAAATTCCATTTGGGATCGAACTCTTGCACGCAAGCTTGCCGCTGGAAGCAGCAGTTGGCGAACAATTGAATCCTATCAAGAAGTCGCCAACCAGAGCTGTTATACCACACCCTCGCCGATCATCACTTCAGCTCAGGTGTTGTACTACTCCCATTGCTCTGTTTCTTCGTCGATGATTCCAAGGATCTTTCACCGAACGGTCACACTTCCGTAGAATTAGGCCGCTGGTTTGTTGGTGAGGGGATCTGATTTTGCGATTGGTAGAGTCATCCGGAATGTGGTGTTGGCCTGATCTCTTACATAATCTAACTTGCCACCAAAAGATTCAATCATCCCTTTCGAAATGCTGAGACCAAGACCGGTGCCTTCCCCAACGGGTTTAGTGGTAAAAAAGGGCTGCATCATTTTGTTGGCAACATCCTCGGGAATGCCATGACCAGAATCGATGATATCGATAACTAAAGTTTCTTGATTGTGACTCAGGTTGATTTTAATCCATGAATCAGATTTTCCATAAATTGCGTAATAGGAATTATTGAATAGATTCAGTAGCACCTGCGACAACTGGGTGGGTATGACTTTAATTGAGATGTCCATCGGACCTGAAATGAGCAGCTTCACATCATTAGAATGAAATCGTTCAGTGCAAAATGAAAGGGCATCATCTATGACTGTTTTAATTGAAGTCAGTTGAAGATCAGTCGCGCTGTAGTCCCGTGAGAAGGCAAGTAAACCGCGTACAATTTTTGCAATCCTGAACGTCGTGGCAACGATTTTATCTGCGTCTTTGATGACTCGATTTTTCAAGTCAGGATCATCTTTGAGGGCATATTTTTTTAACAGTTCTGCCTTATTCCCAATAATAGAAAGTGGATTGTTAATTTCATGAGCAACCCCACCTGCCATTTCGCCCAGAGCGACAAACTTTGATTGGGAGATGGCCTTGGCTTGATGCTCGCCAAGTTGAGAGCTCATCGCGTTTATATTTTGAGCAATAATGGAAATTTCATCATGGTTTGAGTCCTTGATACTCACGTTTAATTCACCCTTTGCGATCTGTTGGCAGGCGAATAAGATGGGGCTAATTCGCCTGTGGACATAAATCCCGATGAAGGCGGCCAATCCCAAGATGGTCAGCAGCTGAATGATAAATGAAAAGCTAAAGATTTTTGCAACTGAATTTTCAAGGTCTGCAATCCTTGTGTAACTTGAGCCCACGATGATTTCCGCGTCAAGTTGCCCATGAACTCCACAAAATGTGACAAACACGTTTTCTTTTTTAGCTTGGCTTGGACCCGATGTGGTGTTGAATTCTCGAGATTCTAGCTCAGCCGCTAGCTTTGGGTCGCCTGCGAACCAGGACCTTTTTGTCCCATGGTCAACAAGAGTGATAAAACTCAGCTTGAAAAATTCCAATCTGGTTTCGAGATATTTTTTAATTGTACTGTCGTCAGAGGAAGAGAGATGAGGAGCATCAAGCCCCACTGCGCAGGCATTGGTTTCTATTTGAGCGGCAAAATCAGCACGCAGTTCTGATCGGGTTCGATCATAGATAGTATAACCTGTGCCTGCGACTAAAACGCATTGGACGAAAAGTAATAAAGTCGCCAGTTTTATTGAAAGTCTCAAAGATATCCACCTTCCACCTGCCGCCTGCCATGGTGCAGTGACTTTATCGGTGAAATCGAATTTTTTATTGAGCTTAATCAATCACAAAACGATACACAAAGCTTTGAGAGCGTGCTTAAATTTCATTTAAGCCAAAGAGGCTAGTTTCTTTAAGATTAAAAAGACTCAATTGTGACCAGGACTGAGGTATAGAATTTATGATTTTTTCCGGCTTTTTAAACTCCAAATCTACTTTTGTTAAGCAACGACAATTGATCATTCTTATGATTTACTTTCTTATTTTTTTGTTGTTGCCCCAATCCTTGCTGGCAAAAGATTCGCCACAAATCACAATTCGCGGTTTCGGCACCTTTGGCGCATCAACACTCACCAAGACCAATCGATATTTAGATTTTTTGAAAGAAGAAGACGAAGGCACCTATTTCTCTCCAAGCACTAAACTTGGAATTAACCTGACCAGTAACCTTCAAGAAAACTCCCGAATCGTTGTCCAAGCTATCATGTTGGGATCCCAAGATAATGCTGAGCCTCAACTGGATCTTGCTTTTGTTGCCAGGCAAATTCCCTCATTAGATCTTGAGCTCGTGATAGGTCGTGTTGTGGCACCCATTTGGCTTTTCAGCGAAGAACAAAGTGTGGGTTATAACTATGTGTGGGTTCGCCCGCCCACGGAGCTTTACAATACAGCTCCCATTCGAAATTTAGATGGATTTGGATTTCGATACTCTCCAAAAGTTTCTGTGGGTGACCTATTAGTGCAAGCTTTTTACGGCCAAAGCACCTATAGCGACACAAGTCAACGTCTCGGGCCTAATGGCGCTGGTGGCTTAACAAATGTTTTAGGCGAAAGTTCAACCTCCATGACTGAGGCCCTCAGTAGCGAAATTCGATACCAAATCTCAAGCGCCCTTTTGCTAAGGGCTGGTTACAATCAAGCCAACATATCCCCTCGCAACTTATTGACCATTCCTGGAACTCCAGCCTCTATTGTACTTACGATTCCAAAAAAGGAAATGGCCGAATTGTCCTCACTTGGTTTCAGCGGTGAATGGAATGGGTTTCAATACTCTGCTGAAATGGCAAAGATTAAAGTCGCATTAACCTCTATTAAAAACTTTGAGGGTGGCTACGTGACTTTAGGTTATAAGTATAAAAACTTTTTAGGTTATGTCTCAAGTTCAGAACAATCTCATTTGTTGGGTGACTTTTATATTGTCAACACGGATCCCCTTGCTGCAGCAAGGGTAACTGAAACCAAATCCACGTCCTATGGCTTAAACTATTATGGGTTCGAGGATATGGTATTGAAATTTGCAGTTGCAAAATATGACGAAAATTTTAATCAAGTGATTACTGGCACCACAGAAGATAACAATCAATTTGATCTTTATTCTTTAACGTTCGATTTCATTTTTTAAAGGGTTGATAATGTGAAAAGTATTTTATCTAAAATTTTTATTATCACAGCACTGACCCAGATTTTCCCCATTGGAAAAAGTTTGGCTCAAGAAATTTATGTCGTTGCAAACGTAAGCATAGGTAATCCAAAGGTAAGCATTGAAGACGTTCGAGCTCTTTATTTAAACAATAGAATGATTAATGCCATTGACATTTCATTGACCCCTATTGACTGTCCAGACACTCAAGAACTCAAGGATATTTTCTATAAACGTATTGCCAACCTAAGCCGCATTGAATTGAAGCGGCATTGGTCCAGGGCTATTTTCACAGGCAAAGGCATTCCGCCGATTGTGATTCAACGCGAGGACCTGATAGAATCTGCAGTCGCAGAGAATCCAAGCTTTATAGGTTATTTGAGTCGCAAACCAAGTCATCCAAAAGTGAAAGTTTTGCTGCAAATTAACTAGATCTAGATCCTGTGAATCGCTGCTAGTAAATCCGATGGATGAAGGGGTTTACTCAAGAAGCGGGTCACTCCAATTTTCAGTGATTCTTGTTCAGTTAAATCAGTGTAACCTGTTAATAAAAAAATTGGCATTTTAAGACCTAGCTTTCGGACTGCAAGGACAAGCTCTTTACCATTTAACTTCGGCATTCTAAAATCAGTGATAACAAGCTCAAAATTGCGGTTTTTTAAAATTTCAAGTGCATCCAAGCCATTTTCAGCTTGTTCTATTTTATAGCCCTCAAACTCTAAATATTCGGCCATAGTTTCACGAACTTCCAATTCATCATCGACGATAAGAATACTTCCTGACTTCATCTGGATCTCCGTTTAAAAAGCATTTCGAAATGCACAAGCTCACATGATTTTTCCACACA